>ERZ772877.198-NODE-198-length-92522-cov-59.4134_pt1 | contig 92522 bp, 81 predicted proteins | sample MGYA00580583_ERZ772877 | MGnify/ENA primary metagenome ERZ772877 (study PRJEB29015, sample SAMEA2737661) | human gut metagenome | biome: human gut; feature: human-associated habitat; material: faeces | place: China | collected 2012 ... | reverse complement strand
CCTCTCGACACACGCACCTGAAACGTGCGCGTCTACCAATTCCGCCACCTGGGCAAAATTTAGTTCCAACATTTCAAAGAAACATGAGCGGAAAACGAGACTCGAACTCGCGACCCTAACCTTGGCAAGGTTATGCTCTACCAACTGAGCTATTTCCGCATTTTTTCGTTTGCGGTTGCAAAGGTAGGGATTTTCCGTAATTCTGCAAACATTCTGCATCTTTTTTTCACAAGAATCTGCACACTTTGTTTCCGCAAACAAACAATTGTTTTGATTATCAACTCATTCGGTCCCGATAGTCTTCATAAGAAAATTGCTTGTATATTTCCGCTTTCCCTTCTTTTGTCCACAAAGCGATGGCGGGATGATGGATTCCGTTAAACATATTTGTCTTGACCATAGTATAGTGAATCATATCTTCGAACACAATCCGTTCTCCGATCTGCAACTCATGATCGAAACTCCATAATCCCATATAATCACCACTCAAACAAGAATTACCTCCCAAACGATAAATAAATTCTCCTTCATTCCCCATCTCCGCACCACGAACGGCAGGCTGATAAGGCATTTCCAGACAATCGGGCATGTGGCAGGTGAAACTCACATTCAGAATAGCCGTCTTGATACCGCGACTCTCAACGATATCTACCACTTCCGAAGTCAGGACTCCTGTCTGCCATGTAAAAGCAGAACCGGGTTCAAGGATGATCTGCAAATGAGGATATCGTGCTTTCAGGTCTTGCAATAATTTAATCAGATGTTCTGTATCATAATCTTTTCGGGTCATCAGATGCCCGCCTCCCAGATTCAGCCATTTAATTTGCGGGAACCAGCGGGAGAATTTCTCTTCCAGATGCTGTAAAGTACGTTCCAGCTCGAAAGAAGAAGATTCGCAGTGACAATGACAATGGAAACCTTCGATTCCTTTGGGCAAGGTATCCGGTAATAAGTCGGCGGTCATTCCGAAACGGGTACCGGGTGCGCACGGATTATAAAGTTCTGTTTCTACTTCCGAATATTCGGGATTCACACGGATACCGCAGGAGATTCCGCTTCCTTCGGCCACTGTCATCGGATAGAAACGACGGAACTGTGCCATTGAATTAAAAGTGATGTGGCTGCTGCAACGCATGATTTCCGGAAAATCCTGTTCCGTATACGCAGGAGAATAAGTATGGGCTTTACTTCCAAATTCTTCCAATGCCAGACGCGCTTCATACACAGAACTTGCTGTGGAATGCTCCACGTATTCGCGGAATATCGGAAATGAACGCCACATGGCGAATGACTTGAAGGCGAGAATAATCTCTACTCCTGCCCTGTCGGCTACGCTTTTTATCAGACACAGGTTCTTTCGCAAGAGTTCTTCCTCCATAATATAGCAAGGAGAAGGAAATTGGGTGAAATCTATCATATATAAATTTATTATCTAAAATAACGCCTTACGGACGTGCCTGCAAAAATACAAATTCAAAAGCAAAGAGAGATTCTTTTATTTTTAATTAAGATATTGAGTTTCGAAAACTTTTTCTTATTTTTAGACCTTTATATTATAGATGTAGTTGTTTCATCCTAAATACCCGATTGATTATGAATAAAGATTTAAGAAAAGTGGTGATTCTCCTGGCGCATCCCAATATGAAGGAATCACAAGCAAACAAAGCACTGATTGATGCTGTGAGTGATATTGAAGGCGTAGCAGTATTCAATCTTTACGACCAGCAAGGCGCTTCTTTTGATGTTGACGAATGGAGCAAAATCATTTCCGATGCTTCCGCCCTCATTTATCAATTTCCCTTTCATTGGATGGCTGCGCCGTCATTGCTCAAAAAATGGCAGGACGAAGTATTCACCTTCCTTTCCAAGACTCCGGCAGTAGCCGGGAAACCATTGACAGTAGTAACCACCACAGGTTCCGAATATGAAGCATACCGTAGCGGAGGCAGAAACCGCTTCACAGTGGATGAGCTTTTACGTCCTTATCAGGTTAGTGCCATTCATTCGGGGATGTCGTGGCAAACGCCTGTTGTTGTTTACGGAATGGGAACCGCAGATGCGGGAAAGAACATCGCTGAGGGAGCCAACTTGTATAAGCAACGGGTAGAAATGCTGATCGGCAGCAGCAATGCAGGAAATAACTGGTGAATTATCTCCTATACCTTATTTCGATTAGCTATTAGCAAAAACAAATTAGCTATTAGCTAATCGAAATATGCTAATAGCTAATTTATTTCTTCAAGGCTTCTTCACCATCATCTTCTTTTTATTCAAAGTCAGTACCGGCAAGAAAATAAACACGCCGATCACGGACATTACCAATCCACCGATAGTACCTGCAGCCAAAGGAAACCAGAAACCTTCTTTCTCTGCTCCCACCATAAAGGGGATAAAGCCAAGGATGGTAGAAACAACCGTCAGAAAAATGGGGATCACTTTCGTATTCCATGCCTTCACGTAAGCACGAAGAGAAGAAAGGCAGGGAAAGCGTTTTCGAATCGCATTGTACTCATTTAAAATATAAATACTGGCATTCACTGTGATACCGCAGAGCAGAATGAACGAAGCGAAACCACCTTGGTCAAAGTTCAACTTGAACCAGTAGAACGTCAGAAACACACCGATATAAGAGATCGGAATGACAAAGATGATCGCTAACGGCTGTTTCAACGAATTGAACAGAATGCTTGTAATAAAGAAAATGATAGCAATCACAATCAGGAGCAAGCGATACTGTTTGTTGGCACCTCCACCCCATGACCAGTTATTACTTTCCGCTTCCGCCTTATATCCCATCGGGAGAAGTTCATTAAACTCTTCCAGGTCTTTTTTCAGCAACTTATTTCCCTGTTCCGACGCACCGATATACTCATATTGCAGGCATAAGCGGTATTGTTGATTCTCCTTCGCCACTTCCTGCGGCATCTGTCCCTTCTCTACCTTAGCCAGTTCCGCCAGTTTATACTCTTTATCGCCTACACGGAAAGGATAATACTGCATGGCCCATATATCCCGCTGATCCGACTGGCGGGAAGAGAGTTTGATTTTTTCCGTTCCATCTTCGGTAACAACGGAACCGATTTCCTGATTCCGCCCATATATGGGACGAATAGCAGCAAACAGTTCTCCGGCTCCGATCCCCGCTCCGATCATCCGTTGTTTATCCAGCTCAAAATAAAACTCCTGATAATCATCCTTCCACCACGAGAAATTGGAACCGACCGTAACTTCCCTGATACGGCGATGAGACAATAAGACCTCTTTCAGTTTTGTAGCCCAGCTATAAAGTTCATCATAATTATATCCGTACATTTTCACCCGGAATGATCCCGCATTCTCGCGTACACTATTACTGAATCCCTGATCCTGTAATCCATAAATACTCCAATCTCCTCCCCCCAACTGGAGAGCTTTACTGATCATGTTAGCTTTCAGCGTATATGGGAACCCGCTTTTCTGATTTTCCTTTGTGAAACGAATGCTGATAGATGCCCTGCGGGCGCTTTCTACCGATGTCTGAAACTGCTTGATCTCCTTGAACTCGCTCAGATAAGTTTCCATCCGCTTGATCAGTGTATTCATCTGTTCAAGCGTACTGCCGTTCGGTAAATTGGCGTTGGCATAAAGCACCACCTCCTCATTCCGGGTAAAGTAGCTCCCTTCATACACCTTTTGCACAAACAGCCTCAGACTTCCTCCCAACGCTTTATCCACTATCGGTTTCACCTTTTCCTTATAGGTAGGAGTCCCCAGTGTCTTATTATAAATCTCTGCCCATTTGCCATCCCCATCCATCTTTTCCGGCAACAGAAAGACCGGTAATCCGAATGCCAGTAACAGCAACAGACAAACCGCTACTCTCCAGCGGCAAAGCCTCTGTATCAGCCACCTGTAGAAATGACAGAAATAGACCGGCCCCCTTCGCATCTTCGAACGCAGCCATCCTAAGAAACGGGTATTCCCCATTTTCCATTTTCTCTTCACTCCGGTCAGAGAAGACTTCCTGCGTCGTTTCAACCCGATTTTATCAATCAAAGAAGGTACAAAGAACAGAGCAACCAATAATGAAACTCCCAGATTAATCATCACCACTGCGGCAAAATCCTGCAGATTCAGACGAATCCTCTCGTCCAGAAAGAAGATGATGACCAACGCTCCCATTGTTGTCAGTGTAGCCGCCAATACAGACATGAACGCCTTCCGGTTTTTACATCGAAGATAATGATCACTCATCACAATCGTATTATCAATCACCAGGTTCAGTGAAACCGTGATACCCGCCAAAGAATATAACTGCATTTCCAGTCCGAAGACATAGTAAAAGATAACGGCTATTGCCATATTCACGGTCAGACTGGTGACAATCAAAAACAGATATTTGGGGCTGAAAGTAATCAGCAGTACAAACAAGAGCAGGATAGCCACCGTCACTCCCGTGCGCAAATAAATCTTGTTCAGCTCGTCATGTATAAACTCTGTAGTATCATAACTGGTATGAATCTCGTATCCTGCCGGAAGCGACAGTCTGATGTCATCCATGCACGCCTGTACCTTTTTGCTCAGTTCCAGCTGATTAGCTGCCTCTTCAGCGACAACAGACAGATAAATCGAATTCAACCCATTGATCCGGTAATAACTCTGAGGCTGCTCTTCCATACGGACGACCTTCACCAGTTCGTCCAAGCGGATGATTCTCCCATCCTTCACTTTCACCTGTATCTGCCCGGCGTCAAACTCCCGGTTATCATGTTCGGGCATCAGCACCAACCGAATCCACTCCTTGCCCGAAGCCGCCTGTTCCACATCATAAGTCCCCAGAAACTCTTTCTGATAATGCAGACCGACTGCCTGACTAATTTCATCCGTACTCACCCCCAACGCACGCAACTGCTCATAATCATACTCCAGACGCCATTCCATCGGTGTGGCTCCGCTGACGTTTATCTTATAGATTCCCGGAAGCTGCGCAAGGCGTGTCTTTATATGTTCCTCCGCATACTTCTGAATCAGACTGGGAGTGGCAGGCGCATTAATCGTGAATGCGATAAAAGGTCCCTGACTTTTCTGCTCCGGACTTGCCATCTGAATGTACGGGTAACTAACTCCCGCCGGCAATTCCGGCCAAGTCTGACGAATGATGGTCGAAGCCTCAAAACGTGCGACAGCCGCATCTGCATGCTTGTCCAGACTCACATTTATACTTCCCCAGCCATTGCCGGAAGTCGAAGATATGCTTTGTATTCCCTTGACACGGGCAAGCATCGCCTCCAGTTTGCTGGTAGCCGTCATCTCCACGACACGCGCCGAAGTCCCTCCCATGCCGAACCACACAGAAAATCCGGGTAAGGTCCGTGACGGATTCAGCTTCACCGGCAGCAACGGAACAAGTGCCAGCCCGACCAACGCCACGCTGATAAAAGCGACAATGAGCGTAAAAGCGGAAGCCTTTGATGACTTTTTAATTTCAGAACCTATATCTTGCATGATTCATTTGTCTATATCCCAAAAGAAATTACTATCTAATCAGTCTTCCTCCATTAAAGTCGAAACGATCCGAAAGAGAAAGCTTCGTAGCAAAATCGAATAAAGTCAGACGACGTATTTTATAATAATTCAGCCAGTAGTTCTGCAAGGCAGAAATGTAGTTGCGCTGCGCCTCCTGCTGCCTGTTGAGCGAAAGCGTCAGACTATTAATATCCGCTTTACCGATAATAAAACGTTGCCTTGTCTCATTATAAGCCAGTATCGCCAGGTCCAGCGCTTCTTCCGCACTGGCAATCAACTGCTGCTGGATATTAAAATCACTCACCGTCATGATGACTTCCTCCTCAATACTGATCTCATCCTGACGTGCCGAAATCTTCACTACATTCAGATTATTCCGTGCCATGTTGTATTTGCCCTTACGAACGCCCCAGTCCAGCAGCGGAATCGATACGCTGACCGCTACCAAGTCCTGCTGCATCGGTTTATGATACACATCTCCGAAGTTTTCCGCCACCTGGTTGAAACCGATACTGGCATTCACGCTGGCATTGAAACGGGATTCCTTCTTTGTTCTGTCCACATTCCGCTCCGCTTCCAGTACATTCTGCTTCAGTTCCAGCAACTGCGGATTATTGCTCCTTCCCCATCTCAAAGCCTCATCCACCGGAATCTCCATCATACTTGGGCGTGAAGGAAGCTCCAGTTCGATCTGGGTATTCTTATCCAGATTCAGAAAAGATGCCAGTGAGAACATTGCCCGTTTCAAGGCGCTTGCCCTATTCTGCAATGTATTCTGTGCATTCACTTTATCCAGCTTTAAAGTCAACAGGTCCGCCTGTGAAATAGCGGCGATCCGGTGCCGTTGCTGTCCGATGCGGTACAAAGTATCCGTAGATGCGAGGTTTTCCTTTGCCAGTTTGTATTCCGCCTGCGCCATCGCCAGCGAAAAGAAATAATTCGTCGCCGTTTCCGAAACCTTTTCCACATTATAAAGAAATTCCTTTTTCACACGCTCGTATTTCAGCGGTTCGATCTTCCGGTCCCATTTGAAAGGATTATACCCGACCAGGCTCTGCGAATAACCGAGCCGTATCGGGACGCTGGTAAACTGCGTCGCACTATTATCCCCGAAATTACGCATATAGGCAAGGTTCGACTCCAGATAGAACGTACCTCCGGTCAGGTCCAGATTTTGACGGACACTTAATCCTCCATAGGCATAATATGACTGTTGCGTACGGTAGACATCCAGGTCCTGTCCCGAATCATAACGTTTCGTGATATCCCGGTTATATTGTGCCGGGGTAAGGTCCATTGTCAGACTCGGCAAACGGTTTGCCCGGTACGTCCGGTATTCCCAATAACCGGACAGATACATATTTTGTGTGCGGAATGACTCCAGCGAACTGTCGTTAGCTAAAGCGATAGTCTGGTTCAAGTCCAGCACCAGACGTTTCTGGGCATATACTGAAGAGAAACATATCCCCGATGCTGCCATCAATACAAAAAGAACGGATGATTTCTTCATAATTCAACATGTTTTTCATTTGGTTTGTGATTCCCGCTTTTTCCCCGATAGATAAACCAGTAAAGCAGCGGTATGATAAAGAGGCTGACCGCCGTACCGATGGACATCGTGCCTATCATGGCGATAGACAACGGCTTTTGCAGTTCCGATCCCATATCCGAGGAGAACAGCAACGGCACCATGGCAAAGATGGTCGTCAGCGAAGTCATGATAATCGGACGCAGACGCCTGCGGCCTGCTTCGTGAATAGCTTCCAGCAAAGGAACGCCTGCCTTGCGCAGTTCATTGATCGCATCCAGTTTCAGAATAGAGTCATTGATTACAATACCACAGGTCACAATCAGACCGATGGCAGACATCAGATTCAGCGTATGCCCGCATATCCAGAGCAAGAGTAAGGCAAATGCCACATCAATCGGGATTTCCGCCAGTACCAGCAACGGCTGCAGAAAACTCTCGAACTGTGCGGCAAGAATGAAATACATCAGCAGCAGTGAGATCAACAGAATCACGACCAGTTCATCCAGCATCTCCTTGTTGGAGAAGATACTGCCGGAGAAGCCCGTATCCCAGTCCCCTGTTTCCTCCGCCACCTGTTTCACTTCACGCATCAGCCGGTTCGCATCCTGCACGCCGTAAAAGTCGAACGGGACATACTCGCCGTTACGTCCGGAAGTAATACTTTTCAAGTCTTCGGCGGGAGCTACGTTGATCAATTCCCGAAGCGGGATAAAATCGACATTCCCACGGTTGTCCGGTTGCGTCTGCACCAGTGTTTCCTGCAACACCTCGTTCACAGTCTTTTCATCCCCGGCAATGTTGATCGGCAAATACTGCTGATAAGAGTGCAGCATCGTCACACTGTTTTCCCGGAAAGCCGTTTTCAGTACCCGATACAGTTCGTTGTAGGAAACACGGTAGAGCAAGAGTTTCTCTTTGCTGATACTCAGATTCAACTGGTTTTCGAAGGCGATACCTGTCGGATTGATTCCGGTTTTTCGTCCCAGTTCCTGTTCAACGCTACGGATTGCTTCCGCTTTGGGGGCTTCCGCTTTATTACGGGTGTAAAATTCCGCCACCACATCCGGTTCACCCGTCACAAAGAGTTTCTCAAATACCGTTTCCGGCGGAGAGAAAGAAATGACAGAGAGCGGATAACGTTCCTTCAGTTTCCGGTATACCGCCTGTTCCAAAGAGGCAATAGCATTGGAAGTCTCCGTACGGAAATAAAGTTCCGCTTCGGAAGAAGACAGTTCCCGTTCCCGATTGAGAATGAAATCCTGTCTGCCGATAGAGGCTGTTTGCTCCAGTACTTCATCTTTCAGTTCCTTGAAAAGTTCATCCACCCGTCGTTTGTTTTCATCCACATGGATATTCTCATTCCATTCTATCCGGGCGATCAGTTCATTTTCCTCGATATCGGGCATCCGTTCTTTGTCTATAAAGAAAAAGAAGAATACGCAAAGCGGAATGGAAATCACACAGAACAGTACACTGAACGTTTTATGGCGAAATACCCAGTCAACACCCGCATCATAGAAGCGGTCCAGCGTGTGATCCTTGATCGGGTTATTAAATTTGAAAGAAAGCCACTTCCATTTCCGGGTGCGGACACCTGTCCGGTAAACCAGCAGATAAAGTACGGGAAGCAGCATGATACCGGTGAGATAAGACACCATCAGTCCTACAGTGACAGAAAAAGCCTGATCAAAGAAAATAGCGCCTGCAATACCGCTCATAAAAATCAGCGGGGCAAAGACAGCAATAGTCGTCAGAGAAGAGCTCAGCATGGGGGTGACCACTTCACTGGTTCCCGTCACACAGGCACGGCGCAAGGAGTATCCCCGTTCACGGTATTGCGATATATTCTCAGTCACAATAATCGAACTGTCAATCATCATTCCCAATGCCAGGATCAATCCGGCAAGAGAAATGATATTGAGAGACATATTGCAAAGGTAGAAAAAGACAAAGCTGATCACGATGGACACCACCATACTGAGTCCGATAACCAAAGGAGACTTTACATCTCCCAGAAACAGAACCGCTACCAGACAAATAAAGAGAAAGCCCAGGGAGAGATTCTGTTGCAGATTAGAGATGGTGTAGTCCAGCAGTTCCGTCTGATTACGGCTGATGCTGAAATCGATCTCCGGGTATACTAACTGAAAATAGGTCATCGTGCCAACCAGCGCCTGCTTCATCTTATCCATGTTCTCATCCGCCTGTTTGATGACGGCAAGGCTCACCGCCCGTTTTCCATTGGACAGGGATACTCCTTTTTCCTTTACAGGTACGACGCTTACTTTGCAGAAGTCTTTTAACTGTACGATGCGGTCGCCCTTACGCAGATAGATATTTTCCACATCCTCCGCTGTACGCAGCAATGTCGAGAATTTAATATTGTATTCATAATACCCGTCGCGCACTGTCATGCTGCCCGGTTCCACATTATTAGAGGATAAAGCCGATTCGATATCTCCAATGGAGAGTCCCATCATGGCGAGCTTGTCCTTGTCGGGCACAATTTGTACTTGCCGTTCCAAAATTCCGGTCACGTCCACCATGGCAACTTCTTCAAGCTGCTCTATCCTGCGCTTGATGACAGACTCGGCAAACTCACACAATTCAAGGAAGGAGTGCTGTTCCGTAGCTCCGTAAGCACTGTCATTCTTCAGTGTCAGATTCAGATAGAATACGGGAATATCCGTTGCACTCGCTTTGATTACCTTCGGGCGTTCCGCTTCTTTCGGAAGATAGTTCATGGCGGCATCTATCTTCTCATTTACCTCGATAAAGGCAAGGTCGGTATTCGTTCCATATTCAAATGACAAGCGGATAATGCCCGCCCCGTCTCTCGATTCACTATGAATATCCTTCAGGGTAGAGACCTGAATCAACTGCCCCCGCAAAGGTTTGACAATCGTGTTTTCCAATTCCCGGGCAGAGGTATTGGCAGACGCCACCTGTACCGTAATCTCAGGAATAGCGATATTGGGAAGCAGCGATATAGGCAGCGTAGAGTACGTCACCAGTCCGATGATGAAACAGGCGGTAAAGGCCATCAATACGGCAATAGGGCGCTGAATTAAGAATTTTATCATAGATTCATTATTTAATTCTTAATTCTTCATTTAACATAGACTTCCGCCTCATGCGCCAGATTCAGATTTCCGGTGACGATCACCGTATCTCCTTCCAGCAGACCATCCTCGATACCTTTCTGTGACTTGTCGGAGACGACACATTCTATCGCATTCTCCAGTCCCGTATTCACATAATTCCACATTGCCTTGCCGTCTTTCAGGGTAAATACCACTTGTTTGCCGGAACGCAATACAACGGCACTCTTCGGAATAACCAGCCGCTCTCCCAGCGAACGGCGGACACTTACCCTTACATTCATTCCGCTGAACAGTTTTCCTCCCGCATTTACCAATGCTTTCACTTTCACCATGCCGTTGGCATCCACCAATGGATTTATCTCTGATACACTGCCTTCAAACGCATCTCCTCCGGCATAAGGAGTAATTACCACTTTATCTCCCATCCTGATAAAAGCAAGTTCATTTTCCAGCACTGTGAAATCAGCTTCCATTCCTTTGGAATCGATAATAGTACAGAATGCTTCAGAAGTATTTGCCGGATTATAAGGCTTTGAAAATAAATTAGCTACTACACCGTCAAAAGGAGCAATCAACGTAGCATGCTCCATCTCTCTTTTCGCCAGTTCATACTGGGATTTCGACTGTTCATACCCGCTTTTTACTTTGGCGATTTTCATTGTTTCGGCAGGGACTTTACTAAAGTCGTCAGGAGAATATCCCTGCCCGATCAGTACGTCTTTCAATTCAAGTTCGGCTTTCAGTAAAGCATCTTCCGACTGGGATAATTTCTGTTCCAGACGGAATTTATCCAGATCAGCCAGTTTCTGCCCTTTCTGTACACGGTCGCCATTCTTCACATAGATATGAGCGATGACTTCACCGGTTTCAAAACGCAGATCGGCTTTGCCACGGGCACTGATTTTGCCGTTACTCACCAGTTCGTGATGAAAATCACGCTTCTTCAATATCTGAACAGCTACTTCATTCTTCGTATCTGGAAGGACTGTGGAGACGCCTTTCTCCGATTCATCTGCAGTATTCTTCTTGTCGGAACAAGAGAGCGTCATCATACATGCAAGGCACAGTAAAAACCATGTAAAATTATTTTTCATCGTATTTATTGGTTTGTTTATTCTAATTATCTCACATATAATTTCTTGTATACTGTATGTAAGTTTGTATCATGTTTGCCAAATTTAGACAAAAATATCTATTAATCAAGTTTGTACAGTCATTTTTTTCTTCACTCATTTATTTTATTGCGATTAAATGAGTCAGTAGTTATATCAATCGTAAAATATTGCTTTTTATCTCTATAAATAAATATTTGTTCTTCCCGCCCTTTCGTAAGGTTTCTGAGCCACAACAATGCATTTTTCGGTAAAATATAACGGACCTCCCGAGTAACAGCAGTCTGAATTCCTAAAGATTGCCAACCAGACACTCCATCTTGATAAAACAATTCGTAGACATCGCCCGGACTAATATAATTATCATCATTACGGGGAGAAAAAGTTATCCTACTGATGGAAGATTCTTTTTCTAACTTAAAAGTAATAGCGGATGTCATATCAGTTGCCTGAAAATAAGTTAGAATATTACCATCTGTAATGTTCCCTATCTTGTCAATCGGTTTCAAAGAAGTCATCGCATGCATAGAAATTTTCGCCTTACCTAAAGTATCTTCATACAAAGCCAACTCCGCCAACTCGACTCTAGTGCCTACCGGAGGAACATAACGAATATATTTATATTTCTGATGCGAATGCAACGGACAGAACTCATAATAATTAGTTGTAAACGAATCTTTAATCTGATATAATAAATCAGCTTGTCTGAAAGTAGTATCATTGGCTGCTTCTATCCTAGCGCCTCTGGTTGATCTATATAACCATTCGGAGATAGTTGGTTTGATAGACATCTTTCTCTTCAACACAGCTTCCTCTCTATTTATCCTGTCAGGTTCAAGCAACTCGGCCTTGCCATTTCTGAAAATAAACGAATAGCCAGCCGGATGCAACTGCTTACCATCGAAAATGAGCGTTTGATAAATGATATTAGGCTCAAGGTTATGGAAAGTCACCTTATCTCCGTTACTTATCGCCATATCTACAGGTATCCATCCATTCGGACGAAATACCCCCAAGTAAATATATCGTTCTTCTTTTTGTATAGGTACCGTCACCTCGTTTTCACCAAAATAATTGGCAGTTACATCTCTTATATAGGAATTCCTGAAAAATTTAGGTATTCCTATATCCTTTACATTAAGTAGTAAAGCCGTTGATTTTTGTTCACCAAAACAATATCTATATGCTTTCCCCTTCTTTCTGTTATCCGTAGTTATCTTATCTCGTGTTGGATCAATTTTTCCGGGCTCAAATAGAATGAAACGTCCTGTTGTATCCCGTAATGTATTCCATGTATGATAATGCTGATACTCGGGAGAATATCTGAAGAATTCAGTTGCAACTGGAATGCCACAAGCGCGCATAGCATACAGTGTTATATCACATGATTCTCTACAATAGCCAATACGATGATGATACAGAAATTCTCCATCCATGTGTGGTATAATAAGTTCTGTAAAATAATACAACTCTCGTTTCTTCAATTCTCCGCATACCATCCGACAAGCATACACCACATCTTCTCCATGATAAAGAGAGTCTAGAATGGGAGTATAATGTTCATAATAAAGTTTTCTCCACGATGATAAAGGTTCATTATCAATGCGGTAAGGCAAGATGAATTCGCAAAAATCATCAAAGTCAAGACTTCTGTTCCAAGGATATTTCTTCCATACCTTGAATGCCAGGTCTATATTCTCTATTAAATAATTACTAGTAATTACCTGTGCATCATAAACTTTAGGTAAAGAGTAAAATGAAACTTGCTTCCATTTCTTAATCGATTCCTTATCCAACTTTCTCAATGCAAGCATTTGACGAACAGAATCCAGCTGCCACCCTTCGTAAGCATACCAATGAGGCATATTTCGGATGAGGAAACGTGCTGCTTCCAACTTTTCAGGTTCCTGTCCATAATGTTCCAAAACCTTTTCCAGCTCTCCCCGATTATCTCCGGCAAAAGAGAGAGCATATTCCAACCGTTTATCAGCTGATGAACATGCAACGAATACCGAAGCAAGCACAATACAAGGAATTATTAATCTTATATATTTCATCATCATCCTATATTGTTTTAAATATTCTATTCCATCTTATCTGTTTGGTCTTAGGATCTCTGGAAAACCAGATACATTTCCCTACTCCTAAAATAAAATCATCGGGTAATACCCCCCAATAGCGGGAATCATACGAATCATTTACATTATCTCCCCGCATAAAGTAGTAATCGTGTCGGAAACAGTAACTTTCCAGTAAAGTATTTGCAAGATACACCTTGCCCTCTTCAGATACTCTCACAGGTAATCCCGTTTCATATTCAATACATTTATAGTAATCACTGTAGTTAGTAGTATCAATTCGTATAGTATCATTTATTTTAGGCAGATATACAGTTTTTGTTCCTTCATTAGTCCTCCATTGATATATCTCTCCAGGAAGTGCCACACAACGTTTACAATAAAACACTTCATCACACAGAATCATTTTCTCATTCTGTTTTGCGTATGGAAAATTGAATACTACCACGTCTCCCTTCTTCACGCCATGTGCTCCTTTCCTTCGATGAATAAGATAATGTTCCGGCCGTAAAGGATCTTTCTTGTATATTCTACGTCCGGGAATTTGCACAGAAACAAGTATGTAATCTCCACCAACCAAGGTGGGAGACATTGAATAAGTCGGAATCGTACAAGATACCAGCCAGTATACTCTGACTGAAAAATAAATCTGGAACAATATGAAAAGTCCCAATAATGCCCAACCAAACTTTTTTAATGCCCGCTTCATTGCTTTCTATTCTTATTCAAGTTCATAAAAAATTAAGCATGCAGAATTATCTCCCAGACTTTCTATTTTTTCTCGGACCTTTTTGTCTTTTATATGAGTTAATGAGCGTAACTCCTTCCCTTTTCCGAATGCAACAAATTCATTTTTATAGGAATGAACGATTACATTAAAAGGGAATGTTTTGCCTTTATCATTTTGTGAATACAGATAAAAACTACCTGTTTTAGTATATTTATCAAATAAGAAATATCCTAAAGTTATACCATACATATATTGTAACAAAATTTTAGTATCAGTCTCATAAATTCCGTCAAATCCGGTGAAGTACCCCTGCTGATCCAACTTTAATAAATCTCCACTATAAGAGGGCGTATTCTTTCTGATTTTATTTTTAGGCGCCATTTTCTGAGTCATTTCGATAATATACTTTGGCTGGAAAGAAGACGATGCAGCTGAATATGTGTATACCGTATCGCATAATGGCATAATTACATCAATATCTTTATCTGCACGTGTCATTGGATGCCAAGAAAAAGGATACACATAATTGCCCAAAGTAATCGGCTGATATGAAAAGTATCGTTTGATGACTTCTTTTTTGGTCAGGTCGAATAAAGAATAAGGTTCTGTGTTATCCATGCTCATCCCATGATAATTCAACAATTGATTATTATTAATTAATAAAGTTTGATAGCACCATTTGAAAGCACCTTCAGAAATAGTATCTGTAAACATATAGTTTCCCCAAAAATTATAATTGATCAATTTGTTTTGAACACCATCAATAATGGTGATTTGTTTCTTCTTGTTATCAATATAAAATGTACTTAGCTCACTATAGTCATCTTCCCTCTCGCCTTTTCTTCCGATTTCAGCCATTAATTCACCGTTTAAGGTATAGGTATATAGCTTTTCAGATGTCTGGACAAATAAATAATCATCATTCATTTCCAGTTTCCGGATATTATTTATCCGCTGGAAAAAAGGAACTTTTTCCAGTTCAACAATTCTCACATTTTTGTAAGCAGGAGATCCTAGCAAAGGATTATTTGCAGAGTTGAGACAATGTATTTTTATCCCATCAGGCCCTTTCGTTACAGATATAGGTATAGCGGCAATGCTATATGCAGTAAAGATAAGCGTAAAGATTAGTTTCATTATATTTCTTTTTTATAATACTTATAGTTGTATGCTTTATTCCTTGATAAAGTCGTCGTAATTCTTTCAAAATAACGATTGGTTAATTTAGGTAAATCCTTGTCAGGAATAAAAGTATCAATTACTCTCATACCTCTATCTAAGACAAACAAGTAGGGAACTACCTCTTCATCAAGAGGTATTCCTAGTGAAAACACATTATAGACTTTAGGAAAAAATCTACAAATCCGTTGAAAATCTTTTTTTTCAATTTGTACCCGATAAGTTGTAAACAATAAGATGTCAATATCAGGATATTGTTCTTCAAATTTTCTCATTTTTCTCAAAATATCCTCTACGCAAGTAGAACAACATTGAGTGGAATATCTTAAAACAAGCGTATATTCTTTTCTTTTGATCTCAGACAAATGTATGCTATCTCTGTCTTTAGTATATAATAGCATTTCGGGGTCTAATTGACAATATCCTTGTTTGGATAAGATTATATTATCTTGCAATGATATATTCTCATAAAAGAGTTTATTGACTTTTTCAGTCAACAAACTCTCTTTTTTACTATATCCATTATTAATTATATAAAATGCTATCAATAATAAGATATTCAGAGTTAACAATATAAATGTTCCACATTTCCACATCTCTATTGCTATTTAAGTTCATACAAAATCAAACATGGATTATCATCTTCCTCCAAATCTTTAATGCTTTCACGAATTTTTTCGTCTTGAAGATTTTCCAGTTCCAATAAATCTCTCGGTTGTGCATATCCTACAAATACATTTTTATATGCATAGATAGTGTTGAAAAAAGGTAATGTTGTATACTTCTCGTTCCAAGTAGTTAGATAATAATGTCCTGCTTTAGACGATTTATCAAACAAAAAATATCCCATAACAACTCCTTGATCTTTATATTCTAGTAAAATTTTCGCTTCGGTTTCAAAAATTCCAGTAAATCCAGTAAAGAATCCTTGTTCGCTTAACTTACATATATCCTCAGTATAGGAAGGTGTATTTTTTCTTATTTTCTCCTTAGGAATCATTTTTTGAGGTGTTTCTATTATGTATTTCGGTTCGAAAGAAGATGTTGCTGCTGAATAAGTGTATATTGTATCGCATAAAGGCATAATTATATCAATGTCTTTGCCGCTCCTCGCCATTGGATGCCAAGAAAAAGGATACATATAATTACCTACAGTTATCGGTTGATACGAAAAATACTGTTTTACTCTTTGTTTGCGCATATCGAATAAAGAATATGCTTCTGTATCATTCATATCCATCATATTATGACTTAATAACTGATTGTCTTCAGTCAAAAAAGTGTAATGACAACTCTGAAAGGACCCTGCTGGCACAGAAACTGTGGATAAATATTTCCCATAAAAATCATAATTGATTAATACATTTTTATAATTATCTATAATTGTCACCTGCTGTTTTTTATTGTCGATATAAAACGAGCTTAAGACAATATATTCTTCCGGTCCTTCTCCTTTTCTACTAATTTGAGATACAAATTTACCTTCTCTTGTGAATGTATACAATTTTCCAAATTCTGATACGAATATAATAGAATCATTCATTTCTATTCGATTTACATTACTAATCAGGGAAACTGGAGACGTTTCCAGCTTTATAATTTCTACGTGTTTGTAAATCGGTGTCTCTTGCAGAGGTTCTTCTGAAGGATTAAGATTACGGACTGTTTCACTTGATGTTTTTTTTTCAGGATTACATGATACTACAATAATGCTACTTAAAAAAAGCATTATCATATAGACTTTCTGTTTCATAGTACTTATTTTATTATACATATATACGGTTATCTAACCCTAAGTCCCTGTTTATCAGATAAGCAGCAATTTCCTGTACTAGTTGTACATGCCCAACGTTCCCATGCAAGTTCATATTTTTCTCCTTTCTTATAAGAAACTTTAAAAACAGTAAATCCCCAAAGCGTAAGTTCCCCTGTTCTTTCGCAAGTTAGTTTCTCAATCCCCGAATCTGTACATATTAATGCCATATTCCAATAGCCATTCTTATTATGACATTCCCTTTCGTCAGTGATATTAGCACCTGTATCACTTTCTCCATCTCCGGTACTTCCTCCGCTTTCACCACTTTCTCCATCACTATTCTCACTTAGCGCATCAATGGAAGTCATCGTCAAATCATACACGTGATTTGCTTCCAACACTGTCTTCACATTAAACACAGTTACAGCACCCAGTACAAGAGCGGCAACAACATAAATCATTTTCTTTTTCATTTTGATTAGTTTTTAATTAGTTAGTAATTCGATTATTTAATAAAATATTCATTTCCATGCGCATTTCATGTATTGCTTTAGAGTATACCTTAGGTTCCTTAGTCAATACAATATTTATCATCTGTTTCATTTTCGTTTCATGGTAAAAGTCTGGTTCAGCATAAAGTTTTGCCAACAAATAATAAGGATAAATACGAATTGGCAATAATAAAGCAGCCGCTTTATAGCATTTCTCCGCATCAGCAAAGTTTCCTAAAGCCTGATAGCATTGTCCTTGTAGAGTATAAATACTAGGATGGCAACTTACTAATTTTGCACGTTCTAAAATGACTATCGCTTCATCATACCTTTTTTGAGCAAATAAATTTCCTGCATATTTCATCAGGTAATTAAAGTTATGTTTAAAGAAGTCATATAACCGTCCATATCCTGTCGAAGCCTCTTTTTGTAAAGATTGATCCTGTAATACCTTTATATAATATAAACGTTGGGAAAGTTCATTTACATTGCATAGTTTGTAAAGACACAAAATATTTCCTGCCAACATAGATATTAGTAACAATAGAGTACATATTCGTGGAATACAGGCATTCTTCTCTATTATCCCTTTAGGATTAGTGACACAAACTACAAGTAATAATACTCCCATCATTAGAAATGGAAGAACTTGAAAAGGATAGGAGGATAATGAAAAAAGTAGCAAAGAGATAAGGCCGGAACAAGCGATATAATCTTTATTAGATATTCCTTTACCGACTACCCAAACTATCAGCATCAAAAACAGCATCAGCAAAATAATGCCACCCTCTACGCATAATTGTAACAATTCATTAAAAGCATATTCAGGTGCTCCTGCTACTCTTTCTTCTTGTTCCGTATATTTTTCCGATGCAAAATAAGTTGATTGCATCTCACCATATACATGAGAAAAAGTTCCCGGGCCATACCCTAACAACGGTTTATTCGCAATTACTTTACACGTCGTCTTCCATATAAATAATCGGCCATTAGCCGAATCAGCTTTCATCTGATAAAGCAACACTGATGCACACACAATAATAATAGCTACAGTTATATAAAGCAAAGTAGCAGTATAGAAATGCGTCTGCAAATAAGACTTTGCCTTAGTGATCCACTTAAAATGTATAACCAATACCCACAGACTACTAAAGGACAAAGCTAACCATGCCGAACGACTCATCCCGGCAGGCAAAATGCATAGCATCAAAGCGAAAGCTACTAGCCACAAATATCGTGTCTTCCCCATAGACTGGAGCAGACAACCTAAATTAATAGGAAAAATCATAGCTAAATAACCGGAATAAGGTCCAGGATTATAAAAAGGTCCAGTGATGGCAAATAATCTGTGATTAGATGGTTGCAATCCATAAAGCTGCAATAATCCCCATATAGACAACATACAACCAATAGCAACAATGCCACCAAAGAGAATGGGTCGAGATATTGTAGCATTCATCAATAGAATCCTTAGTGCATACCATAATATCAATAATAAAATAGCATACATTATTTTCCAATTGGCTAATTGAAGTTCATAATCATATCGAACGATATAGTAAACCACTAAAATAGATATTAGTACATCCGCTACAGATAATTGAAAAATTTTCTTCTTTGTAAGAAATGAAAGAATGGCCGTTATAGTGACCAAACATATCCCCAAAGAGACAGGGAAAAGTAGAAAATAGTTATCAAACATACTATAGCGCCCCCAAAAGCTACTGCATAACATTCCACAGATAGCCAATGTGACTCCTATTGACAATATAACACATTTCCTATTTTCCATCATTCAATTTTATTGAATCAGGAAAGTTTAGAAGCTTAGAAAAGATACGCTTTCAGTTTTTCATTCTGATGAGGTAATACTGTGGTTATATAACCAAATACGGCAATATAGAAGAAGCTGTGTTTTTCTGTGTCTTTCAATAGTTTCTCGCGCTTTCTAGATTTTAGGGTTAACTAATTTTGTTTGAGTGAATAATATTCTGTATAAAGATAGTGGTTATTTTTCAATATACAACATTATGAGCGACTTTATTCTATTTATACTATAAAAATTATTATTCAAGTTCATATAATAGAATATTTTCTATTCTGAATAGGAAATCACGGTTATTAGCTTCTGAAAGCATTTTCCTCTAGTCATAATCAAATCCCATATTTTTCAATTAATATATCTATAGCATTTTTCTTAAAAAAATATTGATACACAATAGGATTATCGTCTTCTAATAAAGTTTCAACCAATTTAGCAAGAGATTTATCTGTACCTTCCAATATTAGATCTTTTTCAGCGCAGAGAAAATCAGCAGAATAAAAGCCTAAATGCTCATTTGATACTCCGCCAGGTAAAAGCAAATCTGAATAAAGATTCAAATTAGAATCATAAATACTAGATATTTGAATTGATCTTTTTTTATCCCAAATCACCGTACTTTTATTACTAATTGACATAAATAAATAATCTGAAGAAGATTCAATAGCAGTGATTCCCCAACCTATATTATTTTTTTTCAATGTTTCAATCAATTCAAAAAAGCCCAAGTCTTTATGTTCTTCTATAAAACTCTCACTTGGCTCATTTTCCGGCATATTTAGATAATATCTAGACATAATTTTCCCCTCCTCATATACAAAAAGCTCATTCGATAAAACTGATATAAAGAAATATTGATCATCTAATAACGCTATTGGATAATGCAAAAAAGAATAATGTACATTTTGGGTTGCCATTTTTTTTGCTTTTAATAATGTTTCGCCAATTAATAAGTTATTCTTGATTCTAAATGTACTGTATTCACTTTTGCTTAGAGAATAATCATTGGATAACGGATAATACGCAATAAGCTCTCCTTCACCACACATCATAGCAGATTCAATGTTAGCATCTTTGGCATTTAATTGAATTGTATTAGAGTAAGTTCCAATATAGCTATACTGCAAAATCTTTCTCGCTGAATTACAGATAAGACATACTAACTTATTATCACGATCTAAATAGAAATTATCCGAATAAACATATTCATCAGGCCCTATTCCTCTATGACTTATTTCATTAATAAAATGTCCTTCTTCATCAAAAACAAATAATCCTCTAGAATCTTTTACAAAGTAAAAATTTCCATCATTCTTTATACATTCAATATCACTCAACAAGCATTCACTTGTTTCCAAAGGAATATATTTGATACTATCTACAATGTCATACAAGTCGATTTGTATAGGACAATCTTTATTCAAAATATCAATGATTTCAATGCCATCTTTATGACATGAAACCTGTCGTTGACAGGATGACATAGTTAGAAAAATTATCATAATAACTCTTCCCACATGTACCAATCCTATCAACGAACTATTATTTCTACCAATCATCACTAATTTGATATAATATTTCTCACTTCACCAATTCTACTATTAAGACAACAGTTACCTGGAGAATCTTTGTCACAATTTCCTAATTCATAAGTTAATGCTAAATCGGAAATAGGCTTCGCATTAACTAGAGAAAAGAATACACCATATCCTCCTATAAAGAGGACAATAATTATCATTAATAATATTTTGTTTTTCATAATCATCATTTTATATCATATATAATTCCTTCGACAGAAGCAATAACAGATAGCAGAATTATGCTTTTAGGTCTCATTTTGTTTTACTTTATGTTGTTTTGCACTACAAAGATAACATATTTCGCAACGATTTAAGGTTTCTCATCTAAAAAAGATATAGTTCAATAGAAGAAAAGCCACTTTGTAGTCAAACAAATATTCATAATATAAATATTGTAGCATTAAAACTCTTATTTATTAAGCTATACTTATATAAATATTTTACTATTTAACAAGAGTGAAAACAGAATTTCCCAAACCTTTGATTATCAACAATATACAAATCACCATTTTTCCTTTAAAACCAAAAGGGTGTTCCTTTAAAACCAACGACCCGTTTCTTTAAAACCAACGGGCATTTGGTTTTAAAGAAACGGACCATATTAAAGCAAAAAGAATAAGTTTGTTAACAATATTCAATATCCGATAAGCATAAAACAAGACTAGATACTTTATTAACATTATTCGATTTGCATAATTCTATTCAAATAACTACCTTTACGGAAAATTGAAACAGGTATGACTAAAGAAATTAACCCATTTATAGTAACTGGAAAAATAGAACCCGAGTACTTCTGCGATCGCGTGAAAGAATCAGAGAGGCTGGTTAAATCATTAACCAATGGCAATAACCTTGTCATTATCTCACCCAGAAGAATGGGTAAAACGGGACTAATCCGTTTCTGTTATGAGAAACCTGAAATAAAAGAAGAATATTATACTTTCTTCATTGACATACTCCATACATCAAGCTTAAGAGAATTCACTTATCTGCTTGGCAAAGAAATTTATGAAACACTATTGCCCCGCAGTAAGAAAATGGCGAACCTGTTTATCCAGACACTTAAATCAATCAATGGTAAATTCGGATTTGACCCGCTGACCAATCTACCTACTTTCAATCTGGAACTGGGGGATATTGATCGACCCGAATATACACTGGAAGAAATATTTCAATGTCTGATAGCAGCAGACAAACCTTGTATCGTTGCCATCGACGAGTTTCAACAAATTGCTAAATATCCCGAGAAGAATATAGAAGCATTACTACGTACACACATACAGACAATAGAAAACAGTAACTTCATCTTTGCCGGAAGTGAACGGCATATGATGCAGGAAATGTTTCTATCTTCATCCCGTCCATTCTACCACAGTGCCGATATTTTGGAACTGAAAGCCATTGCACCGGAAATCTATATACCATTTATCGCAGACCATTTCCAAAAAAGAAAACGGCATATTGAAATCGAAAATATAGAAAAAGTATATCGGCTATTCAAAGGACATACCTTTTATATTCAAAAAACATTCAATGAAGCTTTTGCAGATACACCGAAAGGGAAAGAATGTACACTGGAAATTATCAAAACAGCTATAGATAACCTTATTGCATATAATGATACAATCTTTCGGGAAATCTTATCTAATATTCCCGAAAAGCAAAAGGAATTGCTTTATGCCATTGCCAAAGTAGGTGAAGCAGAAAACGTCACATCAGCAAAATTTATCAAACGATACAGTCTGACATCGGCAAGCTCTGTACAGTCTGCAACTAAAAAACTGCTTGAAAAAGATATTATTACAGAAATAAATAAAGTATATTCGGTTACCGACAAGTTCTTTGGTATGTGGATCAATACTATTTATGGCAATAAATATACCCTTTAGTAAAGATGCAACTAAAATTACCATCAAATAAATTATAAAGTTAACACAATATATGGTAATTACCGAATGCCAATTATATTATTATGTTCTCATTATAAATATTTTAGCCCTATTTCTCTTCAATATCCTTGTTTTTCAAAACACATACGTTATCTTTGTAGTTATAGTACAAAACAAAATGAAGCAAAACAAAATGAAATCTAAAAACATCATTCTGTTGTTTACTTTGGCATTGCCATTGTTCAGTTGTAGTGAATCACAAAAAAGAGTATCCTTTAGCGAAAGCACATCTGCTAAATCTACCGCTTTGAAGGAAGCCTTTATCTCCATTCCAATGGATATAAAAAAGAAAGGAGATATCTTATATGCCGGTGATTTTAAAGGAGACAGCCTTTTATACTGCTATAGTCTTAGTGAACAACGCTTTGTAAATCAAATGCTATCACAAGGACAAGGACCTGATGAATTTTTAAGCCCTGTCGAATTCTTTCTGTCTGATTCGTCTGCCTTCATACACAATCGATGGCACTTCACAGCGCAAAACTATACATTCAACGCGAAAGACTTTTCCATCCGGCGACAAGGAGAATTGATACACCTGCCCATGAGCATTGACAGAGTCTATCCGATAAGCGAATCACGCTTTATAGCGTCCGGCGTTTTTGAAGATTGCAGATTCCTTATTTTAGATAATGACGGCAATGTTATATCCAAATCTGGCGACTTCCCGGACTATCAAAGTGGAGAAGAAAACATACCCAATACGGCTAAAGGTATGTTTCATCAATCACAATTCGGTTACAACACCGACCGGAAACGTCTGGCATGTGCTACCAGTAATGTACTTGAGCTATGGGACTATAAGCCGGAAACATTAACGCTCCATAAAAGACTATTGTTAGCGCCCTATCATTATCAGTTTAATTCAAGCCCCGACGGTGTGTATGCGGAAAGTGATAATCCCGATGCCGAACTGGGAGCACGAGGCATTGCCGTTTCCAATAACTATGTTTATGTACTGTATAACCCAAACACCAATCGGATGCACGAAGAACAAAAAGAAACTCTAAACAGCGAGATTTGGGTTTTCGACTGGGAAGGAAAACCGGTACGTAAAATTTTGACAGATACTCATATAGAATGCTTCTGTATAGATGAAACCGATACTTCATTTTATTGTGTAATGACTGCACCGGACTATTGTATTGGGATAGTGTCACCATCCCATTAACATAGTGACAGTATGTGCCAAGGATAGTGTCACTATCCCGAGCACATACTGTCACTATAACAAATCGAATATTTTGAGCTATTCTTATCCTAGTCCGCCCGCTGTGTAGGCAGTGTAAACTCCTGAGAATCACAGATTACCCCATTCTCATCGGACACCGCTACGCGGAAAGTCACTTCACCATCTTTCAGCTTACTTCCGGCATAGACCGTAGCCGTATAGCGGATACCCTCACCCGGAAGAATTTCTTCTATCATTACAGTAGGAGAAATGCCGATATGTTTCACTTTCCCGACCGTCTCTACAATAGGAACCACGTCATAAACCGGATTTCGTCCTTCATTCATGATTTCAAAGATGATCTTGCTGCTTTCTCCCCCGTCTATCGCATGATTGCGGTTATCGTCAATAAAGCGAATCTTGCGCAGTTTCAACTGAGTCAGTTGCTGCTGAGTCTGCGTCCGAGGTTTAAACTTAGAGTGAGACTGCCCCTGTCTGACTTCCGGAACGTAAGCATATTCCTCTATCGGGTCCGGCTTCGGAGCAGTCAGCGCATTCCCTATCGCTGCACCGGCAATGGTGCCAACAATATTTCCAATGGCAGAGCCGCGATATCCGCCCCTCCAGCCACGATTATTATCTCCGATAAGTCCGCCTATCGAACTTCCCAGACTTCCCCCAATTGCAGCACCACCTACAATTGCTCCGGGATTTCCCATACGTCCCGATGCACATCCGCTCAACATCAGAGCAGAAAGCAGAATTACAGTTAGTTGTTTCCTCATGATCATCTCTAATTTTACTATGATTACTCTATCACTTTAAAACGTGCAAAACGCAACAATAGTTGCTTGTCCCCTGCATTTTTAAAATGAATCGTTGCTTTTGCATTATCACCCGTTCCTTCTACCCTGATCACTTCGCCCAAGCCGAAACGTTCATGTTCTATCATCTGCCCCGCCTGTACTCCTGTTACAGATGCCGAACCGGCTGAAGCCGACCGTGTACTGCTTCCACTCACCGCACTGACCTTCTTCAAATTCTTCGGCACACTGGGTGCAATCACCTGAGTCTTCGGACGTTCACGATCGGAAAATTTAGTACCATAAGGCGTTCGTGTAGGAGATGCCGCACGTGTAAATCCACCTTCGATCTCCCTGCGGAAACGCCCCGCACCTTCATCCACCGACCGGCTGACTCCCGCCTCATGCGGCAACCGCAAATAATTCACATCGATATCGCGCAAGAAACGGCTGGGACTTCCAAATTCCATCTTTCCATAACGGAAACGGGTCTTGGCAAAAGAAATATAACAATGTTCTTCGGCACGGGTAATGGCCACGTAGAACAAACGGCGCTCTTCTTCCAGAGCACGCGGAGAATCGCCCACCATACCACTGGGGAAAAGATTTTCTTCCAGTCCCACTACAAATACGTTTTTAAACTCCAGCCCCTTGGCCGAATGAACGGTCATCAACGTTATCTTTTCTCCATCATCCGCTTTGTCCGAGTCCTGATCAGTAAGCAAGGCAATCTCCGAAAGGAAATCTGTCAGAGAAATATTCGGGTTGCCTTCTTCCTGCCGCAACGCGCAGAAATCATTCATACCATTCACCAATTCCTCAATGTTTTCCTTGCGGCTCAGATTCTCCGGCGAAGTATCCTGACAGACATCATTGATGATGCCGGACCGGCGGATAATATCCGTTCCTATCTCATACGCACTCTTGTCTGCCTGATCGGTCATAAAGCCTTCTATCAGTTCACGGAAACCTTGCAGTTTGGCGTGCGTACCTTTATTGATGTTCAGCCCGTAGCTCAATGGTTCGCAAAGCGCCGCCCAAAGGCTGACACCATTTTCAGTGGCAGCGGAGATGATTTTTCCAACCGTCGTATCACCGATGCCACGGGCAGGATAATTAATGATTCGCTTGAATGCTTCTTCATCATTCGGGTTCACTACCAAGCGGAAGTAAGCAATGACGTCCTTAATCTCCTTACGCTGGTAGAATGAAAGTCCGCCATAGATTTTATAGGGCATACTTCGTTTCCGAAGAGCCTCCTCGAAAACACGGCTCTGCGCATTCGTACGGTATAATATGGCAAAATCAGCATAGCCATAACTATGTTCCCGACGCAGTTCAGCTATCTTATTGGCTACGATATCCCCTTCTTCCACATCACTGTAAGCCTGAAACACGCCAATCGGTTCGCCCCGTTCTTTTTCAGAGAATACTTCTTTCCGAATCTGACGTTCATTCTTCTCGATCAGACTGTTGGCAGCACAGACAATGGTTTGCGTAGAACGATAATTCTGCTCCAGTTTAAAGACTTTCGTGTTAGGATAAACCTTCGTGAAATAAAGGATATTATCAATATCCGCTCCACGGAAAGAGTAAATACTCTGCGCATCATCGCCTACCACACAAACACGCTGATTTTCTTTCGTCAACTGGAGTACGATGCTATGCTGGGCATAATTCGTATCCTGATACTCGTCCACCAGCACATAACGGAACTGCTCCCTATAACGGGCCAGCACTTCCGGAAAGTCGCGGAACAGAATATACGTATACACCAGCAGATCATCGAAATCCATAGCTCCCGCCTGACGGCATCTTTCCCAGTAACGGGTATATATTTCACGGACAGCAGGCACTTTGGCTGCCATATCTCCTTCATACGCTTCTTTGTTGGCGGCATATCCCGTAGGAGAAACCAAATGGTTTTTGGCACTCGAAATACGGGCCTGCACCATCCCCGGCTTATATGTCTTTTCGTCCAGTCCCATCTCCTTGATGATGGAACGGATCAGACTTTTACTATCCGCCGAATCATAAATGGTAAATTGGGAAGTGAATCCGATATACTTTGCTTCGGCACGGAGAATACGGGAAAAGACGGAATGGAAGGTACCCATCCACAAATAACGTGCCCGCTCCATGCCCACCTGACGGGCTATACGATCTTTCATCTCACGCGCCGCCTTATTGGTAAAGGTCAGTGCGAGGATGTTCCACGGTTGATAGCCGTTTTCCAGCAGATAGGCAATTTTATAAGTCAACACACGTGTCTTTCCCGAACCTGCACCGGCTATCACCAGCGAAGGCCCGTCGTTATAAGTCACTGCTGCACACTGACTCTCATTTAATTCCTCTATATAGTTGGTATTCATAACAGCATTATAAAAACAATGAGGATTTTTAACAAACCCTTGGCGTTCAAATTTGTTTCAATACGACAAAAGTATAACATTCATTTGACAATGAAGATATTTTTATGAATTTTCATCACTAACTATTTAACCTAACCACTCAAAGCAATGAAAAAGAGTATATTTTTATCATTTATTTTATGTTTGTGCCTCATCGCCTGCATACCACAGCAAGTAATGGCGCAAAAGCAAAGCCGCATGGAAAAGCTGCTAAGGTATCTGAACGACAATGACGCCGACAAATGGCAGAAGAACAGGGAAAAACTGGATGACGAAACAAAGGCGTACTATGCCGAAGATTTATCATTGATGGACGTCCTCAACGACCTGTGGAACGGACAGAGCGAACAGGCAGCCACCCTCTACTTCGGCTGCTACGAGAAAGCCGCCCAAAGTAACTTCCCCGGCATCTGCGAAGGGGAAAAGATTCCGCTTTCTCAGATACGGGACAAGGCGGACCAGTCCATTATCAACCTGCTGGAGGCCTCGAAAGATAAAATACCTTTCAGCCGGGCACTGCTGGACAGCATTCACGCCACCGAATATCCGGTTGACTCCGCCATGCTGCAACGGCTGCAGAACATCCGCGAGGTGGCGCTGCTGGAAGGAATGCTCAAAGCCCCCACTCCCATCATCTACCAGACTTACGTCAAGGAGTATCCCAACGGAAAATTTATCGCACAAGTCAACGCCTCCGAAAACGTACGGCTCTACCAACTAGTGAAGACCACCCCGACTCCTGCAAACTTCAAAGCCTTCTTTGAAGACCCCGAAATGCAGAAGTATTATCAAGACAGAGGTCCGCGCCCCTATCTTGCCGAGGTCCGTACCTTATATGATGATTTCCTTTTCCAACGTATCGACAGCCTGAAAAAAGAAGGAAATGCCACCGCCATCCGGCAGATCATCGATGATTATAAGAATACACCTTATCTGGCCACCGGTGCACGGACTCACCTGAACGATCTTGAATATCTCAGTGAAAAGGCAGACTTCGAGCTTCTGAAACCGGCAATAGTCAACTCCGAATCGCTCGGTTTATTGCAGGAATTCCTCAAAACACACAAGTATAAGGAATTTCGTGACCAGGCAAAAAATTTGCGTGCTCCATTTATCCTGCAAGCCATTGTTTCCACCCCGACTACCGTGAAATATTACACTCAAGGACGATTGATAAAGTGCTGCGAAACCGACAGCACCGGCAATATTACGACCAGCTACACCTACAATGACAAGGGGCAGCTTACCACCACATTATCCGTGACTGAAAAGAACGGGCAACCCATCAACGAGGTGCAAACCAGCAGGCTGTACGACCCGCAAGGCCACTGCATCTTCGAAGTGAAAACTAATCCGAAAACCAAAACGGACTTTTACCGCCGTGCACGCCGCATCGGTATCGACGGTAGCATCGAAAGCGATTCTCTAAAATACATGGACGGCAGATATACCGTCAGCAGCTACAACAAGCAGGGATTACTGACGGAAACCAAAGAGTACAACAAGAACGGGGAAATGGAGGGATATACAGTCAACAAATATGATGACAAAGGCAGAATGACCGAATCTCAGCATCAGAATATGCTCTTTGTCAATTCGCCCAACCAGATTCTCTCGCAAAAAGAACTGTATGAATATGATAAATACGGATACCTCACCCGCATCGTCTACCAACGTATCTTCGGCAACAGCCAGAAGACGTCCGGCTGCCTGACCTGCCTGTACGACGAGTACGGAAACCGGATCGACGGTGACTCCTATTACGAATATGACAATACGGGACAATGGATATGCCGCACCAGCTATGACAACCCGCAGCAAGTGGAACGTATACAGTACATTTATAAATAAAAATAAAATACCGTGAACCTTTTGCGAACTATGGCTGTTATTATAGTATAACAAAACCATTTAAAGTTTTGACAATATGAATACTATATTAATGTCTTTAATAATTATGACCATGACTTACGAAATGCCTAAACTTCCTTACGCAAACAATGCGCTGGAACCTGTAATCAGTCAGCAAACGATAGATTTCCATTACGGAAAACATCTGCAAACATATGTAAATAATCTGAATAGCCTTGTGCCCGGAACAGAATATGAAGGCAAAACGGTAGAAGAAATCGTTGCCACCGCTCCCGATGGAGCTATCTTCAACAACGCCGGCCAAGTGCTGAATCACAATTTATATTTCCTCCAATTCGCTCCGAAACCTTCGAAAAAGGAACCGGCAGGCAAACTGGGAGAAGCCATCAAACGTGATTTCGGCAGCTTTGAAAACTTCAAGAAAGAATTCAATGCAGCAGCAGTCGGATTGTTCGGTTCAGGATGGGCCTGGCTGTCAGTAGACAAGAACGGTAAACTGCATATCACCAAAGAAGGAAACGGCAGTAACCCTGTACGCGCCGGACTGAAACCACTTCTGGGTTTTGATGTGTGGGAACACTCCTACTACCTGGACTACCAGAACCGCCGCGCCGACCACGTAAACGCCCTGTGGAACATCATCGACTGGGATGTGGTAGAAAAACGAATGTAACCGGACTCATTAAAATTAAGCTAAACTATACTATTGAAAAGGTCGTTGTGAATTTCACAGCGGCCTTTTTTCTAGCATAAAAAACTAAACTATCTATTGTATTTCAAAGGCATAATTTGTATTTTTGCAATAGCCGAAAATCAAAACAGACAATTATGACACTTCAGCTAAAAAATAAAAAATGGCGCATTGTCTACGTTATTTCCTTTCTTTTATTCTCCTTTACAGGCAATGCGGCTATTCCGGAAGAACCGGAAGAGGAGATTCTTTTCGTGACGTCCTATAATTCCGATACTAAATATACCTACGATAATATCAACACGTTCGTAGAAACGTACCGCCAACTGGGTGGCAAGTATTCCACCATCGTAGAAAACATGAATGTTACCGACCTCAATCAATCCAGAAAATGGAAAAAAAGACTTACCAACATTCTGGACAAACATCCGAACGCCAAGCTGGTTATCCTGCTGGGTGGCGAAGCGTGGAGCAGTTTCCTGCATCTCGAAGACGAGAAGTACAGACAACTGCCCGTATTTTGCGCTATGGCATCGCGCAACGGCATCCGTATTCCGGAAGACTCTATTGATATACGGACTTATGAACCTCAGAGTATCGACTTAACGGAAAGAATGAACAAATACAATATAATATACTGTAACACATATGAATATGATATCGATAAGGACATAGAAATGATGCGAAGCTTTTATCCGGATATGGAGCATTTAGTGTTCATCTCGGACAACACCTACAACGGACTTGCCGAACAAGCGTGGGTAAAAAAGAATATGAAACGCTATCCGGAAATATCGACGACCTATATTGACGGCCGTATCCACACCCTTGATGCTGCCGCCAAACAACTACGCGATGTCCCCAAAAATTCGGTTGCACTACTGGGTATCTGGAGAATTGACAATCGGGGCATAACGTATATGAACAACTCTGTATATGCTTTCTCCAAAGCGAATCCAGAGTTGCCTGTTTTCAGCCTGACTGCTACCGCCATCGGTTATTGGGCAATCGGAGGATATATCCCCCAATACGACGGAATAGGGAGAAGCATGGGAGAACAGGCTTATCAATTTCTGGACAAGGGGAAAAACAATGTCGGCCACATTCATTTGTTGCCCAACAGATACAAATTTGATGCCAACAAACTGCATGAATGGGGATTTCAGGACAAGAAACTACCTTTCAATTCACTTATCATCAACCAACAGGTGCCTTTCTTTCAGGCATATCGGACGGAAGTGCAATTCATCCTGTTTACCTTCCTTGTACTGATAGGCGGACTGTTTATCTCACTGTATTATTATTACCGGACAAAAATCTTAAAGAATCACCTTGAGAAGACTACAGCCCAACTAAGGGAAGATAAAAAGAAACTGGAATTATCGGAAATTGCACTACGTCATGCCAAAGAGCGTGCCGAAGAAGCCAATCAACTGAAAAGTGCCTTCGTATCAAATATGAGCCACGAAATACGGACACCGCTGAACGCCATTGTCGGCTTTTCCAGCCTGCTGATCGATACCGTGGAAACAACGGACGAGCAGAAGGAATATGCGGATATCATCCAGACTAATTCCGAATTGTTATTGCAACTGATCAGTGATGTACTGGATGTATCACGTCTGGAATCAGGCAAACTGCTGTTCAAGTATGAATGGTGCGAACTGGTAAATCATTGCCAGAACATGATCACACTGACCAGAAAGAACCGGACAAGAGATATAGATGTCAGGCTTCAGATGCCGAAAGAGCCTTATATGCTCTATACCGATCCGCTACGTTTGCAGCAGGTTATCATCAACTTACTGAACAATGCGTTGAAGTTTACTCCCGACGGCGGAAGTATCACGCTGAATTATGAAATAGATGAAGAAGACCAGTGTATGCTGTTCTCTGTGACCGATACAGGCTCGGGCATCCCCGAAGACAAGCAGGAACTGGTATTCCAGCGTTTTGAGAAGCTCAACGAATTTGTGCAGGGAACAGGCTTGGGACTGGCAATCTGCAAACTGACCATACAACGCATGGGAGGCGATATCTGGATTGACAAGAATTATAAGAACGGAGCACGGTTTGTCTTTTCGCATCCTATCAAAAAACGGGAATCGGAAGAAAAATGAAAAAAAACCGGATAATTTGATGAATCTTTGTTTCTTTTTCGCTTACTTTGCTCCCGTAAAGACAAAGGGGTGCCCCAAAGAGGGGCTGAGATTATACCCTAGGAACCTGAGGCAGTTAGCACTGACGTAGGGATTGTGTTTCTTTCTTATCGCCTTTCTATATAAGCACGCTCTTTGTATTTACTTTCAACTTATTAATACTGATAGGACAATGAAAGTACAAGTTAACAACAAAGAGGTGGAAATGACTCCTGCTTCTACCCTTACACAACTGGCTGCCCAACTGGAACTTCCGGCACAAGGCATCGCTATTGCCGTAAACAACAAAATGATTCCACGTTCCGAATGGGAGAAATTCGCGTTACAGGAGAATGATAACCTCGTGGTCATCAAAGCGGCTTGTGGAGGGTAAAAGTATGGTCAGTCTACAATTTATCACCCACCAGACCGATCGGTATACTTATTTCGAATCGGCACTCATGGCACTTGAAGGAGGATGTAAATGGATTCAGCTACGCATGAAGGAAGCTCCGTATGAAGAGGTGGAAGCTGTTGCCCTCCAACTAAAGCCTCTCTGCAAAGAAAAAGAAGCGATCTTACTTCTGGATGATCACGTCGAACTTGCCAAAAAGCTGGAAGTGGACGGAGTGCATCTGGGCAAAAAAGACATGCCGATAGATCAGGCACGACAATTACTTGGAGAAGCATTTATTATCGGAGGTACGGCAAATACATTCGAAGATGTCGTACAGCACTACCGTGCCGGAGCGGATTACCTCGGCATCGGTCCTTTCCGGTTTACCACTACAAAGAAAAACCTGAGTCCTGTTCTGGGACTGGAAGGTTATGCCGCTATTTTATCTCAGATGAAAGAAGCGAATATCGAACTGCCGGTAGTAGCCATCGGAGGAATCACCTGTGAGGATATACCCGCCATACTCGAAACCGGAGTGAACGGAATAGCACTTTCCGGAACGATTCTTCGGGCGGAGGATCCGGCAGCGGAAACACGAAAGATTTTGAACATGAAATGTATAATCAAATAAAATAATTGAAAAGTGGAAAAGTTAGTAATTGCAGGCCGTGAGTTCGACTCCCGCCTTTTTCTGGGTACAGGAAAATTCAATTCCAATGAAGTAATGGAACAAGCCATTCTGACATCGGGCACTGAAATGGTAACCGTAGCAATGAAGCGCATCGACATGGATGACAAAGAAGACGACATGCTGAAACATATTATTCATCCGAATATCCAGTTGCTACCCAACACATCGGGAGTACGCGATGCGGAAGAAGCTGTTTTCGCCGCACAGATGGCACGTGAAGCTTTTGGTACCAACTGGCTGAAACTGGAAATCCATCCGGATCCGCGCTATCTGCTCCCCGACTCTATCGAAACCCTGAAGGCTACAGAACAGCTTGTCAAACTGGGCTTCATCGTATTACCCTATTGCCAGGCCGACCCTGTGCTCTGCAAACGACTGGAAGAAGCCGGTGCCGCTACCGTAATGCCGCTGGGTGCTCCCATCGGAACTAACAAAGGACTGCAAACCAAAGAATTCCTGCAGATTATTATCGAACAGGCCGGTATCCCCGTTGTCGTAGATGCCGGAATCGGTGCACCGAGCCACGCTGCCGAAGCAATGGAACTGGGAGCTTCTGCCGTACTGGTAAATACCGCCATCGCCGTAGCAGGCAATCCGGTAGAAATGGCGTTGGCCTTCAAAGCCGCCACCGAAGCCGGAAGACGGGCATACGAAGCAGGACTGGGTCTGCAGGCTGATAACTTTATAGCAGAAGCAAGTTCACCTTTAACTGCATTTTTGGAATAAGTAATAGGTGATAAGTAATAGGTAATAAGTAGGGAGTAGTGTTTGTTTCACTATTCTTAATAATACGATAATAAAATTCTATGGAACAAAAAATAAAATTTTCCCGTTCTCAGAAAGTGTATCTGCCGGGTAAACTCTATCCGAACATCCGTGTAGCCATGCGGAAAGTTGAACAAGTGCCCAGTGTCAGCTTCGAAGGAGAAGAAAAGATAGCTACTCCGAATCCGGAAGTATACGTATATGACACCAGCGGTCCGTTCAGTGACCCGTCAATGAGCATTGATCTCAAGAAAGGACTTCCCCGCTTACGTGAAGAATGGATTGTGGGACGCGGTGACGTAGAGCAACTCCCCGAAATCACTTCGGAATACGGACAAATGAGACGTGATGACAAAAGTCTGGATCATCTCCGCTTTGAACACATTGCCCTTCCCTATCGTGCCAAAAAGGGAGAAGCCATCACTCAGATAGCATACGCCAAACGAGGAATCATCACTCCGGAAATGGAATATGTGGCGATCCGCGAAAATATGAACTGTGAGGAACTGGGAATCGAGACTCACATTACTCCCGAATTTGTCCGTAAAGAAATAGCAGAAGGACGTGCAGTGCTGCCTGCCAACATCAATCATCCGGAAGCCGAACCGATGATTATCGGCCGTAACTTCCTAGTGAAAATCAATACGAATATCGGAAACTCCGCCACCACTTCCAGCATTGACGAGGAAGTGGAAAAGGCTTTATGGAGCTGCAAATGGGGAGGTGATACGCTGATGGACCTTTCAACAGGAGAAAATATTCATGAGACACGTGAATGGATCATCCGCAACTGCCCTGTACCGGTAGGCACTGTACCTATCTATCAGGCACTTGAGAAAGTGAATGGTGTAGTGGAAGACCTTAACTGGGAAATCTATCGGGACACACTGATCGAACAATGCGAACAGGGAGTAGATTATTTTACGATTCATGCAGGTATCCGCCGTCATAATGTTCATCTTGCCGATAAACGTCTGTGCGGCATTGTCAGCCGTGGAGGAAGCATCATGAGCAAATGGTGTCTGGTGCACGATCAGGAAAGTTTCCTGTATGAACACTTTGACGATATCTGTGATATTCTGGCTCAATACGACGTTGCCGTATCATTGGGAGACGGACTGCGTCCGGGCTCTATCCATGATGCCAACGACGAAGCACAGTTTGCAGAACTGGACACGATGGGAGAACTGGTACTTCGTGCATGGGAAAAGAACGTGCAGGCATTTATCGAAGGTCCGGGACACGTACCGATGCATAAAATCAAGGAGAACATGGAACGTCAGATCGAGAAATGCCATGATGCGCCATTTTATACACTCGGCCCTTTAGTGACGGATATCGCTCCTGGCTACGATCACATTACCTCTGCCATCGGAGCTGCTCAAATCGGCTGGTTAGGTACAGCTATGCTTTGTTATGTCACTCCGAAAGAGCATCTTGCCCTGCCGGATAAAGAAGACGTACGTGTAGGGGTTATCACTTATAAGATTGCCGCTCATGCTGCCGACCTTGCCAAAGGGCATCCGGGAGCACAGGTACGCGACAATGCCTTGAGCAAAGCCCGTTACGAGTTCCGCTGGAAAGATCAGTTCGACTTGTCTCTCGATCCGGAACGGGCACAAGGATATTTCCGCGCGGGACATCACATTGACGGAGAATACTGCACGATGTGCGGACCAAATTTCTGCGCCATGAGATTATCCCGTGATCTGAAGAAAAATGCCAAGAGTGATAAATAATGAGTTGTGAATATCCCCAAACCAAGTCACAACCTCATTTCTTTTTAATTTTCAACTTTCAATTAATTAAAATGTTCTCAGACGAATTAGAAAAAATATCCTGGGAAGAGACGACAAAAGCCATCTATTCCAAATCAGATGCCGATGTGCGCCGTGCATTAGGCAAAAAAGAGCATCTGGATGTCAACGATTTTATGGCATTGATCTCACCTGCCGCCACTCCCTATCTGGAAGTGATGGCCCGCCTCAGCCAGAAATATACGATGGAGCGGTTCGGCAAAACAATCTCTATGTTTGTGCCGCTCTATATCACCAATTCATGCACCAACTCCTGCGTCTATTGCGGTTTCCATATCAGTAATCCGATGAAAAGAACGATTCTGACGGAGGAGGAAATCATCAACGAATACAAAGCAATCAAACGGCTGGCTCCTTTTGAGAATCTTTTACTCGTGACAGGTGAAAATCCGGCAGCAGCAGGTGTACCTTACATCGCCCGTGCTCTCGATCTGGCAAAACCTTATTTCAGTAACCTTCAGATTGAAGTGATGCCCCTCAAAGCGGAAGAATACAAAGAACTCACCCATCACGGGCTGAACGGAGTCATCTGCTTTCAGGAAACTTATAATAAGGCGAACTATAAAAAGTATCACCCGCGAGGCATGAAGTCCAAATTCGAATGGCGTGTCGATGGATTCGATCGTATGGGACAGGCGGGTGTCCATAAGATCGGCATGGGTGTCCTGATCGGTCTGGAGGAATGGCGGACAGATGTGACAATGATGGCTTACCACCTCCGCTACCTGCAGAAACACTACTGGAAGACCAAATACAGCGTCAACTTCCCCCGTATGCGTCCATCCGAAAACGATGGCTTCCAACCCAATGTTATCATGAACGACCGGGAACTTGCACAGCTTACTTTCGCCATGCGAATCTTCGATCATGATGTAGATATCTCCTATTCTACCCGTGAAAGCGCCGAGATACGAAATCACATGGCAACACTGGGCGTGACAACCATGAGTGCCGAAAGCAAGACAGAACCGGGCGGATATTACAGCTACCCGCAAACACTGGAGCAGTTCCATGTGAGTGACGAACGGAAAGCGGTAGAAGTGGAACGTGACCTGAGGAAATTAGGACGTGAACCGGTCTGGAAGGATTGGGACCAGTCTTTTGACTTTAAAAGATAAAACGATGCGATACGACAGGCAAATGATCCTTCCCGAAATCGGAGAAGACGGTCAGCAGAAACTGAAGCAAGCAAAGGTTCTTATTGTAGGCGTGGGAGGGCTAGGCTCTCCCATAGCCCTCTATCTGACCGGAGCAGGAGTAGGCTGCATTGGACTGGTAGATGACGATGTAGTCAGCATCAGTAATCTGCAACGGCAAGTGCTCTATTCGGAGAAAGAATTAGGTAAACCCAAGGCAATATGTGCCGCCGAACGACTTTCCGCACTAAACAGCGAGATAACTATCCGGACTTATCCAATCCGTTTAACGGAGGAAAACGCACAGGAAATTATCAGTCAGTATGATATAGTAGTAGACGGCTGCGACAACTTTTCTACCCGCTATCTTATCAATGACATCTGTGCCGAAATGGGGAAAGTGTATGTCTATGGAGCAATCTGCGGCTTTGAAGGTCAGGTATCCGTTTTTCATTACGGAGAAGAGAAAAAAAGTTATCGGGACTTATATCCGGACGAAGAAGAAATGAGGCGAATGCCTCCGCCTCCCAAAGGTGTAATGGGCATTACTCCTGCGGTAACAGGAAGCATCGAAGCAACGGAAGTGCTGAAGATTATCTGTGGATTTGGCGAAGTATTATCAGGTAAACTATGGACTATTGACTTGCGCACATTGCAATCTAACAAATTTTCACTATAAACGTTGGTTTCTGAAATAGTTAATTAGTAACTTTGCTAAACTTTACAACTTTACACAGGAAATGAAACTAATTGTAGTTACCACGCCCACGTTCTTCGTTGAAGAAGATAAGATCATTACCGCTCTTTTCGAGGAGGGACTGGATATTCTACATCTCAGAAAACCTGAGACACCGGCCATGTATTCCGAACGATTACTGACGCTGATTCCGGAAAAATATCATCGCCGCATTGTGACACACGAACATTTTTATCTGAAAGAAGAGTTCAATCTGATGGGTATCCACCTGAATGCACGCAATCCGAGCGAACCGCATGACTATGCCGGACACGTCAGTTGTTCCTGCCATTCCGTAGAAGAGGTGAAGAACAGAAAGCATTTCTATGATTACATTTTCATGAGTCCCATTTACGATAGTATTTCGAAGGTTAATTACTATTCTACTTATACGGCAGAAGAACTTCGTGAGGCACAGAAAGCTAAGATCATTGACTCAAAAGTAATGGCACTTGGAGGTATTAATGAAGATAATCTACTAGAAATAAAAGATTTCGGATTTGGAGGGGCTGTTGTACTGGGGGATCTCTGGAATAAATTTGATGCCTGTCTGGATCAGAATTATCTGGCTGTGATCGAGCATTTCAAAAAGTTAAAGAAATTGGCGGACTAAGAAATATCGATTCGAATATTATATACAATCATAAATAAAGAAACCGCTGTAAGTAATCTTTTACAGCGGTTTACTTTTTAGTAATTTTCTTATCAGAATTTATATCCTAATACAATAGAAAAGTTTGTATTTTTAGGATTACCTATTTTTTCTACATCTACTAAACCAAATTGACCATCCAATCCTACAATAACCTTACCTAATTCCAAAGCTACTCCAACACCAAGACCGGCATCAAAACGTTTTAAAGCATCATCACCAAATGTATCATACTTACGTTCCGTATCATTCCCCAAATCAATTTTGGTTTTACCAGCAATACCACATGCCAAATAAGGACCAGCATTAACCACAATATTTGTATTATCCGCAACATTAAAACGAGCAGCAGCCATAACTGGTAATTCCAAATACATTGCATTTATGCTATTACCATCCTTTTTTGCTCCTTTAGTCGACAAAAACAATGATGGCTGTAATGACCAAGTATTATCAAAAGCATATTCAAAACCACCTCCAAGTTTAAAGCCAATCTTTGCATTCAAATCAGCATCACCTGTATAATTACTAATGTTCATTCCTACCTTAGCATTCCAACCTGTAATCTGTGAAAAGCCAGCAACTGAAATCAGCGCAAATAAAATAAATAAAGCACTCTTTTTCATAATTCTAAAGTTTTAATTAATACTATAGTTAAATCATCTGTTTAATTAACAATGCAAATATATGATTGATATATATATCAAACAACTTTTTCGTTAACAAACGTGTAAAATATAGAGATTACACACAAAGAAAGGGAATTCCCTATTTCAGAGAATCCCCTTTCCTATTTTTTATTATCTACTACCCGATTAGAAATTGTAGTGGAAACCAATAGACAAATCTTCGCTAGTCAACATCAGACCGAAAGAATCTCCGGAAGTGTTCACATTCTTACGATATCCCAAGAAACCATACTTGGCGATAAAAGAGAAATGATCGTTCAGTTTAACAGCGATACCCGGTCTCAAACCGATCTGACCTGCTTTAGTGGTATCACCATCTTTGATTTTCACGAAACCAATAGCAGCAGTTCCGTCCAGGAACAGACGTACAGCATCATTCTGATAGTAAGACCAACGGATGTACGGAGCAACAGTAACTGAATTTGCAGTCACTTGTTTCACATATTCGTGTGAATAGTTCAGTTCAGCACCCAATGCCCATGTTTCATTAAAATTGTAGCCGATTTCCGGAGCAACTTTAAAAGAAGTAGTGTTGCCTGTGCTGTTACGCCATACGTTCAATGATCCGCCTACGTAAATGTCCTGTGCTTTTACAGCGATAGTTGCTAACATTACAACTACCAATAATAAACCCTTTTTCATCTTCTTTCTTTTTAAGTTATAAAATAAAAACATGTTTTGTTTTCGGGGGCAAAATTAAGCTACTTCTTCATCTTAAACAAATATTTAGTTAGTTTTTTATAATAATCACCAAACAAATCATTATTAATGGCTGATTATCAGGGCTGAACAAATACAATTAAAAATAACATCATCCAACAAAAAAGGCTGTAATCATTCTCTCACGAGACGATTACAGCCCAATTATCAGAAAGTTAACTTTCTAACCAGTTTATCTTTCTATCCTTCAATTGCTGCCTGCGCCGCTTTAATACCTTATTGGTATTGAGTTGATTAACCCCCATTGGAAAAACAAATGAAAAACATATGTTTTGCATATAAAATGCAAATGGAGGCAAAATTTCAACTTTGGTGCAGTTTTTTAGAGTTTGTCTTCGACAGCCGCTTGTGCACCTCCAATTAGGTATTCATACTCAATAAGTTATCTGCTATATAGAAAACAAATAGCAAACAATCTTATGAATCTGATTTATCTTATCAAGTTCCTATCGAATAATCAAACTCAATAGCTGCTGAAATGATAGCAATATATATCTGTTAATCAGTCAACTACCGATGTGAGTGTAAACATTATGCTCTGCTATGTACAAATCATCATATTGACCACAGAACTTAATATTACATATTTTGCCTCCTTTCTTTTAATAGTTCTATGATTGCGTCTTTGTCCTTCAAATTGGAGTCCAGACGGATAATTTGTGCATTTAGGCTATCTATCTGCTCCTTCAGTAGCTTAATAGTACCGTTCAAATTTTCTACCTTAGCCTGTTCGGTAGTAAGCTGGGCTGCAAGACTACTATCGCCAATGTTGTTATGGGCATCTCCCCCGTCCAATGCCACTGCCGCAAGGTATGCGGAGATTTGAGGGTTGACCGGACAGAACAAGGCGAAAAAATTAAAGTCCAACGCCTTGCAAGCCTTGACAAGCCGCTTGGTCTCCATCGTCTCCCTTTCCAGAAGGCGGTTGATATGCTGTTGGGGTATGCCAAGCCTGCGCCCAAGCTCGGACTTGGAAAGGCCGAGTTCGTTGCGGCGGTGGTCAATAGCCTGCCCCACATGTACGTCTTTAATGTCTATATTCATGGGTCAAACCTTAAAATGAAATATCAAATCAACAATTATCAAACAAATATTTGGCTATATAAACCTTTTTATGTTATTTTGCCGATGATATAAATTGAATTAGCGACTACAAAGTTAAACATTAATCATTAAACAAACAAATATTATGGCAGAAAACATGGAAAAAATCCGTCCTGCGCTTGTCGCACTCGAAGTTGGCGATGAAATCACCTTCCACATCTCCCGACTGAAAAGCGTCCGAACCCAAGCCTCAGAGCTTGGTGCCATCTACAACCGTCAGTTCAAGACACGGACAGACAGAGAGAAACAGACCATTACCGTAATGCGTACCTTGTAAATCCTGAGGTTATGCAGTTCCTCCAGTTTTTAGACCGTCTAATCCCTTATGACACATTCCTGAACGACCTTGCGGCAAGGATTGTCAAGTACCTGAAATCCGACAATGCCGATCCTGAATTTGTCAGCCAAAGGAAGGCATATGAGATGTTTGGCCGTCGGAATGTCGAAAGATGGAGGCGGCAAGGGAAAGTGGTGTGCTACAAGAGACCGGGCAAAGTGGAATACAGGACGGCAGACCTCCGCCTCCTGCAACGCACGGTTCAGGACTATTTCGATGACACCTCTTCTGATATAAACAGAAATAGTTTAGATACAAAGAAATAAGGAAACAATATCAGGGTATGCCTGTACTGTAATTTATGAGACATACGGAACAGACATACGATAAAAACATTACAGCGGATGAGAGAATTAGTGCCAACATGCGACCCGGAAGGGATTTATTCGGTCAAGCGTACTTGCGCGGAACTGGGTGTCAGTTACAAGACGCTTAGAAAATATAAGGAAAGCGGCTATATCAAGCCGCTTAATCCCGAAAATGCCAGCCGGCCCAAATATTCCGGCCAGTCCATAATTGATTGCTGGAAACTCCTGACCACCTTATGATAAGCGAGTCAACAATCAACAAGGTCAGGGAACTTTCCATCACGGATGTATTGGAGCCATATGTCAGGCTATCGAGGAAAGGCTCGACTCTGATGGGCATTTGTCCGTTCCATGAGGAGCGGACAGGCTCTTTTTCTGTCAGTCCGGGAAAGAATCTGTTCCACTGTTTCAGCTGCAACCGGGGCGGCGATGCCATCACATTCATCATGGAGAAAGAGAACCTTTCCTTCATGGAAACCATCGAGTTCTTGGCCAGACGGCATAATATTCCCATTGAATATGTGGAGGAACAGGACGAGGAGCAAGTAGATAAAATCCGGCATAAGGAAACGCTTCTTGCCGCACTCGGCCATGCACAGGATTTCTTTGCTAACCGTTTACTGATGCCAGACAACGATGAAAGCCGTCTGGCCCGTGAATATGCTTACGGAAGATGGCCGGAAGAGTTCTGTTCGGTCGCTGGCATCGGGTATGCGCCGCGTGACGGATGGGCGTTCATGGAGTTCTGCCGGACAAAAGGACTGGAAGAAGATGTGCTTTTCGAGCTGGGTCTGATCCGACGTGGAGATGACGGCCATGTGTATGCCATGTTCAGGCACCGGATTATGATTCCCATACGCAACAGGTGGGGACGCATCATCGCTTATACCGCACGTTATATTGGGAACAACCCGAAAGCACCGAAATACATCAACTCGCCAAACAGTGCGGTATATGCCAAGGGAGAATGTCTGTTCGGCATAGACAGGGCGAGCCGTGAACGCAATGCGGAGTACTTCATCATCGTGGAAGGTGCGCCTGACGTGTTGCGTATGCAGTCCATAGGCTACGACAATACCGTGGCCGCATTAGGAACGGCATGGACGGACAGCCAGTTTGAGCGACTTAAAAAATACACCTCTTCATTATGTTTCATCCCCGATTCCGATGTCAGTGAAGGTAAGCCCTTCGGGCCAGGTTTTGAAGCGGTCATGACAAACGGGACAGCCGCTGTCAGGAAAGGCTTCCATGTAACCGTCAGGGAACTGCCGTTCGCCGAAATTCCCGATGGTAAAAACGGCTGGGATGTAAAACCCGGAAAGAACGATGCCGACAGCTTCATTCATTGCCAGAAGGATTACACCTCACTGAAAGAGAAGCTGTTTATTGTTTGGCTGGCACAGAAACGCTTTCTTGTGGCGGATTCTTTGGTGGAAGAACGGAAATGCGTGTCGGAGATTGCCGACCTGATGCGCTATGTGAAAGACCAGCTGGTGTTTAACCAGTGTATTGATGAACTGGCCAAAATCTACGGAAAAGCCAAATTATGGCGCGATGCCGTAACACAAGCCCGTGGCGAGGCTCGGAAAAGACAGGACAAGCTCACACCGATGGATGAAAGACAGCGTGAAGCGGAACTGCTTCGCCAGCATGGGCTGTTCATCCGGGAGAACTGTTATTATGCCACCGGGGATGATGACGAGGAACCGTCAAGGATTTCCAATTTCATTATGGAACCGCTGTTCCACATCGAGGATGAGAACAATGGTACACGCATTTTCCGTATGCGTAATACCTATAACATATGCCGTGTAATTGAACTGAGGGAGTCCGAATTGTGTTCGTTGAACAGCTTCCAGCAGAAGGTCGGCTCCGTGGGCAACTATGTGTGGCTGGCCAAGATTGACAAGCTCAACCGGGTCAAGGAATATCTCTATTCCAAAACCGACACGGCGGAACGGGTGCGCAAATTGGGATGGAACACCGCAGAAGGTTTCTTCGCCTTTGGCAACGGACTTCTTGTTGATGGAAAATTCCAGGCTGTGGACAACCTTGGCATTGTCCGTGACATCAACGGAAAGGCGTACTACATTCCCGCCATGTCCAAAATCTACATCCACAATCCGGAGATATTCCAGTTTGAGCGGTTAATGGTACACGAGAACCGTAACGGCATAAAGCTATACGACTATGTGAAACAACTGATGGATGTGTTCGGCGAGAACGCCACCGTTGCTTTCTGCTACCTGTTGTCCACCCTGTTCCGGGATATAATTTTCCGTCGTACAAGGCATTTCCCCATCCTGAACCTATTCGGCGAGAAAGGAACAGGAAAGACAACGCTTGCCACTTCATTGCAGGCGTTTTTCCAGCACGGCGTTGACCCTCCCAACCTTGGTGTCACTTCCGTACCGGCCATGAACGACCGTGTTTCACAAGCGGTCAATACGCTCGTGGTGCTTGATGAGTACAAGAACGACCTTGACATCCGTAAGATAGCCTATCTGAAAGGGCTTTGGGGAGGCGGCGGTCAGACGAAGAAGAACACGGGTACGGACGGCATGGCGGCGCAGACCATTGTCAGTACGGGCGTGGTGCTTTGCGGGCAGGACAAACCCACACAAGACATGGCACTCTACACCCGTGTCCTGTTCCTCGCCTTTTCCAAGACATCGTTCAACCAAAAAGAGAAAAGCCGCTATGAGGATTTGGTGGCCCTGTGCAACTTGGGACTGACCCACCTGACCATAGAGATACTGAATCATCGGGAGTTGTTCGAGAAGAACTTTCCGGATACCTATTCCATCGTGAAGCGTGAGTTGGCCGCCAAGATGGAAGACGAGACGATACATGATCGCATTTTCGGCAACTGGGTAATTCCCCTGGCCACGTTCCGCACGTTGGAAACCGTGCTGGATGTGCCTTTCAGCTATACCGATCTGTTCGATACCGCAATCAAGGGGATGCGCGTCCAAAACGAGCTGGCCCAGGAAAGTTCCGAAGTTGCCGACTTCTGGAACATGCTGCAAGGCTTCCAGACAATGGGCAAATGCGTGGAGAAGGCGCATTACCGCATCCGTTACCTGAAGAGCTTCCGTCCGTTGGCTGCCAAGGAAGAAATCGAGTTCATGGAGGCCCGTCCCATTCTTTACCTGAATATGGCAGCCGTGGCCTCCCTGTTCAACAGCCGTAACCAGAACGTCACAGCCAACCGCTCCAACTGGTCAACCATCATGTCCTACCTCAAATCGCATCCGTCATTCCTTGGGCTGAAACAGGACAGGTTCACTATACTGTTGCCCAATGGCCTGCCGGATTACACGATAGAGGTGTCAGGCGGTGAACAGGTCAAGAAAGTCAAGGTCAACCGTCCGAAAGCGTTGTGTTTCGACTACTTACAGTTGAAGGATATGTTTGGGCTTGATCTTGAAACGGAAATGGTTCAAGACGAAATGGATTTAGCAAATGAGGTTTCATGAAACTCAACAGTTCATTATTCCTCGTCTTGCTTTATAATCCATGAGCCGTCTTTGCGACCCCCTTCCCTTGAAATGATGCCTAATTCTTGAAGAGTTGTAATGTCACCTTTGTCTTTAGGGACATTTCAGATATGGTTAGGCCTTTATTCTCACGGATTAAACCTAACGCAATTATCTGACGTTCAGTTATTTCTTTCGTGACATCTTTCGTGACATGCTTTTGTCCTCTAATATGTAAGACAAGTTTTACTAGTATAAGTTCAGGCTGTTTTACAGCAAAATACCCAGTTGTCCCAATGCTGAATAGTTCAAACTAAGGAAATAAATCAATTTAGAGGATGTGAAAATCTGGCTATCTTTACCAAATACGGAAGAAAACTTGTATATTTGCAAAAAATCAGCAAATAACGAGGTTAAATATATGATTCTCGAATTTTATGTAAGCAATTTCCTGTCCATAAAGGATGAACTTAAACTATCCTTCGTGGCCACCACGCTAAAGGAATCCCTTTCGGAACCTAACGATGTCATTCCATTATCCGATATGGGGTTATCCCTCGTGCGCAGTGCGGTGATTTACGGGGCAAACGCATCAGGAAAAACAAATGTGTTGAAGGCTATCGCTTTTTATAAGCGTTTCATCATGGATTCATTCAAGAACAGCCAGGCGGGTGAAAGTATAGACGTGGAGAATTTCCGCCTGAATGCTTCCACCGTCCATGAACCTACCACAATGGAGGCCACCTTCGCCGTCGGTGAATACATCTACCGTTACGGCTTTGAGGTGGAGCAAAAGGCTGTACATGCCGAATGGCTTTACCGCCGAATGAACAGGAAACGTGCCAAGGAGGTGGAAATATTCTACCGGGAAGAAGAAGCAACCACCGTACATGCCAAAAGTCCGTTGATACAGGATTTGGTCAACAAGAAAATGGTTCGCGGCAACGCGCTTCTTCTCTCCACTGCCGCCCAGTTCAACGAAGCTACCGCCGTCGATATTCTGCATTGGCTTGGCGACACACAAGTCCTGTTCTGTAGCGAGGACGAGAAAATGTGGTCGCAAGCCATCAGGCATCTGGACGATGAGAAAATGCGCGAGCGTATAGTCCGTTTCGCCAAGTATGCGGATTTGGGCATAGACAGCATAGCCAAGATTGACAACCGCATCGTAAGCAGCCATCGCCAGTACGATGATGAGGGAAAAGCAACCAATAATGTAGCCTTTTCGTTTAACGGAAATGAATCCGAGGGAACCATCAAATACTTCTCCTTGGCATATCCTATCATAGACGCGCTGGACAATGGCAAACGTCTGGTGGTGGACGAGCTTGACTCCAAGCTCCATCCGTTGCTCGTGCGCAAGATTATCACGCTTTTCAACTCGGCGGAGACAAATCCCAAAGGAGCGCAACTGCTGTTTACCACTCATGATACGTTCCTGCTCAGTGCAGGCTTGTTCCGCAGAGACCAGGTATGGTTCACCCAAAAGGATAGTTTCGGGGCGACAGAGGCTTATTCGTTGGCCGAATATAAGGTGCGTGGTAGTTCACCTTTCGAGCGGGATTACCTGCAAGGAAAATTCGGAGCCACGCCCATTATCGGTGACATGGAAACAATATTTACGGCGGAGGGATGACCATGGGAAGGACAAAGAAGAAAGACCATCGTTCCGCTTCATTGACACGCCGCCAAAGCACAAGGGAAGTAAAGCAGTCGTTTCTTATCGTATGTGAGGGTGTCCGCACGGAGCCGGATTATTTCAAGGCCTTCCGAATGACTGCCGCCACGGTAAAGGCGGTAGGCCAGGCAATGAACACGACCAGCCTTGTGAGCAAGGCCATCAGTATCCGTGATGCCGACCAAAAGAAGAAGCGGACTTATGACCAATGCTGGGTAGTGTTCGACAAGGACGATTTTCCAGCAAAAGACTTCAATGATGCCATTGCCATGGCCAAGAAAAACGGTTTCAAGGTGGCCTATAGCAATCAGGCGTTTGAATATTGGTTCCTGCTGCATTTCAATCTCTACAAAGGGGCGTTGCACAGGAACAGCTATGCCGACATGCTGTCAAGGCTTGCAGGAATACCCTATTCCAAGGCGGAAGGATTCGGGGCAATTATGTACAACCGATTGCTCCACTTGCAACCGCAAGCCATTAAGAATGCCGCTGCCGTTCTTGCCGAAATGTCACATGGCAATCCGGCTATGGAAGAATCTTCCACTACCGTACATCTGCTGGTAGAAGAATTGAACAAGTTTATCTGATTATGCTCGTTAAGGTCATCCTATGGGTGGCCTTAATTTTAAGGCATATTCCGAAATATAATCTGCATACATTTCAGGATTGACATTGTTGACAAAATACAAATTGCATCATATCAGTTACTTGCATCAAAAACGATGCGTTGACAAACGTTGACAAGCGTTGACGCTTTTGGAAATCCTATGAATTTTGTAGCCAAAGGTTGACAAAAACACACGTATCTATTTTATTCTTATTTTTTATAAGAAAAAGATAAAGTATTGAATAATAATCACTTTTGGCAAGTCGTATAATTAGGTTTGCACATTGGCTTTCTTGTCAACCTTGTCAACGCTGAAGTATATATACCTATCTGTTTTTAGAATCTTCCAGTCCCGCTATTAACTCGTGTGCAGATTATACTTTCGAACAGACGGACATATATTCCCAGAAAATCCAATGAACTACGTGGTATTCCCATATTTAACCTGTTCCATTTTGATTTTTGGCATTGTATCTTTAACGCCAAAACAAGGAGGATATGGATATATGCAAACAATTTTCAGAGATTAAGCCGGAACAGTCGTATTCGGTAAGTGAAGCGGCGCGTTTCCTTGGCATACACCGGTGTACCATCTATGATTACATTACCCATACGGAAAGACCGTTGCCGTTCTTCCGGATGCAGGACAATCTGAGAATACAATTCCATGGTGATGACCTGATTGCCTACAAGACTGCCGGCCTCCCGAAGAAAGGGCGCAAACGGAAGTAGGATGAAAATTTCATAGCCTGCCACACCAATGGAGATATGGCAGGTTATGTTTGTATTTGTGTTCAACTTGTCAAGTCCCTGACCGCTTCAAGCAGCTTACAGACCATAGCCTCTGCCGCCTCCATGTCGGCCAGCACATCCTTCATTCGGTAGGGTGCGCCTTTTTTGCCATGTCCGTTGCTGTCCAGCCACAGATAGGCTTCCGCATCTGCATCAAAGCCCTCGTAATACTCTTCCATGTCGCTGACCAGACTTTCAAGGCTGCGTCCTTGCATCGTGGCCGAAAAGAAGAAATCCTGTCCGGCAGGAGTGAATTGGGAAAACTCAAAGATGACGATATTCTTGTCCTGATGTTTCTCGGCATCCACATGCCATCCGTTTGTTTCTGCACACTGGATGACTTCCTTTATAATCTTGTTTCTCGTCCGCATGGTTACTGATGTTTATGCCAGCCGTGGCACTTGATTGCACCACGGCTGACGGGTTGTTTAATGTTCAAATCTGGCTAAGAACCGCTGCAGGCGGAAGTCCTGCAAGTTCTTTAACGGCGTAGGAGTAAAATTCTCTTGTTGCCTTACTTGTAGCTTACCCAATCCTTGTGCCGTAAGGTCAAGCTCCACTTCCGACAGCTCGTTAAGCGATATGTAGCCGTATTCGTCCTCCGCAAGTCCTACCACGATACCAAAGAGGATGGTGTCGTTCCCTTCTTTCTCACCTTCAAGGATGAACCAGCGTACCGCCCCAAGAGCGAAGATGGCACGGCAAACAGCTTCTTTTCCCTTGCCGTCCTGGGAATAAAGGGGATAGCCTTCCAAGGCTTCTTCCAACCGGGGTGTCATCAGTCTGCACATATCAGTCAAATTCTATTTCATCGTTATACACTTCTATTTCCGCCCCGCTGCTGAACTGCACGATAAAGCCTTTTGCAGTCCAGCCCACAATCGTTCCGTGATGGTAGCCACGCCACAGGGTGACCAGTTCGCATTGCTGCCCGTATTCGGGAAAATCTGTCTCATACATAATTGAAAAGTTTTTTATATGGTTGCTTGATAGTAAATTCTCGGTTCGGCGGAAACATTGTAGATGTAGCTGCCACAACATACCAACAGGCAATCCTTGCCGTAGTACAGCCGTTTCATGCCCCTGATGCTTCCGCTTCTGTGGAAGTTGGGAAAGCGGCCTATGCCCACTCTCCGGCCTTGCTCGATAGTCATTCTTCTTGTCCGCATAATTCCTTTTGTTTTAAGAGTTGATGAAATCTGATACTTTTCCCTTTTGTGAAGCTCCATTGAGCTTCTTGGTCGGGAAGACCGTTTTACGTGCAAATAGCCACTGCGGACACAAGGGAGAATAAGGCAAGTATGAGGCCGGAGAGTGCGGACGGAATACCCCAATTTTGGAGGAACGAGAAAATTTGCGGAAGGCTTACGTCAAGCCCTCCAGCCGAAAGCCTATGGCGGTGCTTGACATTTCTCCCGTCCGCAGTAGTTTTGCACGTTAAAACGTACCCGGCCAAGAAATCCAAAGGTGGCTAAGAAAAGCTCCATAAAGCAAGTCCTATTTATAGGATAGCACCCAAGCCCAATCTGTTTTCCAAAGACCGTTGCCATTGTGAGAGCCTACAAAATGGAGCATAGCGGAGTCTTGCAGGTTCTCTCTGTGGCAACGGATTGGAATATCCTCCTCAGTTGCAATAGCCAGTCAGCAGAGCTTTGCTTGGTGTTGGAAACACGAAGAAAACCGGATGCGTTGGTAAATAAAGTCTATGTTCTGTAAAGCCACCTTACAAGTTATTATTTTGAAATATGTTTCCAATCCATTGTCGCTATGAGAAACAACTGAGTAGGGTGAAATACAGCCTTGCCGCTTCTCTCAGTAGTGATGATTTCTGTTAACTTTCCATAGACCTAATCGAATCTGATAATAGGGTTATATCATGAACAGATTAGTTCGTCAGTAAAAACAGGTAAACATTTATTCTTTAATTGGTAAAATAATGAGCGAAGAATCGCAAATTGTCATTATAATGTTTTATCTTTGCGTTTTAGTTCAAACAATTTATTATTATGGCAGAATTAAATAGGCTAAAAGTGGTGCTCGTTGAGAAAAAAAGAACAGCAAAATGGTTAGCTGAAAAAATGGGCAAAGACCCTGCTACAATTAGCAAGTGGTGTACCAATACATCACAGCCATCCATAGAAACATTAGCGGAAGTGGCAAAGCTACTTGAAGCCGACATTCGAGATTTGCTTATACCTACTAGTAAACAATAAGAATAATATGAACAATTCAGATATAATCAATCTACTTAAACTGCGATTTGCTGTTTATAAAGCAGGATGTGACAAGGGGCTTTGGCCTTGCTTGGAAGATAATGCGGCAAAGGAATACATGACCTACCTTTTCCCGAAATCTTCCAATTTAGCTTTTTACAACCTGATGATTAATATAGTCCAAAAGACACATGAAAAGTTTATACCTAAAGAAATGTATAGCCTGTTCAAGTGTCCCATTCAGGTAGAAGAAGAAGTATATGCCTATCTCAAGAAGCATCAGCATGAAGGCATTGACTTAGGTATGAAACCTCTTGACTTTATCCAGTCAATGGCTACCATCGTATGTGACCCGGTGCTTGATGTCGTATATATTGGACGAATGACTGACAATATCGACAATTCACTAAGAGTGATGGCCTGTCATTATGCTAATTTATTCACCAACGGCAGTAGCTGTTATCCTTATTTCAACTGATGAGAAATCTTAAATATACTACCCAACTCACTCATGGCACTGGCATGATTAATGAGACATTATCCCTACTCTCTGTTTACCAAAAGGGAATGGACAAGGATGCACTCATTAAATATGTAAAAGATAAAAATTGCTTATCATGTAAAACCGAAAGCAGACTGGTACATATCATCTACGATGTCTTTTACCAACGATTTATGAAAGTCAATCCAGATGTGCCCATTTGGCTCAGACAGATACGCGAGCGTGGATTGTCATTGAAACATTTTACCCAGCTTTTGATGATATACTGTGCCCGCGAAAATGCTGTGTTCTTCGATGCCGTAACGAATGTCTTAAATCCATGTAAAAATGACGGTTTGTGCATCATGAAGAAAGAGTCAGTCTCAAAATATATCAGTGGGTTGGTTGCAGAGGGCAAGGCCAGGTGGAGCGAGTCTGTACAGAAACGAAACGCATCTTATGTCCGTTCCTGCCTTATCGATTATGAAATGATTGATCGGGAAGGCAAGATTCTACCCTATGAAGTGAATGACTTTACCATTCTTTATCTGATGCATGAGCAACATTTTGCCGGATTATCCGACATGGCCATTTGGGATATGGAAGAATGGAGCCTCTTTAACCTATCCCGTCGTCAGGTACTGGAACGAATCATGAATCTCAGTCTCAAAGGAGCCTATATGGCTCAGACGTCAGGTGAATTGCTTACTATTTCGTGGAATTATAAATCAATGGAGGAGTTTATCAATGCAGCTATATGAACAAAAGTTTGAGGAAGCTCTTACTTATTTAAGCCGTCCGGACATACTTAATCCGACAGGCGACCGTCCCATCTGCTACGTGAATTATGATGTGGAAGATGCAATGGAGGTATATCGTATGATTCCCCTTCATTTGATCCCCAAAGCTAAATTTCACGGTTTTGCAGATGTGAAAGTGCTTTCGGTTGGCGAAATCCTTCAAAAGTATATTCATAATCATGAATATTACAATGAGGTGTGGATTGACGAAACGAATGAATTTGATTTGTACGAAAGCATCCGACAAGAAATTCAAGACAATTCGGTCGTAGCCGATGCCATTCTTTCTGCTCAACAAGAAATGATGGCTACCGCTCATCCTTTGCTTATACTCAAAGACCTTGAGCTTCTTCATCCTTATGATAAGATTGGCCGTATCGAACAATTGATATACAATAAAATCGACCTTCCTATCTTAATCTTATATCCCGGTAATGCCCAAGGTATTGCCAGGACATTTTTGAATATTTATCCAATGGACGGTAGCTATCGTTCTAAAAACTTTTAAAACATGAATACCATAAAGGAACTTTTTGATTCGTCCAAAGACATCAGTCGCCGCATAGAAAGTGTGGTCACTTTCGCTGATAATAGTGAGGAAAATCTGAAAAACGAGATCAATGAATATGTAGTGACCGAAAAGTTGCACGATAATTATGAAAAGGTTATCGAAGAACTTGAGTCGGCGTTTCGTGATTCTTCCAACGAAGTGGGTGTTTGGGTATCTGGATTCTACGGTTCAGGCAAAAGCTCATTCGCAAAGTATTTGGGCTACTCTTTCCAACAGTCCTTGCTGGTAGATGGCATCAGTTTTGGTGAAAAACTGATGAACCGCATTGAGGACAATGCACTCAAAACGTTGCATCGGGCGGTCATTCAAAAATACGATCCTCTGGTTATCATGATAGACCTTACCACCGAAGCTACAGCTGGTATCACATCTACCGTGAGCGACATCATGTATTACGAAACGTTGAAGCTCATTGGAATCAAAGCGACTGACCCCAAATTGATGGATTTCATTTCCATCCTTCAAGAAGAGGGCAAATATGATCGGTTTTGCGAAATGGTGAAAGAAGAAGGGAAGGATTGGGAGGTCATTCAGTCAAAAAAATTGATTGCCAACAAATATGCCGCCAAATTTGCACCAACCATTCTACCTGAATATTTTTCTTCACCGGAAGAATATAATTCCATCAAAGTAGAATCCGTCGAGAACGAAACAGATCGTTTCAAGCGGCTATGCTCATTGGTCAAGCAAAAATACGGCAAAGAACGCATCATCTATGTGCTCGATGAGGTCGGTCAATATATAGGGGGCAGTGAAGACTTGATCCGTAGCATGCAAGGTACCATGCAGATTCTGAAATCGCAGTTCAAAGGCAATGTATGGCTCATTGCTACCGCTCAACAGACTTTGACAGAAGACAACCCTCAAGCCCAGATAAACTCGGATAAGCTCTTTAAGCTCAACGACCGCTTCCCCATAAAAGTGGACATTGAAGCGGATGATATTAAGGAAATTATCACGAAGCGACTATTAGGTAAGTCGCCGAAAGGAAAAGAGTATTTGACAGACCTCTTCCATCACAATGAAGCATCCATTAAGTTGGAAACGCGACTGACCAATATGGAGCACTCTATCTATATGAAGCCGCTGACAAGTGAATTGTTTGCAAATCTCTATCCTTTCTTACCAGTTCATATCGACATCTTGTTGGCACTTCTTCAGAAGTTGGCAAGCAGAAGCGGTGGCTCCGGCCTGCGTTCAGTCATCCGATTGATTCGGGATTTGCTGGTAGACGGTCATTTGGCGGAATGTGCCATTGGCAAGATGGCCACACCGGACTTGTTCTATGATGCTCTCCATTCTTATATGGAGAAGAACCAAGACTTTCGTGAAATTGTGATTTCAGCCAAAAAGGCCATCGAACTCTATGGAAGCAATCCGCTGGCAGTAAAGGCATGCAAAACAATCGCCATCATGCAACTATTGGACGACTTCAACCTGTCGTTCGACAACCTCTGTTCTTTGCTGTTTCAGCAGGTCGCTCACCCTTTGAACAAGCCCGAACTCCGTGCCTTACTTGACGAGATTAAAGATACTGCCGGCGTTACACTTCAAGAAATTGATGGCCGCTTCCGCTTTATGACCAACGCTATCCTTACCGTACAAGACGAGCGTTCCAGGATAAATGCAACCGATGCGGATAAATTTAAAGTATTGAAAGAGTTGGTTCTTGACATCCTGTCTCCAGCCCCTTCTGTAAGCATTTATGGTTCGAAAACCATCAGTGCAACCGTGGAATTATGTCGTGGCAGACAGAATCCGGTGTTGATTCCAGGTGGAGACATCAAGCTGAATGTTCGTTTCATAGATGCCGGCGACTTTGAGAAAGTACACAATACCCTTCTCACTGAAAGTACGAAGATAGAAAACAAACAAACTCTGTTCTGGGTATGCACTTTGCCACAGGATATTGAACTCTTGCTGATTGATGTGGTGAAAGACGAAACCATCTGCAATAATCACCGGCACGATGTCAACAAGGAAATCCAGGATTACCTGCGTGCCCAACAAGCAGATGCCGACAAGAACCGACAGGAGATTACGCGCATTCTGCGTCTATCACAGAATAACAGTGAAACCATTTGCAAAGGTTCGCCCACATCCGTGAATGGCGAAACCTACAAGACACATGCCTTGAAGAGCTTTGCCGAGCAAGTTTACGATAAATATCCTTTAGCTCCCCGTAGCATGCCGACTTCGGTCATCAGTGATTTGTTGGCATACGATGACGCTTTCACACTGCCTGCCTCACTCAACCCGTTTGGCATTGTGCGCGACGATGGAGTGATAGATACCAATCATGCCGCACTCGCTGAGATAAAGGATTACATCGCTTCGCACGACGACGCCAATGGCGGACAACTGGCAGATTGTTTCAGCCGCGCCAAATACGGCTGGAGCAAAGATACCATCCGTTACCTGGTAGCGTTGATGTTAAAGGCCGGCATGATTGTGGTAAGAAGTGGTGCTCAGTCATTTAAAATGTTCACCAAGAATGCTGCTGAAGCCATGAAAAACAATACCTCGTTCAGCCATCTTGGACTTTCGCTCAATACAGACGCGCACTTAAAACCAGCCGAAATGATGAATGCCGTGACTACACTGAAAGAATTGTATAATCCACAAGGGTTATTACCAATTCCTGCCAGTATAGCCAAAGTCTCGTTAAAGATTGCCACACAGCGTCGCGCAAAGGTGGAACAACTGAAAGATACCTTTGAAAAGCTGAAAATGGCAGGGACAACGATCGTCAGCCAAGCCGTGAATTATTTGGTTAAAATCGTCGAATCGGAAGGAGCGGAAGCACCTTATCTCTTTGCCAAAAACAAGGCTTGTGCCGACGCATTGCGCTTTGTCAATCAGGTACTCAAGGCGGAGGAACAAGGCAGGCTGCTCACTTCCATCAAGAAAATTGAAAAGCGATTGAACGATTCCCAACGCTTGCCACAATTGCCCATGCTGGAGGACTTAAAGAATAAATTGGGAGAAGACGAGCAGGCTTTCAACGACCTTATGCTCGATCCGAATTGCTTCGACCATACTGCTGAGTATGCCGATCTGACTTCACGCATAGACAGCGAAATTGAACAGGCTTGTACTCATTTCTATATGGAAGCCACTCACTGTATCAACCAAAAGAACGAAGAAATCCGTGCTATGGCAGATTTCAGCTCACTGAAAGAAGAGCAGAAGCAAAGTATAGAAGTCTTGATGAGCAGGGTCTCCATCCAAGAAGGCAGCACACTTGACCGCTTACAGGAGATGTGCAACCTGTTTACGGCTTTCTATGCCCCTTTGGGCCTATACGATAGCATCATAGGCAAGGTGAAGCAGTTCGTGGATGACAATGGGAACGCCGGCACGAACCATGGCTCTAACAATAACAACGGGAGTAATGTTTCTACCGGAAATACAACGAACGCAAAAGAACCAACTGCAACCGTCATACACCGCCGAATCAAGCATCGCCTGACCCAACGTCAGGATGTAGAGTCCCTCATTGATGAGTTGACGAGCTTACTGCCCCAGATAGATGAGGGTGTGTCTATCGACCTCTCTTTTATTGATTAAAAAAACAAACAAATATGATTTCCACATCAGGACGTAAAATATTGATGCAGTTTGTGAGCAACGTAAAAACATTGCTCACAAACAACATTACATCCTCCCTGCAACAGCATTATGGCATTTGGGCCGATGGACGTGTGATACCTGTCGGCCAACTGACCACCGAGGATGCAGACATTATTTATCGTGCCCGTATGCTTCGCGGCCGTTTACAGTACATCAAAAATAGTCTTCCGGCAAACAGTACGGATATTGATAAGAAAGCGGTGCAACAGCTCATTGCCGAACAAGCCTTCACGATATTGAACCGCTTTTGTGCGATACGCATGTGTGAAGAACGTGAGTTGGTTATGCCGTCCATTGGCGAAGGTTACGATTCGGCAGGCTTTGTAAGCTATGACATGGTAACCGGACAAGGAGCCGTCGGCTCCCGCTATGAGCGTTACCGCTGGTATATCCAGTCACTCTACGACGAACTGTCCATCGAACTTCCTGCCGTATTCGACCGCAATTCACCCTACGGACTGATGTGGCCCGACGAGACCACGCTGACCAAGCTCTTTGAATGGATAAATAATGAGAATCTCACAGCTTTCTATGATGAGCAGACGGGTGAGACGGTGGACTTTTGGAAGGAAGATGAAACCTTGGGCTGGATATATCAGTACTATAACTCCTTAGAGGAACGCCGCAAAATGCGTGAAGAAAGCAACCGCCCACGCAACAGCCGTGAGATGGCGGTGCGCAACCAGTTTTTTACGCCCGACTATGTGGTGCGCTTCCTTACGGACAACTCGTTGGGCCGCATCTGGTATGAAATGACCGGCGGGCAAACCCACATCGTGGAGCTATGCCAATATCTGATTCACCGTCCCGACGAAGTGCTGACACCTCGCCCCATCAAGGAACCCACCGAACTGTCGATGCTCGATCCGGCTTGCGGCTCCATGCACTTTGGTCTTTACACCTTCGATGTGATGGAAGCCATTTATATGGATGCATGGGACAACCAGCCCGAACTGCTGTCGCAATACCGTTACACGGAAACCCGTGAATCTTTTGCCCGATTGGTGCCCAAGCTGATCTTGGAAAACAATATTCATGGTGTGGAGATTGATCCTCGCGCCCTGCAGATTGCTGCCCTTTCCTTGTGGCTTCGCGCACAACAATCTTGGAGCAATCTGGGTGTGCCCCGTGAAGAACGTCCTGTTATCGAACGTTCCAATCTAGTATTGGCTGAACCGATGCCCGGCAATAAACGGATGCTCAAACAACTCACCGAACAGCTTGACAAACCTATGCAGCGTTTGCTCATCAAGATATGGGAGAAAATGCAATATGCGGGCGAAGCCGGATTGCTTATCAAGATAGAGCAGGAAATCGAAGAGGAAATTGAAGACTTGCGCAAGAATTGGAGCAAAGTGAATGTCACCAAGGCTGTCAATCTGTTCGATTCTGAGGAAAAGAAGGCGGCTATTATTGCCGCCAACGAGAAGATGGCAAAGCTTGGCAAAAAGGAAGTCAAAGCCGCCTTCTTCGCTTCGGTTGTGGAGAGATTGCAAGAGGCATTGCGCACCGTCTCTTCCCGTCTTTCGGAAGAAGAAGGCTACGAAAACACTTTGTTTGCCAACGATACCGTGCGTGGCTTTGCCTTTATTGAGTTGTGTCAGAAGCGATACGATGTGATTCTGATGAACCCTCCGTTTGGAGAAGGTTCGGAGAGCACGATTGATTATTTGGATGCGCATTATTCCTGTTGGTGCAAGAATTTGGTTTGCGCTTTCTTCGACCGTATGCAGGAATTATTGGTCAATGATGGGTTGGTGGGGGCTATCTTTGACCGTACTGTTCTCATCAAATCCTCCTACGAACCTTTCCGGAAAAGGAATATTTGTGGTTATATTTCAGCTTGTGCGGATACCGGATGGAATGTTCTTGATGCAAATGTAGAGACATCTACTTTGGTGTTGTCAAAACAACCTTCTAATAGTAAAGGAGTATTTATTAATGTCTTAGATGAGAATTTTGCAATTAAAGCTGAAGTATTAAAATCTTATACATGTGGAGAAAGAAAAGATAAAATATATATCTGCAGATCTTCTAATTTTATAAATCTACCCAATAGCATCATCGGCTACTATTTTGCTCCTGACATATTGAGACTATTTACTAATGAAAATATTGAAACTCGTGGAATGATAGCAAGAAAGGGTATGGATTTTGTTGCGGAAAAACATCCAAGATTATTCTATGAAATAAATTCAAAGTCACATTATAATCATTTATATAATGGTGGAAATTATAATCTTTTTTATTATACATATCGAGATGTTGTTTTTTATAACGAAGATATAATCAAAGCTGATAAACAAACAAATATTAGGAATTTGTCATATCATTTTCAACAAGGTGTTGGATTTGGAAAACGAGGACAAATTATTGATGCTCATATATTAAAAAGAGGCTTCAATTTTACCTCAGAAGGGTTGGCTATCCCTAAAATAGGAACAAATAATGCTATAGCTTTACTCAGCTTTATCAATTCTATATACTCTCAGTTTACTGTTAATTTGTATTGTGGAGACCATAAACAAGCTGGATATGTTAACCTTCTTCCTATGCCCGAATACGCCACCCGTCAGTCCGACATTGAGCGAATCATCACTGAAATCATTGACATCAAACGTTGGTGGTTCTGTTTAGATGAAACTAATCTGGAATACCACGGTTTAATAGCCCAAGTCATGGACAGCCACCGTATTGAAGAAAGCCTGAATCGGCTTCAAGAAAAGCTTACCGCCGACTATCATCGCTACCAAGAGTTGGTAAAGCAAAACGATGACTTGTGGATGGACTTGGCAGACATTGAGGCAGACAGCGACTTCAGAGCAACCCTGAACGCCTATAAAAGCCGTCGCCCTTACGAAGAGCTGCTTTCTATAGACGGTGCCAGCACCAGCAATGTCATCAACAAACAAGTGATGGCACAAGAGATGGTCATGGAGTTGGTGGGCATGGCATTCGGCAGGTGGAATATCCGCTATGCCGCCCAGCCAGACAGCATACCTCCTTTCAGCGATGTGTTCGACCCGCTGCCTTTCATGCCTGTGGTTGCACTGAAAGCCGAAGAAGCACAAGCTTATCCGCTTTCTCTTCCTGCCGACGGCATCCTGATGGGCGACGATCGTCATCCCGACAGCCTGGTAAAACGGGTGCAGGAAGTGATGCACAGGCTTTGGCAAAGCGATGCGGACGAAATGGAAAGCGAACTCTGCCAACTGATAGGCACAGACAGCCTGCAAACCTATCTGGAATCGCCCAACGGCTTCTTCGACTACCACTTCAAACGCTATACCAAGAGCCGCCGAAAAGCACCCATCTACTGGCCGGTTTCGTCGCCCGACGGAGAAGTCACCCTTTGGGTATATTATCCCAAGCTGAGCGACCAGACATTGCCCCACCTGCTGTTGCTTTTGAGCAAAGAGCACACCGCCGCACAAAGCGACTTGACCGCTGCCCAACTGGCCAATGACAAGAAACGCGAAGCGGCCTTGCTAAACTTGATGGGCGACATGCAGGCATTGGAAGCGGAACTGCAACGGGTGAACGACCTTCCTTACAGACCCAATCACGACGACGGTGTACCTGTCACGGCAGCCCCTTTGCGCAACGTGTTCCGCCATAACGGATGGAAAAAAGAATGCCTAAGCAATTGGGAAGCCCTGAAGGAAGGCGAATACGACTGGAGTCATCTGGCATACGCGCTCTATCCGGATCGCATCCGGGATAAAGCCCGAAAAGACTGGTGTATGGCTCTCACACATAGTCTGGAAGAACTTTGCGAAAACAAGCCCAAAGAAAAGAAACCAAGGAAAAAACGCGGTGAAGAGCCAACACAACAATCGATAGATTTTGAATAATTTTACCATTATGGATATACAAGGACACATCATAGATGTTTGGATTGGCAAAACCAGCAAGGAACATCCCATACTGACGGTTTATGACCCCGAAGGCAAATACTATCCGCTTTTGCCGTTGGTGGCTGAACGGGGTGTACGGGTAATCGACACCACTAAAGCATTGATGGAAAACAGAGAGGCGGCATGTGACTGTTGGATGAATGAATTAGTACAGAATGAAGACGCACGTATGCTCATCTATCGCCGGGAAAAGCTTCCCAAGAACGACAAAGAACGTGTGCTCGATCCTTATATTGGAATCATACAAATTGGTGCCTGCTTCCCCATCGGTCCCAACGACGATTATATCAACCTCTGCAAGAACTTCCTCCCGGGAAAAGCAGAGGCTATCGATGAGCTTGCCAAGAACGGTACCGCCAGTTTTGCCAACATCAACGCCCTGCAAGAAGGGGTGAACTATCCTGAACTGGAGACACTTACCGGAGGCAAGAGCATGGTGGAGATTACGTTGAACCTCTTGGCACTTTCTGAAACAAAAGGCACGGCATGGATGAGCGAATGGAAGAGCTTCGGTGAAAACCATCTGCCCGGATTGGACAGCACCGGAACTACGCTGAAGGATATCAAGCAGAAGTTATGGCAATATTTGCTCTTCAGCGAATTTGCGCATGACTTGCCCGGCAACCTGCCTGCGGAACTCAACACGGTAGCCAAATGTCCGAAAGAGAACATGGAGAGCATCAGCAACCTCTGCCAAAACATCCGCAACCGCACGGACCTCCGTGATGATTATGTGGAACAAGCTAAAGCCATCACCAGCCGTTTGCATCTTAATGACTTGTTTGCCGACGCTATCGATTTAGGCAAGATTGTGACGTTTGCTTTTGAAAATAAGGTGGAGTTCAACCTCTATTTGGACTACCTGCATAAAGGCGAATACGATGAGGCGACGCTGCTGGTAGCTAAAAACAAGAAGAACGTATGGTATCAGGCAGATGCCGGCGTGGCATTGTTTTGGAACCTGACAGACCAGTGTGAACGGATGATGCAAAGCATCCGCCAGCCCTTGGACGATTTACGCAATCTGAGCGAAATCGCTCTGTGGTACAGTGAAGAAGGCTATAAAGTGGATTATGCGTTCCGCCGTTTCCAGACCTTACTTACCAGTTCTGATGAAGACACGCCACAAATCAACGAATTGGCACAGTTCGTTTACCGTAACTATCGAAGTTTTACCGAACAGATACAGAGCCGTTATCAGAAACTCATTGAACAAGAAGGATACCCCATGGCAGGTATCTGCCGGAATATCCAAGCATGGGATAAGGAAGTCGCTCCACTATTGACTGCCCACAAGCGGGTAGCCCTTATCTTTGCCGATGCTTTCCGCTATGAGATGGGTAAAGATTTGGCTCTGAGTTTGGAAAACAGTTATACCGTCAGCATCAAACCTTCGGCTGCATACGTGCCCACAGTTACCCGATTCGGCATGGCTGCCTTGCTGCCGGAAGCAGAATCTGCACTGGAGTTGGTTGTGGAAGACGGTAAACTACAGCCTTATCTGGAAGGGAAAAAAGTGGAATTGCCAGTAGATCGAGTCAGTTACATGGAGAGCAAAGTTCCTGCATACGTAAAGCTGATGGATGTGAAATCAGAAGATTTTCTGTCAGCCAACGTGCCCTCCGATGTGAACCTGCTCCTCATCCGCAGCCAATCTATCGATGCGGCAGGTGAGAATCTCAACAGCGTAGGCTATGCGGAAATGGAGAGTGAGATGCGACTGTTCACCAAATGCATCCGTGCATGCAAGAACCTGGGTTTCGATAAGGTACTCATCATGGCCGACCATGGTTATATGGTACAGCCCAAATACCAGGCCGGAGACAATATGGGCAAGCCTGTGGGCACCAGCGTCATGAACGAACGTCGCAGTCAGGCCGGCAATCTGAATAGGAACGAAACATCCTGGCTCTACACACCCGAACATATAGGAGTGCGCAGTCAAGTCTACCGTTTTGCATTTGCCAAGCAATATGGCATCTATGAAAAGAATAAAATCTACTTCCACGAAGGTCTGTCGCTACAAGAAAACATTGTTCCCATCCTGACCGTTCAATTGACCGAAGAGCGTACAAAAGAGGCTTTCCGCCTTGAATTGACCTACAAAGGAAAGAAGGATGGCATTGTTCGTGTCAACCGTCCGCTTATCGAATTGAACTTTAGTGGAGTAGACTCACTCTTCCGCCCCGAACTTTGCATCGTCAAGATGGTAGTTACTGATACCTCTGGTAAGGAAGTGGGACGTGTTGTGGAATCGACATTCTATAACGAGACGACAGGCTTGATTTCCATTCCAAGTGAGTGTGAAAAGTGTAAACAGCCTATAGAGATTAACGAAGGCGTCGAAGGCGACATTATCGTGATGGCACTTGACCCCGATACCAATGCCACATTGGCTTCTATTCAATTGCAAACAGAATTCGACTTTTAAACCATGGATAAATTAGATAGAAAACTCAATGAATACTTCCCAGGGAAGGTAGTGCGGAAGGATTTGCTGCACGAAATCAAACAGACAGTGAACGTGCCTTCTTTCGTGCTGGAATTTCTCTTGTCGCGCTATTGTGCTTCGGATGACCCGGATGAAATAGAGGAAGGGAAAAAGGCAGTATTGCAAATCATCGAGAAGAACTATGTAAAACCCGATGAAAGCAATAAAGCTCAAGCCATCGTGGAACAAAAGAAGCGTCACAAGTTTATTGATAAGATTCACGTAAAGTATGTGGAACGCGAAAAACGCTATTGGGCAGAAATGGAAAATTTCGGCTCGAAGCGGATAGCCATCAATCCACAGTTTTACCAGAAGAACGAAAAACTGCTCGAAAGCGGTATCTGGGCAGAAGTGACGTTAGCTTATAATGAAGTACAAGAAGATGACTATGCTTTCTATGTGGAAGACTTGCGTCCGATTCAAATAGCACGTTTCGACGAGCAAAAATTGTTTGAAGGCCGTAAAGGCTTTACCACCGATGAATGGATAGATGTCTTGATACGCAGCATCGGCATCAATCCGGACTGGCTGGCTGAGCGTAGTCGTTCCTTAAAAGGAGATAAAGATGGCAAACGACTGAAATTCCATATTTTGGCAAGATTCATCCCCCTTGTACAAAACAACTACAATAGCATAGAACTGGGAGGAAGAAGTACAGGTAAGTCCTATTTCTACTCTGAGTTTTCTCCTTATTCCACCTTGCTGTCTGGCGGGCAAGCCAGTACAGCCACACTGCTGTACAACAATCAGCGCAAACAAGTTGGTGCTGTCGGTTTTTGGGACACTGTGGCTTTCGATGAGGTTGCCAACATGAAGATAAAGGATGCTGATACCATTCAAATCATGAAAGACTACATGGCCAATGGTCGCTTTAGTCGGGGGCAGGAGGTGACAGGTCAAGCAAGTTTTGCTTTTGTCGGCAATTTCGACTTAAACATTCCAAGCATCGTAAACAGCTATGACCATGATTTGTTGGCCACCTTGCCTAAAGCCTTTGACTTTGCCGTCATAGACCGATTCTACAACTACATCCCCGGTTGGGAAATACCCAAAATTGATGACTCAGCCTACAACAATAACTACGGTATGATTTCTGATTACCTGTCGGAAATCATGCACTATCTTTTCGACCATAACAGCGACTACTTACCGATACTGAACAAATACCTCAAGGTGGGTGATAACGTGGAAGGTCGTGATAGCCGTGCGCTCCAAAAAACTGTTCTTGGCTTCTTGAAGCTCATTTATCCTGTAGGCGAACCCACACCTGAAGAATTTGATGAGATTGTGGCTTATGCTCTCGAAGGACGCCGTCGCGTGAAAGAACAGTTGAATAAGCGTAAGCCTGATGAAGAGTATGCCCGTATCAATATGTCGTATATCAACAAGGATGGACAAAAAGTCGTGGTATGGTGTCCGGAAAGTAAGGATTCCATGGCTACTCAAGATCCAAGGAAGACTGGAAATGTAGAGATGGAACCTAAACCACAAACTACTAATTCCCGTCCTATTCAAACAAAAGCCGCCGCACCCAAAATGGAACATCTGCAAAATGAATCGCAAGGTCCAAAACCTAAAGCGCTGTCTATTCGATATGGAGATACAGGTTATAGCTACGACAAGCTTTTTGCAGAATATCTTGAAGGAGCTAAGGTTGTCGAACTACAAGAACCCTATCTCTCACATGGATATCAAATGCAAAATCTAACCCGTTTTGCCGAAACCATTGTAAAGATAGGAGATTGCAAGAAGATAACACTCACCACCAAAATGGGCGAAACAATTGATGAAACACAGAAAATCCAAGATGGGCTTGAACAACTTAAGGCTGCCCTGCAAGATACAGGCATTGATTTTGAGTACACCTTCTCGGATTTAATTCATGCCCGATATATCATCACGGACAACGGATGGAACATCTCTCTCGACCGTGGCTTGCATATATATCAGAACATTGGCCGTAATTTCTATCTTATGGGCTATTATGATTTGGATTTACGCCCTTGCTTGGAAACTAAAATCGTGTACACTAAAGTTGAATAAGTATGTGGTCAGATAATGAAACTACGCAAGATTTGCTTGGCTATCAAGTCCATGCAGATTTGCTCAAAAAGATAATCTTAAATGATGCTATGTTGCCAATCTCCATCGGAGTTTTTGGGAATTGGGGTTCTGGGAAAAGTAGTTTGATGTTACTACTTCAGCAGTCACTTCGAGAATGGGAGAAGTCTAAACAGGATGAGAAAGAGAAGTCTAAACAAAATGAGCAGCATAGTCCCATAATACTTCAAGTGTATTTTAATAGCTGGCAGTTTGAGAGCTACGACTCGACAAAACTGACAATGATAGAAAGCATATTAGAAGCACTTGACAAAGATATTAATGAGCGAAAAGATGTATTTGAACGAGTAGATGATTTTCTTGCAAGAATAAACTTTTTGAAAGCTGGTGTATTCATTTTGAAGAAAGCCTATGAGAATCTCACACCAGAATGGCTAAAGAAATGGTTGCCGACAAAGGAAGATGTTGATAAAATAACAGGTAAAGACAAATACAATAATCTACTTGAGGATGTAACCAAAGGCAATACATCGAAATTTATTGCAACCTTCAGAGAGCTCTTTGAAGAATTAGTTGAAGATATGGGCTATAAGGCTGTAATCGTTTATATTGATGATTTGGATAGATGTGACCCTAAAAGAATCATTGGGTGTTTGGAAGCAGTCAAATTATTTGTAAATGTAAGGAAAACAGCTTTTGTTATAGGTGCAGATGAACGTATTATTGAATATGCCATTAGTCAACATTATCCTATTCAAATGAAGAAAGAGGATATATCCAGTCCGTTTTCTGATTACTTGGAGAAACTTATCCAATTGCCATACAAGCTGCCACGCTTATCAGACAATGAGCAAGAGACTTATATCACGCTCCTTCTGTGTAAAAATCACTTAAATAAAACTCAATTCGATGAAATTCATCAGAAATACCTGGAGTTTAGAAAGACAGACAAACATTCAAAATATAATATAGATGACATCAAGGCTAGTATTAAAAATGTAGATTTTTATGCAATAGAGTGCCGTTTACCAATTGTTCCACTTATTAAGCAATTTTTAAACGGGAATCCGAGACAACTCAAACGATTCTTAAACACATTGTATGTACGTCAAGAGTTAGCTGAGGTTGCTGGTTTCAGAGACATTAATCCTGATGTATTAACCAAACTTATGGTACTAGAGTACAACACCATGTATAATTCTCGTTTTGAAGAACTTTATAAACTTCAAAATGCTTATGGAGGCGTTTTGCCATTGGACGATGTTGAACAAGAAGCAAAGAATGAAAATGGCATTCAAAATCCACAATGGAAAGACAACTGGTCATCAGACTACTTGAGACAGTGGCTAAGCTCAGAACCGTCATTAAAAAATATAAATCTACAAAACTACTTTTGGGTAGCACGAGACGCATTAAAAAATGAGAAGCCAATAGCTTCGTTGATTACAAATAAGGTCATGCTGTTATTCCGAAGATTATGTAGCCTTCAAATAAATCAGATGATGAAACGAGAATTGCCTGAGATAATCAACGCTTGCGAGGACTCAGAAAAAGAAATGATTATTCGTTTGATAAATGAGAAACTTAGACAAGACCCCAAGTCTGAGACTTGTTGGATGATTCTTAATGCCGATGAGGAGAATCTCTTGATAAGTGACAAAGTAGATAGACTTAAACTCTTGTTCAATAATATAAAGACAGAAAACATTGACCCCAAGGCAAATGTGTTCTTTGTAAGGATGATAAGGTTAAGTGATGAGATTCATAAGTACATTGAAACATTACCAAAAGGGAATCCTTTAACGAGAGCTATTGAACTAAAAATGCAAAAATAATAAATATGGGTACATCACAATCACATAATTTGAAATCCTCGCCAAATTGGTCTGCAGCAAAACGAGCCATAACGAGTATAGCAAATGGAACAGACAATAAGACTGCTTCAAATGCTAAGTTCTTTGGTAATTTAGGAACAGCACTTGGTGACGGTTTGTATAGAGGCGGCAGAACAGGCGGACATGGAGGCAAAAGAGGTAGTTCGTTTGGACGTGCTGGCGGACAGGCTGTTAGAGGATTGGTCACTGTTTTAAGTAATACTAAACAATACGGACTTATATCAAGTTTAGGTATTGATAGACTGCCTGATGAACAAAAGCCAAAAACACCACAAGATTTTAAGGAATTACTTCTGCACGAGATTGTTGGAGACAATGATTCCACAATGGATGATGCAGCAGCAACTTATGCAATGGATAAAGTGCTGAATGATATTTTGTCAGATTGTAAAGATGGGCAAGAAATTGAAGATAAACTTCAGAATGCGACCGATGACAATCTCCATGAATGGATTATAACATTTGAAATTGAATACATACTGGAATATTCTGCTGAGTTATTTCAAAGCCACATATTTGACAAAGGACGTAATCCTGAAGAAATAAAGAAAGACATGAGAGGTTGGCTTCATAATGAACTGGATGAGAAATTGAGCAAAGAACTGACGCAAATCGATTTCAATAGCCCGAAAGGGAAAGAGTATCTGGATTCCTTAACATCAGAAATATTGGATATATGGAAACAAGAATAAAAATCAATTATACTCCGTCAGAAACAAGCGAAGTCTTCGGCTTGTTCACTCTTGCATTTCAAGGAAATGACGGAAGAGTTCGTTCTGTAAACGCAAAGTTTAATCCCAAGCAATTATGGGAGTTTTCACGGGACACAACATCTGTCGCTTTTGATTTATTAGTTCTATCCATGATTGTGTATAATGTAGATAGAGCTGTGCATCGTTTGTCAAATTCGGATGATGGATGGAAACGAAATTTGGTGTTATTGGACGTTCCTGTAATCAATCTTGAGGATATGAATAAAGGCCGTGAAGCTTTTAATAGCGCAATAAGTTTCCTTACGGGCGATAATTGGGATATTCACTTTGTTCAAACAGATTCATACTCCTATAATCCGACTAAAAAAGTGAAGGGATATGATTCACAGTCTTTTGAAAAGGTTGCATTGTTTTCAGGAGGTTTAGATTCACTGATTGGATTTATAGACGAAGCAAGCACACTTTCCATTGATAAGAAGATATTGCTTGTTTCGCATATGGAGCTAGGCAAAGAGCATAGTGATCAAGAAGGCATATTGGAATATTGTAAAGAAAACAATATTTTTTCGAATAAATATGAACAAGTGTTACTGAATTCAGGGCTCAAACCTCGTTCTTGGAACATTAAAGGAACCCCCACAGAGAGCACATTCCGCTCACGTTCCTTATTATTTTTTGCAGCAGGAATATATGTTGCAAACAAAATATCTCCACAATGTCAATTAATAGTTCCAGAGAATGGAACTATATCAATAAACATACCTCTTGATAGTGGAAGAAGAAGTTCTTGCAGTACTCGAACTACACATCCTACATTTATCAAGCGCATACAGAAAGCCTTGTATGCTATAGGTATATCAAATCCAATATTTAATCCGTATCGCTTAAAATCAAAAGCTGACATGGTTATAGAGTGTTGCCAAGATGCATCGAAAAAAGCAATCTTTAAATCATTAGTTGACCTATCATGCTCTTGTGCAAAACGTGGCCACAATGTTTTTTGGGACAAAAGCGGAATAGAAATACACAATGCCAAAATAAAGCATTGTGGTATGTGTCTGCCATGTCTATATAGAAGAGTAGCATTAGATACAATAGGTATAGATAATGAAGCATTGCTTGGTACAGATGTTCTTCACGGTATTAAATTCAATCTTGACGATAAAAATCAAAAAAGGAATAGGGATTTTAACGCACTTCTGTATTTTCTAAAAAACAGGATGAATGAACGTATAATTCGCCAAGAACTATTCTTTAATGGAATTATAGAAAAGCATGAATTGGAAGAGTACACGTCATTAGCATTACACTCATATTTACAAGTCATCAATTGGCTTAAGAAAAAGGCAACAAATGAAATACAAATAAAAGCAGGAATATGAATATAGACACCCATTGTCATTTTGATATGATGCCAAATCCTGAAGAATATCTTATGCAACAAGAGGCAAAAAAGAACATATCGATAGGAATGACAAACCTACCGAGCCATTTTTTGCTTGGATATGAGCATGTAAAACAATATAAGTTTTCACGTTTGGCATTAGGCTTTCATCCATTATATGCAAGTGAAAACAAAAATGAGTTGCAGCTGTTCAGCCAATATTTAGATAAAACCAGCTATATCGGTGAAATCGGTCTAGATTTCAGTAACGAAGGACTCAATACTAAAGATGATCAGATTTTTGTTTTTGAGAAAGTATTACAGCTGTTAAATGGAAAGAATAAAATAGTAAGTGTTCATTCAAGGCGAGCTGAAAAAATCCTGCTAGAAATGTTAGTTACCTATGACATTAAAAATGTAATATTCCATTGGTATTCAGGCCCTCTCTCGCTGATTCCTAAGATAGTAGAACATGGCTATTATTTTTCTATCAATGAAAAAATGACAAATACTAATAGTGGTGCAAAAATAATTGAACGCATACCACATAATCTCATTTTAACGGAAACAGATGCTCCTTTTAATAAGATTTGTTCGATTAGTAATACTTTAACAAATGTAGGCATAGGAGAAAGTGTCATTTATGATAATTTCAGTCGTCTTATATCTGCTATTAGAGAAGATAGGCATTAGAATATATCAGATTTATATTGGTTTTATAAGGAAAGATTGAACTATTCCTGTCATTGCAAGTTGAACCTTAATATATTGTCTTATGATAATACGCAAACGACCTATCATATCTTGGTTACTCAATATTGACAACATGGAAGATGAAGGAAAATTCGGTGTACCCATGCTGAGCAACAAGCAGCATTTTGGATATTTGGCCAATGGCCTGAAATTCCTGTCAGATGTCCGCCAGACACAACCGGATTGGGGCTTGCCCGAACTTCTCATGCCTTCTTTTGAGGAGGTCATGAAGAAAAGTGCAAAATCCTTTTATGGTATTGACCATCAGCTTTTCCAAGAATTTTACAAGGACAATGTCTGTGGCATACTCCTTTCCAGAGACTGCGGAACGATTGTTTATGGATTCGGAGAAAACACATTGTATGTGTGGTTGTTTAAGGAGGATGGCGGAATTAGCAATCTGTACATGTACTTTTACATAGAATCAACCAAGGACAATGTTCGGCATATATACACATGGCCGACATTAACGGAAGATGACCAACTGTTTGCCGGAAATAAGGAGGAACGGGAACAGATTTATGAGAGGTTGGCTAACAAATTGATGGTATATCTTGCCGTCAAGAAATATGTAAAGGTAGAAACAATCATTGTACCCGTTGGAACAACCACTAAATTGGATGATAAGATTTTAGGGTATAAAAGTAAAGAAAAGGTCAGAAATGAGAGCGGTCAGGAAGTAATCGTAATGGATTCGAGGTGGTTTCGCAAGATTGTGAATGACAATGAGATATTTGTCCGAGGTTTTTTCCGCTTCCAAAACAAAAAGGATGAAAACGGAGAATGGTACAAGGAATTGATTTTTGTGGATTCATTTGTGCGGCACGGTTATCATCGTAATGCCCTGATAGAGGAAGAAAATAATAATGAGGAGTAGAGCGGCACAATCCTTGTCTCAATGGAATATTACCCCGACCCGCGCCTCACGGTGCAGGCTGGGGTCAGAACATTCAAGGAATTATGACGGTGTCCTCGCCTCCAAGAAGCGGTAGGCATTGGCGTTTACAAGTCCTATAATACGGTCGTGGTATTCCGTGTTGGAGTTGCACAGCCCACGACTTTGTACCACCTTGCCCTGACTCAATGAGAACTCCACGGTCTCGATGCGGTTGCCTTGGAGGTCGTGTGCCGACAGGATAACGCTATCCTTTTTTGCGTAATACTCGCATTGGAACACGCAATGGTGAAGGTTGCTTCCCTCGGCCTGAAAAGCCTCGATAGAGTCAAGCACGGATATTTCAATGTCGTTGTCGCTGATGACAATCCCGAAGTAACGTGACTTATCCCTGTAAAAGTCCGCCTCCCTCACCTTGGCTCTCAACATCTGTTCCCTGTCTCTACGCTTCTCCTCAGCCTTGTTCCTTTTGTCCAGCCAATGGTCATGGGCGGCTTTGAGGTCTTGGGGACAGATATACTTGGCGTTGTGTATGTCCTTTCTGCATTGCTCCAACAAACGGATAGTGTCACACCACAGACCATAGTCGGACGGACGGTAACGATGCCGTGCGGCCACCTTGTACGACTGCCAACATGCGTCCAAATCCAGCGGACGGCTCACAAAGTAAGCCACGGCCTGCAAGTCCCTGGACTTCATCATTGTCTCTATCCGGCTGTCCGTCAGCAACGCCTTCATCAGCCTTGCCGGATGGCAGTTATCAGGAAGCCTGCCTTTCATGCCGTTGCGCCTCAGTTCAGGCAGTACCTTGTAACGTGGGTAAACGTAGGTGTCGGAAATAACCCAATGCACTTCGGATAAAAGTTTCAAGTCAATCCCTGTACACCAATTAAAGCTGTCCACATACCAGCCCAATGTCCTTGCCCTTGATGTCACCGCCATCCTGCCATCTACATTAAGCCACAGACGGCACACCTCCATGCAGGATGTCTTCAACTTCATCCCTTTCCTGCATACGGCTCTCAGCAGGAACACACGCTGCACCTGCAGGCCGTCCGCCACTTCAAGGGAAGAAAAATAGGCGGACTGCACCTCCTTGCGCTTCAACGTGTCCTTCACCTGCAAGCGGTGTCCGCAATGGGGACAGCATACAGACTTGCCTTTTCCCTTATGGTCAAACTTCATTCCGCAGTCGCCGCACGTACAGTTATGGCTTGAAGTACGGAAGGCAAAGTGTGTGATAACATTCCTTACAGCCCATTCAACGGCTTTTGGACTGACGGGTGACAGCTTCCCGTTGGAAGCCGCCACCGCCTTTTCAAATCTGTTCCTCGGTTTCATGGCTCAAAAGTTGTCAAAGAGTGATAATGTCGGTTGGCTGTCCGTCTGCGGCTTGTGGACTTTCGGCCTTGCATTGCGTGCCTGTATCTTGCGCAGTTCCTCATCCTGATAGCGTTTGAGTGCGAGTGCCCTCTGTTCCGCCTTTTCCTCCTCGGTCAGTTCAATAGGATGGTTGACCACCACGCTGCACTGCAACGGCTTGCCTATTTCAAGTTCCGGCTCGTCTATGCAATGGACGGCCAGCGAGTAGATTTCATCGTCGGCAAATCCGCAGCAGCCCGACTTCTTCACTTCGTTGAGTATGAACGTCACCACATCATCCATGGTGCGTGCCGTGGTTTCGTACTTGGCACGGAAAAGCTCATCTTCCTTTGCCCTCTGGTCAAGATAACCCTTGATAATCTCCTTGAAATGTTCTGTTCCTTTCATATGTCCTTGCTTTTTACGTTAATAAAATCCATACGGTTAAATCGGCAGTTCTGCCAGCAGTTCCATAAGCGGTATGGTGTTGATGTCCTTGTCGAAGCGCACCTGCCAGTCCGGCCTTGCCAGTAAGGATGCCATGAACTTCCTTACCACAAACCGTCCGTTGTCGTTGGAATAACAGTCGATGGTGGCGAAGTTCGTCCCGTCCTTGCGGATGTGGGCGAAGAAGGGTGGCATACCGCAGAAGCACTTGCGGACGCTCTCCCTGTCCCACAACAGGGTAAGTTCGTATGTACTGCCCTTGTAGCTTGCACTTTCCTTTCTGTCAATGAGTTTGATTGCCATAATGCCTAAATTTTGAAATCCTAATCTTTTCCCTTTTGTTTGAAGCCTTGCGGCTTCCGCTCCGGGAAGTTTTTACGATACGGCATGACGGAAGGCGCAAGGGGCAAAAGGCGGACGGGACAAGTGAAAAGAGGCCGGAATACCCGATTTGGCACAAATCGCGGAAGGCTGCCGGACGCTTTTCACGCAGGCAAGGGAAGCGTCGTTCGCCGCCGCCCCGGCCTTCCGTTGCTTTGTATCGGAAAACCGGACGGAGTGGAACGCCCACAGGTTCAAAAACAGAAAATCCCGATGCCACAACCGATGACACCGGGATTCCAACATATCCAGTAACAAAATTCTTAGCCTTCTACGGCAAGGGTATCTCAAATGACTTCACCACGCATTGCGCCTCCTTGTCCAGTATGAACCAGTATTCGGAATGATAGCCATGGCCGTCCGCGTCCACACCCTCGAAGTCAACCTTGACCTTCCAGCCGCTGAATGGTTGCGGACTCCCGTCAAGCGGGCTTCCGAAGTCCATCAGCCGTCTCAGGCTCGACATGGCCGACATCTGCCGCTCCATCAGGACGGTCGTCTCCTTGTCGTCCGGGTCGAAGTCCTTCAGCCCGTCCGTCGCTTCCATCACCTTCCTGTTGATTTCCACCATGGCCATGGAAAGGGCCATCTTCTCCTCCTGCGTGATGTAGGTATGCCCGAACACGGAATCCGGCTTGCTGACAGCCAATACCCGTATGGATTCGGGATTCGCTACTGATGCCCTCAATGCCTTTTCGGCCATGTCCGCCGCACGGTCGTCCATATTGTCCGAACAGCATACAAAATAGAATACACCGCTCCAGAACAACACGATGGAAGCGAGTATTATCCAAATCTTCATCCCCGGCCTCATATCTTCACGATTTGAAGTTTGTCCGGCGACACGCCGAGCCGTTTGCGGTAGATGCTGCCGTCCTCACGGTACATCTCCAGTTCCGAAGAGGTGATGCCCTTTTCGCAGATTTCCCCGGCTTCCTCCAGAGTAAGCTGGTGTCCGCCGATATTGCGCCAGATGGCGAAGGAACAGGGCGCGTCCTGGTTGGCATAGTTGGAGCAGTTGAACGCCCGGCTTCCCACACGGATTTCCCCTCCGCAGTGCGGACATTTGCCGATGACCGGCTGCATCAGGATGTTGCCGTCGTCGGCCAGTTCCAGCACGGTCGGGAAGGTCTTGCCCTCCTTGCCGGCGAAACCGTCCAACAGGATGCGCCGTTTTTCCAACAGTACCGCCACCTCCGCATCCGCCATTTTGCGGTTGCCGATGATGGCGTTGATGTTCAGTACGCAGGAAGGGCTGTCGCCAATGTTGTGCTCACAGCGGTACCCCTTGCAGGTCTTGACCACATTGCCGCCGCACAGGGGGCAGCGGCCGATGATTTTCTTTTCTGTTTCCATTATTGTATGAATTGATTGTTTTTACCGTTTGATTCACTTATGATATTCTAATTGAACCCACGCTTCCAGTCGGCCACGATGCCGCCGATGATGTTCTTGCCGGACATCACACTGGCCCATCCCTCCGGGTCGAGCGAGAACCAGAGGTCGTTCCACGAGAGCGTGCGCACCTGCCATGCCAGGATGAACAGGTCGGTGTTGATGGTTTCGAGCCTTGTCACCACCTCGTTGGCGATGTAGTAGCGTTCCGAGGAGTCCAGCAGGTTGACCTTGTGCTTCTCGTTCTTCCCGTCGGCCCCCGCCACGTCGTAGCTTCCCGAAGTCACGAGCTGTTTCATGAACGGATAGAGCGCCGCCATCTGCGTGGCCGCGTCCGTCAGCTCGTCTGACACGATGGCCGCTATCGCCGTGCCCTTGAGGTTGCTTCCCACCGATTTGAGCAGCAGGCTGCAGTTCTGCGGTATCTCGGTCGTCACCAGTTCCCCTGCACGTTTGATTTGGTAGAGGTTCTGCACCGCACCCTGCGCGTTGGAGAGGTATTCCAGCATTTTCTCCTCCACGCTGTGTACCCGGTCGAGGGCGACCGTCACGGCGGCTTCGGCGGCGATTATCTTCTCCTGCGTCTTCCTGCGCTTATTGTGCAGGCTTTTCAGTTCCAGCGTCTGTGCCGTCACCGCGCCGGTCAAAGCCGGGTCTATCTGTTGGGAGAACGCCGGGACGGCATTGCCTCCGGCCAGCCACAGGAGTAATCCCCCTGCGGCCATTTTCAGTCTGATTGCTTTCATATACGTTCCATGTTACATTACATTTTAAGGCTTCCCTTTCTCCGTTCCGCCAGATTCCGGTCGCGTTCCTCCTTGCGTGGGGTGATTACTTGGGCTATCGGCTTGTTCAGGAGGCAGTCGTTCCAGTCCTTGAACGCCTTGGGCGGCAGCCATTGCCCGGTACGGTAACGTATGGGCAGGTATGCGGCAAGCTGTGAGGGCAACGGCTTTCCCGGATGGACGGAAAAGCCCTTGCCCCCGGCTTCCACTTGCAGGCCGTCCTCCGCCTTGCTGATTTTCATCGGGATGCCTTCCAGCAGGCCGATCATGCGAAGCCCGTAGATGCGTCCGGCGATGTCGTTGTCAAAACAGTCGAAAGCCTTGGCGTTCGGAAAACGGTTCATTATTCCGACAATCTGGTTGTCGGAGAATGTCCCTCCGAGGGAGACCAACGCCACATCAGGATGCAGCCGGCTTCTGTTCATCTGGTGGAAAGCCATCGCGTCGAAGGCGGACTCACAGAAGAACACGCTCCTGACCGCTTCGGGGTTGCCGCCGGAAAGGTCTGCCACCCATGCCGCCGAGGAGGAATCCGTGCCGGCTGCCTTTGACTTGTAGCCGCCGTAACCGCGTATCTCGTAGCCCTTCACCTGACCGTCCGCATCGGTATAGGGGAAGCCGATATTGTAACCGTCGAAATTTCCGTTACGCTTGTCCCGGATGAGGGAAATGAACGGTGCGAACCGCATGACCGTCTCATCGGACAAGCCACGTTGGCGGAAGATTGGAGGGATACGCTCCATATCCATCCGCTTCACCTCATAGCGCGAGGCATCAAAGACAGATGCGGCCCTGGCAGACTTCACATATTCGCGGTCATCGTTGTATTCCGGTTCGGGCATGTTGGCGAAACGTGCCATCACCTTGGCCACCTTCTGCCACTCGTCCTTGCCGGTGACTAAGAAAGTATTCAGGTTCTCGCGGATAAGCGTCAGCACGTCCCCCTTGGAGCCGTCCCGGCGGAAGAACGTCTGGGAAGCCCTGTCATTGGGATGGCTGACAATGAGAGTGTCACGTTTCTCCCGTCCGTCACACAATACCAGCTCGATGTAACGCCCCACGCCGGCCTTGCGGTCAAGGCGGTAGCCGAGGGCGTAGGCCACATCGGTCACGCCGACGCGCGTTTTGAGTTCCTTGAAGTTTACCTTGTAGTCCGGCATACCGTATCGCTTTGTTGGGGGTTATATACTCATTTTGGCACTTACAGCCTGTGTCCTGCCCATCATGGCAATCTCCGGCCCGAAGGTCTTGCGTGCCGTCATGTTCAGGAAAGCCGCCTTGTCCTTGTAGTCCGTAAGCTGGAAGTATGTCCTTGCCGTGCCTTTCGATACCTTTTTCAAACCCAGCTCCACGCCGTCATACGAGGCACGGATGGCATAGTCGCCGCCACGTGTCTTGACAATGGCCGCGTTCCTGAAGGGCACCTCCTCGCTTGGGTCAAGCGGAGCGAGCGGGTCGTTCTTGGCCAGGTAGGGCTGTTCGTTCAAGGCCAGCCGCTGTCTGTCCACATGGTCGAGTATCATGTCCGATGCCCTGTTCACGTCCGCCATGACCGAGACGATGAATTTCGGTTCCTGCTTCAGCACGCCGATCCACGAATCCAGATAGGCGGCGGAGTTGTCCGTGACCTTTGGGTCAAAGCCCATCGAATGGCTTATCATCGCCGCCGTAAGCTCGGCCACAAGCTCCTCCTTGGCGTACTTGGGGTCTCCGAACCTGCCCATACCGTCGCGGTTGAGCCGCTGCGGGGTCATGGTGGAGTGGGCCATTTCGTGCAGCATGGTGGAATAGAACTCCATGCCGCCACGGTAGATTTCATCCGGTGTATTGCCGGTGTTGAACTGCGCCTTCATGGGCAGCACCACGATGTCCTGTCCCGGAGAGTAATACGCCCCGTCCACGCGCTTGTCCGCCTGTATCGGGCAGACCCAGCCCTGCGTCTCCACCATCCTGTCTAGCGCGGCGTGGGCGTACATGCCTTCCGTGTCGCGGAGTTCGGGCAGCTTGAACCTGTCCATAAGTTTCCGCATCCGTTCGGGCTGCACTTCGGCCAGGTTGGTCTGCGCCACGTTATACACGGGGAACGCCTTGACGAACGGGATGACCTCCATGCCTTCCTTCTCTTCCTTGCCCATGGCCCGGTATTCCTCCGAACTGACCTTCCTGCCGTCCTTGTCCTTCACGAGCATATCCCAATAGATGACGGGGAAGGCCTTCTCGCCTTTGAGCACATGGGCTTTCAGGTTGTGCGCCTGCTTGAAGGTGAGGAACACGGGCAGGTCGTAGCCGTTGGCCGCCGTGTGAAGCTGCAGGAAGAAGGAGTTGGAACCGGAATAGTTGCGTCCGCCCACGTTCTGGGGCAGGCCCGCGTATCCCGAAGCTCCGCCTATCCAGCCCTTCTTCCAGTCGGACGCTTTCATCTGTTCCATGCGCCCGATCATCATCTCGGCGAAGCGGTCAATGGCCGCCTGACCGGAACCGGCGGATGCCGGGTTAGTTCCAGATGCCATAGTCCTCGTCGTCGATTAGCTGGCGTTCCATCTGCAGGATGTCCGTCTGTTCCACATAAAACTCGGCGGACTCGTCCGACGGGTCTGTGCCGTGCGCACGGCACCACTCCAGATAGTCCTGCTCGTTCTCGCCCTCCAGCACGAAGCGGAGATAGCCTATCTTGCCTTCCTGGAGGAGTTCAACCAGCTCCTCATGGTTCATTGTTGCTGACATATTTCTGTTCTTTTGATGTTTATACTTGTTGGTTCTGATTCAAAAATCGTTTGCCTTACATTTTCATGGAATTTGATTTTTCCATTTTCACAGCCTGTGCCGAGAGCAGCCCGTTGATTTCCGGGGTGAGGTACTTGGCCGCAATCTGCTCGCGTGTGGCGGTACGGGTCTTGAAAAGCGAATAGCCGTCGTCAAAGGAGATTTCATGCCGGGCGGTCTTGCCCTTGTCGCCCATGTCCACGTACACCTTCCACTTGTTGTCGGTGTGGTCTTTCGCCACACGGACGCCCTTGGGGTCAACGCCTTCGGGAAGCCGGTACTTCTCGTAGGCGGACTTCAGGTGCAGCCGCTCGCCGAAGTTCTTCTCGATGAGCTGGTTCGGGGTCATCACCCGGTCGAAGTAGGCGTTCAGGTCCTGGCGAGAGGCCACGGCGGACATCCTTGCGCCGTCCACTTGGGCATAGAACTTGTATCGTCCGAAGTCGGGACGCTGCTCGTCCTTCTCCTTGTAGACATTGAACTTCTCGATGGCTACCGCTCCTTCCGCGCCCTCCATCTGCCGGGGAAACCTGTAGGTGTCCTCCGGCACTTTCGGCATCAGCTTTGTCGGGTAGTAGCGTTCCATCAGCTGCGGCACGGTCAGCTCCTTCTTCTGGTAGGCGGCGAGGTCGGCGGCGTCCATCTTCTGCGGTTTGAGCTGCTGGCCGTCAATCTTTGCGGTGAAGTACCAGTCCTCCGGGTTGTCCTTGCCCTGATAGGCATGGCCGTGTGTCACCTTGCCGCCGTCGGCCGTCACCATTTGCGGCTCGCGCGGCTTGCGCTCCTTCTTCGCTTCGGCCTGTTGTTCCACACTGGCATCCGCCTTAGCTTCAGCTTTCTGTTCCGTGCTTTTCTGATGGGCAGGTTTCTCCTTCACTTCATTCGGGTCAGTTTGGACAGGCTTGTCCTGCACGGCCTGTTCTTTCTTTTTCTTTGCCATATCGGTATTGTTGGGTATGATTTCTTCTTTTACCTTTGACTTTTCTCCGGCTTTCTGGCCGGTTTGCTCTTCCTTTTTCTGCCTGGGTGTTTCAAGCGGGTCACAGATGGCCACCCTCTGCCCGGAACGTATCAGTTTGGGAAGATATACGTCCAAAGCATGATAAGGAAACAGGGTGTATTTGACGGGGTCTTTCTCGCCGGGAAAGACCCTGCTCGTCAGTGTGATGGCCAGGACGGCTGCGGCCTTGACCGCATCCTCCCTGTACATCTCGTAGAAGTCCCCCTTGCGGAAAAGGAGCATCGCATCGGGATGCTTCTGTTTCAGCGAGTCGAACTGCCGCAACATGTCTGCGGCGTTTTCCTGTTCTTGTTTCTTTGCCATAAGCGGACGGATTTAGCGTTTGAGACTTTGGCTGACATTCTCTTTGGGGGAATGCGGCTTCATGGCACGTTCCTGCGACTGCCTGTCCACGACCTTACGGTATTCCCAACGGTTGCTGTCGGTCTGAACTAGTCCGAGGTATTCGGGATGCAGTTCATCGTAGCGCAGCTTCTGCTGCCGTTCCCATTCCTTCAGGTCGCCCTTGATGACCTTGAAGCCCTGCGGCTCCCTAAGGTCAACGCCGACCGATACTTTTTCGCCGCCGACATTGAGTTCCACGGGCTTGCCGTCACGCACCTGCTGTTTCTGCTGCGTGCCCAGTTCGATGTCGTTCACCTTCTCCATGTCCTTCAGCTTCTGTTCCAGCCGTATTTCAGTCACACGGCGGTGGATGACGGATCGGGTCTCAGGGTCGAGCTGGAGGTATTGCCGGGTCTTTTCACCGTTTATGTCCACGGCCTTTTGGATGACCTCGCCTTTTCTGAGGCGTTCCGCTTCCTGTTCAGTCAGGGCAAGAACCTTGTTGCGCTCCGTTTCAAGGGCCGCCCTGACGGGATAGGCCATCAGGGCCGGGTTGCCCAGCCGGTCTGTCACCAGCTGGAGTTTGAGCGGCAGCGTGACGGCATTGCCGTTCTGCGCACGGATGGAAACCTGCATGAGAGGCGTGACCTCGCCGGAGAGCAGCTTTTCCTTCACCTCCTGCGGCAGAAGGTCGGCTTTCTCCTTGTCTATGCCCAGCATCGCCAGCTTCCCGTAGGGCAGCGTTTCGGATAGATTTCTGTTGTCCATTTCGTTATACTTGTTTTTACGGGTTAATTTTGCGGCCGAAACCGCTTGAACACCCTGCAAAAGTATTTTCACCCAAACAAGAAAAAGAAATGCACAACACTATTCTGCTGGCTCTGATGCTGTTGTTTCTGCCCGGCACGGCTTCCGCACAGTTCTATACCATTACCAAAGAGACGGACTTAATGCCCGGTCTGAAAAGAAGAATAAAGCAAACAGTTGAAAAAGAGAATGATACAATCAGCAACGATGCGCAAAGTGTCAGAAATGACACCTTGCATATCCATGTGGCAACAAAGGAAAAGAAGAAGGGAATAGGCCAAAAAGGTGACAAAAGGACATCCCAAAATTCTGTACTTCCCGAACTGACCATCCCCAACCTCTATGCGGAAATCATACGCAACGGCATACGACATCCGAAAATCGTATTGGCGCAGGCCATCCTTGAAACCGGGTGGTTCACCTCCCCGGTATGCCGGAACAAGCACAACCTGTTCGGTCTGACCAACCCACGGACGAGGAAATACTTCGAGTTCGGCCATTGGACGGAGAGCGTCCGGGCCTATTATACCAAAGTGCAGTACAGGTATAAGGGAGGCAACTATCTGCTTTGGTTGAGGGAAATCGGCTATGCGGAAGATAGTAATTATATACAATCTGTTACAAAAGTGTTAAAAGAGATAAATTCTATTAAATTTTCTGGGCAATTAATATGAAGCGAGACTATTCGTCCCGCTTCATATTAAAAGATTTCAACCCTGTATTACCGTCCTTGAACAATGAAATTTTTGTATTAACTTTGTTCCATAAATTAATGATAATGAAGAATATGAGTAGTAAAATCTTTTTTAAGCCATCAGTAGGTGGGTGCCATAATGGCCGATTAGTTTTGTTTGCGACAATGCATTGCCCTCACAAAGAACTTGAGTGTTGGAGTAAATGTACATTAGATTCCCGAGAATTTGATACTTGTTGTCCTTACCCAAATAGAAAGGAAGGATACGAGGCACTATCTAAGTCTTTTATATATCAACTTAATTTATTTTTAAACGATGAATATGAGAGATATGAGGAAAAAAAGAATATAACATTTCCAAAGTTTACTACTGCATTGGGTGAAGTGCTAAAAATAGATCCTTTTTATGGTAAAAAAGAAATATGGGATATGTTTATAAGTACAGAATTGTGCCAACATTTTACAAAACAAAAGAAAACTAAATTTTCAGATTTCCGAGATTTTGATTTTGATGCTCTTATTGAATTGATAAATATTTATAATATAAATAGAATACTTGTATGTGGTTCACCAGGGTTCAGATTCATTCGAGAGATGTCAAAGAAAAAGGAATATATTGATTGGTCGGAAAAGTTTATAGATGCTTGGCACCATATAATGAAAATTGGAGAAAAAGAAATTGATATTATTTATTGTTATCATCCTTCATTTTCAGGTTTTAGATGTGAAGATGAAAAAGGATATTCTATTTTGATTAAAGTGTTAGAACAATTTTTTTATGCAGATAAAATAGAATTAGATTGGGAATAATTATCCTTAGCTATAAATATGATTTATAACAATTAAGTGCATTGGGTAAAATAAATAGAAGCCATATTTGGCCACGTTCCCGTGTATGAAACCTCTTGTGCCGTCATACAGGAAGATGACTACACAAGCAAACAACGCACCGATTATGCCGTAGTGCATCATCAGCGGAAAGGCAAAGAGCAGCTGCAACATCCTGCGCAAAGTGACCGGCGTATTCTTGACCATACCCAACAGGTAGAATACCACAATCATCAGGACACCCCGCCATTCATAGTCCGTTCCCAACCATGCCGCCAGCCATGCCGTCAGCAGAATGGAACAACAGCATAAGATGCGATGCTCCCGAAGCCTCTCGAAAGCGGCCAACGCCAACACTCCCAAGGCCATCGTGAACATCACGTTGTGCGTGCCGTCCGCACCGTTCAGCAGATACCACGGCACTTCGCTGATGACAGCAAACAACAGGAGGGAAAGGAAGTATCGCATCCGGTTGCGTGTATGGGCAAAGCCTTCCGCAACCAGGAAAGCGAACACGGGGAAGGCGATACGCCCGAAGCACCGCATTACTTCATACGCAACAGAACCTTCATCCAAAAGGTAATAGGCGCAGTGGTCAGTCACCATTGAAAGCACGGCAATGATTTTCAACGCGCTACCGCTAAATAAAGGAAGCGGCCTTAACGGAAATGAAGTTGAACAGATAATCATACATTACTATTCTTCAATATGTTATCGGCAATAATTAAACAATTCCTTAACTTATACCCAGCAGTTCCTTGACCATGTTCTCCACCTCCTGATTGACCCGTTTGAAGTTGCGGTTGAGCAGGATTTCCTTCTCCCTGTCATTCTTGAACTCGTAGATTTTGGGCAGCGGCACATAATGTTCCTCCTCGTCCTTTATCTTCTTCATGTCGAAGTGTGTCTTGCAGAAATACTTCGTGGTCTTGAACTCCTCCGACTGCTCGATGTCGAACCTGTCCAGCATCCTCTCGTCCGTGGCGGTGAAGTCACGCGCCGCCTGTCCGGCCAGCCATCCCGTGGCCATGTCCGCAATCTTGGCGGCAGGCACGAGGTAGTCCATCTTCTCCGATATGGTGGTGGACACCTTCTGGTCGTTGATGGAGATGGAGCGCGAGGTCTGCTTGGCCTTGCCGAACACGTCGTTCTGCGCCCATTCCAGCGTTTCCTTGTTGCGTGCCGCTCCCATGAAGATGTTGCCGCACGTGGTGATAATCTTCTGCATCCCGACCTTGCCGTAGTCGGCCTCCAGTTGCGGCAGCTCCTGGAAGCCTAATGTCACGGCCACCTTGTTGCTTCTCGCCGTACCGATAAGACGGTCTATCTTGTGGAAGTACAGCGTGGGCAGCTCGTCCACGATGATGCTCACCGGGATGTTCCCCTTTGAGTTCACACGGGTTATCAGGCGGTTCAGCACGAGGGCGTTCAGCGAGCCGATGACCTGCTCCTTCTCCGGGTCGTTGGCTATCACGAGATAGCTCGGATGCTCCCTGTCGGAAATCTTCAGGTCGAAGTCGTCCCCGGTGAACACCCAGTAGGCTTCCGGTGATACGAGCCTTGCGGCGTTGACGCGGAGCGTGCCCACCATGCCTTCCAGCTGGTCGTTTGCCTTGTTCTCGTAGGCGCTCTTGAACGGCGCCATCAGCGAGGCTATCTTGTCATCCTGCATCAGGATGTTGAACACCTGGTCGTATGGCCTGCCGAGAAACGAGAGAACATGAGGCATATCGGAGTATTCCCCCGTAATGGTGTCCGGCTCCACCTTATTCCCGTCCTTGTCCTCATACCAGCAGCGGTCGATGCGTACCAGCTTTCCCGTGCGGTCTTTATAGCTGTAACCGTTCAAATCCACGAACATCCTGTCCTCGTCCGTGGAAACATCGTTGCCCTTCTCGTCCACGAAGTCCAGCACCACGTTCCCGTCCTTGTCTATGGCATTGTAGTCATCCCAGTTCCGTATCACGATTTCCAGCTTCTTTCCCTCGTGTAGGATGAAGCGCCTGAGCTTCCTGCCGTACTTGAAGCCTACGGGGTGGAAGTTCACGAAGAAGTAGATGATGGCCGCGAGGAAGTTCTCCGCCGAGTTGGTGAAGAACGCCTCCGAACCTCCCTTCTTCTCGCCGCCGCCCTTGTTGAGCGAGGCAAGCAGGGTGGCCGCCGTCTCCGAGGCCGCCGCAAGGTCGGGGATGTACTTCCGCTGGATGGGGTTGATGCGGTCGGAATACTCCACGTCGGTAAAGTTGATGGTGCGGAAGCCGCAGTTCGCGGGCAGCCTCCCGGCCTTCCTGTTCTTGCAGAACTGGTAGAAGAGCGTCTTGGCCAGCGTGGGGTACTTGAAGTCATAGACCATCATGGCGAAGCCCTTGGCGGCGTGCTGCCGGATGAACGGGTCGATGACGCCGAACGACTTGCCCGAACCGGGCGTTCCCAGCACGATTGTCCCACGGAACGGGTTGATGATGTTTATCCATCCCCTGTGCATTTTCCGCTTCCAATAGTATATCATGGGGATGTTCACCGAGTAGTCGTTGGCGACCAACGCCTCCGACTGCTGGAACGACTCGTTCTCGAAGTTGAAGCGGTCTTCGCCGACCTTGTTGTTGTAATACTTGGCGATGCCGTCCAGCCCTTGGTGTACCAGCATGGTGCCCACCACCGAACAGAGAGCGTACAGGATGCGGTTGGCAGGGAAACCGAACCAGCTGATGCCGAAATACATCCCGTGGAACACGAAGCACAGCCCGACAAGGGTCAGCCCGGCCAGCACGGGATAGACCACCATCGTGCGCACATTGAACTTCAACGCCTTCTTCGCCTTGGTGCCGATACAGACGATGCAGATGCACACCAGCTCCGCCACCTTGCAGCCCGATACGGTGTTGAATACCTTGAAACGCCCCAACAGATCGAGAATGAACTGCGTGATGCGGTTGTCCGCCGTGACAGGCAGGTTCATCACAATCTCTATAATCAGGAAGATGTAAATGCAGCTACGGAAATAGTTGTACATCTGCTGCTGTTCCCTTGTCTCTTCAAATGCCATGCCTTCTGTTTTGTTTACAAGTGGTTAAAAAGGAATTCTCATTCCAAGCAACAACCCGTTGCGGAACGTGTCGCCGTGCAGGAAGTTCACGTTGTTCTTCTGTATCAGGGCGAACTCCCAGCCGTTACGGAATACATAGCTGTATTCAAACCCTCCCTCCAATCCGATGAAGAACCGTTTTTGCACCGCGCCGAACTGCGGGCCGAAGCGGAAACGCAGCATACCGTTCTTATAGCGCACCAGCCGGTGCTTGTAGACGATGCCGCCGTCCCAATAGTAGCCTTTCCAAAAATCCTTTTCCTGCCAATGAGTGCCGGCCTCGCCGTACAGTTCCACGGCATTCCCGTATGACAACGGACGCTCGTAGCCGATTGTTGCGTTCAGGGTGGACGGGAACAGGAAGCCGGCGTTTACCGCCAGCTTGCCCTCCTGTGCGGATGCGCCAATGGCAACGACCGCACAGAATAAGGTGATTAAAAACTTCTTCATCATTTGTCGGAATAAGAGATGTAGTAATAAGGATAGTAGGCTGCATCCTTCAGGATGTCGGCATCGAAGCCGTCCGCATGGAGGATGTCCTCGTATTCGACGGTCAGCACGATGACCCGTCCGCTGATCTGGTTCTCGGTTATTTCAATGCGCAACACCTTCTCGTCGGGGAAGGTCAGCTTGGGCAGCACCATCACGTTGCGGTAGTCCTTTTTGAACTTCCTCGTGGAGTTGAGCGTGAACACGGGCGACAGCTCAATGGTCTGCGAGTTGGTCGCCTTGGTTTCCTTCTTGTCCGTGAGCTTCACGCGGATTTCCTCGATGTCGTAGGGAATCTTCGTTTTGTTGCGCAGCGAAAAGTCGATGAAGAAGTAATCCCCGACGGCGTAGATGTTGTTGACCGTGGCCTTCATCCCGTGCGCCCTCGTCACGATCTGGTTGTACTTGCGCCTGCTGCCGTACACCGCCCACGCATAGCGTGCCATCTCGGACATGGGCATGGTGACTTCAGGGTTGATGTAGGACTGCGTGTGGGTGTACGGCACCTCGAAGATGGCGGCCGCCTGTCCTGGCTCTTCGGTATAAAGGACGTCATATTGCGCGATGTGTCTTTCCCCGATGAGCGTGATGGTGCCCAGCAGCTCGTTCTCCGTGTAGCCGCCGGACCGTATGGAATCGCCCTCATCGTGGTACGGCTTGATGCGGACGATGTTGTCCGTGCATTGGTTGCCTGCAATCTTTGGGGTGGAGATGTCCACCAGCTTGATGGGTTCGGGCATGACGATGTGCGTGGTCACGTCCCGGTTGACATAGATTTTCTCGTTGGCGTAGGCGGTCATGCCCACGGCGCAGAGCAAAGTCAGTAAGATGGTTCTTGCTTTCATATATAAGTATGTATTTGTTTTCAAATCATGTTCACCTTGCATCGTCCGAGTTGATGAGGTAGACGATGGTGTTGTACTTGATTTTCGCCTTGTTCTTCCGTATGTTGGACGACAGGGCGGAAGTGGCGGAGTTGTACATGTTCTGCAGGGCCTGCAAGGCAATGGCCTCGCCGGATATGCCGGAGCCGTAGCCGCCATCGGACTCGATGTTGATGTCCTGCTGCACCACGTTGGAGCTAGCGTCCTTCACGAAATCGCGGAACGAGGATTCGGGCACGTAGAAGCCCTCCATGCCGTCGTTGTCGAATACGGACAGCTTGACCTTGATGAACTTGTCCCCGGCAAGTATGCTGGTGATTGTCGCCTTCACGCGCTGGCTGGAGAATCCCGTCACCGTGCCGTAGAGGTAAGTGCCTTTCCTCAACTTGGTGCCGCTGACCGTCACGTCGTCAAGCAGCTTGAAGCGCAGGCGCGTGCCTTCCTTGGCCTTGGTGGTCTGGTCTATCATGGCGCGTATCAGTCTGGCTTCCGCCGCACCGTCGGGAGCGACCACCGTATGGAACTTGTCCGCGTTCGTGCCGGCCGACTTGATGACAAGGTTCGGACGGTTGCGTTCCGCCTCTTCCCTGCGTATTCTCGCCAAAGAGTCGGCACGCTGCCTTCTGGCCTCCTCCTCCGCTTCCGGGTCGCCGAACCCAAGGCCGCGTTCGATAGCCTTCTGCCTCTCGTAGCTACGGCGTTGGATTTCCTCCAGGTCGCGGGCGAAGTCGTCCTGCGAGGTGTAGCCCATGCCGCCGTTTCCGTCGGACAGGCCATCCGAAGGTGTATTGTTCCCGTAGGCGTATGAATTGATGTGCCGTCTGGATTCCGCCAACGAGCGTTCCAGTTCCTCCATTTCCTGCTGCTGCCGGATGCGCTCCGCTTCCGCTGCGTCCAGCTCGTCCAGTTCCTCCTCGCTGTAGCCGTGTCCCGGCTCTTCCTTTTCTTCCGTCTCCTCGCCGATGCCGCCCACGGCGGTAAAGGCGTCCTCGTCGCCGAAGCGGCGCGACATCTCGTACATCTTGTCCCCGGCTTCCTCGGCGTGCGCTTCGGGCAGTTCCGTGTTGATGCGGTCGGTGGCCACGGCCTGTTCCGGCTCACCGCCGCCCCCGAAGGTCTGCATCACGAAATACACCAGGGCGCACAGCGGTATGAAGATGACCGCCGGGAAGATGTACTTGGGTTGTTTGAAATTGACTTTAATCATGTTCTCCGTTGTTGTTGATGAATTTTACAATATTCTCCAGCCGCCTGTACTGCCTGACAATGCGCAGGGAATCGCCGTGCGACTTCCGAGGCATGGCTATCAGCGAGTCCAGTTCCCGGCGGATGGCCCGTCCGCTGTCCGCCAGTTCCAGCATCGTAACGCGGTGCAGCCCCTTGTTCGACTGTATGGTGCGGAAACCTTGGAACAGGGGTTCCATGCTGGCAATGACACTGATGCCCTGTTCGTCCGCATTGTCAGGCTTACCATTTCCCGTGACAAGGGAACACACCAACAGGAGGGACAATATCCCCGTGACACAGGCGAATGTCCTTTTCGGATGCCTTCGCGCCCAGATGTTCGCCAGACGGATGCGCCCGGCAAGCCGGAGTCTTTCCCCGGCCTTGCCCAATTTAGGTTGCAGCCATGCGCGGATCTGCAAGTGCGCCCTCAGGCGGCTTTCCCGAAGTTTCTTTCTGATTCTCATATCCATATCGCATTTAGTAGTCCAAATCCTTGTTTTCAAGCGTCCTCCAGTTGGTAATCAGCAGCCCGTGGGGATTGTTCCTCGTCCTCGGTACGGACTCGACATATCCGGTCGTCACCAAGGAGCGTTTCAGGTCACGGGTGCGCCGCTTGATGAGCTGCGTGCCGTAGTAGGTGAACTTCCGTTCCTGCTCGTCGAAGCTGATGGAGTCGCACATGACGGTGCAGACCGCCGACGAGGAGATGATGTCGGAGTAAAATCCGTTCTCGTCCATCGCCTGCTTCTGCTTCAGGGCCGTGCCGTCCGCCATGTACATTGCCTTGCCGAGCGTCCACTTGATGTAGTCGTTGTCGGGCGGCAGGTTGAAGAAATACTGATGAAAGAGCTGGATGTGCGCCTTGGCCTCCATCGTGAAGTTGGCTTCCAGCTGCGCCCGCTGGGCGAGGAACGGGATGTCACCGTCCAATATGTATATCTGGTCCCTTTCCTTGTTCACCAAGGAAATGCAGCACCATACGGTGAAGCCGCAGATGACGACGCATCCGCCTATGGTGGCCAGCACCGTCATCATGGCGAGCCTTGTTTTCTGTGCCAGTGATTCTATGAGCATATTCTTGAAATTTTAAGTTTATCTTCCTGATTTGGGCTTGACCATGGAAACCGCGCCCCCGGCCACCGAGCCGGCCGCGCCTCCTGCCATGGAAGCGATGCCCGTAGCCGTGGAGCCTGCCGCCGTGGCCGCGCCCGAACTTACGCCGCCGGGGATGAGCCACGAGGCCACTTCCGGGACGAAACGTATGATGTACGCGCCGACCAGCATACCCATGGCGTACATGCAGTTGGAGCCGATGCCCTGCAGCCCCAACGCGCCGATCTGCGACCACGAGTTGACCGAACCGTGCAGCAGGTGGTCGTAGGCCACGAGGTCTTGCTGCAGATTATATAACAGGATGAAGTCAACGTAGTACAGGCACATGTAGGTCACGAACCCCCACAGCGAGAGGGAAAGGAACTTGGACATCCACTGGCTCCACGCCGAGTTCCACGGCGGGGCGAGGGACAGGGCGAACATGATGGGGCAGAATATCATCATGATGGCCATGAAGATGCGCTGCGCCACGAGGATGCCGTAGTAGGACATCTGGAAAATCAGCTCGCCCACGAAGCGGATGACGTCGTTTATCCATTCGCTGACCTTGGTCTCCGTGGCCACCACCGCCCGTTGGGCGTAGTTGTTGATGGTGTTGCCCAGGTTCTCCACGTTGTAGATGAGCTTGTCCCACCATGCGGCGTCCTGTCCGATGGCGGCCACCTGCTGTGCGGTCGCGATGGAATCCTGCACGGTGCGCAGGCGGTCAAGGTACTCGCTCTGCTTCTGCGCCACCTTCAGCTCGAAGGCGGCCACCTCCTTGTTCTTGGCCTGCGCCATCGCCTTGGTCGCGCTCTCCAGCCCCTTGCCTGGCACCTGCAGGGCGTCGCATATCCACGACGAGGAGGAGATGCTGATGGAGATGCCGACGATGCGGAGGAGCTTCATCACGTCCATGCCGCGCCGTCCGAGCATCATCATCCAGCACTCGTAGGAACCCACGCACAGGGCGAGCAGCAGCCCGATGATACGGGCAAGCCCCACCGCGTCGCCCAGCACGGCCACGTTGGGGAATGTCTCCATGGCGACGAGCAGCTTGTCCAGGCTCTCGTCGATGGCCGGAAGGCCTATGGTCAATAAAACAGCAGACAGTTGCATAATCGTATTCTTGTCATTTCACATAATTTATTCTTAATAATGTGTGGCAGCCACGGCGCAGAGGTTGGCGGTCTGCCTCACGAGGGCTTCCATCCTTATTTTGGCTTCCTCGTAGGCCTGCTGCCGCTTGGCGTTCTCCAGTCCGTAGCCCACGCCCGTCTTGTGGATGTAGGCGATGCCGGCACAGAGGATTTCATTCTGCCTGCCCAGCTCGTCCACCTGCGGCTTCAACTTTCCGCCGCTTTTCGTCATGCAGTAGAGCAGGCCGTCGGTGATGCAATCCTGCATCCGGTTGAACTCGTCCTTGTAGGCCGGATAGGCCAGGTCAACGGCACGGTCGGCCTCCCGGACAAGCTCCTCCTTGTACAGCTCTTCCACATATTTGCGTTCTTCCTCCACCTTCTCCAGCTTCTGCCGCTGGGTCTCCTCTGAGATGACCCGTGTGGGCATGATGCGCTTGATGTTCGATTTGGACTCCTTGAAGCGGACGCGGAAGCCGGACTTGAAGCCCGCCCATTTCCAGTACATCTCCGCGCCGGAGTAGCCTTTGTGCAGGAAGTAATAGTACCAGTCGGGCGCGAAGTCCCACGGCCCGTTCTCCATGGACTGCCACTGTTTCTTCTTCTCGTTGTCACGGACGGGTACTTGGGCTTCCGCCACAACCGGGGCGAAAACCACACACAGCAGTAATATGGCTTCTCTAACTTTCATATCCTTTGTTCCATTTGTCTATTACCGTTTTCGCTATCTCGTCCTTGACCTCGGAGTTCAGTATCTCCCAGATGTAGTCCGGTTTCCATCCGCAGTCGGTGATGAGATAGCAGTACAGGTTCGCGTTGTCGATGATGTACCTCGCCCTGTCTATGGTGCTTTTCAGCGTCATCACCAGGTTCAGCTTCTCGTCCATAGAGGCCTTCATCAGGTTGATGCCGGAAGCGGCCACCGACGCATAGAGCTTGTAGCAGTGCTTCACCTCCCTCGATATGGCCAGGTTGGCGTCGGCATAGTACCACGTCACGAAGGGCTTCTTGCTGACATGTCCGAACGTGTTGGACGTGAAGTCCTTGTATTCCTTCACCAACTGGTACAGGGCGTTGGCCGTGGCTGAAATGGCGCCGGCCAGCACTAAGTAGGAATGGGCGTTGTCCAGTTTGGTGTTCAGGGTGGTGCGCACCTCATTGAACTTGCCTGCCCCCTTGGTGACCAGTGACTGCTCACCGAAGCTGGCGGCCACACGCTGCATGGCCTTGTCCTCGTCCTTCTTGACGGCCTTGTGCAAGGCTATCAGGGCTTCGATGGTAGGGAGGTCTTTGGGGATGACCCCGGCCGATACCCTAAGGGGAAGCGACAGGACAGCGACTGCCATACAGAATGATATGATTGCTTTATTGTATTGCTTCATAGCTCTTGTTGTCAGGTTCAGTAATTGGAAGCCACAAGTCCGTTCCATGACTGGACGAGGTTGCCGACACGGTTCTTCATGGTCACCACGTTGGCCCAGCCCTCAGGGTCGATGGCAAAGAAGAGGTCGTCCGCCGTGGCGTACTGCGCCATGAGCATCATGCCCTCCACCTTATAGCGTATCTTTGTAAGGTCAGTATATATGCGGTTGGCCAGGGTCAGCCGCTCATAACGGTCGAGCAGGTTGTAGCCGTCGCTTTTCCTCTCCGCCGTGGCTTCCCCTTTGAGCGGGTTCTGCACCTTGGCGTTGTTCACGATGTTCACGAAATTGCCCACCAGTTGCTGGGTCTCGGCCACGAGGTTGCCGAGTTCATTGAGGCAAAGCAGCTTGTTGGTAAACTTCGCCTTGCCAACTGTCTCAATAAGCTCCGGCACGTCTTTGAGGATGTCGAATGCGCAACTGCCAATCTCCTTGTAGTAAAGGCTCTCCGTGCCGAAGCCGGATATGTTCTCCATCGAGAGCTTGTACAGCTCCTTGATAGTGGCCATGCTCACGGTGTAGAGTTCCACCTTCCGCTTCTTGGAGGCGATGGAGTCCAGCCGTTGGTTGTGCTGCCCCTCGATGAGTTTCTGCGAGGCCAGGTTGGCGCCCACCGTGGCGATGCAGTTGCGGTCTATGACGATGCGCCATCCGGCAAACGTGGGGACGGAGGCGGCAAATAGGATTATGGTCGTCAGAACGACTCTCATTCCGCTTTTGATGTTTTTCAGCTTTCCCATAATGACATTACTTTTTGATGTTGGTTGACTTGTCTGGCAAACTCCAGGTATATGGGGCTGCCCGCTTTCTTCCGGTCGGCCTCGATGTGCGTGATGGCCTCCTGCACCGTGCCGTAGTGCCGCAGGTATGTTTTCAATGCCTCCTTCTCCGTCCGCTCGGTGGTGTAGGCCCAGTAGCATTCAGGGGCTTCCTCCACGCCGTACACGTCGGAGTGCTGCCCCCGGCATATCCACACCTCCTTGAAGTAGCTGCGCCCCTCGTGGTTGTCCAGTGCGTTAATGGTGAATATCTGCTGCCGCTGTACGGGGGTCATCCCCAGTATGGCGGCTATCTGCCCGTACCTGTCCTTGAACTTGGACTGGTCGAGCAGTATCTTCACGTCGGAATTATTTATGATGGCCTCCTTCACGATGGGCGAGTCTATCACGTCGTTCAGCTCCTGCGTGACCACGCCTGCGATGCCGTGGAACTTGCGGACGGTCTTGTAGAGGTACTTGATGTACTCGGCCATTGTGGGCGAGGCGATGGCCTTCCACGCCTCTTCGATAATCAGGGCCTTGCGTCCCTTCTTGATGCGCATCTTCTGGAGGAACACGTCCATGATGATGAGCACCACGATGGGGAAAAGCACGGGGTCGTCTTTTATCTTGTCGATTTCAAAGACGATGAAACGCTCATTGAAGAGGTCTACGTCCAGGTCGGCGTTCAGCGTCGTCTCCAGCTCGCCGCCCCGGTAGAACTGCTTGAGGACGGCGGCGAAGCCGTGTATGTCGAAATTGATTTTCTCTAAGGAAGTGATTTGCGGGATGCGCTCCACGGCGAACTCGTAGTAGGAGTTGAAGGAGAGTTCCCTGACCTTCAGCCGCCGCTTCTGCTCCTCCATGCGGTCTATCTGCCTGTCTATCCTTACCAGCATGGTGTTCTCGTAAAGCTCCTTGCGGTATTTCTCCACGATATGCGCGGCGTGTTCCCTTTCCGACTCCGAGGCGGCCTTGTCCCGTATGAGGGCCATGAGCGAACGGCACTGGCGGACGAGCTTCATGCGCCTGACTTCCGAGGGGAGCAGCAGGGCGCGGCTTTCCGGCACCTCCGGCGGCTCCTTGGCGTTTATCAGGCGGTCGATGTCCTCCATCTCGTGGTTGTACTTCTCGTAGTCGTCATCCATCCTGGAGTCTACAAGGAGCTTCTGCCGTAACTCCGCACGCTGCTTCTCCGTGAATTTCTCGAAAGGGTGGAAATAGGCGTCGTAATACTCCACGAGGGTCTGGTTGACTATCATGTCCTCTATCTTGTTGGGGAAGGCGTTGCCCTTGAAGATGAGGAACACCAGCGATTTGAGGAAGTTCTTTTTCTCGCCGAAGTTCAGCCTGTATTCCTCCGCTGTGACCTTGAAGGGGTTCATGGAGATGGGCTTCTCCTTGGAATAGGAGATGTACGTGCCGCCGTAATAGCTGCAGATGCCCTCGTAGGAGTCGCCCGTGTCCACCATGACCACATCCGTCTGCTGTTCCAACAACTGACGGACGACCGAGTTCATATGACATGCATGTGGAAGCCTTTATATATAGCCTAACACGCTGAGCCACAACGATTTCATAAAAAACGACAAAATCTAAACGGTACAAATTTTGAACAAAGGAAAAATAGCCGTTCAAAGCACTCTGCAAAGAGAAAAAACTATGACAGGGGTAAAATCGAATTTAAGATTATTTATGAAAATATTTTGGCGATTTTTGGCTGATTGCTATCCGCAGAGCGCATTTTTGATAAAAAGTACCACTCTCATCATCCATAAAGAGTGAGACGGTCGAAAAAGGAAAAGAGGGGAAATGAGTGCCATGCAGAAGGCTGCCAAAAGGGTCAAAAATGGGTGTCTTGTACCTTGGTTGTATCTCAGTCGGCATATATGGCTGATAAACAACGCAGGTTAATAATTCGGCGGCAATAGAATAGCGTTTGAAAGACGTATTCATTGTTTAGTAGTTTTCCTGATAAAATG
>ERZ772877.193-NODE-193-length-96006-cov-6.40335_pt1 | contig 96006 bp, 65 predicted proteins | sample MGYA00580583_ERZ772877 | MGnify/ENA primary metagenome ERZ772877 (study PRJEB29015, sample SAMEA2737661) | human gut metagenome | biome: human gut; feature: human-associated habitat; material: faeces | place: China | collected 2012 ... | reverse complement strand
TATTATTATATGGACTTATTCCGCAAATCCTTGCTGTTCCATTTCATGTTCTATTTTACCTTCATTTCCCTGACTTGCTGATACGAACAGGTGACGGAATACGAATCTGCAGAATGGTCCGACAACCAGGATCTGCAGTGGGTAGGCTATGATGAAGTTCAGGCAGATGGTCTGGAGCCAGATGAAGATGAGATTTGAAGTGATTCCTGAAGATTCGATGGTTCCAAGCAGGCTCATCAGCGGTACCATTGTGCAGACGGTGAAGGTCTGGATGCAGAGGATGATGAAGATCGGGCGGTCAGTTGGTTTGGCTACGCGGAACGCGAAATATTTGGATGTTTTGCTGGCGATGAAGAATGCGCAGAGGAATCCGATGAACCATTCCAGCGGAAAAGAATGCAGTGCGTGACTGAATGTAGCCGCCTGAAGTCCACCGGTGTGGATAGCGACGTTATAAACGCCCATGATAAAGATTATACAGCCGGATGTGATAAGGGTGAAAATAAATTCCTGAAATTTTGTTTTTGGCATAGTTAAGCCCTCCTCATAAAATAATAAAAAACTCCATATAAACGCAAAAATGCCGCCTACCCGTCTGACAATGGATAAGCGACATTTTTTGTCGTATTTATTCTATCAGTTATTGGGATTCTATGTCATGGGAATTTTGCACAAAATATAATCGTGAAATAATAGCTTTAGAGTCTTTTTGACAAAGGGATAGGAACGTTTATTCATGGATGAGGATAAAATAAAGTATAAACAGAAGTTACAAATTCACTTGACAACCGAATAATTTTCTGCGTATATTGTAAAAAAATGAGATATTAAGTGACTGAGAAGTCTGATTATGGTTACTGGTTATTGCGTTCTCAGTAACGGATTATGAAAAGCAGTCTGACATAACGAGCGACAAAAAGTCACAAGGATCAGCAGAAAGGGGCAAAAACTATGGATTTAAAGAACTACTCAACAGGGGTACAGCACATTGGAATTCCGACAAATGACATTGGTAAAACAGTAGAATTTTATCACAAATTAGGTTTTGAAACAGCATTTGAGACAGTAAATGAGGAAGCAAACGAGAAGGTTGTTTTCCTGAAACTGGGAACTCTGGTAGTGGAGACTTATGAGAACCATGCAGCGAAAATGGAGCATGGCGCGATCGATCATGTTGCACTTGACGTAAAAGATATTGAAGAGATTTTCCAGTATATCAATGAAGCTGGTTTAAATTCTACACAAGATACCATTCATTTCCTGCCATTCTGGGAAAATGGAGTGAAGTTCTTTACAATTGAAGGACCGAATAAGGAGAAGGTGGAATTTAGTCAGTATCTGTAAATAAAAAGGAAATAATCATTAAGGGTCGATACATTGACGGAAACAGTGTATCGGCTTTTTTGGTAATGTTGGATTAATAAGTGTGGGTGGTGCGAATGCGTAAAAAATATCATGAGCTGTCTTTGGCGAAAAAATTTTCTCTTACAAGTATTGGCTTCTTTTTTCTCACAATCCTTGTATTAACTGTATTGATTCAGTTTTTATACGAAAAATCAGTATTAAATATCACCAGCGAAAGCTATAAGGAAAAGTTTGAGATAGTGTCTGATAACAGTCAGAGTATATTAGAGAATTCGGGAAAGATAGCTAAGGTAATATTAACAGATGAAGCAATACAAAACTGGTTTTTACAGGATTCTGAGGAATCAGCAGATCAGTTAAGATATAAAATGCAGGTAGAGAAACGTCTGGATTATTTGGATGCATTGTATCCAGATAAACAGTATAGCAGTATTTCTGTTTTTGACTCATATGGACATATGGTAAATTCTAACAGTATTCGATTTGAGGCATCAAAATACGAACAGTTTTTTAACATAATAAAAGAGAATTATAACGTAAAATGGTTGGATTTATATGAAGTATCCCTGGGAGATTATGAGAAAAATGGAATTGGTTATATCAGATATTATAGAGATTACGATTCGGGACTTATTAAAGGATATGTTCTTATAGAATATCAGTCGCCACTTCTGATAAATAATTTTGCACATATCAGATATGGGGAGACAGGCAGTTATCTGATTGCTGATACAGATGGAAACAAAAAAATAGAAAATGATCAGGATGTATCAGGAAATATTTCGGAAGAAGAGTATTTTCAATGGGCTGAAGATAATAAAAAAGGAGGAAAAGTATTCAGGATTGACGGTAAAAGATATCTTGTGACAGCGTCAGTAATCCCTACACTGGATTGGCTTATGATTGGTCTGACACCAGTGAATGAACTTACAAAAGCCGGGAAAGCGATGACACAGATTATTTATGTAGTAGGAATTATTGCTGCTTTAATCAGCACATTTTTCAGCCTGAGGGTTTCTCACAGTGTAACAAAGCCTTTGATATATTTGACAGATACCATGAAAAAATTTGGAAAAGGAGATCTTTCTGTACGTGTTCCTGTATTGTATGAGGATGAAATTGGAATATTATCGGAAGAGTTTAATAAGATGTCTGAACAAATCAGGCAGCTGGTTGATCAGGTATATAGAGAGCAACGGGCAAAAAGAAAATCTGAGCTTGCAGCACTTCAGGCACAGATTAATCCACATTTCTTATATAATACATTGAATAGTGTAAGTTCGCTTATCAAAATGAATTGTCCGGATGAAGCATTTATCATGATTCAGGCGATTGGTACATTTTATAGAACTTCACTTAGCGATGGAAAAACATTAATACCGCTGGAACAGGAAATAACAAATATAGAGAATTATATAAAAATACAGAAAGTCAGATATGGAAATAAAATAGAATATGAGATTGATATAGAAAATGAAATTTTGCAGGAGTGGATTGTAAAACTGACACTTCAGCCATTGGTAGAAAATTCTATATATCATGGTATAAAGGAAATGAGGGGAAAAGGAATTATCCGAATCAAAGGATGGAAAGAGAAGAATAAGGTTTTTATTCAGGTGTCAGATAATGGGCTTGGAATTCCAGAAGAAAAATTAGAAGAACTGTTTAGTAAAGATTACAGAGAAAAAGGCTCAGCATTTGGATTATTTAATATTCAACAAAGATTGCAGATTTATTTTGGAAAAGAATATGGTCTTACAGTAGAAAGTAAACTGAGTCAGGGAACGAAGGCAACAGTGTGCATTCCTGTAGATTTTAAGAGAGAAGAGGATAGAAAATGAGGGTATTCCTTGTAGATGATGAATTTTTGCAGAGAGCGTTAGTGAAAAAAACAGTTGACTGGAATAGTCTGGGTATGGAAATATGCGGAGAAGCAGAAGACGGAGAAGAAGCATTAAAGAAAATTTTGGAAGAAAAGCCGGATATTCTAATTATGGATATTAATATTCCATATATGAATGGAATTGAAGTATCTAAAAAAGTAAAGGTTATTTTTCCAGAAATACAAGTAATTATATTGACCGCTTATGGTGAATTTGAATATGCAAGGGAGGCACTTTCTTTTGGAGCAGTCAGTTTTGTGCTGAAACCGTTGGACCCTGAAGAATTAACAAAAGAGCTTCAGAAGTGTAAAGAAAAACTGGAACATATTTATAGACAGAAATCTTCTGTAAAGAAAATGCAAAAGGATCAGTTTCTTTTAGAACAGCTTTCAGGTATGGTACCTTCTGAAAATCAGCAGAGTAAATGGAAGGAAATGAAGATTCCGTTTGATAAACCATTATCAGTGGCTTTGATTAGACCTGAAAATAAACAACAGAATAACAAAATGGCAGAAGAAATGGAAGAAATAATCCAGGATTATTTTCCGGTATATGAAATGATTTCTATGAACCAAGGATATGCTTTTATTCTATTTGGAGAAGAGAATATGGAATATCAGATTCAGCTTCTCTGTACTTATATGCAGGAAATTATGAATAGTAAAAGGAACTGGAATGGAGGAATCAGCAGGGTATTTTCAGACATCAGAGAATTGAAAGCGGCCTATCAGGAGGCATATTCTGCAGCCAGAAAAGGAAAAACAGAACAGAAAATTCTGATTTACGAGCCAGTAGATATGTTTCAATTTATACGATCATCGTTATATGATTCGGAAGTATTTTTGTATTATATCAGAAAAAATGAATATGAAATGCTTACAAAAGAGATAGGTGAAATGTTTATTCAAATGGAAGAACAGAATGTCCTTTCTGACACAGCAGTATATATATCTACGGATATTCTGATCCATATTTGTCTGTATATGTCTGAACTGGGAGTTGATTTTTCTTTAGTTGTGGAAAAAGAACAGAGACAATTAACAGGATTGCAGAATAATGGTGGAATTGAAGAAATTAGAAGTGTATTAATGTGTATATTGGAAAAATGCCGCATATGTGCAGCAGAAAATAAACTTCCTGCAACAAAGAAAAAAGTAAATGATGCAGTAGATTTTATTGATAGTAATTATAGTAGGATTGATATGAGCTTGAATCTGGTAGCAGATACAATTGGGGTGAATGCGAGTTATCTAAGTAATATATTTAAAAAAGAAAAAGGATGTTCATTAAGTAAGTATTTGACTCAGACACGTCTGGAACAGGCAAAGAAATATCTTACAGAGTATCCGGATAAAACACTTATAGAAATTGCAGAGTCAATAGGATACAGTGACGTTTATTATTTTAGCAAGAATTTTAAAAAGTATTATGGTATTTCTCCGTCTAAGTACCAGGAAGAGAGAAAAATGTAATTATCCAAAATATTTCCCAGACGTCCAAAGAATCTACATTCACGTAATAGCACAAAAATGGTAATCTTGTCTCATCAAAAGACAGGAGGTAAAAGGAAATGGCTGAAAAGGAAATTCCATTTCGACAAATTCATCTGGATTTTCACACCAGTGAAGCCATTGAGGGGGTCTGCTCAGAATTTGATGCGGAAGAGTTTGCCCAGACTCTTGCGGATGCGCACGTGAATTCTATTACTTTGTTTTCTTGTGGACATCACGGAAATTTATATTATGATTCCAAAATGTTTCCGGAAATGGTCCATCCTCATCTGGCACACAGAGATTTGTTGAGAGAACAGGCTGAAGCCTGCAGAAAACGTGGAATACAGGTAAACCTTTATACAACCATTCGCTGGAACAAGAGAATCGCAGATATGCATCCGGAATGGATCTGTATTGATGAAAACGGAGCACTTCAGGACTATAAGGGAAAGGGGTATTTTGAGGCTGGTTTTTATAAAAACCTTTGTGTAAATACACCGTATCGTGATTTCCTGAAAAAGCAGTTCGGAGAAGTTCTGGAAACGATTCCGGGAGATGGAGTATGGTATGATGCAGCTTTTATGAATGAATGCTGCTGTCCATCCTGCCAGAAACTTATGCGGGAAAAAGGTCTGAATCCTGCAAAAAAGGAAGACCGTCAGGAATTTGCAAGGTGGACTTATTATGATATGGTCGAAGATCTGACCGCATTTGCAAAAAAATATAATCCAGATTTTCATGTCTGCTATAACAAAGGACATGTTGGATATCTCGATAAACCAGTGATAAAGGATTATTCGTATTTTTCTTTTGAATCTCTTCCGGGAGTAGAATGGGGATATCTTGATTTTCCTGTTTCTGCTAAATATATGAGGAATTTTGGAAAAGAGTGTCTTGGACTGACAAGCAGATTCCACACAGAATGGGGCGATTTTCATGCATTTCGTAATGAGGCAGCTATGGAATATGAAGTATTTTCCATGCTTTCCCATGGATGCAAATGTACGATTGGTGACCAGATGGATTACTGGGGAAAATTGAATAAGGATATGTATCAGCAGATCGGAAGGGTTTATAAATCTGTAGAAGAAAAAGAACCCTGGTGTGAGAATGCAAAACCAGTATCTGAAATTGGTGTTTTTACAGCAGAAGAATTTTATGCTACAGGCGTAGCAGGACAGATTCCAGGTGCATCTGAAGGTGTGGCAAGACTTCTGATGGAATATGGATATCAGTTTGATTTTATTGACAGTACTTCTGATTTTGGAAAATACAGGTTGTTAATTTTACCGGATGTAATTCCTGTAGATGAAATATTAGGCCGGAAACTGAGTGCTTATATAAATGCAGGAGGCAAATTACTGGCAAGTTATCAGTCTGGTCTTGACAAAGATCACCAGAAATTTATGATCTCAGAACTGGCAGTAAAATATCTTGGAGATGCACCATATAGTCCGGATTTTATATGGCCGAAAGAACATCTGGCAAAGGGTCTTGCAGATGCAGAACATGTAATGTATGACAAAGGAACACTTGTAGAAGCGACAGATGAGGCTCAGTTTGTCCAGAAAGTAATCCCGCCGGTATTTAATCGTACATATGAACATTTTTGTTCTCATCTTCATTCTCCATCAGGAAGAAAAGAAGTATATCCTGGTATTGTGGAAACAGAAAATACAGCGTATTTTATTCATCCGATTTTTACAACATATCAGAACTGGGCACCTGCATGGTATAAAAAGATCCTGAGAAATGAATTAGACAGAATGCTTCCGAATCCGCTGATTCAGCATAATGGACCATCAACAACACAAGTTACAGTGTTAGATCAGGAACAAGAGAACAGAAGAATTGTACATGTACTTCATTATGTACCGGTGAAGAAATGTAAAAATCTTGAGATTGTTGATGATATTATTCCTTTATATAATCTTAAGATTACTATGACAGAAGAACGTGAAGTAGAGAAAATTTATACAATACCCGATAAACAGGAAGTTCCATTTGTACAGGATGGAAAAAAACTTGAATTTACTCTAAAAGAGATTAAGGGACATCAGATGACTGCTGTTTGTTACAAAAATTAGTAAGGAAAAGAGGAGGTTTTTATATGAAGACAGGGAAAAAAGTTTTAGGGGCTGTATTAGCGGCAGCAATGGCATTATCATCTATTACATCGGTATTTGCAGCAGATAAAGTTAAGATTACATTTATGAGCCGTGACAGTGGTGATACACCTATGGCAAAGGTTTATGAAGACCAGATTGCAGCATTTATGGAAGAAAATCCTGATATTGAAGTTCAGAACGATTCTGTTTATGAGGAATCTGCTTATAACAATAAACTGAAAGTTGCATTATCTACAGGAGAAACACCAAATATCTTTTATTATCCGGCAATTGCCGGCCTGAAAGAATGGGCACAGAATGGAGTTCTGTTGGATCTGACAGATTCACTTAACGAAGATGAAGAATGGAAGAACACGTTTCTGGATGGAGCATTAGATACATATGATCTGAGTGCTTATGGAGTGGATGGAATCTATGCATTGCCAAATGAACTGAATGTGGATGCTATTTTCTACAATAAGGCTTTATTTGAAAAAGCCGGTATTGAGAAAACTCCAGAAACAATGGATGAACTGTATGAGGATATTGATAAGCTGGTTGCTGCCGGAATTACTCCGTTTGGAGTAGGCGGAAAGAATACCTGGGTTATGGGACATATCTTTAATAATATTCTTGCTAAAAGAATCGGAAGAGATGGCATTATAAAATTGGGTACTGGCGAGAAAAAATGGACGGATGATGATGTAGTAGAATGCCTGCAGATTACAAAAGATTTAAAAGATAAAGGTGCTTTTGCAGAGGGATTTGAAGGAATGGATTATAATACTCAGATGAATCAGTTCCTCACCGGAGAAGTAGCAATGATTTCTCACAGCAGCCCTATCATTCCTGAAATGTTTAATTCTGAATCAGAAATTTTGGATGATATTTCATTCTTTGCATTCCCATACTTTGAAGATAAACCAGAGTATAAAGATACACATGTAGTATATACTTCCGGATGGATGCTTTCAGGAACTATGAGTGATGAGGAAAAAGAGGCAACTCTAAAACTGGTGAAATATATGACATCTAAAGAGTCTATTCAGGAACGTATGAATGCAGCGATGAGAGTTGCTCCATATAAAGATATTGATGCACCGGAAGACGCACCGCAGATTTTCAAAGATATGGTTGAATATACAGGTACTATTACAGATTCTGTAGGAGAATATTTTGACTATGATACCTGCTCTACATTAGTAGATACTTCAAGAAATGGAATTTTGAACATGATGCTGTCTGATTCCGCTGAGAATACAGCACAGACTATTCAGGCAGATATTGATGCAAACCGTCCACAGAGCTGACAGATAAAGCAAAAGGAAGGGGGGAGAGCACCCTTCCTTTTGTTTACTCAAAAATAGAAAAGAGGAGGGGTTATTTTGGAAAAAATAAGGAAAAATAAGAAAGTTATTGCGGTATTTTTGATACCTGCAGTATTGATCTATCTTTGTTTTGAATTGATACCTGTAGTTATGTCTGTCTATTTTTCATTTAATGACTGGCCTGGGCTTCAGGCGGTGCCGCTTAAATTTGTAGGATTTAAGAATTATAGTAATCTGTTCCATAATGCAGTTTTTCTTAAGTCGTTGCAGAATGTTCTTATTTACGTTGTTGTAAGTGTTATTTTGCAGGTTCCTATTGGATTTGGACTTGGATTACTGATCCATCATTTCAAAAAAGGACAGAGATTTTTTAAAGCTGCATTTTTTATTCCTATGATTTTATCAGTGACAGCAGTAGCATTGTTATGGAATTTTATTTATTTTCCTACTGACAAGGGAATTCTGAATAGTCTTCTTATTAAAATTGGACTTGGAAATTATATTCAGCAGTGGCTGGTTAATCCTAAAACTTCTTTGATATGTCTGATTGTTGTCAGTACATGGACCAGTGTAGGATATTATATGATCATTTGTTTGGCTGGTCTTACTTCTATACCGGATTCTGTTTTGGAAGCAGGAGAATTAGATGGAGCAACTGGCTGGAAAAAGATTTGGAATCTTTATATTCCAATGCTTTGGGAACCATTAAAAATGTCTACGATCATGGTGATCACTGGAGTATTAAAGATTTTTGATACTGTATACATTCTGACACCTACAGGAGGAACCAGTAACTGTACTATTGTACCAGCACTTTTAATGTATAATGAAGCTTATAGATATGGTCATTATGGAACTGGAAGTGCGATTGCTACGGTCATCTTTGTATTAAGTGCTGCTGTTTCTATTTTTAGTTTGAAACTTATGAATCAGAAAGAATCCATAGAATATTAGGGGGGATAGATCATGAAAACAAAAAAACATTCCGCAGGGTATTATATAGGATTTCTGATATTTATTATAGTTGCTTTGATCAATATTTATCCGATGGTATTTTCAATCTTCTGTTCTTTTAAAGGAAATTTGGAAATATTTTCATCATTTACTGCTTTACCTAAGAAATTACGGATAGAAAATTATTTAACTGCATGGAATGTGGGAAATATAGGAAGATATTTTTTGAATACAATTATTCTTGCAGTTGGAACTCTTGCGATATCAGGTCTTTTTGGAGCAATGGCATCGTATGTTCTGGCAAAATTTAAGTTTCGCGGAAAATCAAAAATATATTTACTGTTTATTTCAGGAATGATGATTCCTATTCAGGCGGTATTAATTCCGTTGTCTTATATTTTTGGAAAACTTGGAATTATGAATAATTATCCGGTATTGATTTTGCTTTATGCGGCGTTTTGTTTTCCAATGACAATTTTGATTCTTACTGGATTTATGAATGGAATTCCGACAGAATTAGAAGAAGCGATGGTAATTGATGGAGCAAATATTTATCAAGTATTTTTTAAGATGATTTTGCCACTGTCAGTTCCGGGAATTGTAAGTGTTTCAATTTTTAATTTTATACAGGTATGGAATAACCTGTTGTTTCCTCTTATTTTTATTTCTGATAAAGATAAAGGTACTATTTCTATGGGACTTCTTGCATTTTTTGGAGAATACAGTACAGATTATAGTTCCAGCATGGCAGGAATTTGTCTTACAACCATTCCGGTAATTATTGCGTATATTTTCTTCCAGGAAAAAATAGAGAATGGTTTAATGAGCGGAGCTGTTAAAGGGTGATAAAAAAGTTGTTGTACTTTTCATTTCCAATATGAAAAGATACAACAACTTTTTTGTATTCCTTATGTATTAATCCTCAAGCTTAATTTTCTCTTTCAGAACTACACAGCCTGCCATATCGCCAATAACGTTAACGCAGGTAGCACCCATATCGCAGAGTGTATTGATGCTGATGTAAACGCCCATAACTCCTGCAGGCAGACCTGCCATGGTTGCCAGGGCTGCGAAGGATGCGATGGCACCGCCCGGGATTCCCGGGGTTCCTACTGACAGGAGTACGTTTGCCAGAAGGATTATGATCATCATGGAAATGCTTATGTTAATTCCGCATGCATTGGCGAAGAACATGATCATGAATGACATCAGGATGGATACGGCATCCATGTTTACAGTAGCGCCAAGAGGAATGGCAATACTTGTGATCTTGTTGGATACGCCCATTTCGTCTTCCATACGCTGTTTACTGATCGGAATGGTCGCTGAACTGGAACAGGTTCCGAATGCGTTCAGAGCTGCAGGAAGCATTGCTTTGAAGAATTTCACAGGGCTTTCTTTGCCGATGAATTTCACGGAGCCGCCGTAAATGACCAGGGCAAATCCGAAGAATGCCACATACAGGATGATCAGCTGAGTTGCCAGTGAAATGATGGTTTCTGTACCGTTGGCTTCTACAACAGGAACGATAGTACAGAATACACCGATAGGTGTGAAGTACATAACTGTGCTGATGACTTTCAGACAGACTTCGTTACAGGAATCGATGACTTTCAGAAGTGCAGTACCCTTTTCGCCGATGGCGATAAGTGTGAAGCCTACGATGACTGCGAATACAAGTACCTGAAGCATGTTTCCGTTTGCGAAAGCTGCAACCGGGTTAGACGGGATCAGGTTTTTGATGGTGTCCAGAATGCTGGTCATCTCAGTTGCTTGGATGTCGGAAGTTGCCATCTCGAATTTAACACCCTCACCGAGATGAATCAGCCGCGGGATGATCAGTCCTGCCAGGCTGGCAAGTGCTGTGGTGCACAGGAAAAAGATCATGGCGCCGGCTGTGATCTTGCCGGTTGTGCGGGCATTACCGATGCTAGAGATACCCATGATAATGGAACAGAAGACCAGTGGAAAGATCATCATGTTCAGGGCATTCATGTAAATGCTTCCGATAAGGCTTGTGATGGCAAGTACCGGTTCGAAACGGTTTGCCAGAAACAGTCCGGTAATGATACCAAGGATCAGACCGGTAAAGATTGCTGCGGTAATATGTTTTTTATACCACGAATAGAATTTTTTCATTTGTTCCCTCCTCTTTATTTTCATTTCCTGTAGGCGTTTGCGAAACGCCACAAGCCGCATAAATACGGCATTTTTTGTTACCTATAAACAAATAACTCCTCACCGGATATGGTATAATAGAGTTGACTAAAAACTATAAACCTACATCCAAGAAAGGAGTTATTCTGATACTTATGATACCATATAAACAGCTTTCTTTGGCAGATATTTTTTCAGATTGCCATGAAAAATTTGAAAATGACAAACCTGCTTTTCTTTCTCTATTAGAAACCCATATCGATATTGATGAGTTAATTCCGATTTCTTTTAGAAATCATTTCTATGCATCGACGGGCAGAACCCGTAAATACCCTTTGCAAGCTTTTCTGTGGGCTTTGATTATTCAACGTATTTTCTCTATCCCTACGGATCAGCTTCTCCTGACTTTTCTCGCTTACTCAAAATCACTTCGGGAATTCTGTGGTTTTACTAAAGTCCCAGACGCTTCCAAAATCACCCGATTCAAACAGGATTTTTTAGATGACCTCCAGCTTGTTTTCGATAACCTTGTTGATGTTACCGAGCCTATCTGTCAGGCGATTGACTCTGCAAAAGCGGATATGACCATCTTTGATTCTTCCGGCATAGAAGCATTTGTTACCGAAAATAATCCCAAGTATGCTAACAGGATCATCAAACAGCTTAAGGCATACGCGAAAGCTCAGGGCTTTGATAAATCCTATGATCCTTATAAAGCTGCCTATGATTCCATGCCTTCTCATGCTTCTGCTAATCCTGAGATTAAGCAGCTCTATATCAATGGGCATTTTTGCTATGTCTTCAAGTTCGGCATTGTCACTAACGGATTGGGCATCATCCGCCACATATCTTTTTATAACAAAAACTTTATGGCTTCACATCCTGATATCGTTGTCGAAAAGAAATCCGATTCCCCTGACGAAGATAAATGTGTTCATGATTCAAAGCTTTTAATCCCCACACTTAAGGACTTCTTTTCCAAGCATCCTTTGATTAATCCAAAAACCTTCCTGGGTGATGCTGCTTTCGATACCGCACAACTCTATAAGAGCCTTCTTACCGGTGACACTTTTGGTAATGACAAACATTTCTCGAAAGCTTATATTCCGCTGAATGCAAGATCCGGACTTGAAAATCTGGATTATTCCATCAATGAAGATGGTATTCCGTGTTGTCCCCATGATCCTTCTTTACAAATGAAGTACGAAGGCACTTCCAAACTTCACAGTGGAGTAACAAGATATAAATTTGTCTGTCCAAGAATGAAATGGATTTATGATAAATCAACTCAAAAATCCCATCGTCATTGTTTCTGTGACAACCCTTGTACTTCTTCTAAATGTGGGCGGATGGTCTACATCTACCCGGAAAAGGATCTTCGTGCTTATCCCGGAACGATCCGCGGCACCGAAAAATGGGATGATACCTATAAAATCAGGACTGTTGTCGAAAGAGATATCAACCACATCAAAGACAATCTCTGTCTTGCAGGACGCCGAACCCAAAATGAGAGGACTCTGCATGCTGATCTGATTCTTGCCGGGATCACACAACTTATTACTGTTGTTCTCGCAGATAAGATCAATCACCACGAATATATTCGAAGCATAAAACCACTCATAGCTTAGGACTTACCACTTTCATAAAGTCCATAGCTTATTAAAGTGCGCCTAACATGTGCGATTATCCATTTTTCATTCCACAAGTCGTGCTCTTCGCGAATTCTTCCTTGTTTTGGTTCAAGGTTACGAACGAGCACCGCGAGTTTCGCAATTACCTATTATTATATGGACTTATTCCGCAAATCCTTGCTGTTCCATTTCATGTTCTATTTTACCTTCATTTCCCTGACTTGCTGATACGAACAGGTGACGGAATACGAATCTGCAGAATGGTCCGACAACCAGGATCTGCAGTGGGTAGGCTATGATGAAGTTCAGGCAGATGGTCTGGAGCCAGATGAAGATGAGATTTGAAGTGATTCCTGAAGATTCGATGGTTCCAAGCAGGCTCATCAGCGGTACCATTGTGCAGACGGTGAAGGTCTGGATGCAGAGGATGATGAAGATCGGGCGGTCAGTTGGTTTGGCTACGCGGAACGCGAAATATTTGGATGTTTTGCTGGCGATGAAGAATGCGCAGAGGAATCCGATGAACCATTCCAGCGGAAAAGAATGCAGTGCGTGACTGAATGTAGCCGCCTGAAGTCCACCGGTGTGGATAGCGACGTTATAAACGCCCATGATAAAGATTATACAGCCGGATGTGATAAGGGTGAAAATAAATTCCTGAAATTTTGTTTTTGGCATAGTTAAGCCCTCCTCATAAAATAATAAAAAACTCCATATAAACGCAAAAATGCCGCCTACCCGTCTGACAATGGATAAGCGACATTTTTTGTCGTATTTATTCTATCAGTTATTGGGATTCTATGTCATGGGAATTTTGCACAAAATATAATCGTGAAATAATAGCTTTAGAGTCTTTTTGACAAAGGGATAGGAACGTTTATTCATGGATGAGGATAAAATAAAGTATAAACAGAAGTTACAAATTCACTTGACAACCGAATAATTTTCTGCGTATATTGTAAAAAAATGAGATATTAAGTGACTGAGAAGTCTGATTATGGTTACTGGTTATTGCGTTCTCAGTAACGGATTATGAAAAGCAGTCTGACATAACGAGCGACAAAAAGTCACAAGGATCAGCAGAAAGGGGCAAAAACTATGGATTTAAAGAACTACTCAACAGGGGTACAGCACATTGGAATTCCGACAAATGACATTGGTAAAACAGTAGAATTTTATCACAAATTAGGTTTTGAAACAGCATTTGAGACAGTAAATGAGGAAGCAAACGAGAAGGTTGTTTTCCTGAAACTGGGAACTCTGGTAGTGGAGACTTATGAGAACCATGCAGCGAAAATGGAGCATGGCGCGATCGATCATGTTGCACTTGACGTAAAAGATATTGAAGAGATTTTCCAGTATATCAATGAAGCTGGTTTAAATTCTACACAAGATACCATTCATTTCCTGCCATTCTGGGAAAATGGAGTGAAGTTCTTTACAATTGAAGGACCGAATAAGGAGAAGGTGGAATTTAGTCAGTATCTGTAAATAAAAAGGAAATAATCATTAAGGGTCGATACATTGACGGAAACAGTGTATCGGCTTTTTTGGTAATGTTGGATTAATAAGTGTGGGTGGTGCGAATGCGTAAAAAATATCATGAGCTGTCTTTGGCGAAAAAATTTTCTCTTACAAGTATTGGCTTCTTTTTTCTCACAATCCTTGTATTAACTGTATTGATTCAGTTTTTATACGAAAAATCAGTATTAAATATCACCAGCGAAAGCTATAAGGAAAAGTTTGAGATAGTGTCTGATAACAGTCAGAGTATATTAGAGAATTCGGGAAAGATAGCTAAGGTAATATTAACAGATGAAGCAATACAAAACTGGTTTTTACAGGATTCTGAGGAATCAGCAGATCAGTTAAGATATAAAATGCAGGTAGAGAAACGTCTGGATTATTTGGATGCATTGTATCCAGATAAACAGTATAGCAGTATTTCTGTTTTTGACTCATATGGACATATGGTAAATTCTAACAGTATTCGATTTGAGGCATCAAAATACGAACAGTTTTTTAACATAATAAAAGAGAATTATAACGTAAAATGGTTGGATTTATATGAAGTATCCCTGGGAGATTATGAGAAAAATGGAATTGGTTATATCAGATATTATAGAGATTACGATTCGGGACTTATTAAAGGATATGTTCTTATAGAATATCAGTCGCCACTTCTGATAAATAATTTTGCACATATCAGATATGGGGAGACAGGCAGTTATCTGATTGCTGATACAGATGGAAACAAAAAAATAGAAAATGATCAGGATGTATCAGGAAATATTTCGGAAGAAGAGTATTTTCAATGGGCTGAAGATAATAAAAAAGGAGGAAAAGTATTCAGGATTGACGGTAAAAGATATCTTGTGACAGCGTCAGTAATCCCTACACTGGATTGGCTTATGATTGGTCTGACACCAGTGAATGAACTTACAAAAGCCGGGAAAGCGATGACACAGATTATTTATGTAGTAGGAATTATTGCTGCTTTAATCAGCACATTTTTCAGCCTGAGGGTTTCTCACAGTGTAACAAAGCCTTTGATATATTTGACAGATACCATGAAAAAATTTGGAAAAGGAGATCTTTCTGTACGTGTTCCTGTATTGTATGAGGATGAAATTGGAATATTATCGGAAGAGTTTAATAAGATGTCTGAACAAATCAGGCAGCTGGTTGATCAGGTATATAGAGAGCAACGGGCAAAAAGAAAATCTGAGCTTGCAGCACTTCAGGCACAGATTAATCCACATTTCTTATATAATACATTGAATAGTGTAAGTTCGCTTATCAAAATGAATTGTCCGGATGAAGCATTTATCATGATTCAGGCGATTGGTACATTTTATAGAACTTCACTTAGCGATGGAAAAACATTAATACCGCTGGAACAGGAAATAACAAATATAGAGAATTATATAAAAATACAGAAAGTCAGATATGGAAATAAAATAGAATATGAGATTGATATAGAAAATGAAATTTTGCAGGAGTGGATTGTAAAACTGACACTTCAGCCATTGGTAGAAAATTCTATATATCATGGTATAAAGGAAATGAGGGGAAAAGGAATTATCCGAATCAAAGGATGGAAAGAGAAGAATAAGGTTTTTATTCAGGTGTCAGATAATGGGCTTGGAATTCCAGAAGAAAAATTAGAAGAACTGTTTAGTAAAGATTACAGAGAAAAAGGCTCAGCATTTGGATTATTTAATATTCAACAAAGATTGCAGATTTATTTTGGAAAAGAATATGGTCTTACAGTAGAAAGTAAACTGAGTCAGGGAACGAAGGCAACAGTGTGCATTCCTGTAGATTTTAAGAGAGAAGAGGATAGAAAATGAGGGTATTCCTTGTAGATGATGAATTTTTGCAGAGAGCGTTAGTGAAAAAAACAGTTGACTGGAATAGTCTGGGTATGGAAATATGCGGAGAAGCAGAAGACGGAGAAGAAGCATTAAAGAAAATTTTGGAAGAAAAGCCGGATATTCTAATTATGGATATTAATATTCCATATATGAATGGAATTGAAGTATCTAAAAAAGTAAAGGTTATTTTTCCAGAAATACAAGTAATTATATTGACCGCTTATGGTGAATTTGAATATGCAAGGGAGGCACTTTCTTTTGGAGCAGTCAGTTTTGTGCTGAAACCGTTGGACCCTGAAGAATTAACAAAAGAGCTTCAGAAGTGTAAAGAAAAACTGGAACATATTTATAGACAGAAATCTTCTGTAAAGAAAATGCAAAAGGATCAGTTTCTTTTAGAACAGCTTTCAGGTATGGTACCTTCTGAAAATCAGCAGAGTAAATGGAAGGAAATGAAGATTCCGTTTGATAAACCATTATCAGTGGCTTTGATTAGACCTGAAAATAAACAACAGAATAACAAAATGGCAGAAGAAATGGAAGAAATAATCCAGGATTATTTTCCGGTATATGAAATGATTTCTATGAACCAAGGATATGCTTTTATTCTATTTGGAGAAGAGAATATGGAATATCAGATTCAGCTTCTCTGTACTTATATGCAGGAAATTATGAATAGTAAAAGGAACTGGAATGGAGGAATCAGCAGGGTATTTTCAGACATCAGAGAATTGAAAGCGGCCTATCAGGAGGCATATTCTGCAGCCAGAAAAGGAAAAACAGAACAGAAAATTCTGATTTACGAGCCAGTAGATATGTTTCAATTTATACGATCATCGTTATATGATTCGGAAGTATTTTTGTATTATATCAGAAAAAATGAATATGAAATGCTTACAAAAGAGATAGGTGAAATGTTTATTCAAATGGAAGAACAGAATGTCCTTTCTGACACAGCAGTATATATATCTACGGATATTCTGATCCATATTTGTCTGTATATGTCTGAACTGGGAGTTGATTTTTCTTTAGTTGTGGAAAAAGAACAGAGACAATTAACAGGATTGCAGAATAATGGTGGAATTGAAGAAATTAGAAGTGTATTAATGTGTATATTGGAAAAATGCCGCATATGTGCAGCAGAAAATAAACTTCCTGCAACAAAGAAAAAAGTAAATGATGCAGTAGATTTTATTGATAGTAATTATAGTAGGATTGATATGAGCTTGAATCTGGTAGCAGATACAATTGGGGTGAATGCGAGTTATCTAAGTAATATATTTAAAAAAGAAAAAGGATGTTCATTAAGTAAGTATTTGACTCAGACACGTCTGGAACAGGCAAAGAAATATCTTACAGAGTATCCGGATAAAACACTTATAGAAATTGCAGAGTCAATAGGATACAGTGACGTTTATTATTTTAGCAAGAATTTTAAAAAGTATTATGGTATTTCTCCGTCTAAGTACCAGGAAGAGAGAAAAATGTAATTATCCAAAATATTTCCCAGACGTCCAAAGAATCTACATTCACGTAATAGCACAAAAATGGTAATCTTGTCTCATCAAAAGACAGGAGGTAAAAGGAAATGGCTGAAAAGGAAATTCCATTTCGACAAATTCATCTGGATTTTCACACCAGTGAAGCCATTGAGGGGGTCTGCTCAGAATTTGATGCGGAAGAGTTTGCCCAGACTCTTGCGGATGCGCACGTGAATTCTATTACTTTGTTTTCTTGTGGACATCACGGAAATTTATATTATGATTCCAAAATGTTTCCGGAAATGGTCCATCCTCATCTGGCACACAGAGATTTGTTGAGAGAACAGGCTGAAGCCTGCAGAAAACGTGGAATACAGGTAAACCTTTATACAACCATTCGCTGGAACAAGAGAATCGCAGATATGCATCCGGAATGGATCTGTATTGATGAAAACGGAGCACTTCAGGACTATAAGGGAAAGGGGTATTTTGAGGCTGGTTTTTATAAAAACCTTTGTGTAAATACACCGTATCGTGATTTCCTGAAAAAGCAGTTCGGAGAAGTTCTGGAAACGATTCCGGGAGATGGAGTATGGTATGATGCAGCTTTTATGAATGAATGCTGCTGTCCATCCTGCCAGAAACTTATGCGGGAAAAAGGTCTGAATCCTGCAAAAAAGGAAGACCGTCAGGAATTTGCAAGGTGGACTTATTATGATATGGTCGAAGATCTGACCGCATTTGCAAAAAAATATAATCCAGATTTTCATGTCTGCTATAACAAAGGACATGTTGGATATCTCGATAAACCAGTGATAAAGGATTATTCGTATTTTTCTTTTGAATCTCTTCCGGGAGTAGAATGGGGATATCTTGATTTTCCTGTTTCTGCTAAATATATGAGGAATTTTGGAAAAGAGTGTCTTGGACTGACAAGCAGATTCCACACAGAATGGGGCGATTTTCATGCATTTCGTAATGAGGCAGCTATGGAATATGAAGTATTTTCCATGCTTTCCCATGGATGCAAATGTACGATTGGTGACCAGATGGATTACTGGGGAAAATTGAATAAGGATATGTATCAGCAGATCGGAAGGGTTTATAAATCTGTAGAAGAAAAAGAACCCTGGTGTGAGAATGCAAAACCAGTATCTGAAATTGGTGTTTTTACAGCAGAAGAATTTTATGCTACAGGCGTAGCAGGACAGATTCCAGGTGCATCTGAAGGTGTGGCAAGACTTCTGATGGAATATGGATATCAGTTTGATTTTATTGACAGTACTTCTGATTTTGGAAAATACAGGTTGTTAATTTTACCGGATGTAATTCCTGTAGATGAAATATTAGGCCGGAAACTGAGTGCTTATATAAATGCAGGAGGCAAATTACTGGCAAGTTATCAGTCTGGTCTTGACAAAGATCACCAGAAATTTATGATCTCAGAACTGGCAGTAAAATATCTTGGAGATGCACCATATAGTCCGGATTTTATATGGCCGAAAGAACATCTGGCAAAGGGTCTTGCAGATGCAGAACATGTAATGTATGACAAAGGAACACTTGTAGAAGCGACAGATGAGGCTCAGTTTGTCCAGAAAGTAATCCCGCCGGTATTTAATCGTACATATGAACATTTTTGTTCTCATCTTCATTCTCCATCAGGAAGAAAAGAAGTATATCCTGGTATTGTGGAAACAGAAAATACAGCGTATTTTATTCATCCGATTTTTACAACATATCAGAACTGGGCACCTGCATGGTATAAAAAGATCCTGAGAAATGAATTAGACAGAATGCTTCCGAATCCGCTGATTCAGCATAATGGACCATCAACAACACAAGTTACAGTGTTAGATCAGGAACAAGAGAACAGAAGAATTGTACATGTACTTCATTATGTACCGGTGAAGAAATGTAAAAATCTTGAGATTGTTGATGATATTATTCCTTTATATAATCTTAAGATTACTATGACAGAAGAACGTGAAGTAGAGAAAATTTATACAATACCCGATAAACAGGAAGTTCCATTTGTACAGGATGGAAAAAAACTTGAATTTACTCTAAAAGAGATTAAGGGACATCAGATGACTGCTGTTTGTTACAAAAATTAGTAAGGAAAAGAGGAGGTTTTTATATGAAGACAGGGAAAAAAGTTTTAGGGGCTGTATTAGCGGCAGCAATGGCATTATCATCTATTACATCGGTATTTGCAGCAGATAAAGTTAAGATTACATTTATGAGCCGTGACAGTGGTGATACACCTATGGCAAAGGTTTATGAAGACCAGATTGCAGCATTTATGGAAGAAAATCCTGATATTGAAGTTCAGAACGATTCTGTTTATGAGGAATCTGCTTATAACAATAAACTGAAAGTTGCATTATCTACAGGAGAAACACCAAATATCTTTTATTATCCGGCAATTGCCGGCCTGAAAGAATGGGCACAGAATGGAGTTCTGTTGGATCTGACAGATTCACTTAACGAAGATGAAGAATGGAAGAACACGTTTCTGGATGGAGCATTAGATACATATGATCTGAGTGCTTATGGAGTGGATGGAATCTATGCATTGCCAAATGAACTGAATGTGGATGCTATTTTCTACAATAAGGCTTTATTTGAAAAAGCCGGTATTGAGAAAACTCCAGAAACAATGGATGAACTGTATGAGGATATTGATAAGCTGGTTGCTGCCGGAATTACTCCGTTTGGAGTAGGCGGAAAGAATACCTGGGTTATGGGACATATCTTTAATAATATTCTTGCTAAAAGAATCGGAAGAGATGGCATTATAAAATTGGGTACTGGCGAGAAAAAATGGACGGATGATGATGTAGTAGAATGCCTGCAGATTACAAAAGATTTAAAAGATAAAGGTGCTTTTGCAGAGGGATTTGAAGGAATGGATTATAATACTCAGATGAATCAGTTCCTCACCGGAGAAGTAGCAATGATTTCTCACAGCAGCCCTATCATTCCTGAAATGTTTAATTCTGAATCAGAAATTTTGGATGATATTTCATTCTTTGCATTCCCATACTTTGAAGATAAACCAGAGTATAAAGATACACATGTAGTATATACTTCCGGATGGATGCTTTCAGGAACTATGAGTGATGAGGAAAAAGAGGCAACTCTAAAACTGGTGAAATATATGACATCTAAAGAGTCTATTCAGGAACGTATGAATGCAGCGATGAGAGTTGCTCCATATAAAGATATTGATGCACCGGAAGACGCACCGCAGATTTTCAAAGATATGGTTGAATATACAGGTACTATTACAGATTCTGTAGGAGAATATTTTGACTATGATACCTGCTCTACATTAGTAGATACTTCAAGAAATGGAATTTTGAACATGATGCTGTCTGATTCCGCTGAGAATACAGCACAGACTATTCAGGCAGATATTGATGCAAACCGTCCACAGAGCTGACAGATAAAGCAAAAGGAAGGGGGGAGAGCACCCTTCCTTTTGTTTACTCAAAAATAGAAAAGAGGAGGGGTTATTTTGGAAAAAATAAGGAAAAATAAGAAAGTTATTGCGGTATTTTTGATACCTGCAGTATTGATCTATCTTTGTTTTGAATTGATACCTGTAGTTATGTCTGTCTATTTTTCATTTAATGACTGGCCTGGGCTTCAGGCGGTGCCGCTTAAATTTGTAGGATTTAAGAATTATAGTAATCTGTTCCATAATGCAGTTTTTCTTAAGTCGTTGCAGAATGTTCTTATTTACGTTGTTGTAAGTGTTATTTTGCAGGTTCCTATTGGATTTGGACTTGGATTACTGATCCATCATTTCAAAAAAGGACAGAGATTTTTTAAAGCTGCATTTTTTATTCCTATGATTTTATCAGTGACAGCAGTAGCATTGTTATGGAATTTTATTTATTTTCCTACTGACAAGGGAATTCTGAATAGTCTTCTTATTAAAATTGGACTTGGAAATTATATTCAGCAGTGGCTGGTTAATCCTAAAACTTCTTTGATATGTCTGATTGTTGTCAGTACATGGACCAGTGTAGGATATTATATGATCATTTGTTTGGCTGGTCTTACTTCTATACCGGATTCTGTTTTGGAAGCAGGAGAATTAGATGGAGCAACTGGCTGGAAAAAGATTTGGAATCTTTATATTCCAATGCTTTGGGAACCATTAAAAATGTCTACGATCATGGTGATCACTGGAGTATTAAAGATTTTTGATACTGTATACATTCTGACACCTACAGGAGGAACCAGTAACTGTACTATTGTACCAGCACTTTTAATGTATAATGAAGCTTATAGATATGGTCATTATGGAACTGGAAGTGCGATTGCTACGGTCATCTTTGTATTAAGTGCTGCTGTTTCTATTTTTAGTTTGAAACTTATGAATCAGAAAGAATCCATAGAATATTAGGGGGGATAGATCATGAAAACAAAAAAACATTCCGCAGGGTATTATATAGGATTTCTGATATTTATTATAGTTGCTTTGATCAATATTTATCCGATGGTATTTTCAATCTTCTGTTCTTTTAAAGGAAATTTGGAAATATTTTCATCATTTACTGCTTTACCTAAGAAATTACGGATAGAAAATTATTTAACTGCATGGAATGTGGGAAATATAGGAAGATATTTTTTGAATACAATTATTCTTGCAGTTGGAACTCTTGCGATATCAGGTCTTTTTGGAGCAATGGCATCGTATGTTCTGGCAAAATTTAAGTTTCGCGGAAAATCAAAAATATATTTACTGTTTATTTCAGGAATGATGATTCCTATTCAGGCGGTATTAATTCCGTTGTCTTATATTTTTGGAAAACTTGGAATTATGAATAATTATCCGGTATTGATTTTGCTTTATGCGGCGTTTTGTTTTCCAATGACAATTTTGATTCTTACTGGATTTATGAATGGAATTCCGACAGAATTAGAAGAAGCGATGGTAATTGATGGAGCAAATATTTATCAAGTATTTTTTAAGATGATTTTGCCACTGTCAGTTCCGGGAATTGTAAGTGTTTCAATTTTTAATTTTATACAGGTATGGAATAACCTGTTGTTTCCTCTTATTTTTATTTCTGATAAAGATAAAGGTACTATTTCTATGGGACTTCTTGCATTTTTTGGAGAATACAGTACAGATTATAGTTCCAGCATGGCAGGAATTTGTCTTACAACCATTCCGGTAATTATTGCGTATATTTTCTTCCAGGAAAAAATAGAGAATGGTTTAATGAGCGGAGCTGTTAAAGGGTGATAAAAAAGTTGTTGTACTTTTCATTTCCAATATGAAAAGATACAACAACTTTTTTGTATTCCTTATGTATTAATCCTCAAGCTTAATTTTCTCTTTCAGAACTACACAGCCTGCCATATCGCCAATAACGTTAACGCAGGTAGCACCCATATCGCAGAGTGTATTGATGCTGATGTAAACGCCCATAACTCCTGCAGGCAGACCTGCCATGGTTGCCAGGGCTGCGAAGGATGCGATGGCACCGCCCGGGATTCCCGGGGTTCCTACTGACAGGAGTACGTTTGCCAGAAGGATTATGATCATCATGGAAATGCTTATGTTAATTCCGCATGCATTGGCGAAGAACATGATCATGAATGACATCAGGATGGATACGGCATCCATGTTTACAGTAGCGCCAAGAGGAATGGCAATACTTGTGATCTTGTTGGATACGCCCATTTCGTCTTCCATACGCTGTTTACTGATCGGAATGGTCGCTGAACTGGAACAGGTTCCGAATGCGTTCAGAGCTGCAGGAAGCATTGCTTTGAAGAATTTCACAGGGCTTTCTTTGCCGATGAATTTCACGGAGCCGCCGTAAATGACCAGGGCAAATCCGAAGAATGCCACATACAGGATGATCAGCTGAGTTGCCAGTGAAATGATGGTTTCTGTACCGTTGGCTTCTACAACAGGAACGATAGTACAGAATACACCGATAGGTGTGAAGTACATAACTGTGCTGATGACTTTCAGACAGACTTCGTTACAGGAATCGATGACTTTCAGAAGTGCAGTACCCTTTTCGCCGATGGCGATAAGTGTGAAGCCTACGATGACTGCGAATACAAGTACCTGAAGCATGTTTCCGTTTGCGAAAGCTGCAACCGGGTTAGACGGGATCAGGTTTTTGATGGTGTCCAGAATGCTGGTCATCTCAGTTGCTTGGATGTCGGAAGTTGCCATCTCGAATTTAACACCCTCACCGAGATGAATCAGCCGCGGGATGATCAGTCCTGCCAGGCTGGCAAGTGCTGTGGTGCACAGGAAAAAGATCATGGCGCCGGCTGTGATCTTGCCGGTTGTGCGGGCATTACCGATGCTAGAGATACCCATGATAATGGAACAGAAGACCAGTGGAAAGATCATCATGTTCAGGGCATTCATGTAAATGCTTCCGATAAGGCTTGTGATGGCAAGTACCGGTTCGAAACGGTTTGCCAGAAACAGTCCGGTAATGATACCAAGGATCAGACCGGTAAAGATTGCTGCGGTAATATGTTTTTTATACCACGAATAGAATTTTTTCATTTGTTCCCTCCTCTTTATTTTCATTTCCTGATACCCGAAGGACTATATTGGCAGACGGATTGAGTGATGCGCAAATCTGGTAAAATTTCTGCGGCCTATAATTGTGATAAGATACCGGATTCAGGAAAAATAGCACGACACTACTTTACCACAATAATGTGTGAATTACAATATTTCCCGCTGTTTTCTTATTTGAGTGGGAGTGTTTCCGAAGTGCTCAAGGAACATCCTGCGAAATAGTTTGTAATTGGTAAAGCCATGCCGCTCCAAATTGTAACACAGAAAAACAGGCATCGATGATACAGATATCGAAGCCTGTTTTTTGTCATTGCAGGAAATTATTTTATAATATTCCTGTGACATAAAAAGTTCTATGCAGGCTATTATGATTGTCAGGTGCGGGTAAAGAGGGTATAATAGTTGTAATTATTTAACCAAATCAAGGAAGTCCCCTGTGGGGGGTGCGAAAAGCAATAAGCAGTAGGTGGAGACTTGCTTGTATCAGGAGGTGCGTTTATATGAAACCAACTATTTTATTAATAAATTTTCAGAATCAGCAGAAGCTTCGCAAGTTAAAGATGGCGTTGCTGCCTTTCAAGATACGTTTAAAAACTGTAGAACCCCAGGACTATGGTCAGCCAATCGGATATCTGGCAGGAGTGAAAGAGGTTTCCCAGGTACAGATTCCATCAGCGCTGATATCTCAGGAGCAGATGGAGAAGGAAATGCTGATCCTTGCAGGAATCACGGGGAATTTGTTTGACCAGGTGCTTTATACTTTGCGGAAAGCAGGCACACCTGTGGATTACAAGGCGGTTCTGACGGAGCATAATCAGAACTGGAACTGTATGCAACTTTATAAAGAACTGGAGAAAGAACATAATATGTATCATCCGTCTTAAATGAATGAAACAGAAAGCCCAAATGCTGTGTATCCTGCGGTGTCTACGTGACTAAGTGTCCTACCAGAAGCGAGAAGAAATATTGCTGCCTTACTTCATAAAAATTACTCCATAATGTTCCTGTAATACGTCTGATTACCACATAATTGTAAATGGTATGTATAACAATAAAACACATAGAATATATATAAATATGTTACATGTAATATATCAATCTAATCTCTAAACCGCTATACTAAATGTATGCTGAAATTGTATAAAAATGAATACAAAGAGAAAAAATCAAAGGAGAAAAAAATGAAAGCAGTAATCGCAATTGATTCTCTAAAAGGAAGTCTGAGTTCCATGGAAGCAGGATATGCTGCTGCTGAGGGAATCCGCAGAGTTCATGGTCAGGATGCAGAAATTATAGTAAGACCACTGGCTGATGGCGGGGAAGGCACAGTGGAAGCACTGGTGAGTGGTATGAATGGTATCATACAGAATGTGATGGTTACAGGTCCGCTGGGAACGCCGGTGAATTGTGAATATGGAATCATTGAAAGCAGTCATACCGCTGTGATTGAAATGTCAGGTGCGGCAGGTATCACACTTGTTCCTGATGAAAAACGAAATCCACTTTACACTACAACTTATGGTGTGGGAGAAGTGATTAAAGATGCTATTTCCAAAGGCTGCCGCCGGTTTATTGTAGGAATTGGAGGAAGTGCTACTAATGATGGTGGAATTGGAATGCTTCAGGCATTGGGATATGGTTTTCTTGATAAAGAAGGAAAACAGGTTCCTTTTGGTGCCAGAGGACTGGAGGTACTGGAGGAGATTACCGATACATATGTACTGCCTGAACTGGCAGAATGTGAATTTCGTGTTGCCTGTGATGTAACAAATATTCTCTGTGGAGAGGAAGGATGCAGTGCAGTATTCGGACCGCAGAAAGGGGCAACTCCCTCTATGATTATGCAGATGGATAAATGGCTGGAAAAATATGCCGCACTTGCAGAGAAAAAATGCACAAAGGTCAATGCCAATCAGGCAGGTACAGGTGCAGCAGGAGGTCTGGGATTTGCATTTTTGAGTTTTACCAATGCAGTTCTGGAGTCTGGGATTAAGATTGTACTGGAAGAAACTTCTCTGGAAAAATATATGGAAAATGCTGACATTGTGATTACAGGAGAAGGCAGACTGGATGGTCAGACTGCCATGGGAAAAGCACCTGTAGGTGTGGCATGTCTGGCAAAGAAACATAACATTCCTGTGACTGCTTTTGCAGGAAGTGTTACAAAAGAGGCCATTGCCTGCAATCAGAATGGAATTGATGCATTTTTCCCGATTTTAAGAGGAGTGACTACTCTGGAAGATGCTATGAAACCGGAAAATGCAAAGGCTAACATGGCGGATACGGTAGAACAGGTATTTCGTCTGCTGAACATAAGGAGGAAATAAAGAATGGATTATAGTTTTACAACCATAGGTGCTCTGATTGGAATGGCAGTTGCGATTATTCTGATCATAAAAAAAGTTCAGCCCGCTTATAGCCTGATTTTGGGTGCTCTTATTGGCGGAGTAATCGGAAGTGGAAATCTGATATTGACTGTCGATACTATGGTAAGTGGAGCGCAGAGTATGATTTCTTCTGTACTGAGAATTATGACTTCCGGTATTCTGGCGGGAACTCTTATTAAAACCGGAGCTGCGGAAAAAATTGCAGAAGTAATTGTACAGAAATTGGGAGAGAAACGAGCCCTTATTGCTGTTGCAGCTGCAACAATGGTAATATGTGCAGTAGGTGTTTTTGTGGATATTTCAGTTATTACAGTAGCACCTATTGCACTGGCGATTGGAAAAAAAGCAGGATATAATAAAGCTTCTCTTCTTTTGGCAATGATTGGTGGAGGAAAAGCAGGAAATATTATTTCTCCAAACCCAAATACAATAGCTGTTTCTGAAGCGTTCCAGGTTGATCTTACATCTCTGATGATAAAAAATATTATTCCGGCAGTTTGTGCATTAATTGTAACTGTAATTATTGCAACAATACTGTCAAAAAAAGCAGGAACGATGGTTAGTGATCAGGATTTGGAAAAACATGCAGACAATAAAAAACTTCCAACTTTTGTTCAGGCATTTGCAGGTCCGCTGACAGTTATTATACTTTTGGCACTGCGTCCGATATTTTCTATTGTAATTGATCCATTGATTGCCCTTCCACTTGGCGGTCTGGTGTGTGCAATTGCATGTGGAAGCCTGGTACAATTCCGTGAGTTTGCAGAATTTGGTCTTAGTAAGGTGGCAGGAGTATCTATTCTTCTTATTGGAACAGGAACTATTGCAGGAATCATTAAAGCATCTGCTTTACAGTATGATGTGATTTCTCTATTGGAAATGATGAAGATGCCGGCATTTATTCTTGCGCCGATTGCAGGTATTCTGATGGCAGGAGCTACTGCATCTACTACAGCCGGTTCGACCATTGCGTCTCAGACTTTTGCACAAACACTGTTAAATGCAGGAATTCCGGCTATTTCCGCAGGAGCTATGATTCATGCCGGTGCAACAGTAATCGATTCTCTGCCGCATGGTTCTTTTTTCCACGCGACAGGTGGTTCTGTAGGAATGAATATTAAGGAAAGAATGAAATTGATTCCGTTTGAGGCATGTATTGGTTTTACGAGTACAATTGTGGCGGTAATTGTGTACCTGATATAAAGATATCAAATCCTGATACTACAGTTTCCCAGCCAGGTACAGAAGAACGGCATCTTTAAATCTACGTGGATTCAGCCCGGTTTTTCTGTAGATATGATTGAGTTTGTATTGAAGTGTGTTTTTGTGTAAAAAAAGCTTTTCACAGGTATTATGCAGAGACATATCCTGATCAAAATAGGTGGTTATAATTTTGAGTTCTTCTCCGGTAAGATTTGTAATAGTCCGGGAGAGGAACTCTTCTTTTTCTTGTTTCCCTGATCCGGAGAGAAGGAGTTCCAGCGTGAGATTATCATACATTACAAAATTTTTGTCAGGATTAGTTATGCTTTTCAAAGCCGTCACAGCGGAAGAATAAGATTCTGCCAGCTGATAGATGGAAGTGCTCTTTCCAACTGCGATTTTCAGAAGCTTCTGCTGTTCTGCGGCAAACTGCTTTAGTATAAAGGATTTTCTGTCAAAAAGTTCAGAATCTGCAACTGCCAGATACTCATCTGGATAATGAAAGGCATATAAATTCAGAGGAAAAATGGAAAACATCTGAGTTACTTTCTGTTCCAGAAGTGAAAAATTAGCCATATTATATCTTGCATTTATCTGTAGCAATATGAGTCGTTTGGAAGTTTGAACATCTACAGAAAACTCTGCCAGGAGACTCTGGATATATTCCATATTGAGATTCTGATTACGAATCAGAGAATCGATGATATACTGACGCTTATCATTTTGATTACGGCTGATCATATTCAGCTCCTGTTCGCGGATTAGAAGATTGGTGATGCGTTCTGCCAGATGGGCATATTTTCTCACGGTATCTGGTTCACCGGTAATACCGATCACAGCCAGTAAAGACTGGTTATGGTAAACCGGCATATTAATCCCTTTCTGACTGCCGTAGAAGCTATTGTCAGAAGATACTTCGATAGTATTTCCTGTGGCTGCAGCTTTCTGCCCGATTTCGTGGAAAGTTCCAACTCTTTCCGGATTAGTGCTGGCAAAAATAATCCCGGACTGATCAATAAAATTAACATCTTGGCCGCATACGTCTTTTACAGTATTGACAATCTGTGTAGCAAGGGAGTGATCTATTTTTATCTGCATGATAATTTCTCCATTATATGAATTCTTCAGGGAATTGTGCTGTCTATTGATATTGTATCCTATATGTGTTTAGGATACAATGTTAGTTTTTATCATTGCCGTTTTCTTACAGACTGATAAAAACAAAAAACTTGAGGTACATAGTAAACTGTAATTTTATGTTTCCCTTTTGTAGAAATTGCAATGTTGAGAAACCTGAGAAGATATAGTAAAATTATTGCAGTAACTATTTATGCCACTGGTAGTGTCACAAATAGGAAAATAATTATATGGGTAAAATGAAATCAATTTAGGATAATTGTCTCATATGAATTATTTATGAGGATTGCTATAGAAAAAAATTAATGGTATATAAGGGAGAAACCATATGACATTAACACAGATGAATTATATCATCACAATTTCCGAAACCGGTTCATTGAATAAAGCTGCGGAGGCGTTGTATATTTCCCAGCCGTCTCTGACCAATGCAGTGAAGGAGCTTGAGAAGGAGCTTGGAATCATTATATTCAACCGCAGCGGCCGTGGTGTGACACTGACCAATGACGGGACAGAATTTCTGATGTATGCCCGTCAGATATACGGACAGTATGAAAGTGTGGTTGAGAAATACAGTGAGGGTGGTTCCTATAAGAAGAAATTCGGCGTTTCCACCCAGCATTATTCTTTTGCAGTGAAAGCATTCGTGGATATGGTGCAGAAGTTTGATGTGTCGGAATATGAATTTGCCATCAGGGAGACAAAGACTGCAGATGTGATCAGTGACGTCAGCACCATGAAAAGCGAGGTGGGAGTACTTTATCTCAGTGATTTCAACAGAAAGGCACTGCTAAAGCTTCTCCATTCTGCGAATCTGGAGTTTCATCATTTGATTGACTGTCAGGCATATGTATATTTGTGGAAAAATCATCCACTGGCAAATGAGAAATCCATCAGCTACAGCCAGTTGGCAAAATACCCCTGCTTGTCCTTCGAACAGGGAGATAAGAGCAGTTTTTATTTGTCAGAGGAGATTCTGTCTACCAATGAATATTCCAGAACAGTCAAGGCTTCGGATCGGGCGACTATGCTGAATCTGATGGTAGGACTCAATGGCTACACTCTGTGTTCCGGAATCATCTGCGAGGAGCTGAATGGCAGTGACTACCTGGCAATTCCCTTCGAAGGGGATGAGCAGAACCAGAACAGCGACATGGAGATTGGCTATATTACCAGAAAGAATTCAATCCTCAGCAAGGTGGGGAATCTGTATGTCTCGTCATTGAAAAAATATCTGGAGCAGAATACTGTTTCTGTGGAGTAAAGGATGCAAAACAAATAAATGATATTTATCTGAGAGAAATGATATTTACCCGAGATACGTGATATCATATCCTGCAAATTTCGATTAATATAAGAGAAAATTGATAAAAATGTTATATTCAGAGTATCAGTCAGGAGGATATTATTAATGAAGAAACTTCTCTACGGAGCAGCATATTACGATGAATATATGCCATATGACCGCCTGCAGCAGGATGTGGCAATGATGAAAAAGGCAGGAATCAATACAGTAAGGATCGCAGAATCCACATGGAGCACCTGTGAACCACAGGAAGGTGTTTTTGATTTCTCACATGTGGAACGTGTTATGGACGCAATGGAGGAAGCCGGGATCAATGTGATCATCGGAACTCCTACATATGCAATCCCTACATGGATGGTGAAATCTCACCCGGATGTTATGGCAGAAACCGTAAAGGGCAGAGGAATCTACGGAGCCCGTCAGATTATGGATATCACTCATCCGGTGTATCGTTTCTATGCAGAGCGTGTGATCCGTAAATTAATGGAGTGTACCGCACACAGAAAATGCGTTATTGGTTTTCAGGTAGACAATGAAACCAAATACTACGGAACAGCCGGAAAGAATGTGCAGGAGAAATTTGTGAAATATCTCCGCAGGAAATTTAATAATGATCTGGATGCCATGAATCATGAATTTGGTCTGGATTACTGGAGCAACCGCATCAATGCGTGGGAAGATTTCCCTGATGTGAGAGGAACGATCAATGGAAGCCTCGGAGCTGAATTTGAGAAGTTCCAGAGAACGCTGGTGGACGAATTCTTAAGTTGGCAGGCAGATATCGTAAATGAATACCGCAGAGAAGATCAGTTTATCACTCATAATTTTGACTTTGAATGGCGGGGATATTCCTATGGAGTACAGCCTGATGTAAACCATTACCATGCAGCGAAGGCACTGACGATTGCAGGCACAGATATTTATCATCCAACACAGGATGATCTGACAGGGGCAGAGATTGCATTTGGCGGTGATATGACACGTTCTTTAAAGAGAGATAACTATCTTGTTCTGGAAACAGAAGCTCAGGGTTATCCGGGATGGACTCCGTACAAGGGACAGATCAGACTTCAGGGTTATAGTCACCTTGCAAGTGGTTCTAACAGCGTAATGTACTGGCATTGGCATTCTATTCATAATTCTTTTGAGACATACTGGAAGGGACTTCTCAGTCATGACATGCAGGAGAATGCGCCATATCGCGAAGCATGTATTATGGGTAAGGAATTCTTAGAAATCGGAAGTCATCTGGTGAATCTGAAGAAGAAAAATGATGTTGCTATCCTTGTAAGTAATGAGGCATTAACGGCTCTCAAGTGGTTCGGAATCGAGGCAACTGCGGCAGGAAATAATGGCATTGGATATAATGATGTTGTGCGCTGGATTTATGATGCACTGTATCAGATGAATATTGAGTGTGACTTCGTATGGCCGGAATCTGATAATCTGGAACAGTATAAAGCAATTTTTGTCCCGGCACTCTATGCAGCACCAGATGAACTTCTGGAAAGACTGAAACAGTATGTGGCAGATGGTGGTACGTTGGTGGCAACATTTAAGACGGCATTTGCGAATGAGAATATTAAGGTAAGTCATGAAATGCAGCCGCATATTTTAAGTAACTGCTTCGGAATCAACTATCAGCAGTTTACCTTCCCGAAGAATGTCGGACTGACTGGAAGTATTATCCGAGAAAGTGGTGCAGATGAAGCAGATAAGAAAAACGAAACAAAAGAAATTATTGAGACTGAAGAAAATACAGATGTGCCTGCAACAGCTAAAGTATTCATGGAATTATTAATGCCACAGGAAGCTGAAGTTCTGGCATCTTATGACCATTATAATTGGAAAGAATATGCAGCAATCACTAAGAATCATTATGAAAAAGGAACTGCCATCTACATTGGTTGCATGACAGATGACAACACTTTAAAAGCAGTGATCACAGAAGCACTTAAGAGTGCAGAGGTAGAGCTTCCGGAATATAGATGGCCGGTGATCGTAAGAAAAGGAACCAATGATCTGGGAAAATGTGTCAGATATATCCTAAACTATTCCGCAGAAGAACAGAAAGTTTCTTATTATGGCAAAAATGGTACAGAGTTGTTATCAGGAGAATCTGTACAGGATGGAGAAAGCATCACGGTTTCACCATGGAATGTAAAAATTGTTGAAGAAGCATAAAATATAGGTAATGTAAAACACAGGGAGATTTTTCTTATAGATATTCCTGTGTTTTATATTGCCTTTAAATATTGATATTATATTGTGCAAAAACTATAAAAGACAAAAAACTAACAAATGAATGACAAAATAACAAACAAAAAGGACATAATTCTTTCTTTAAATGAATGTAAAAATTGATAAAATATTCTTATGGAAAACACAGAGATATATACAAATATCACAATTAGGGAGGAAAGAAATAAGATGAAAAAATTTACAGTGTGTTTACTGATCGGTGCAATGGCTGCAAGTATGCTTACCGGCTGTGGAAGCAATGGTGGAAGTTCTGATTCTTCAGACTCAAAAGCAGACAGCAGTTCAGAAACAATGACTATTATGATGAACGGTTCTGATTCAGATGCATATATGGAAGGATACCGTAAGATCATTGATGGATTTAATGAGTCCAACGAGTATGGAGTAAAGGTAGAAATTCAGAATGTAACCAACTCTGACTATAAGACAAAACTGACAACAATGATGGCTTCTGACTCTGAAACAGATATTATCTTTACATGGGAACTTGGATATCTTGAAAACTTTGTAAATGGTGATAAGATTGTCAGCCTTCAGAAATATCTGGATGAAGACGAGGACTGGAAAAATAGTTTCAATGGAGGTATTTTAGAGCCTTTAACATATGATGGTGAAGTATATGCAATCCCAACTCAGCAGAGTACAGCTATCATGTATTATAACAAAGCAATTTTTGATAAATATGGTCTTGAAGTTCCGACTACATATGATGAGTATGTGCAGGTATGCGACACATTAAAAGAAAATGGAGTTACACCTGTTGCATTAGCTTCTACAGCGGATGATGCATGGCTTGTATCTCAGTATATCCAGCAGCTGAGTGATGGAATTAAAGGCGAGGATTTATTCAACTCTATAAAAGACGGCACAGGAAAATGGAACGATGAAGGTATGGTTGAAGCTGGTAAACTGTTCCAGGAAGAAGTTAATAAAGGATATTTCGAAGATGGATTTACCGGAGTATCAAGAGAAGAGGCACAGTTACAATTTGCAAATGGACAGACAGCAATGTACTTCAACGGATGTTGGGAAATCTCCAATCTGGATAAGAAAGAGAATGCTGCAGAAGCAGAAAATATTAGTTGCTTCTTAATGCCGGCAGTAAATGAAGAATATGCAGGTGTAGAAGTTGGCTCTGTTGATACTTCTTATGCGATTACTAAGAACTGCAAGAATGTAGATGCTGCAGTAGCGCTGTTAAAATATATGACAAACGAAGAATCAACTTCTTCATTACTTTATGATTATGGACGTTTCCCAAGTACAAACATTGATATCGACGATTCAAAATTAACACCGCTGTGTGCAGATTTCGTAAATCTTCTGGGAGATGCAAAGGCACAGACGCCATGGTTTGACCGTGTAGATACTGATCTTGGAAATGAATTTAACAATACAGCAATTGGAATTGCAAACGGTGATGATGTGCAGGAAGCATTTGATACCCTGCAGTCTTATGCAGAAAGCAAGAGTAAATAAACAGATTGTTAAATAAATTGGCGGAACCTGAGATTTTACATTGGGTTCCGCTTGTTAAAAGGGAGAGTTGTCTATGAATAAAGTAATGGGTAATAAGAAAACCATAGCACTTTTTGTATTGCCTGCATTTATTATTTATGCAATCTTTGCATTAGCTCCTATTTTTTATAATGTGTATCTTTCATTATTTGATACAGACCTGATGTCAAAGATGAACTTTGTAGGAATCAAAAATTATCTGAGTCTTTTCAGTGATAAAACATTTAAACATGCATTTGGAAATAATATTCTGATGGTTGTCGGATCTTTGGTGGCACATATGCCATTAGCAATGTTCTTTGGTAATGCAATCTTCAAAAAAATCAAAGGTGCATCATTTTTCCAGACTGTATTTTTCCTTCCATGCGTAATCTGTGGTGTAGCAGTTGGTCTTACATGGACATTCATTTACAATGGTAATTATGGTCTGCTTAATGGTTTCTTAAAAGCAATCGGACTTGGTGGTTTGCAGCAGATGTGGCTGGCTAATAAAGAAACGGCAATGCTTTGCATTATCATTGTTATTATGTGGCAGTATGTTGGTTATCATATGGTAATTCAGTTGGCTGCAATGAGAAATATTGATTCTTCTTTCTATGAGGCTGCTGAGATTGATGGTGCTACAGGCTGGCAGCAGTTTAAGTACATCACATTTCCGCTTATCAAACCAATTCTGAAAATTGACGCAGTTTTGATTATTACAGGTTCTCTGAAATATTACGATCTGGTTGCTGTTATGACTTCAGGTGGACCAAACCATGCAACAGAGGTTATGTCTACATATATGTATTATCAGTCATTTAATATTCTGAATTATGGATACGCCAGTGCAATCGGTGTTGTCTTAATGTTACTGTGTATGTTATCTGTAGGAATTTCCAACAGAGTATTCAAGACAGACGAAACAGTGTAGGAGGTGTTGGGAAATGAAGAGAAGTGCCTCAGAAAATATATGGCTCGTTATTAAATATGTATTGCTGATCGGGTTTACGATTCTTTGTATCTACCCTCTTGTATGGTTGTTTTTGGCATCATTTAAAACGAATGCTGAATTGTATACGAATACATGGGGATTACCGGAACAGTGGTCAATGACAAACTATGTAAATGCAGTTGTAAAAGGTGGTGTATTCAGATACTTTGGAAACTCAGTTATTATTGCTGTTTCTGCGGTTCTGGTTACTGTAATCCTTGCAACAATGGCATCTTATGCAATTGCCAGAATGCATTGGAAGCTTGCAAACCTTACACATAGTATTTTCCTTTTAGGAATGATGATTCCTATTTATGCTCTGGTAATTCCTCTGTTCTCTATTTTTAAGGGGATGGGATTTCTGGATACACATCTTGCGGTTATTATTCCGCAGATTGCTGTAGGATTTCCGATGGCCATTTTCATTATCTGCGGATTTATGAGAAGTATTCCGACAGAACTTGAAGAGGCAGCAATTATTGACGGATGTACGGTATTTCAGTGCTTCTTTAAGATTATCCTGCCAATAGCAAAATCTTCAGTTGTAACAGTTGCAGTCGTTCAGTTTATCAATGTGTGGAATGATCTTCTGTTGCCGAGAATTTTCCTCACGGACAGTTCAAAAATGACGCTGCCGGTAGGACTTACCAACTTCCAGGCGATGTATTCTACAGATTATGTAGGTATGATCGCGGCAGTTATTATTACAATTATTCCTAGCATTGTAGTTTATATTTTATTACATAAGCAAATTATGGAAGGTATGGTTGCAGGTGCTGTAAAAGGATGATATGATTCAGAAAAAAGAAATCACTGCTTCTTATATGGGGCAGTGATTCTTTGAATCAGGAAAAGGTGGTAATGTTATGAATTTGTTGATTGCAGATGATGAGGCTGTAATTCGCAGGGGACTGCTGAGTCTTGACTGGAAATCAATAGGAATTACAGATGTGTATTCGGTTGCAAATGGAGTAGAAGCGAAAGAACTTTTATTGAGCACATCGATCGATCTGGTTATTTTTGATATCAGAATGCCCGGTTTCAGTGGACTGGAACTGGCGCAGATGGTGAAAGAACGGTCTATGGATGTGGCCGTTGTACTTTTATCTGGATTTTCAGAATTTGAATATGCAAGATCGGCAATGCGATATGGTGTATATGAATATCTGCTTAAACCGGTTTCTCCAAATGAACTGATGGAAACAATGCATAACGTTATGCACCGTCTGGAACAGAAAAGATTTGAACAGAAGTTATTAAGCCAGAAGGATGAATTTGGGGAAAAGCATGATGCGGTATCGCAGGTAAACAGTCTTTTTGTACAGTCGTCCAATACGATTAAATCTATTTTGACAGATATTGCACAGAACTATGAACAGAATATTTCTTTATCAGACCTTGCTGAGAAATATCATTTTTCAGAGAGTTACATTTCACGTAAGATAAAAAAAGAAACAGGTTACACTTTTGTAGATATTTTAAACGGAATCCGCCTGATGTGTGCAGCCAGTCTTATCAAAACAGGTGAAAAGATAAGTGATGTGTGTGAAAAAACAGGGTTTAATGACCAGCATTATTTTTCACAGCTGTTTAAGAAAACATTTGGATGTACGCCGTCAAATTATAGAAATGAAAATGGTGAAAATTTCCCGGGACTTTATGAAATACTGAATAGTAAATCAGGAAATGGAAAGTGATATGAGAAGGCGCGATAAATTAAAACAAACTGGTGTTTTAAAAACAAATGGAAGTTTGATGAATAAGATTTTTAAAGTCTATATGTTGTTAATGTTTGTTTCATGTGTTGTTCTGCTGGGTGTTTTCGGAATTCGTTTTTCCAGTGTTTATAACTCACAGGCAAGATCACATATGAACGATGTTACTGTAGCAGCAGAAACAGGATTGGAAGAAAGAATCAGCCAGATTGATCAGCTCTCTGTGTCGATTCTGATCAATAACAGTGTACAAAAGAACTTAAAGGAAATCAATTATCAGACACTGGTGAATCCGGAAAATACATCCTTTCAAACTGAAAAAGCAGCGATTTCCAGTGAAATCCGAGGAAGTGTTTTTAATGTCCCGGGAATTGTTTCAGCCAGGATTTTTTCTCTGGATAATGTGGAAATTGTAATAGGAACCTCTGGCAAAAGAATCAAAGCAGATGATATTACAAAAGAAAAAATCTATGACCAAAATGGAGGGGCACTGTGGGCAGACGATGAAGAAAATGGAATGATTGGGTTATATCGTGCCATTCTAAGTGTTGATGATTTTAAACCTATCGGATATATGATTATTGAGTGTAAAAATTCATATTTCAGCGAAAAACTTCAATCTGTTCCCAGCACGTATAAAAATCGTTTTTACCTTTTGAATAATGATATGGACATTATCGTATCTAGTGAGAAAAATATGTGTGGAAATTCTTTTCCACTGGAAACGAGAGATTTTAAGAATGTAAAAATTGTCAAGGATCCCAGTACAGGAGAGAATAGTTATTTTACATATCAGTATGTGAATAATGGGTGGCTTCTGGTTTCCACTATCAATGTGGGGCAGTTGTGGAAGAATATAGGAATTGCGCTGGTGAGTGTACTTATTACGTTTGGAATTGTGCTTTTGGTTTCTCTGATAATAATGAGATATGCTGCCAGAGTTATGGTAAAACCGACAAAGAAACTGGTAGATAGTATGACTGCATATCAGGAAGGAAACTTTGATTCCCGATTCAAGGTGGAAAGTCAGGATGAGATCAGCCAGATTGGTATGGTTTATAACCAGATGGCGGATAAGGTACAGAATCTGATAGAGAAGAATTATACGCTGGAAATTGCAAACAGAGAGGCTGAGATTGAATTTCTGAAAATGCAGATCAACCCTCATTTTCTGTATAACTGCCTGGATACGATAAGCTGGCTTGGTTTTTCAAATGGAAACAGTGAAATAACGGATCTGGCAGTTGCTCTGGGAAAATTTCTCCGGGCAAGTATCAAAAGGGAAGACTATTATACGGTAAAACAGGAAATGGAGGTTGTAGATAACTATTTATTTATCCAGAAATACAGGTTTGGAGACAAAATAGAGATCAGACATAATATTCCTGATGAAGTGCTGAATTTCTATATGCCAAGCTTTATCATTCAGCCGGTTATAGAAAACAGTATTGTACATGGTCTGGAAGAACAGATTGAAAAAGGAATCCTGTGGATCAATATTCAGCTATGTGATAACAAATATCTTCAGTTTAATCTGAAAGATAATGGAAAAGGCATGGATGAAGAGCAGTTAAAACTGGTCATTCAGAATTATAGTGATAAAAATAAAAAAAGCAGTATTGGATTGAGTAATGTATATCGAAGGCTGAATTTGTTATATGGAGAAGCATGTGAATTTCATGTGACAAGTGTAGCGGGAGAAGGAACAGAGGTGACTTTCAGGATTCCTGTAATGCAGGTACCTGGCAATCATACTCTGAATGAAATATAAATGTTTGGTGGAGGACATGACAATGAATGCAAAACAGAACTACAAATGGAACGAACTGACAATGGGAACCTGTTATTATCCGGAACACTGGGATAAGAAACTCTGGGCAGATGATCTTGACAGAATGAAGAAGGCCGGAATTTCTGTGATCCGTATTGCAGAGTTTGCATGGAGCAAAGTAGAGCCGGAGGAAGGTGTTTTTACCTATGATTTCTTTGATGAATTTCTGAATCTGTGCAGTGAAAAGCAGATGAAAGTTATCTTCGGAACACCTACAGCAACTCCTCCTGCATGGCTGACAGAGAAATATCCGGAAGTCTTAAATGCACGAAAAGATGGTGTGCTTCTCAGACATGGAGGAAGAAGACATTATAATTATAACTCACCGGTTTATCAGAGACTTTGTGCAAGGGTTGTGGAGAGAGAAGCTGCTCATTATGCGAAACATCCGGCAATCGTGGGATGGCAGATTGATAATGAAATCAACTGTGAAGTGAATGAGTTTTATTCAGAGGCAGATTCTGTTGTGTTTCGTGAATTTCTCAGAAAACAGTATGGAACTCTGGAGAAATTAAATGAAGCATGGGGAACTACCTTCTGGAATCAGACTTATACGGAATGGGATCAGATTTATGTTTTGCGCCCGGTTTTAAGTCAGGGAATTAATCCTCATCAGCATCTGGATTATATCAGATTTATTTCAGAGAGTGCCCGTCATTTCTGTAAAATGCAGGCAGAGATTATCAAAAAATATGTAAAACCGGGAGACTATATCACAACAAATGGTAAATTCTGGAATCTCGACAATCATAAAATGGAGAAAGAGTCTCTTGATGTTTATTGCTATGATTCTTATCCGGATTTTGCATTTGGTCTGGATCGCAATCCGCTGCACAGTGATGATCTGAATGATCGTAAATGGTCCCATAATCTCGCAGAGGTACGTTCTATTTGCCCTCATTTTGGAATTATGGAACAGCAGTCCGGTGGAAATGGCTGGACAACCAGAATGGAAGCACCGTCTCCGCGTCCGGGACAGTTAACTCTCTGGGCAATGCAGAGTGTAGCTCACGGTGCTGATTATATTTCTTTCTTCCGCTGGAGAACCTGTACATTTGGTACAGAAATCTACTGGCATGGAATTTTGGATTATGATAATCGCGAGAATCGCAAATACAGAGAGGTTCAGGATTTCTATAAGAAGTTAAAAGCAATTGACGGTGTATGCAATTCAGAATATAAAGCAGCATTTGCAATCGTTAAAGATTACGATAATGAATGGGATACTTCTGTAGATACATGGCATAACAGAGTAGCAGGAGCAAGCGAGCAGGGAATCTTTAAAGCTGCTCAGCTGACACATACACCATATGACATTGTATATCTGCAGGAGGACAGTGAACTTACAGATCTGACGAAATATCCGGTACTGTTTTATGCACATCCGGTTCTAATCAGTGAAGAACGCGTGAAACTTCTGAAAGAATATGTTGAGCAGGGCGGAACATTGGTTATCGGATGCCGTTCAGGTTATAAAGATATGAATGGTAAATGTGTGATGCTTCCACAGCCGGGGTTGCTGGCAGAACTTACCGGTACAGATGTACGTGATTTTACATTTACAAGTCCTGCAGAAGACGAGGTATTTGCAGAGTTTAGCGATAAGAAAATTCCAATGCCAGTATTTAATGATATTATTACACCGCTGGAAGGCACAAAAACACTGGCCATCTATGGAAACAGTTATTATGAAGGAAATCCTGCGCTTACCTGCCATGCAGTTGGCAAAGGACAGGTATTACATCTGGGGGCAACTTTCAATAAGGAAAATACTGAAGCATTGTTTGATTATCTGAAGATTAAAGAGCCATTTAAAGAATATATTGAAGCTCCGGAAACAGCGGAAGTGATTATGCGTGAGAAGGATGGAGAGAAATACATTTTTGTATTAAACTATCAGGCTGAAAAGATTGAATATACACTTCAGAAACCAATGATCGCACTTTATGATAAAACAGAAGCAACAGGAAGATGTACACTTCCTGCATTTGGAACTGCTGTGTATAAAGTAATAAAATAAAAAGTATTTCGAGAGTTACCGAAAGAATATAAAGACGGGGACTGACTAAAAACTGCTATAGAAACAAGAATGATATATTTGGTTTGTTATTCAAAGAAACATATATCAGGAAATGTTTGATATAGCAGTTTTTATTTGTCTGTGTATATGACAGGAAGGATAATCTTGGTAATTTTTATCAGGCAGTTTTTTTGATAGATTATTCCTCAAGTAATTTCACATAACGTGCCTGATGCTGAACGGCCGGAAGAAATTTATTTAATTCCTTTCGTATGTTGTATTATTCTTTTTTGGTGTTTTGTTTCCTGTACTTCTGCGGGCTGCAGCCCTTTACTCTGGAGAATACCTTGGCATAGTAGTTGGAGTCTGTGAAGCCGGATTTCTGGGCGACTTCCATGATGCTGTCATCGGAGCTGAGGAGAAATTCAAGGCTCCGTTCCACCCGGTATTCCTGCAGAAATGTAAACAGGGATACGTTCATGTATCTCTTGAATAACCGGCTGCATTCGCTCTCGCAGAGGTGGATTTCCTCTGCGATATCTTTCATCTGGATTTTGTTCATGTAATTGTGTTCCAGATAATCCATGATTTCACGCATACGGTTGCGTTCCAGTTTGCTGTGTTCCGTATAGGGGAGGTTCTCCGGAAGATTCTGCAGCATACAGCGCCACAGCTTCTGCAGCGTTCCGGTGATATCCAGTTCGTAAAATTCTTTTTTCTCTTCATACAGAGTTATGATTTCTCTTACATATTCAGAAAAAACTTCATGCCAGGGCTGCGAATAGTCAATGTAGACTGCAGGAAGGGAGAAATTGTGTAAAAATGGTTCCACATATTTCCTGCGCAGGATACTTCCGTAGGAACCATAGATAATCTTTGGCAGAAAAGTGATGGAAACATATTTGCCGTCTTTCATATCTTCCATGAAGCCTGCGTGGAGTACATTGGCATTTCCCAGAAGGATATCTCCTGCTTTCATGTGGTAAGTACACTGGTTTACTTTATAGAGAATCTGTCCATCCAGGACAAGGGTGATTTCTATCTCAGGATGCCAGTGCCAGAGAAAGGAGCCGGATTTGTAGCCGGAAAGTTTCTCGTAGCTTACCAGCAAAGGAAATTCATCACTGCCATGTTTCTTCAGTTCTTTCTGTGAGCCGTCGGTTATGATCTCTGCCATTATATATGCGTCCTCCATTGAGAATATATGATGATCTTTAATTATCCTATCTTATAGCAATTCCGGAAAATATTGCAGACAACCTGCTGCATCAGAGAAAGACCGTTATGCGAAATTGCTGTTGATGACCTATATAATATATTGTACACTTATATAGATATAAACGCAAGATTTTACTATTTTCCCCTGAGATTATTAAGGAATTTTATGACACAGCAGGGTATACTTTAATTCAAGAGTGTAGCTGATAAGGCTGCTCCCAAACTTTCATACACATATTCCCGTCTGCCGCTGATTTTCACACCTGCACTGCCACTGTAAACCGTGAAAATTGTCAGTACATAGTACTCATAAAACTATGTATCAGCGGTCAGACCGGAAAAATGAACGGAGGATTTTTACAATGAATATTCCAAATAAAAATGAATTGACACGTATTTACGGCGAAGCAGAGAAATCAGCAGCACGTTTTCAGGCTGTAGCTGATCATTTCGCAGAAATTTACCATCATGATATAGCAGAATTTTTTACAGCACCGGGAAGAACAGAGATCATCGGAAACCATACAGATCATAATGGCGGCCGTGTGATTGCAGGCAGCATTGATATGGATACCATCGGTGCAGCTTACCCGAACAACAGCAGTGTTATCCGTATCACCAGTGAAGGATATGACAAGGAAGTTGTCGTAGACATCAATGATCTTGCCAGCGTACCGAAGGCTCAGGGAACCGTATCTCTGGTAGCAGGTATGGTGGAAGCTATTCAGAAATTCGGTTTTAAAGTAGCTGGTTTTGATGCTTATGTGACTACAAATGTAATCCGCGCAGCAGGTGTAAGCTCTTCTGCATCTTTCGAAATGCTGGTATGTTCCATCATTAATTATTTCTTTAATGATGGTGCAATGACATACATCAACTATGCAAAAGCAGGACAGTATGCTGAGAATGTTTACTGGCTGAAGGCTTCCGGATTAATGGATCAGCTTGCATGTGCAGTTGGCGGACCGATCCTTCTGGACTTCTCAGACAGAGAGAATCCAAAATATGAGAAAGTAAACTTCTCTTTCCATGATTATGATCATCATCTTGTAATCGTTAATACAGGAAAAGGTCATGCTGATTTAAGTGAAGAATACTCTGAGATCCCTATGGAAATGAAAGAAGCAGCCAAGGCAGCAGGAGCAGAGCTTCTCTGTGAGACAACTCTTGACAAAGTGCTTGCAAATATGGATAAGATCGATAATGACAGAGCAATCTTAAGAGCGATTCATTTCTTCAAAGAGAACGAACGTGTAGAGAGAGCTGCAAAAGCAGTTGAAGAGAAAGATGGTGAGACTGTACTGAAGCTACTCAGTGAATCAGGAAAATCTTCCTGGGAATTACTTCAGAACTGCTATCCGATCAAAGCATATACAGAGCAGAAGATTTCTGTTGCGCTTGCTCTTACAGATCTCTTCCTTGAGAAACTGGGCAAAGGTATCTGCCGTATCCATGGAGGCGGATTTGCCGGTGTTATCATGTGCGTAGTGCCGGAAGAAGAAACAGAGAACTATGTTTCCTATATTTCTGAATTTGCCGGAAAAGAGAACGTATATCCAATGAATATCCGTGCAGTAGGTGCAGTACATATTGAAAAGTAAATATGCCGCAAAAGGTGTTACTGAACATAAAATTATGAGCAGCCAGCGAAGCGGATTGTGAATATCTGTTTGACAAATATTGAGTTAGATGTTATCAGGAAAAACAGGCAGCAGTAAGGTGGATTGGATTGACATACACTTTACTGCTGTTTTTTTGATGGAAGTTTCCTGTTTTGCTTTTCAATGCAAAATTACTGTATTATAATTGTGATAATGTATAATTATGATAAGGATATATGGTGATTTTTTGTAGATAATGCAATTTGTATCTGTTTATCAGAATGTGAAATTTACAGGAATTGCTACAGAATTATCAGGTATCTAACCGAATAAACTGCGGAGCAGTTATTCGATGTAGAGCCGCATAACAAAGCGGATGATTTTTATCCGCTTGACATGAGGGGGAAGGAATAATGAAAAAAAGGTGGACAATGCGGAGGGCACTGCTTGTTCTGTGCATTGCAAGTGTAGTGTTCGCACTTCTTCTGCAGACATTTCTGTTTCATCAGTCTCTGCGCAGACAGATTCGTGCAGAGAGCATTTCAGATCATGAGATTTCTCTGAATAAAATGCAGACAGATCTGTCTAATTTTATCCACACAATACGAGGGGAAATGCTTACGATCTACAGTGAGCAGGATCTTATCGCAGCTATGCGTGAAGCTGCGGAAAAAGATACAGACATGAAGGATTATTACTGGAGAAGCTGGTATTTTGCAAGGAAACGTTTTACAAAGGAGGATCAGCTTCTTGCCATGTATCTTTATGATACAAAGGATCATCTGATCAGCAGCTACCGCTACAATTCAGTTACATATCCCAAAGATATTTACAAGGCAGAGTATGATGATAATTCAGAACGGGTTTATGATTATGTGCATGGAAAACGTACAGATCTGATGATTTCCGGATATCACAATTCTGCTGCAAAGAAAGATATTGTGCGGTTTGTGCTGAAACTGCATAATTATGATGCAGACAGGAATGCCCTGGGGTATCTGGTCTGTGATATTAACAGTGCGGCACTTACTTCTATTATGGCTAAATATGTAGATGTAGAGCAGGTATGTCTGTGGCTGCAGCCATTAAATGACCGGGTGATCGCAATGACCGGGGAGGCTTCAGAGAGTCAGTGCAGAATCCAGAAACAGCTTGCAAAGGTTGTACAAAGTCATTATAAATCCGGTGAACTGGAACAGGAGTATGATGGGAATTATCTGATCCAGGTGTCTCAGGAGAATTATAATCTGGAGGCATTTGTGCTTGTCTCACAGTCTCTTCTCACTGCAACGCAGAAGACACTGATCCGAACACTTCTTATTATAATGGGAGCCATGATCCTTGCGATTATGGTGATCGTATTGTTTGTGTCTCAGTGGATGACAAAGCCTGTAGAAGAAATGAGCAGCACTATCACGCGGATCAAGGACGGAGAAACCCAGCTTCGGGTGCAGCCCGTAGGATGGTCCCAGGAGCTGACTACGCTGGGTACGGAATTTAATGAAATGCTTGACCGTATGCAGGTCATGGCGCAGGAAGAACTGCAGCATAAAATGCTGGTAGAGCGTACGGAATACAAAATGCTGCAGGCGCAGATCAATCCCCATTTCCTCTATAATACACTGGATACCATGAGCGGGATTGCCAATGCTCAGAACTGTCCGATGGTAAGCGGTATGTGTCATTCACTGTCTGCAATTTTCCGCTACAGTCTGAATATGACAGATGAGCTTTCCACTGTGCAGAATGAGATGGCGCATGTGAGAAATTATCTCTATGTTATGGATGTGAGAAATGGCTCAACGATAGCTTACGATTATCAGATTGACAGCGATACACTGGCAGATCAGATGCCGCGTATCTGTATCCAGCCGGTTGTGGAGAATGCACTTACACATGGTCTCAGAAACGTCCGCCGTAAGGACAAAAAGCTTCTGATCCGTTCAGAACATGTGAATGAGAATCTGGTGATCACAGTTCAGGATAATGGTGCGGGAATGGATGCGGAATCTATGAACCGTCTGCTGGATCAGAATGATATGAAACGTGTGGAATCCGGCATTTCCATTGGAATCCTGAATGTTAATGCGCGTCTGAAGAGGCTTTTCGGAGAGAAATACGGACTGCATATTGAAAGTACAGCAGGCGAGGGGACAACTGTGACGATCACAGTCCCGGCTGTTTCTACGGAGAATTCCGGTGGTATGGAAAATGTGTAAAAATGAGCAAGGAGAGAGACAATGAAAAATATGAAATATAAGGTTCTTGCTGCAGATGATGAATTCTGGAGCAGGGAAAATATCCGGAACCTGATACCATGGGAGGAGTATTCCCTGGAATTTCTGGAGCCTGCATGTGACGGGGAAGAGGTTATAGAGAGGATTGCCGAAGAAAAACCGGATATTATTCTCACAGATATTAATATGCCATTTCTGAGCGGTCTGGAATTACTGCAGCGTTTGCAGAATGAATACCCTGAAATCATTACCATTGCCATCAGTGGCTATGATGACTTTGATAAGGTAAAGGGTGTATTTGTTTCCGGCGGTCTGGATTATCTTCTGAAGCCTGTGGGAAAAGAAGAGATGGTAAAGGTGCTTACCAAGGCACTGGGACTTCTGGAAGAGCGGGAGAATACAAAAAAGCAGGATGAGACCAGCAAGCTTCAGAAACATAAGCTGTCATCATTTCTGGAAGACAGTGAATACTCGGCACTGCTTTCCGGAAAACTGTACGGGCAGTCAGCATCCCAGACTCATGTATCTAGCACGAATACATTTTCGGAAGTAGCCACACTGATGGTTAAATTTTACAATATTACAGAGATTGCGGAGCAGTTTGAACATGATAATCTGCAGATGTCCTGGAATATCAAGTCCAGATTGAGAGAATTGACCGGTCTGGAGGAGAATGCGATTATTTTTAACAACAGCAATAAGATGAGTGAATTTCTTATTGTAAAGACTGCTGATGCAAAGGAATTCAGAGCACTGGCGGAAAATATTCTGAAGGAGTTTCCGCTGGAAGAATACGGCCCTGTTTCTGTTGTGCTCCATGAGCAGACAAGTTCACTGGATGATATCGGTACAGTTTACAGAGAACTGATCTCAACACTGATTACCCGTCCGTTTAACAGGGAACACAGTATCCTTTCCTGTTCGGAAGAGAAAACCGGAGAGCTGCCAAGAAACAGCGAAACGCAGATGGTCGGGAAATCAGCACCTGCACATATGGAGACGGAATTGTATCATCTGTTGACAACGGGACAGAAGGCAGAGGCAGAAAAGCTGATCTTTAAGACCTGTAATTTCAGACAGTGTGATGATGGAAACTGGACTTACCTGGATGTGAAACAGTATGCGGGCAGGATTACAGGAATCCTTTACCGTTATGTTCAGGAGAAATGTCCGGAGCTTACCGCACAGGCAGAGGAAGCCATGGATAATATTGATTATTATATGAAATGTCTCAATGCGCCGTCTCTGCTCGCCTCCCTGAAAATCCTGCTGGACAGCTTATGGGAGAGCGGAGAAGATAAAAGCTCTGATGCAGGTTCTATTATGCAGCAGGTAGAGCAGATCCATAAATATATTGAGCGTTCCTATCATGAGAATATTACACTCACTGCTCTGGCAGAACAGTATCATATGGATGCAAGCTATCTCTCCAGGATTTTCAGTCAGAAATACGGTGAGACGATTATTGCATTTCTTACCAGAATCCGGATGGAGAAAGCGGCAGAGCTTATGAAAGATCAGGACAAGAAGTTGGAGACGATTTCGTTTCTGGTGGGATATGATGATTATAACTACTTCAGCAGGGTGTTCCGAAAGAAGATGGGATGCAGCCCGAGGGAGTATCGGAATAAGTTTGCACAATTATAATATGGAAGAAACTCAGATAGAATTGAGTGGACAGTAACGAAAGCGGAAGTCCTCTGTATGGCGGTTCTTATCGAATCGAATGGATACAGAGGACTTTTTTGAAAGATATACAACTGATCAATAGAGAAAACATACAAGTTACTGGCATTTTGCCCAACTTGTTCATATTTTGTCCAAGTTTTATATATAAACTGGTCAAAAATGTGCAACAAAATTTTCCAAATATGTCCTAACTGACCAAAGACAAAGTATGGTTTAATATAATCACAGAGGAACGGAAAGCCCGGAAAAACTTCCGTTCAAAAAAATAAGAAACTAAGATTTTTCAAGGAGGGTTTTACAACATGAAAAAAAGAATGAGAAAAGCAGTCGCTATCGCAGCAACAGCAGCAATGGTTGGTTCTTTACCGGCAGGTGCAGTTACAGCACAGGCAGCCGATGACGACATCACAATCGGCGTATCAATCTGGAGCTCCACAGACGTACTTGGAAGCCAGAGTAAAAAAATCATTGACAAAGCAGCAGATGCTCTTGGTGTTAATGTAATGTATGTTGACCAGGGCCACGTATCTGAGCAGGTTACAGCTTCTGTTGAACAGCTTTGCGCAGCAGGATGTAACGGTATCGTAATCTGTAACTCTGCAGACTCCGAAATGACATCTGCCATCCAGACATGTGATGCAAATCAGGTTTACCTTACACAGTTCTATCGTATCATCTCCGAAGAGAACAGCCCTGAAGTATATCAGACAGCATGCAACTCACAGTATTATCTTGGTGCAGTTCATGAAGACGAAGTAACAAACGGATATACACTGGTTAACCTGCTTCTTGAGAATGGTGACAGAAACATCGGCCTTGAGGCATGGACAGTTGGTGATGCTACATTCCAGCAGAGATGGACAGGTTACAAACAGGCAGTTGACGAATGGAACGAAGCTAATCCTGATGATCAGGCAACAATCACAGAGCCTGTATATGCTAACACATCTTCTGAAGAAGGTGCAGCAGCAGCTCTTTCCCTTTACAATTCCAACCCTGATATGGACGCTCTGATCGTTGCAGGTGGTGGCGGTGACCCGCTTGTTGGTTCCATCGGTGCTCTGGCAAACGAAGGACTTACAGGAAAGATCGACGTTGTTTCCACAGACTTCCTTGATGACCTTGGCGAGCAGCTTGAATCAGGCGGAATGTTTGCTGAATCAGGCGGACACTTCTGCGACCCGTTATATGCATTCCTTATCACATATAACGCAATCAAAGGCAACTATGTAAAAGATGAAGGATCCTTCGGATACGAAATCCAGTTCCCATACCTGTATGTATCTTCTTCCGAAGACTATGAAAATTACAAGAAATACTTTGTAGATGACGATCCATACACAGATGAAGAGCTTGTGGAATTAGCAGGATACAGCTTTGATGATCTGAACAAAGCAGCTACATCACTTTCTATTGAGGATGTTATTTCCCGTCACAGCAACTAATATGATGAACTTATGCTCCACTGCCTTTTCTCCAAAGGGCAGTGGAGAAACTTTTAAGAGGTAATTGTCAGTGCCCGCTCGAAGCAAAAGGCCAAACCCTGATGAAGCGTCTGACCTCCTGCTTTTGGCGGGCGAAGAAATGGATAAGGAGAATGGTTATGAAAAAACTCAAACAAAGCCAGTATTATGGAATCGGCCTTCTGGTTCTTATGCTTGTAGTTTTCTGGGCAGTATTTAAAGTACTTGCACCGACTACTTTCGGATCCCCGGCGAAACTGGCCACTTATATGAAATCAGCATTAATTTATGCAGTTGGCGGATGCGGCCTCTACTTTATCTGCGTAATGGGACCTTTCGATATGAGCGTTGGTGCCAATATCGTACTTTCATCCATTATCGCCTGCAATGCAAGTGAAAAATTCGGTTATGCCGGTCTTATCATTGCACCGCTGATCTGTGGTACGATCATTGGTCTCATCAATGGTATTGTTTATATTAAATTACATATCTCTTCCCTGATCGTTACATGTGCGCTGTCCCTGATCTATGAGGCCTTCAGTGTATACGCCACAAACGGAAAGAACGTAATACTTTCAGCAGACTACAGAGCATTTGGTGATTATCCAGTCAACCTGATCCTGGCACTGATCGCATATCTGCTTTGCGCATTCATTTTGAAATATACAAAAATCGGTACTTATACTTACGCCATCGGAAGTAACGAAGTTGTAGCCAAGAACATGGGTGTAAATGTTCCGAAATATAAGATTGTAGCATTTACTCTTGCAGGATTTTTCTTCGGACTTCAGGCAATCCTGACAATCAGTTTTGGTACTTCCATGACATCAGCTTCCAACCTTTCCTCTATGAGCCGTAACTTTACTCCTCTGATGGGAACATTCTTTGGACTGGCATTTAAGAAATATGGCCATCCGGTTATCGCTATTGTAATCGGTGAAATGATCATTCAGCTTATGTTCAACGGTTTCGTTGCACTGGGAGCTCCGACTACGATCCAGAACGTAGTAACAGGTGTTGCTCTGCTGGTTATCGTTGCACTGACAACTAAACCGGTTAAAGGTCTTGTAGTAAAATAAGGAGAACGATTATGGGTGAAATATTATTAAGAGCAGAAAATATTGATAAACATTTTGGCATCACACACGCCCTGGACAACGTTTCCTTTACCTTTAATAAAGGTGAGATCCACGCACTGATCGGTGAAAACGGTTCCGGTAAATCTACATTAACATCCTGCCTGACAGGTATTTATCAGAAAGATTCCGGCAAGTTTATCCTTGAAGGAAAAGAGATCACCGCAACCAACCAGGTTGAAGCCAACCATCAGGGTGTAGCCATTATCGTACAGGAGATCGGAACACTTTCCGGACTGACTGTAGCAGAGAATATTTTCCTTGGAAACGAGGATCAGTTTACTAAATGTGGTATAAAAAATACCGCAGCAATGAACAAGAAAGCCCAGGAATATCTGGACAGCTATGGATTCAATTATATTGATGCAACTAAAGTAATCGATGATTACAACTTCGAGGATCGTAAGCTGGTAGAAATCGTAAAATCTACTTACTTTAATCCGAAGGTTCTGGTTGTAGACGAGACAACAACAGCACTTGGCCAGAAAGGCCGTGAAGAGCTTTTCAAGGTAATGCACAAGGTTCGTGACACAGGAAACTGCGTAATCTTTATTTCCCATGACCTTGAGGAAGTTATTGAGCAGTCTGATAACATCAGCGTACTTCGAGATGGTGTGAAGATTGGTTCCATCACAAAGGAGGAAGCTACACCTGACAGACTGAAAGCCTTAATGGTAGGCCGTGAGATCGGCGACAGCTACTATCGTACAGACTACGGTGAAAAGGTATCTGACGAAGTTGTTCTTTCTGCTAAGAACGTGACAGTAAAAGGACAGATCGAGAACCTGAACCTTGATCTTCACAAAGGTGAGATCCTTGGTATCGGAGGACTTTCTGAATGTGGTATGCATGAGGTTGGAAAGGCACTCTTCGGAGCTTCCTATTTCCGTCAGGGAAGTGTAACCCTGGGAGACGGCACACCGATCAATTCCATTCCGGATGCCATCAAACACAGTATTGCCTATGCTTCCAAAGACAGAGACAATGAATCTCTGGTCATCAATGATACAATTGGCGATAACATCTGTCTTCCATCTCTGGAGGATCTGAAGACTCATGGATTCCTTCGTGCAAAGACAATGAATGAATTTGCCAATAAATTTGCAAAACAGATGAGTACAAAAATGACAGGCGTTGACCAGTTTGTATCCGCTCTTTCCGGCGGTAACAAACAGAAAGTCGTTCTTGCACGCTGGGTTGGTAAGGACTCCGACCTGATCATCCTTGACTCCCCTACACGTGGTATTGATGTCAAAGTTAAAGCTGATATCTACGCCATGATGGACGATATGAGAAAAAGAGGAAAATCCATTATTATGATCTCTGAGGAAATCATGGAGCTTCTGGGTATGGCAGACCGTATCCTGATCATGAAGGACGGTAAGATCAATGGTGAATTCCTTCGCTCTCCGGATCTGAAAGACACAGATCTGATTGACAATATGATTTAAGGGGGTAAAAAAATGAGTACAACAAAAAAATCAACTGAGCAAGTACCATTTCTGGAACGTCCCATTGTGCGTACGATCCTTCCTATCGCAGGATTCGTGATCATCTGTGTATTATTTGCAATCCTCACAGACGGCAGACTGTTTCAGCCGAAAAATATATCACTGCTTCTGAGCCAGTCATACATGCTGCTGATCTCATCCATCGGCGTGTTCATGGTAATGACAATGGGTGGTCTGGATTTCTCCCAGGGCTCCATGCTTGGTGTTGCTTCCATCGTAGTCTGCTACCTTTCCCATTACAACATGGTTCTGGCAGCGCTGGGTGGTGTGGTAACAGGCGGACTGATCGGACTGATCAATGGTTACTTCAATGTTAAGAGAAAAATTACAAGCTTCATTGTTACAATCTGTACCATGTATCTGTTCCGTGGAGTTTGTGCATATGCAACAACTAACTCACCTGTTTACGCAGTAAGTGATATTTCCAAATACAACACACTGCCATTTATGCTTACTTTCACAGTGATCATCTTCGTAGTGGCATATCTTGTATTTACTTACACAGGTCTGGGCTCCAGACTGAAAGCAATCGGTGCAGGTGAAACAGCAGCAAGATTCGCAGGTATCCGTGTAGAGACTACAAAGATCCTTGTATTCGTGGCAGCAGGATGTATCACAGGACTTGCAGCATTTGTAAATGCTATCAAAGTAGGTTCCGTTACATCAACAGCCGGAAACCAGCTGGAAACACAGATAATGATCGCCCTGGTACTTGGCGGAATGCCTGTAAACGGCGGTGCTAAAGTAAGATTCTATAACATCATCCTTGGTGTTATGACATACAAAGTACTTTCCAGTGGTCTGGTAATGCTGATGATGCCGACACAGTTACAGCAGCTGATCCTTGGTATCATCTTCCTGATCGAGGTAGCAATCTTCAGTGACAGGAAGACTGGTATGATCGTGAAGTAATTAATTGTATAATATCGATTATATAACTGGCGTATTCGTGTATTATGTTCATACCTACATAAAATCCCCGGCTCCCGCAGAATTGGTCTGCGGGAGTTGGGGATTTTTGTCGTTTTTGTGTTCTCGTCACATTGATCACCATAGTATATTTCTGTTGCCTATCCTGTCAGGGCATGATAAGCTAAACATATAAAATCTGGTATTATGGGGTAATATATACAGGAGGGCGTAACAAATGATAGATATAAAAAATATCAGCACACACTGTACGCGCAGTGAATTTGTAGGTAAAGCAGTGCTGGATACGATAGGACTTGTGATTTCCGGAATTGATGATACTTTGCTCAAGGAGATGAACATAGGAACGAAGTATCATTGTCTGGGATTATTCAGTTCCCGTACAGGGGCAGCAGGGCAGATCACTGCTATCGATGATGCGGTGAAAGCAACCAACACAGAGGTTCTTTCCATAGAATTGCCGAGGGATACCAAGGGATGGGGTGGCCATGGAAATTATATTGTTCTTGGGGGAACTGATGTCTCGGATGTGCGTCATGCCATATCTATGGCTTTGGAACTTACGAATAAATATGCAGGTGAACTCTATATCAGCGAGAGCGGACATCTGGAATTTGCCTATTCAGCCAGTGCAGGACAGGCACTGAATAAAGCTTTCGGAGTACCGGTTGGAGAAGCCTTTGGGTTTATGGCGGGTTCTCCGGCTGCAATAGGGCTTGTGATGGCAGATACTGCGATGAAATCAGCTCCTCTTTCTATTGCGAAATATATGACGCCGGATAAGGGAACCAGCCATTCCAATGAAGTGATCCTGGCAGTTTCCGGAGATGCCAGTGCTGCTAAGACAGCGGTATTAAATGCCAGACAGACAGGTCTGGAGCTTCTGATCGGAATGGGCAGTTATCCGGAGATACCGGGGATCCCGTATTTGTAGAGATAAACTTTGTTCCCTGATTCACGCTGCAGGTACTGAAAAAATCCTTGACTTTTTTTATAACAGTCCGTATAATAATCAACGGTAAATTTGTGAAAAAGATATTTGGTATTATTGGAAACGGTACATCCTCCAGGATGGTTATGAACAACACAAATCTCTAATTGGTGTTATTTATACTATCTAAGGAGGATTTTTTTATGCCAAAAAACAAGTTTCAGGAAGTAATTTTTACGATTATCATGGTGTTTGTAATGGTTTATGCCATGATCTGTTATAACATTGTGCTGAATACAGGGACAATGACAAATGAGACATTTCTGTTAGCTTTTCATGAATTAACATTTATGGGACCGATTGCATTTATTCTTGATTTCTTTATCATTGGAGCACTTGCAAAGAAAGTTGCATTTGGTATTGTGGATATGAGAAGAGATAATCCGTTCCACCTTGTACTTGCAATTTCAGCAGTATCTGTTGCATTTATGTGCCCATGTATGAGCTTTGCAGCAACTGTGTTGATCAAACATGCACCGGCAAGTCAGATCATTCCCACATGGCTCCAGACAACAGCAATGAACTTTCCGATGGCATTCTTCTGGCAGATCTTTTATGCCGGACCATTCGTAAGATTTATTTTCGGAAAGCTTTTCCCGGAGAAAGAAAAGGCAGCAGCTTCTGCCGAATAAAAAATATGTAATTTTGACTGCAGCATTCTGTATTTCAGGATGCTGCTTTTTTTGTGTTCTTATCTACACAACATAAATTGTACTTATTTTAATACACTATTGACAAATTCTGTCATTTCTTGTAATATCATATAAAACATATCGAATAACTATGAAAAGTAGAGAATGCAAAAAACTACTGGTACCTTAAAGGAGATGAAACATGATCAGAAAATTATTTGCCTTTGGTCTTGCAGTTGTACTGGCACTGATGCCGGTACAGGCTTTTGGAAAAACGGTGTCTATCACCAATGTTTCCTATGATCCTACCAGAGAGATGTTTGAACAGTATAATAAAATATTTGAAGACCACTGGAAGGAGAAGACCGGGGAAGATGTGGAAGTGATACAGTCCCATGGCGGTTCAGGGAAACAGGCACTTGAGGTAGCCAATGGTCTGGATGCAGATGTGGTAACCCTGGCACTGGAATATGATATTGAGTCTATTGAAAACGCAGGGCTGATCAAGGCAGGATGGAAAGATAAATTTGACAATGACAGTTCTCCTTATACATCCACTATCGTATTTCTGGTGAAGAAAGGAAATCCCAGGGATATCAAAGACTGGGACGACCTGACGAAAAAAGGAGTGGGAGTAGTAACACCAAATCCGAAAACCTCCGGCGGTGCCAGATGGAACTACATGGCAGCGTGGGCTTACGCAGATAAAAAGTATGGTGGCGATGAAGCGCAGATGAAGGAATTTATTAAGAAACTTTACAGGAATGTGGTAGTTCTTGATTCAGGCGCAAGAGGTGCAACGACTTCTTTCGTGGAGAACGGACAAGGAGATGTGTTAGTTGCATGGGAAAATGAAGCTTATCTATCCATGCGGGATTACCCGGATGAGTATGAGATTGTTACTCCAAGCGTAAGTATTCTGGCACAGCCTTCTGTGGCGGTGGTAGATGAAGTGGTGGATTACAGAGATACAAGAGATGTGGCAACTGAGTATTTGAATTATCTGTATTCCGACGAAGCACAGGAGATTGCGGCAGAGAATTATTTCCGCCCTACTAATGAGAAAATCCTGAAGAAGCACAGTGATACGTTTGATCTGAATATAGATCTGGCAAACATCAGTGATTATGGCGGATGGGATAAAGTGCAGGAGAAACATTTCACAGATGGCGGAATTTTCGATCAGATTTATGAGAGATAAAGGAAGACAAGATGAAGCAAGAGCATAAGCACAGACAGAATATATGAGACAGAAGAGGCGGTAATTGATTATGAAAAAAAGAAATAAACCGGTGATTCCAGGGTTTGGGCTCTCCATGGGAATTACCATTTCCATATTGAGTCTGGTAGTTCTGATCCCCCTGGCAAGTCTGGTGATCTACACAGCGAAGCTGAGTTTTAAAGATTTTATCGAAACCATCACAAGAGCCAGAGTGCTGGCATCCTTTTATACCAGTTTTGTATGTGCTTTTGCAGCAGCAGTAATAAATGGAATTATGGGAACTATTCTTGCGTGGGTGCTTGTGAAATATGATTTTCCGGGCAAGAGACTTATGGATGGGGTGATTGAACTTCCCTTTGCTCTTCCCACAGCGGTAGCAGGTATTGCACTGACATCCCTGACCTCAGATTCGGGAATTGTCGGCAGCTTTTTTGCAGGATTCGGTATCAGGATCGCATACACAAGAATAGGTATTACAGTGGCTATGATATTTGTAGGAATACCGTTCGTTGTGCGAAGTGTACAGCCGGTTCTGGAAAAGATGGATAATTCTTACAGCGAGGCAGCAGGAGTGTTGGGAGCAAAGAAAACAACTATCTTCTGGAAGGTCATTTTTCCGGAACTGAAGCCCGCAATCTTTGCAGGGACCGGACTTGCGTTCGGAAGATGTCTGGGTGAATATGGAAGTGTTGTATTTATCGCAGGAAATAAACCCTATTATACAGAAATCACACCGCTGGTTATTATGTCAGAGCTTCAGGAATTTGATTATTCAAGTGCAACGGCAATCGCACTTGTGATGTTGGCAGTTTCATTTTTTATTCTGTTCCTTAACAGTATGATACAGCAGAGAAATGCAAGAATTTTAAGAGGAGGAAATGTCTGATGGACAACAATGAAAAGACTTCGGAGAAAATTACAAAATGGCTGCTTGTCGGGATCAGTGTTCTGTTTCTGGCAGTCATGCTCCTTCTTCCTCTGATCACTGTGATTACAGAAGCATTGCGGAGCGGATGGAAGGTCTATGCAGCTGCAGTGACAGATGAGTACACCATCAAAGCACTTCTTCTTACAGTGAAGGCAACACTCTTTGCAGTTGTTTTTAACACTGTTTTTGGTGTTTTTGCAGCCTGGGCACTGACGAAGTTTCAGTTCAGGGGTAAAAAGCTTCTCACTACCCTGATCGATCTTCCGGTTACTATTTCCCCTGTTATTGCAGGTTTGATCTTTCTTCTGATTTTCGGACGACAGAGTCCTGTTTACTTTTTTCTCATGAAGTTAGGGATTAAAGTTGTATTCTCTGTACCGGGAATCATTATTGCAACTGTATTTGTAACCTTTCCTTTTATTTCCAGAGAACTGATTCCGGTTCTGGAAGCAGAAGGAAGCGATGAGGAGGAAGCGGCAGCCCTGATGGGAGCAGGTGGATGGACCATTTTCTGGAAGATCACATTCCCTCATATCAAATGGGCATTACTGTATGGAGTTGTGCTCTGTACGGCAAGAGCAATGGGAGAGTTTGGAGCGGTATCTGTACTTTCCGGACATTTAAGAGGAAAGACCAATACACTTCCTCTTCATGTAGAGATTTTGTTTAATGAGTTTCAGTATGTTCCGGCATTTGCCGTATCTTCACTGCTTGTGATCATGGCAGTTATCATTCTGGTAGTCAGAAGCCTGATTGAATATAAAGGAAAGAAGGAAGCCTGATATGTATGTAGAGTTAAAAAATATCAATAAGACATATGGTTCTTACCAGGCATCAAGGAATGTGAATTTCGGAATTGAGAAAGGTAAACTGATTGGTCTGTTGGGACCAAGCGGAAGCGGAAAAACAACTATTCTTCGAATGATCGCAGGTCTGGAAACCCCGGACAGCGGAGAGGTCATTATTGATGGAAAAGTGGTAAATGATGTTCCGGCCAGTCAGCGTGGGATTGGATTTGTATTTCAGAATTATGCGTTGTTTCGCTATATGACAGTTTATGACAACGTTGCATTTGGTTTGAAGGTTCAGAAGGCTGATAAGAAGAAAATTGATGCCAGAGTCAGAGAGCTGATCAAACTGGTGGGGCTGGAAGGACTGGAAAAAAGATATCCAAGCCAGTTATCCGGCGGTCAGAGGCAAAGGGTGGCATTTGCCAGAGCCCTTGCTCCAAATCCCCAGGTGCTGCTTCTGGATGAGCCTTTTGCAGCCATTGATGCAAAAATCCGTCAGGAACTGCGAAGCTGGTTAAAAGAGATGATCGGGAAGCTGGGAATTACCAGTATTTTCGTTACTCATGATCAGGATGAGGCCATTGAAGTAGCAGATGAGATTATTATCACTAATGCAGGACGGATCGAACAGAAAGGAACTCCCATAGGGGTTTACAGAAACCCTGAGACAGCTTTTACAGCGTCCTTCTTCGGACAGCCATCTGTGTTGAAAAATGCGGATGATTTCCATACCTTTGCTCAGGCAGAAGGAGCAGACAAGATCATTGTCCGCCCGGAATTTGTAAAAATCTCCAAACTGGATGAGGTGGAGAAGTTCAAAACTTCCGTATCCCGGGGAGTGGTTGAACGGGTTTCTTTCAGGGGAGATAATCTGGAACTTCAGGTGAGAGTCAACAATTCCGTAGTAACTGCCAGAAGAAGCCTGGAGAAAGCAGATATCCGGGAAGGTGAGACTGTGAATGTATTCCTTTACAGGATTTTTGCACTGAGAGGTGACAGTGTACAGCTGATCGAAAATGAGGCTGTAAGGGATGACTTTGTAATTATCTGACAACGGTGGCTGCGGCGACTGACGACAATGAAGAAATAAGAAATTCAGACGCAAGATTGATCGGGAAATCAACTTGTTGGCACACTGGTATGGAGGAAAGGGTAAGAGAGAATGAGAACAGAGAGAATCAGGACAGATGTGCTGATCATCGGCGGCGGTACGGCAGGATGCTTTGCAGCCTATGTGATCGGCAAAAAAAGCGGCAGAAAAGTTCTGATCGCAGAGAAAGCGAATATTAAGCGAAGCGGATGTCTGGCGGCGGGTGTGAATGCATTGAACGCATATATTACAGAAGGCAGAGTGCCGCAGGATTATGTGGATTATGCCAAAAAGGATGCCCATGGAATCGTAAGAGAAGACCTTCTTCTTACCATGTCAAAGAGACTGAATCATGTGACAAAGGTGATGGAAGATCTGGGGCTGGTCATCCTGAAGGACGAAAACGGAAAATATGTTGCCAGAGGAAACCGAAACATCAAGATCAATGGCGAAAATATGAAGCCAATCCTTGCAAAGGCGGCAGCTGAACAGGAGAATGTTACGGTTCTCAATCATGTAAATATTACAGATTATAAAACAGAAAACAAAAAAGTCACAGGCGCAGTTGGATTTAGCGTTAATGAGGATATTTTCTATGACATTGATGCGAAAGCAGTTCTTTGTGCCACAGGTGGTGCAGCGGGACTTTACAGACCGAATAATCCGGGATTTTCCAGACATAAGATGTGGTATCCTCCGTTTAACACAGGTGCAGGATATGCAATGGGACTTCTTTCCGGTGCGGAGATGACAACCTTTGAGATGCGTTTCATTGCATTGAGATGTAAGGACACGATTGCTCCTACAGGAACTATTGCTCAGGGTGTTGGAGCCAGACAGGTCAATGCACATGGTGATATTTATGAAACAAAATATGGTCTGACAACTTCCCAGCGAGTTTACGGTACAGTCATGGAGAACAGAGAAGGAAACGGTCCATGTTATCTCAGAACGGAAGGTATTTCCAAAGAACAGGAGCAGGACCTTTACAAAGCTTACCTGAATATGGCACCGTCCCAGACTCTGAAATGGATGGAAGCCGGAAAAGGACCATCCGAAGAGAATGTAGAGATTGAGGGCACAGAGCCATATATTGTAGGCGGACATACAGCCAGCGGTTACTGGGTAGATAATAACAGAGCTACAACTATTGAAGGTTTATATGCAGCCGGAGACGTAGCAGGAGGATGTCCGCAGAAATATGTAACCGGCGCACTGGCAGAAGGTGAGATTGCAGCAGAGGCGATTTTGGAATATCTGAATGGCAAAGATGATGACCGGATCGCAGCGGAAAATAAGGAAGAGGCTTTAGAGCGTGGCGGAGAACAGGAGCTGTCTCAAACTGCAATAGCTAAGAAGGCAGAATACGAATCACATTTGAATGCTTCCCGTTCTTTGATGAATGCAGAGCAGCTTGAGGAAGCCATGCAGAAGATCATGAATCAGTACGCAGGAGGAATCGGTACAGACTACAGATACAGCGGGATGAGTCTTGCAAAGGCAGATGAAAAGATTGCAGCATTGTTGCCAGTAGTTGACACTCTGGCAGCAACAGATACTTATGAACTGATGCAGATTTATGAACTTCGCGAACGACTGATCGTGTGTCAGGCAGTGATCGCACATCTGGCAGCCAGAAAGGAAACCAGATGGCATAGTTTCGGAGAGAATACAGACTACCCGCAGCAGAGCGAAGAGTGGATGAAATATGTAAACTCCCGTATGGAAAACGGCGAGATTAAGATTTTATATCGTGACCTGATCACAAAGGAAAATACAGGTTTGAATACAGCAGAGAAAGGAGCAGGTGAGAGATGAGCATTCGGATTCAGAAAAGTAAATGTGCAGGATGCGGCAGATGTATCGAAGCCTGTCCCGGAAATCTGATCAAAAAGGATAAAGAGAACAAAGCCTTTATCCGTCAGGTAAGAGACTGCTGGGGATGTACTTCCTGTATCAAGGAATGCAGGCATGATGCCATCCGCTTCTTCCTTGGAGCCGATGTAGGAGGCAGAGGTGCAAGTATGGTTGTATCAGAGGAAACGGATATTTCCACATGGACAGTGGAGAAACCGGATGGCACTAAGATCACTATTCAGGTTAATAAGAAAGACGCTAATAAATATTAAACATAAGTATGTACTCTCAGAGTCTTTAGAGTGTGTTTGAAAAATGCTTTACGCAAGATGTGCGTCACAATTTGTGGGAGATTTTGTTCGGATGAGGGCGTCGTAGTGGGCTACGACAACCGAATTCGGACAAAATATACCGCAAAGTGGGGCGTGCAGATTGCGGGAATGATTTTTCAGACACGCTCTAGTGTATTTGCTCAAGTACGAAAAGATTCCGAGTATAAACAAACAGAGGAGGATAATGCAATGAGTAACTTATCTCATCTTGATGCGCTTGAGGCAGAGGCGATTTATATTATGCGGGAAGTAGCAGCCGAGTGTGAAAAGCCGGTTATGCTCTATTCTATAGGAAAGGACAGCTCCGTTATGCTCCATCTGGCGATGAAGGCATTTTACCCGGAGAAACCTCCATTCCCGTTCCTTCACATTGATACTACATGGAAATTCCATGAGATGATCGAATTCCGCGACAGAATCGCAAAGGAAAACGGAATTGATATGCTGGTTTACACCAATGAAGAGGGTGTAAAAGCAGGAATCAACCCATTTGACAATGGTTCTGCATATACAGATATCATGAAAACACAGGCCTTAAAACAGGCTCTGACCAAATATGGGTTTACAGCGGCATTTGGAGGCGGCCGTCGTGATGAGGAGAAATCCAGAGCAAAAGAAAGAATCTTCTCTTTCCGTAATTCAGCTCAGGCATGGGATCCGAAAAACCAGAGACCGGAGATGTGGAAGCTTTATAACACTAAGATCCAGAAGGGAGAGAGTATGCGAGTATTCCCAATTTCCAACTGGACAGAAAAGGATATCTGGCAGTACATTCAGCGTGAAAATATCGAAATTGTACCGTTATATTTTGCAAAAGAAAGACCGGTCATCTACAGAGACGGAAATATCATTATGGTGGATGATGACAGATTAAAACTCCGTCCGGGTGAAAAGATTGAAAACAAAAAAGTCAGATTCCGTACTCTTGGATGCTATCCGCTTACTGGAGGTATTGAATCTGAAGCAGATACTCTGGATGAGATTATTGATGAGACGTTAAGTGCTGTTTCTTCTGAACGTACCAGCAGGGTGATCGACCACGAGGCAGCAGGCAGCATGGAGAGAAGAAAGAGAGAGGGGTATTTCTAGAATGAAAGGATTATTGAAATTTATTACATGCGGAAGTGTGGATGATGGAAAATCCACTCTGATCGGACATATTCTTTATGATGCAAAGCTTCTCTATGCAGATCAGGAGAAAGCTCTGGAGCTGGATTCCAAAGTAGGAAGCAGAGGCGGTGCCATTGATTATTCTCTTCTTCTGGACGGTTTGATGGCAGAGCGTGAACAGGGAATCACCATTGATGTTGCATACCGTTATTTTACAACAGATAACAGAAGCTTCATTGTTGCAGATACACCCGGACATGAAGAATATACAAGAAACATGGCAGTGGGTGCGTCCTTTGCAGATCTGGCAGTTATCCTGGTGGATGCTTCACAGGGAGTACTGGTACAGACAAGACGTCATGCAAGAATCTGCGCATTGATGGGAATCCGTTACTTTGTATTTGCAGTAAACAAAATGGATCTTATTGAATATGATGAAAAACGTTTCCGCGACATTGAGAATCAGATCGCAGCACTGATAGAAGAACTGAAACTTGCCAATGTAACTATTATTCCGGTATCTGCCACAGAAGGTGACAACGTTACAACCAAATCTGACAATATGCCATGGTATAAAGGTGAGGCGCTTCTTTCCCATCTGGAAACCGTAGACATTAAGGAAGATACAGAGAAGGGCTTCTATATGCCGGTACAGAGAGTCTGCAGACCAAATCATGAGTTTCGCGGATTCCAGGGACAGATTGAAAATGGTGCCATCAGGGCAGGCGACCTTGTGACTACTCTTCCCAGTAAAGAAGAAGCTCATGTAAAGAGTATTCTTGTTGGCGATAAAGAAGTTCAGGAAGCTGTACAGGGACAGCCTGTTACCATCCAGCTTGACAGAGAAGTAGATGTTTCCCGCGGATGTGTACTTACCATTGATTCCGGCGCAGTTCTTACAGACTCTGTGGAAGCAGATATCCTCTGGATGGATGACAATGCTCTTACGGATGGCAAGAACTTCTTTGTAAAAATCGGTACAAAGATGATCCCCGGCCTGGTTACAAAAATCAATTATTCTGTGGATGTTAATACAGGTGAAAAGAAAAGCGCATATACCTTAAAGAAAAATGAGATTGCTTCCTGTACTCTGGAATTCTCAGAGAAGATCGTTGTAGACGAATTTGACAGGCACAGAACACTGGGTGAGCTGATCCTGATAGATCGTGTCACAAATATGACTTCTGCCTGCGGTGTTGTGAGAAAAACCTTTGTTTCTCAGGATAGATCCCAGATCGGAAAAGTGGACGAGCAGGTTCGTGCAGGACTGAAAGGTCAGACACCGGTAGTAGTGGAATTCCCGATCGGTAAAGAAGGAATCACTCTTGATTTTGCAGAGCAGGTAGAAAAGGGACTGACTGTACTTGGAAAACATACCTATCTGTATCAGCCGGCAGCGAGTGAAAACTATGCAGAAACTGTCCGCCATCTTAAGGCAGCAGGTCTGATCGTACTTCTTGTTCTTGATGAAAATACAGCAAAAGACGAGACATTAAAGACTCTGGATGGTTTCTATGCGAACTGGCAGATTGACGGAATCACTGTGAAAGATGCGATTGATTTCGTGAAAAAGAAATCTGCATTTACAGTGCAGAGTGTACATGATGGAAATTATATCTGATTATAACAGGGCTATAAATCGCCGCAGAGACAGAGAAAGTCTCTGCGGTATTTTGTTTTCTTGACAAGTGTCGTTACAGCGGATTATACTTATTTTCAAATATTCAGAATCCATAATAATACAGACAGGAAAGATAACAGAAATATGCAAACGAACAATGAGAGTAAACGAAACCCCAAAAAAGAGATGATGCTTGGAACTTTGTTTGTAATTGCTACGATCATCATCCTGGCGATACCAACGAAGAAAAGACAGAAATAAAGATGAGTGAATATCGATCAGAATATAGAATGGGCAATTGGTTACTGTTCACACACCACTATCCCGCGAGGTGTTTTGTCATGAATATGCCAAAATCCCGAGACATACAAGCTAAAATTCCATTGCCACAGGCAATCTGGAATGAATTTTGGCTAAGTTACTGTGAACGGAGTGAACAGTAACGGCAATTGTGAAGTGGCATTCAGATTACATATTATGCAGCAGAGTATGATATAATTCGTTTTGTATAATGACGTCAGGATTAAGAGCATATGTAGAGCTGTGTAGCGAAGCGGATTGCGAATATCTGTTTGACTTTTGATGGGTGTACACGAGAACATTTTTTACAGTGAAAGTTATCTGTATTATATTACAGAGGGTACTGTACAGATAATCAGGAGGTATTTTATGCGTTTGGAAAAAGTACAGGAAGCGTTAAAAACAAAGAAAATTCATTATGAATATACAGAGGAAAACGGATGCGGAAGCATCGACTTTATGTTTCGCGGTCTGAGATTCCATATATGGGAATATGAAGATCGTGTCTGGGGAGCGGAGACAAACGTGTTCGAAGCAGGCAGAAGCCAGGATATTGAGGGAGATTACGAGGAAATTATTTCCGGAGAAATCCTCTCATGGCCGGATATGCTGCCTGGGATGTAAGTATTACTGCAGAAGGGAATGATATTTACGAAAAAATATAGAACCGGACAAATTGTATTAACTGCATGTATTGTAGCTGTCTGTATGTTTTCAAATGTCCATGGGACAGAAGCGGCAGGTCCGCCTGCACCGAAAACTCTGACAGTTACACCGACAGAAAAATCGAAATCAACAGAAAAGTTAAAGTCCACGTCAACATCAAAGTCCAAATCAACACCGAAATCCAAATCGGCACTAACACAAAAACCTGAAGCAACACCAATACCTGCATCTACTCCAACACCAGAGCAGGAAGCTGAGACAGATAAACAGAATCCGGCAGATCAGGGAACTTTAAGCAAGCCAGATCATCCGGATACTATCTCCGCAGATAAACTGGTATTTATCGGAGATTCCAGAACAGAGGGATTGAGGGATGCGGTAAATGATGACAGCATTTGGTCCTGTCTTTCTTCTATGGGATATGACTGGATGGTATCTACAGGAGTGCCTCAGGTAGAAGATCAGATTGAGGACAATACAGCGGTTATTATTCTGATGGGTGTTAATGACCTGTATCATGTTAATGACTACATCAGCTATATTAATTCCAAAGCTGCCGAATGGGGAAACAGGGGAGCGCAGACTTATTTTGTGTCTGTAGGTCCGGTGCAGAATGATCCCTATTGCAGTAATGCGGAGATTGAAAGTTTTAACGCGGCAATGCAGACAAGCCTGAGTGGAGTTACCTACATAGACGTATATTCCCATCTGGTATCTGAGGGATTTTCCACCGTAGACGGAACCCACTATCCGGACAGTGTGTCTGTAGATATTTATAATTATATTCTGGATCATCTGGAGGAACAGAGGAGTGGAATCTGGGGATGATTTTTCAGTTTATGAAATTGTGATGCTGTATTGAGTTCGATGGAGTTTGGTGATATGATTGCAGAGGAAAAAACGAAATAGAGCGGAAATTCGTTTTTATATAAAAGCTGAAAACCTGGTAGGAGGAAATAATGAGTGGCTGTTTTGCAGCAGAGCCAAAAATGTAAATGATAATTGCCCGATGACTGGACAGTTATCAAAATCCAAAATCAGGAGGAAAGAATGAGAGGACTGTATTCATCCAAAACAGAAATCAGACACAAAATTTTTACGGAAATTGCGAGGATGGCATATGAAGGCCAGTCTCCGGAGATGCTGGAAGAGCTTCCCTACAAGATTGTACCCGGTGAGATTGCGACTTATCGTGACAGTATTTTTCTGGAAAGAGCGGTAGTTGGTGAGAGACTTCGCGTTGCAATGGGGATGTCACTGAGAAAGGTTACAGAGCATGCGCCAATCTCTAAAGGTGTGGAAGCTAGCGTTATTGAGGAAAAGTATTATGAACCGCCGCTTATCAATGTAATCAAGTTTGCCTGTAATTCCTGCCCTGAGAAAAGGGTAATGATCACAGAGGGCTGTCAGGGCTGTCTGGAGCATCCCTGTGTGGAGGTCTGTCCAAAGAAAGCAGTACATATGGAAGGCGGCAGATCACATATTGATGAAGATGCCTGCATCAAATGCGGAAAGTGTCTGGAAGCCTGTCCGTATAATGCAATCATCAAACAGGAACGTCCCTGTTCAAAGGCCTGTGGCATGAATGCCATTGGTTCTGACGAATACGGAAGAGCAGAGATTGACCAGGACAAATGTGTATCCTGCGGACAGTGTCTGGTGAGCTGTCCGTTCAGCGCTATTGTAGACAAAGGACAGATTTTCCAGACTGTTATGGCATTAAAAAGTGAAACGCCGGTGTATGCAATCGTGGCGCCTGCCATTGCAGGTCAGTTCCCGGGTATGGAGAATAATAAGATACGGGGTGCATTTCAGGCACTTGGCTTTACAGATGTAAGAGAGGTTGCCGTCGGTGCAGATCTGTGCACAGTGGAGGAGGCAAAGGACTTTTTGGAAGAAGTTCCTGAGAAACTTCCGTTTATGGCTACATCCTGCTGTCCGTCCTGGTCTATGATGGCTAAGAAATTATTCCCGGAACAGGCGAAATGTATCTCCATGGCACTGACACCCATGGTTCTTACTGCCAGACTGATCAAGCAGAAGGAACCAGATTGTAAGATCGTTTTCGTAGGTCCCTGTGCAGCCAAGAAGCTGGAAGCCAGCCGTAAGAGTATCCGCAGCTATGTGGATTTTGTGCTGACCTTTGAGGAAGTGGCAGGAATGTTTGATGCCAAAGGCGTGGACTGGAAAGATATTCCGGAAGGAGAGCCACTGTTTCGTGCCAGTGCTGACGGAAGAGGTTTCGCAGTCAGCGGTGGTGTGGCAGAAGCGGTTGTCCATGCAGTGAAGAGTATTGATCCTGATCGGGAAGTAAAGGTAATGAATGCAGAAGGTCTGCAGAACTGTAGGAAGATGCTCCAGATGGCCAAGATTGGTAAATATAATGGATATCTGCTGGAAGGAATGGCATGTCCGGGCGGCTGTGTAGCAGGTGCCGGTACTATCCAGACAGTTAAAAAAGCAGTAGCGGCTCTCGAAAAAATGAAGAAAGAGGCTTTGTTTACAGATGCCTATGACTCCAAATACAGAGCAAGACTGGAAAGTCTGGAGAAATTTGATGTGGAGTGAGATTCTGACTGAATCAGTGAAATCCTATATGGATTGCAAGTGTTTGAATGCAATCAGTATATAGCAGACTAAAAATGAATAATCGTCAGAAGAACTGTCAGGCTGAGTGATAAGTTTAACTGAATAGGGTAAGTCCCCTGCGGAGGTTGCGAAAAGCAATAAGCAGGGGACTTTTGTCAACTATGTACAATATTGACTTAAATCAAAAAAAGTTTCATATAAGTCATGAAATAATTAACAGTATGTTGACTGAGATTTTATAGAATAACAAATTAAGTCAAGCGAACAGGCAAAAATATTTGACTGGAAATTTATAAATAGCAAATTAGGTCAGAAATTAGTGCGGATTGTATGACTTGAAAATTAAAATCTATTGATTAAGTCAAAACACCAGTTAATAATTGTTGATTTATATTTCTGTTTTTTCAATTTAAGTCATCAGAGACAGATTTATTCTGTTTCCGTAACTTTGATTTTTTTCTGGAAATCTCTGGTATAGTGAATCTCATAATCAGAAGTTACGAAAAATGCTTGTACATCGTCCAGAGACTCGGCCAGTTTCATGCCATCCTCCAGACCAAGAGCAAAGCAGGTCGTGCTCAGCGCATCTCCATCCACAGACTGATCGGAAATAATGGTAACTGCAATCAGCCCGTTATCATAAGGATAGCCGGTTTTAGGATTGAGCAGGTGATGGTACAAAGTGCCATCTTGTTCAAAGCATCTCTCATAAATTCCTGAGGAAACCACTGACTTATCCCTGATGTCCATAACAGCAATAGTTTCGCTTCGATCTGCAAATGGTTTCTGGATCCCGATCTTAAAAGCAGAATTGTCTGTTTTTTCGCCAATACAGAGAACATTTCCGCCAAGATTGATGATCGCACTTTTTACATCCTGAGAAACCAGATAATCCTTCAGGCGGTCTGCGATATAACCCTTGGCAATGGCACCGAGTTCGATTGCAGTATCGTCTGTCTTTAATGTAATCTCATTTTTATCTGTATCAACAGAGATATTGTGATAATTACATTTGGGCAGTGCTGCCTGGATCAGACTGTCCTTGGGCACTTTTGGATTTTCAGCAGTAAAATCCCACAGAGAAGTCAGCGGTTCAATAGCAATATCAAATGCACCCTCAGATAATACAGAATAATCAAGTCCCTTAGAAACCAGCTCCGCCAGAGAAGCCGACACCTGATAAGTATCCTCTGTCCCCTTCACAGGTGTAAGTTCCCGATGGTTTAACTGATATAATTCACTGTCATCTGCGGTGCGGCTGAATATTTTCTCATACTTGTCACAAAGATTCATGCATTCTGTAAGCAGCTCTCTGTCCTGAGAATCATAGATAGTGACCGTAACTGCAGTATTCAGTTTGATCGCAGTGGCAGAGATGGGATCCTGAGAACCGGCATCCGTATTTTTGACATTTTCCGTTTTTGCCGAACATCCGGAAAAAACAGCCGGACATAATATAAGAGATGCTGCGAGCATTGAAAAAGTACAGCGTGTTATTAATTTTTTTGCAGATATATGATATAATATCATAAATGTAACCTCATAGTTATTTTATGGAATTGCTATAAGCAATAGTTCAGGGAAGAAATATCTTTTGATCCTAACACCATAGTATATCAGAAACAGCAAACTTTGCACAGGTACAAAGGCAACATAAAAAATCCAAAAGGAGATACCGGATAGAAATGAAATATGCCGGAAACAAAGAGAGGAGTAAATAATGTCCGATGCAGTAAACTGCGAATATTGTGTAAACTACAGTTATGATGACGACTATGAATGCTACACCTGTGAAATAAATCTTGACGAAGATGAAATGGTGAAGTTCATCACCGGAAACTTCAATCAGTGTCCATACTTCAAGATGGGTGACGAATACCGCATTGTACGTAAGCAGATGTAGAATTTATAAAAAGTAACAAATATTCAACTAAGCGAGGAATTAAGATAATGGAAAACGTTTATATTATGAACCATCCGCTGATCCAGCATAAAATATCCATGCTGAGAAACAAAAACACAGGAACAAATGAATTCCGTAAATTAGTAGAAGAGATTGGAATCCTCATGGGATACGAAGCTCTCCGGGATCTTCCTGTAGAAAATGTAGAAGTAGAAACCCCTATTGAAACCTGCATAACACCAATGATTTCAGGGAAAAAACTGGCGGTTATCCCTGTGCTCCGAGCAGGCCTTGGAATGGTAAACAGTATTCTCACACTTGTGCCATCTGCAAAAGTAGGCCATGTAGGACTCTATCGTGATCCTGTAACCCATGAACCACACGAATACTACTGTAAACTCCCGGAAGCAATTGATGAACGAATTTCAGTGATCGTAGATCCAATGCTCGCAACCGGTGGCTCCGCAGAAGCAGCCGTTGACTTTGTCAAAAAACAGGGCGGAAAAAACATTAAATTCATGTGCATCATCGCAGCCCCTGAAGGGCTCAAACGTCTCCACGAAGCACATCCGGATGTTCAGATTTACTGTGGACACCTTGATCGTGAATTAAACGACCACGCCTACATCTGCCCAGGCCTTGGAGATGCCGGAGATCGTATCTTTGGCACAATATAAGAATAACGTGATTCGTTACATCTTATACCTATACTGTACTATACTATACTATACTGCGCATATGAAGAACTCACCCTGCATCAATATAGCAGAAAGTTGTTTTATGATATACTGACAATTTGTTACTGTTCACTCCGTTCACAGTAACGTAGCCCAAATTTATTCCAGATTGCCCACGGCAATGGAATTTTGGCTTGTATGTCTCGGGATTTTGGCATATTCATGCCAAAACACCTCGCGGGACAGTGGTGTATGAACAGTAACGACAATTTTCCAACTACCAGCGTAAGCAGGATTCTCTTTTGGGGTGAATCTTGCAGGGAGTGTAGCAACTCTTAGGCCTGCGGAATCTGCGTTATGAAAAAAGAAGGCAACTGTCTGAGCCGCAGGCGAGTTTTGCCTTCTTTTTTCATGCACTTAGCAGATTTTGCAGGCCTTAGAGTTCCTGCTCCCGAAACTGAACCCCAAAAGAGAATCCTGCTTACGCGTCCCTTAATGAAAAAATCAACAAAAAACCGAAAAAACCTCTTGACAACCCAAATCTCATATGCTATCTTATACAAGAACGCTGCCGAAGACAGTAGGTGCCGCAAGGCATAAGTTGTAAACGCCTACCGAGGACTAAGTATTCTTTATATTTTTATGTAAGATTACGCAAGCCCTACTGCCAGACAGTAAGGCTTTTTATTTACTCATTTGCAGCGGTATACAAAATCTATAAGGAGGTGTACCATTTCATGGCAAAAGTAGAACTTAAACAACCAATCGTAGACGAAATCATCAACAACGTGAAAGATGCAGAATCTGTAGTACTTGTTAACTACAGCGGTCTTACAGTTGAACAGGATACTGCTTTACGTAAGGAATTAAGAGAAGCTGGTGTTGTATACAAAGTATACAAAAACACAATGATGCATCGTGCATTCGAAGGTACTCAGTGCGAAGAACTTATCCAGCACTTACATGGAACAAACGCTATAGCAATCTCTGCTACAGACGCAACTGCTCCTGCAAGAATCCTTGATAAATTCGCAAAGAAAGCACCGGCTTTAGAATTAGTTGCAGGTATCGTTGAAGGAAACTACAACGATCAGGCAGGTATTCAGGCACTGGCTGGAATCCCGTCCAGAGAAGAACTTCTTGGCAAACTGCTTGGAAGCATCCAGTCTCCGATTACAAACTTCGCTCGTGTGCTTAATCAGATCGCTGAGAAAAACGGCTCTGAAGCAGCAGCTGAATAATTTTTGATGCCAGAGGCATAAAACGAATCTAGTAACTATTCGAAAATTACCATCCACGAGGATGCTGAAGAGTTACCGAATTAAATAATATTATATGGAGGGAATTTAAAATGGCAAAATTAACAACAGAAGAATTTATTGCAGCAATCAAAGAATTATCTGTATTAGAATTAAACGACTTAGTAAAAGCTTGTGAAGAAGAGTTTGGTGTATCCGCAGCAGCAGGTGTTGTAGTAGCAGCAGCTGGAGCAGCAGAAGCAGCAGAAGAGAAAGATGAGTTCGATGTAGAACTTGCAGAAGTTGGACCAAACAAAGTTAAAGTTATCAAAGTTGTTCGTGAAGTAACTGGCTTAGGTCTTAAAGAAGCTAAAGAAATGGTTGACGGAGCTCCTAAGGTTGTTAAAGAAGGCGCATCCAAAGCAGAAGCTGAAGAAATCAAAACAAAACTTGAAGCTGAAGGCGCTAAGGTTAACCTTAAATAATTATCTTCCTATTATATATAGAAGATTTGCAAGCAGGAATGCCACTGGTATTCCTGCTTTTTTTACAGAGCCGGAGGATTACAGACTATGATGAAAAGAAAAACGGCAGTCATATTTGGTATCATCATTGCAGCCCAGCTTTGCCTGACTCCATATGCAGGTGTAAAAGTACAGGCGGCTGAACTGGAAGAAGGACAGATGTTTGAAGATTCATCAGAAGATTCAGAGACTTTTGGAGATGTGTCAATACCGGATACGCAGTCGGCAGAGAAAACTGAAGAGAATGAATTTGGGGATGACGACGGTTTCAGTGATGGAGACGTTGAAACTTTTTCGGCGGAGGATGCGGATCAGTCCTGCGAAAATATGCAGGAATTTGTGCTGAATGTGCAGGATGGAGAGGATATTACTGTAAAGTTAAATACACTGCTGGCACAGGCCAGGGACAGGGCAACGGATGAAAAGCAGTGCAAAGTTATCGTGCCGCCCGGAAATTATACACTTACGGGAACTTTGCATATGTACAGCAATATCTATCTATATGCAGAGGGTGCCACGATAACAAAGACTTCACCGCGAAAAGAAATCCTGCTCCGTCTTGGCGACACACAGAAATCTGCAGGCGGATACGAGGGATACCGTAATATAACTATCGATGGCGGAACCTGGGATTCAAACTATGAATGTGTGGAAGACAAGGGAGGACCTGGAGGGTTTGTAGGTTTTAGGATCGGTCATGCTACGAATGTTACAGTGAAGAATGTTACATTTCTCAATAACCTTAAATCGCATTTTCTGGAACTTGCAGGAGTGAAGAATGCGGAAATTACAGGATGTACGTTCAGGGGCTACTGGAAAGAGTTTACAGGCGGCGGACAGGAATGTATCCAGCTGGATGCCTGTATGCCGAGAATTTTCCCAGGATATCTTCCATATGACGGAAGTGTCTGTGAGAACATTGTGATAAAGGATAATACCTTTGAAGATGTATTTGCCGGCATTGGAAGCCACAGCATGATGTTTGATAAACCGTATAAAAATATCACGATCAGTAACAACCGGTTTAATAATCTGAAAAAGAGAGCAATATGGTGCCTGAATTATCAGGATACGGTTGTGACGGGAAATACCATGACAAATGTGGGCGGTGGTGTTTATGTGCGTTCTGTTTATACCAGAAATGCACATACTGTCAGCGGTCAGGAAGTATCTCCGGAGGAAAATCAGTACGCAGAGAATATTCTGATCGCTGATAATCAGATCACAGTTCTGGAACCAACCGTAATAGATGGCAAACAATGGAATGGATATGGAATCTGGATCACAGGCGAGGTATCTCTGGGCTCAGCAGGAGAAATTATTCCTTCTGAAGATGATGATCCTGAGAATACAGCAAATCCGACGACCAATGGAATTCCGGCGGGAAGATATATTATTCGCGGAGTTACAGCCAGAAATAATACGATCAGCGGAAATTGCGACGGAATTAAATTTTCCCTTGCAGAAGACTGTTCATGCAGGGGGAACACAGTCAGACTTTCTGATAGTCATACCTACAACAATATGGGGATCAGTGTTGCCAAGGGAAGCAATATCAGAGTTTCCTATAACAATCTTTCCGGCGGAAACGGATATGGGATTTATGCAGTCGGAACAGAGGCTTCACAGAAAATCTGCAGGATTTACGGAAATACAGTCTCCGGATTTATGAAAGATGGGATTCTGGCTTCAGGGCTTGCTGCAGGAAGCCGTATTGAACACAACAGAGTCAGTACCAGCGCGGGAAATGGCATACTTGTAAAATGTATTGATAAGAGTGTGGTTGATGGCAATTACAGTTTCAAAAATAAGGCAAGAGGAATTCTTCTGCAGAGATGTGAGTCGGCAATGGTAGCGGATAATTTTGCTTCTGAAAATGCGATCAATGGAATTGAACTCAATATAAGAAGCAACCATTCTTCTATACAGGGGAATGTCTGTGGTTCCAATAAGAAATCAGGTCTGCGCATTGACGGATCAAAGGGGATTTCGGCAGACGGAAATTCCTTCCGCAGCAACAGAGGATATGCGGCAGAATTTATCAGTTCCCATATCAGCAGTTATAAAGGCAATCGTTTTGAAAAAAATGGATATTCAAATCGTATCCATGTAAGAAATAGTAAAATCCCGAAGAAATAGCGACTGCTGTAATTATTTGAAAAAATTAAAAAAATATCAAAAAAGTGATTGACAGGCGCAACTTGCTGTGCTATAGTGAAGAATGCTATATTATGGCAAGATGTGCCTTTATGTCTTTTGACAAAAAGGGTCAAGTTATAATAAATTTAAAGAAAAAACAGGGGTGAAACGTCAATGGAAAAAAACAGAATTCGTTCTGTAAAAACTGGAAAAAGCATGCGTATGAGCTACCAGAGACAAGAAGAAGTCCTGGAAATGCCAAACCTGATCGAAGTCCAGAGAGATTCTTATAAATGGTTTCTTGATGAAGGACTTAGGGAAGTCTTTGATGATATTTCTCCGATCGCGGACTACAGCGGAAAGCTCAGCCTGGAATTCATCGACTTTACATTTGACGAGAAGGATGCGAAATATACTATCGAACAGTGTAAAGAACGTGACGCAACTTACGCCGCACCTTTGAAGGTTCGAGTGAGACTGATTAACAAAGAAACAGAGGAAATCAACGAACACGAGATTTTCATGGGAGATTTACCGATCATGACTGTTACAGGTACCTTTGTCATCAATGGTGCAGAACGAGTAATTGTCAGCCAGTTAGTACGTTCCCCTGGAATCTATTACGCAATAGCGCATGATAAACTTGGTAAGAGACTGTTCTCCAGTACTGTTATCCCGAACAGAGGTGCATGGCTGGAATATGAGACAGACTCTAATGATGTTTTCTATGTACGTGTTGACAGAACAAGAAAGGTTCCGATCACTGTTCTGATCCGAGCACTTGGTGTAGGAAGCAATGCAGAGATCATTGATCTCTTCGGTGAAGAGCCAAAGATCCTTGCAAGTTTTACAAAGGATACATCCACCAACTATCAGGAAGGTCTTCTTGAATTATACAAGAAAATCCGTCCGGGTGAGCCGCTTGCAGTTGAGAGTGCGGAGAGCCTTATCAATGCAATGTTCTTTGATCCGAGAAGATATGACCTTGCGAAAGTTGGACGTTATAAATTTAACAAGAAGCTCCACCTCAACAGAAGAATCGTTGGTCACAGACTGGCTGAGGATGTTGTTGATGCTTCTACAGGCGAAATCCTGGCAGAAGAAGGAACTGTTGTGACAAAAGAAATGGCAAATACCATCCAGAACAGCGCTGTTCCATATGTATGGATCCTTGGCGAGGAAGACCGCAGAATCAAGGTTCTTTCTAACTTAATGGTTGATATCCGCCACTATCTTCCGGAAATCGAAGATCCAAAGAGCATCGGTGTTACAGAAGCAGTATACTACCCTGTTCTCGAAAACATTCTGGAAGAAAATGATACATTAGAAGACAGGATTGCAGCAATCCACAGAGATATCCATGATCTGATTCCGAAGCATATCACAAAAGAAGACATCTTTGCTTCTATTAACTACAATATGCATCTGGAATATGGCCTTGGCAATGCCGATGATATCGACCACCTTGGCAACCGTCGTATACGTGCGGTAGGTGAGCTGCTTCAGAACCAGTACAGAATCGGTCTTTCCAGACTGGAACGTGTGGTTCGTGAGAGAATGACAACTCAGGATACAGAGAATATTTCTCCACAGTCCCTGATCAATATTAAACCTGTAACTGCAGCAGTGAAAGAGTTCTTCGGTTCTTCCCAGCTGTCACAGTTTATGGATCAGAACAACCCTCTTGGTGAGCTGACACACAAGAGACGTCTTTCCGCCCTGGGACCAGGCGGTCTGTCACGAGACAGAGCCGGATTCGAGGTTCGAGATGTCCATTACTCCCATTACGGAAGAATGTGCCCTGTCGAGACACCTGAAGGTCCTAACATCGGTCTGATCAACTCTCTTGCATCTTATGCAAGAATCAATCAGTACGGATTTATTGAGGCACCATACCGCAAGATCGACAAAGCAGATCCTAAGAATCCTCGTGTAACAGATGAGGTTGTATATATGACTGCTGATGAAGAGGATAATTACCATGTAGCACAGGCGAATGAGCCTCTGGACGAAGAAGGACATTTCATTCATAAGAATGTATCCGGTCGTTTCCGTGAAGAGACTCAGGAGTATGAGCGTCATATGTTTGATTATATGGACGTATCTCCTCGTATGGTATTCTCCGTCGCTACTGCCCTGATCCCGTTCCTGCAGAACGACGATGCCAACCGTGCGCTGATGGGATCAAACATGCAGCGTCAGGCTGTGCCGCTTCTGACAACAGAGGCTCCGGCAGTTGGTACTGGTATGGAAGTGAAGACAGCAGTTGACTCCGGTGTCTGCGTAGTTGCAAAGAAATCCGGTACTGTACTTCGTTCCACATCTACAGATATCAGCATTAAGAATGATGATGGTACAAAAGATGATTACCATCTGACTAAATATCTGAGAAGTAACCAGAGTAACTGTTATAACCAGAAACCAATCGTATTTCAGGGTGAGCACGTAGAGGCAGGACAGGTTATCGCAGATGGTCCTTCTACAGCAAACGGAGAACTTGCTCTTGGTAAGAACCCGCTGATCGGATTCATGACATGGGAAGGTTATAACTACGAGGATGCGGTACTCCTCAGTGAAAGACTTGTTATGGACGATGTTTATACATCTGTTCATATTGAAGAATATGAATGCGAAGCCCGTGATACCAAACTGGGACCGGAAGAGATCACACGTGATGTTCCTGGCGTGGGCGACGATGCACTGAAAGATCTGGATGAGCGTGGTATTATCCGCATCGGTGCTGAAGTACGTGCCGGCGATATCCTTGTTGGTAAAGTTACTCCTAAGGGAGAGACAGAGCTTACTGCAGAAGAGAGACTTCTTCGTGCGATCTTTGGTGAGAAAGCACGTGAAGTACGTGATACTTCTCTGAAAGTACCTCACGGTGAATACGGTATTATCGTAGATGCCAAGGTATTTACAAGAGAGAACGGCGATGAGATGTCACCTGGTGTTAACCAGTCCGTACGTATCTACATCGCACAGAAGAGAAAGATTTCCGTTGGTGATAAGATGGCCGGACGTCATGGTAACAAGGGTGTTGTTTCCCGTGTACTTCCTGTTGAAGATATGCCATTCCTTCCGAACGGACGTCCTCTTGATATCGTGCTGAATCCTCTGGGTGTGCCTTCCCGAATGAATATCGGACAGGTCCTGGAGATTCACTTAAGCCTTGCTGCGAAAGCACTTGGATTCAACGTTGCAACTCCTATTTTCCAGGGTGCAAACGAGCATGATATCCAGGATACACTGGAACTTGCAAACGACTATGTAAACACAGAAGACTTTGAAGAGTTCCGCGAGAAATACAAAGACATTTTAGCACCGGATGTAATGCAGTATCTGGATGAGAACAAAGCCCACAGAGCACTGTGGAAGGGTGTTCCGATCTCCAGAGACGGTAAAGTGCGTCTGCGTGACGGCCGTACAGGAGAGTATTTCGACAGTCCTGTAACAATTGGTCACATGCACTATCTGAAGCTGCATCATCTGGTTGATGATAAGATCCATGCACGTTCTACAGGTCCTTACTCTCTGGTAACACAGCAGCCACTGGGTGGTAAAGCTCAGTTCGGTGGACAGCGTTTTGGTGAGATGGAGGTTTGGGCACTGGAAGCATACGGTGCATCTTACACACTGCAGGAAATCCTGACAGTAAAATCCGATGATGTTGTTGGTCGTGTTAAGACATACGAAGCAATCATCAAGGGTGACAATATTCCTGAGCCGGGTATTCCGGAATCCTTCAAGGTTCTCTTAAAAGAACTTCAGTCTCTTGGTCTGGATGTGAAGGTACTCAAGGATGACAATACAGAAGTACATCTTCTTGAATCTGTAGATTACGGTGACACAGACCTTCGTTCTGTCATCGAGGGAGATTCCAGAAGACATCACGACAGAGAAGAAGACTACGGCAAACATGGCTATACAAAGCAGGAGTTTGACGGAGAAGAACTCGTTGACATTGACGAGGATGAAGATGAGGATGACTTCATTGAGCTGGATGAGGCTCTTGAAGACAATGACGAAGAGTAAGAAAGGGGAAAGAATACATGGCAGAAACAACTAACGCCAATGAAACATATCAGCCAATGACTTTCGATGCCATCAAAATCGGACTGGCGTCCCCTGAGAAAATCAGAGAGTGGTCAAGAGGCGAGGTTTTAAAACCTGAGACCATCAACTACCGTACCTTAAAGCCGGAGAAAGACGGACTTTTCTGTGAAAGAATCTTTGGACCGAGCAAGGACTGGGAGTGCCACTGTGGAAAGTACAAAAAGATTCGCTATAAAGGCGTTGTCTGCGACAGATGTGGTGTAGAAGTTACCAAATCCTCTGTACGTAGAGAGCGTATGGGACATATCGAGCTGGCTGCTCCGGTATCCCACATCTGGTATTTCAAAGGAATTCCGTCCCGTATGGGACTGATCCTTGACATTTCTCCGAGAACTCTGGAGAAAGTTCTTTACTTTGCTAACTATATCGTACTGGATCCGGCTAATTCCGGACTCCAGTACAAACAGGTACTTACAGAGAGAGAATATCAGGATGCACGTGAGGCTTATGGATATGATTTCCGTGTAGGTATGGGTGCAGAATCCATCAAAGAGCTTCTTGAGGCAATTGATCTTGAGAAAGATTCTGTTGAACTGAAAAAAGAATTAAAAGATGCTACAGGCCAGAAACGTGCCAGAATCATCAAACGTCTGGAAGTTGTAGAATCCTTCCGCGAGTCAGGAAACCGTCCTGAGTGGATGATCATGACAGTGATTCCTGTAATCCCGCCGGATCTTCGTCCTATGGTTCAGCTGGATGGCGGACGTTTTGCTACATCTGACTTAAATGATCTTTACAGAAGAATTATCAACCGTAACAACCGTCTGAAGAGACTTCTGGAATTAGGTGCACCGGATATTATCGTTCGTAACGAGAAACGTATGCTTCAGGAAGCTGTTGATGCCCTGATCGACAACGGTCGTCGCGGACGTCCTGTAACAGGTCCTGGAAACAGAGCCCTGAAATCCCTTTCTGATATGCTGAAAGGTAAATCCGGACGTTTCCGTCAGAACCTTCTCGGTAAACGAGTTGACTATTCCGGACGTTCCGTTATCGTTGTAGGACCGGAACTTAAGATTTATCAGTGTGGTCTTCCGAAAGAGATGGCCATTGAGCTGTTCAAACCTTTCGTTATGAAAGAGCTTGTTGCAAACGGAACTTCACACAACATTAAGAACGCCAAGAAAATGGTTGAGAAGCTGGAGCCTGCTGTATGGGATGTTCTGGAGGATGTTATCAAAGAACATCCGGTTATGCTGAACCGAGCACCTACACTGCATCGTCTTGGTATCCAGGCATTCGAACCGATCCTTGTAGAAGGTAAAGCGATCAAACTGCATCCGTTGGTTTGTACCGCATTCAACGCTGACTTCGATGGTGACCAGATGGCCGTACATCTTCCGCTTTCACAGGAAGCACAGGCAGAATGCCGTTTCCTTCTGTTATCACCGAACAACCTGCTGAAACCTTCTGATGGTGGTCCTGTAGCCGTTCCTTCACAGGATATGGTACTTGGTATTTACTACCTGACTCAGGAAAGACCTGGAAACAAGGGTGAAGGCAAGTTCTTCAAGAGCGTAAACGAAGCAATCCTTGCTTATGAAAATAAAGTAATCACACTGCAGTCCAGAATTCATGTTCGCTGCAGCAAGACAATGCCGGACGGATCCGTTCTGACCGGTACAGTAGAATCTACACTTGGACGTTTCCTGTTCAACGAAATCCTTCCACAGGATCTTGGTTTCGTAGACAGAAGTGTTCCGGGAAATGAACTTCTCCTTGAGGTTGACTTCCTGGTAGCTAAGAAACAGCTGAAACAGATTCTTGAAAAAGTTATCAATACTCACGGTGCTACAAAGACTGCTGAGGTTCTTGATGCGATCAAAGCTACAGGTTACAAATATTCCACACGTGCAGCCATGACGGTTGCCATTGCCGATATGACAGTTCCGCCTCAGAAACCGGAAATGATCAAACAGGCTCAGGATACTGTAGACCTTATCACAAAGAACTATAAACGTGGTCTTATCACCGAGGAAGAGCGTTACAAAGAAGTTGTTGATACATGGAAGAAGACTGACGATGAGCTTACACATGCTCTGCTGACCGGTCTTGATAAATACAACAACATTTTCATGATGGCTGACTCCGGTGCCCGTGGTTCCGATAAACAGATCAAACAGCTTGCAGGTATGCGAGGACTGATGGCCGATACAACCGGTCACACCATCGAGCTGCCTATCAAGTCAAACTTCCGTGAAGGTCTTGACGTACTGGAATACTTCATGTCTGCACATGGAGCACGTAAAGGTATGTCCGATACAGCTCTTCGTACAGCCGATTCAGGTTACCTGACAAGACGTATGGTTGACGTTTCTCAGGATCTGATCGTACGTGAGACAGACTGCTGTGAAAACAGAGATGAGATCTCAGGTATGTATGTAGAATCTTTTGTAGATGGTAAAGAAGAGATCGAAGGACTTCAGGAGCGTATCACAGGTCGTTTCTCCTGTGAGACAATTAAGAATAAAGATGGCGAAGTTATCGTAAAAGCCAACCATATGATCACACCGAAACGTGCTGCCCGCATCATGAAAGAAGGCGTGGACAACCAGACAGGCGGATCTATCGAGAAAGTTAAGATCCGTACAATCCTTACATGTAAATGTAAAGTTGGTATCTGTGCGAAATGTTACGGTGCGAACCTTGCAACCGGCGAGCCGGTACAGGTTGGTGAATCTGTCGGTATCATCGCTGCTCAGTCTATCGGTGAGCCAGGTACACAGCTTACCATGCGTACTTTCCACAGCGGTGGTGTTGCCGGTGGAGATATCACACAGGGTCTTCCTCGTGTCGAGGAGCTTTTTGAGGCAAGAAAGCCGAAAGGTCTTGCCATCATCACAGAGATTCCTGGTGTTGCTGTTATCAATGATACTAAGAAGAAACGTGAAGTTATCGTTACAGATCAGGAAACAGGTGAATCCAAGACTTACCTTATTCCATACGGATCCCGTATCAAGATCACAGACGGACAGATCCTTGAAGCAGGTGATGAACTTACAGAAGGTAGCGTAAATCCGCATGATATCCTGAGAATTAAGGGTGTACGTGCAGTTCAGGATTATATGATCCGTGAAGTACAGCGTGTATATCGTCTCCAGGGTGTTGAGATCAGCGATAAGCATATCGAAGTTATCGTTCGTCAGATGCTGAAGAAAATCCGTATCGAAGATAACGGAGATACAGAATTCCTTCCTGGAACACTGGTTGACTTCCTTGAATACGAGGACGTTAACGAGCAGATGGAAAAAGAAGGCAAACAGCCTGCAGATGGAAAACAGGTTATGCTTGGTATTACCAAGGCATCTCTTGCTACAAACTCCTTCCTGTCAGCCGCTTCCTTCCAGGAAACAACTAAAGTTCTGACTGAAGCCGCTATCAAGGGTAAAGTTGACCCGCTGATCGGTCTGAAAGAGAACGTAATCATCGGTAAACTGATTCCTGCAGGTACCGGTATGAAACGCTACAGAGATGTAAGACTCAACAGCACAATGCCTGAACCGGAAGTAAAGGTTGAAGATATAGCCGAAGAACTTACGGAAGATGAAGAAATCAAAGATGATGAGATGATCACAATGGATGAAGAACTCCCGGAAGACGAAGAATTCGATGTTGAAGAATCTGATGAAGAAGAGGCTGCTGAAGACGAAGCTGATGATCAGGCTTCAGACGATGCAGAAGACAACGAATGATCCAACGGAGTAGATAACTTATCCGGACTGATTTGATATGAATTCACAAGAGAACTATCTGTGCCGACAGATTTTGCCGGCGAGGTAGTTCTCTTTTATTTTCCGGAATATTCCATTGCCGAAAAAAGAGAAAAATACAAAGAAACTGCTTTTTGTGTTATAATACCAGTACATTATGAGCAGGTAATGAACTGTGAAGTATTTTTACAGTTATGATAAATATACATTTTTGTTTCCGGTAACAGCTTGTAAAAAGCATTGACCGGGACAGGGAAGGAAATAGAAATTGAACAGAAATGGAGGTGCAATATGGATAAAGAACTTCCGGTTTCAGCATGGCCGGAATGGAAAATCATAGAGAAAATCGGCGAAGGCTCTTTTGGAAAGGTGTATAAGGCACAGAGAACAGAACGTGGAAAATCTTTCTATTCTGCTATCAAGATCATCAATATACCCGGAAGCCAGAGCGAGTTGAACAGCGTACGTTCTGAAACAGGGGATGAGCAGTCCACAAGACAGTATTTTCAGAATCTGGTTGAGGAATGTATTCAGGAAATCAGTACCATGGAATACTTTCGAGGAAACTCTTACATTGTCTCTGTAGAAGATTTTAAGGTTATGGAATATCTGGATGTCATTGGATGGGAGATTTCCATAAGGATGGAATATCTGACAAGTTTTATGGATTACTGTGCGGAAAAGCAGCTTACTGAGAAAGAGGTAATAAAGCTGGGAATGGATTTGAGTAAGGCACTGGAATATTGCCGGAAACTTAAGATCATTCACAGGGACATCAAGCCGGAGAATATTTTTGTATCCAGATTTGGCGATTTTAAGCTTGGAGATTTCGGAATTGCACGTGAACTTGAACGAACCATGAGCGGATTTTCCAAGAAAGGTACTTACTCTTATATGGCGCCTGAGATGTATAAAGGTGAGAAATATGACAGCAGGGTAGATATTTATTCTCTTGGGATTGTGCTGTACAGGCTGATGAATCATAACAGACTGCCATTTATGAGTCTGGAAAAACAGTTTATCACTTACAGGGATAAGGAAAATGCATTAAATAAGCGTGTTGCAGGAGAGCAGATGAGTGCACCTGTGGATGCAGGAACACAGTTTGCCCGTATTATCATGAAGGCCTGTGCTTATGATCCTGCACAGAGATATCAGACACCGGAGGAGCTTTATAGTGTGCTGGATGATCTGAAAAATGGAAGATCTGGCAGAATCCGGCAGTTACAAAACGGTGTTCAGAAAGCAGGAACGGATAAAACAGAATCATATAGTGCAATTGCACAGAACGGCAGAGTAGCACAGAATGTTACATCAGATGCCGAAAATGTACGAAAAAGTACAGTGCAGAATACCCGGGGAAATAAAAAAACATCAGATTTTCAGAATGCTGCAAAAAGAAAACGTGCTGTAAACAATGTTTCGGAGAGCAGCTTTACAGATAAAGAAACAATGTCAGTTGTAGCAGAACAGAAAATACAGCCACAGGAAACGCCATCAGAAACAGTTGCGATAAGATCTGCGCGTGCTGTGGAAGCCAGAAAGCGAAGACGCAGGAAGAAACAGCTGCTGCGCAGGGCATTGCTTGCAATTGTGGCAGGTACAGCGATACTTATGATGGCCGCCGTCTATTACAGAGTAAGTACAGATCATGCTCAGGAAGGACAGGAGGATAATCCGATCGCAATTCTGGATGATGAGAAATACAGCTCCACAAAATCCGGATCCAAAGATTTCTCCAAGGCTCTGGATACGATCAAGGAGCAGGCAACAACTATCACAGATAATCTGAACAGTTACGACTGGGTTGGAACAGAAGGAACTGTTCTGCGATATCTGAGAAGGGTAAAGACCACTCAGCAGGCAGATGGAAATCTGGATATTGAGAGTGAATGCATGAAAGCTCTGGTCTATCCGGCAGAATCCGGAGATGGAGTTTATGAAGAATATTTCTACTGGGGAGAGAAGTTATTCTTTGCATATATCTGGTATGATGAAACTTCAGAATATTATTATTATAACGACGGCGAACTGATAAGATGGATCGATTCCAATGGAAAATGTCACGATAACGAAAAAGATAATGAGGAATTCGTGAAACGTGGCGAGAAATACTGGAACAATTCATTGAAAGCATTGAAGGGAGAAGGAACAAAGACAGATAATGGCAATGTATCAGATTGAATGTGCATATACCTGCCATACAGGAAATATCCGGGCAAATAATGAAGATAATTTCTGGTGTTTTGGGGAATCCCTTCCGGTGAACAATGAAGGAACAAAGGGTATCTGCTCAAAGATTATTTCGGGTAACAGAGCACCGGCAATGGCGGTATTTGACGGTATGGGAGGAGAAAGCTGCGGCGAGATTGCAGCCTTTCTTGCATCAGAAGAATTTGGAAAATTTTATAATGCGAATAAAAGAATGCTGAGGGATATGCCGGAAGATTTTATAGACGATGTATGTGAGAAGATGAATCAGGCAGTATGCAGATATGGAACAGAGCATCATATTTGGAGTATGGGAAGCACAATGGCAATGCTCCTCTTTACACCAGAGTCTATGTTTGCCTGCAATCTTGGGGACAGCAGGATTTATTTTATGGATGGCGGTAAGCTTCAGCAGATTTCCACAGACCATGTTTTTGGTGGTACGGCAGTTGGGAAAGCCCCGTTAACCCAGTATCTTGGACTTCCTGAAGAGCTGCAGAGACTGGAACCTTCTGTGACAGAAATCGAGCATAAGGAGGGATACAGATATCTTCTGTGTTCAGATGGAGTAACAGATATGCTTTCGGACAGTGAGATAGAGGCGATTCTGTCACAGGATATGGAAATTCCGGAGATCGTAAATGATCTTCTTAAAAATGCTCTCCAAAAAGGTGGGAGAGATAATGTGACGATCGTGCTCTGTGAAGTACAGAAGCTGGATACAGTCCGCAGAATGAAAGAATGGATGAAAAATCTGAAAGATAAAAAATGAGAGGTGGGGCAGCATGAAGAACCGTATGCAGGATCTGGATTTTGAACAGAATGTTGCGTTTGATAAAGTACAGGAGTATGAATTTACCAGAAGGGCGGCACAGAGATTTCGGCAGGTGGTAAGCCTGGACAGTTTTGAAGACGAAGATGCGGATGTTATTTTCCACTATTTATATAAAGAGATGGAACTGGTGTCCTTTGGCGACCATCTGAAGAGATATATTTATGAAAGGGCAGAGCTGGAAGAACCCTTCTCGGAGGTTCCACAGGAAGTGTATAAGGAGATCGTAGTAGATTCCTTTAAGGAAACCTATACGCCCAAATCCATGAATCCTACATCTACCAAGTTGTCGGCACTGGTGAATAACTGGCTGAATCAGGCATCTGTAAAAAGAGAAACTGTTTTTCTTCTGGGGTTTGGGTTGAAAATGACCACAGAGGATGTGTCGGATTTCCTGACAAGAGTACTGAAAGAACAGGATTTTGATTTTTACAATCCGGACGAGGTGATCTACTGGTATTGTTACAGTACGCAGCAGGGTTATCACAAAGCAGAAGAATTGAAGAAAAAATATGAGATACTCGCTCCTGTGGAAGTGGAAAATACTCAGGTTTTATACGGAAGCAACCTGTGCCTTGATACGGAGGAGAAACTGATCGATTATCTTGCCCGACTGAAATCAAAAAGAGTAGATCCCATATCTGAGAAAAGTCAGGCATTTCAGGAGTTTACAAAGCTTTTATATCATGCGAAGCAGATTATTGCCGGACTGTATCAGCATGATGAAGAGGAAAAAGGTGGGGATAAGGTGTGGACAGCAGAAAGAATTACACCTTCTGATGTGGAAAAAGTAATCTGCAGCGGAATCCCCATCAACAAAATGGGCAATCTGAAGAAAATGTCTGCCTCCATTCTGGCAAAGCATTTCAGCCAGAAGCGTTTCAGCAGGCAGAGGATTACAAATATTTTAAGCCACAAACTCCCGGTGGAGCGCTTTGACCTGATCACACTGGAATTCTTTATCGTATCCCAGGAAATGGAGGATGATGATCCTTTTAACAGATACAAGCATTTTCTGGATGAGATTCAGGATATTCTGCTTCGATGTGGAATGGGAGAGATATACATAGTAAATCCATACGAATGTTTCCTTCTCATGTGCCTTCTCACAGACTGTCCGCTGGCAGTATTTTCGGAGATATGGGAGAAGTCCTATGAAGAGGGGGAAGCTGAAGAGGCATAATGGTATAAACAGGAGAAGTCTTTTGCTTTAAGCAGGATAAATCAGTTCGGGATTGCCGGACGTAGAGTGTTCTATTCTGCATAGGCAGAAAACTGTTGCTGTGTAATACACAGGGAATGCCTGAGAAGGAAGAATATTATTATCGTATGGCAGAGCAGAATAAAGTGGATGAACAGCGGAAAATAAAAGGGGAAGAGATTGAGACATTGACGATTCTTCCTGTTGAATTTGCGGAAGGAGGCACAACCCGTTAAGGGATGTGTCTCCTTCTTTTAACCGAATCAAGTAAGTCCCCTGCGGAGGTTACGAATATCTGTCTGATTTATGACAATTATCTGGATAGACTGTAGATTCAGAAGATTATGTTTATTCATTATAATATCCGTAGATAGCGCGTGCATCTGCAGCAATGGTGCTTTGGGCTGCACCGGTATCAGTAAGATCCTGTGACATAAAGCATACTACAAGGTCAATTCCTTTGGCTGTATCATAGATGATCGCTGCATCATTTTCTACAGTGTCAAGTTCGCCGGTCTTATTGGCAGTACCAACGCCTTCTGGAAGTTGTGCAGGGATCTTGTTTTTACGCTGCTGCATTTTTAAGTGATAATACATTGCATCTGCGTTTGGAAGAGTAGAAGCGGGAAGGGTTCCGTTGACAGTCTGGTATATCTGCTTTAAAAAGGTTCCACAGTCTTTGACGGATGTATAGTTGTCGCCGTTTTCTTTACCTGCGAGAAGCAGGCGGTTCATCTGGGTGCTGGTGAAACCATGTTCCTGGCAGAAGCCATTTACTTTTGCCATGCCTGCAGAGTCATCGCCGTTTCCAAGCCAGTTTACCAGAGTGTTGGCAGCATCATTATCACTGACAGTGATCATGGCTGAAATATTACTGTCAATTTCGTCTCCGTTGTGAGACTGGGAGAGGGTATCGTAGTTTTCGTATACAGCTCCCATAATATACAGTTTGATCAGGCTTGCTGCCTGCATGGGAGTATCGTTGATCATGCCTTCAGAATCTTTCGGCAGGTTGCAGACATAGACGGACCAGGTTCCGTTATCAGCCGGCAGCAGGGACTGTACCTGTTTCAGGAGATTGTCCATGCTGGAATCAGTGTTGTCGGTAAATGTGTTGTTGGAGGAAGGGGAAAGTGTTCCGTTCTGCTGTTCGGATTCTGAAGAGGGTTCAGCGGATTCTGACTGTGCAGGAGATGTTTCTCCGGTGGCTGCCTTGACAGAACTTTCCTGTTCTCTTAATTCATCTAACTGATCTGCCTGACTGATAAGGGTATTTGCATCAGTGGAAATCTCCTCTACGGTTTTGGAGAGTGTCTGTACTTTTTGCTGTAGTGTGACGAGATGGTTCAGTGATAAAAATGAAACAGCTGCCAGTGCAATCACTGCAACAGTCAGTATGCCGATCACTATATAGAGAAAAATAGGTTTTTCATTTGGCTTTTTATTCATTGCGGTTTTCCTTTCGTAATTATTATTATTGTAATCAGGATTGCGGGAACTGCGAAGCTGCGTAGCAATCCGCAGATATCAAGTCAGGGGCAAAATGCTTTTTGACACTTACATCATCATGATGCAAAGTAGCTGTCAATGCCATTTGCGATTCCCTGTACCATTGTTTTCTGGAATTCTGCGTCATTCATTTTCAGATCGTCATTCTGGCTTGTCATAAATCCCATTTCAAGGATCGTAACAGGAACAGTGCTCCAGTTAATTCCTGTCATTGTGTCAGTGTACTGGATTCCAAGGTTCTGAAAACCTGTTGCAGCACAGTAGGAATCGATGATGCATCGGGATAATCGATCAGACTGTTCAAACAGTTGTGGGATATAAGGGTTATTCTGAGAGGGCGACATGGTCAGTGCTCCTGATGCAGTATGGGAATCATCGCCGTTTGCATGGATGCGGACATAGATTTCTGCGCCCTGTGCAGCAGCATATTGTGCGCGTTCCATGTTGCTGATGGCTGTTTCATTGTCTGTTCGTGTCATGACTACCTGATAGCCTCTCTGTTCCAGTTCATCTTTTAGTTGAAGAGAGACTTCCAGATTGAGCTGGTATTCGGGAACACCGCTGTAGGTTCCCTGAGTGCCGCTGGTACATTTTGCTTTCATTTCAGAAGAACCGGGACCGTTGGGCTCCGGGGCACTCATATCCACGGACTCACTCTGATGCCCTGGATCGATTCCTATTATATGTCCGTCTGTTTCGGCATCGGAGGAGAAAGCGCTGGCACTGGAATCAGAAGAGGCACTGGTGTTGTTCTGGCTGAATACAGAAGGCTTTGATGAAGCTTCTTCCGGGATTTCAGCTTTTTCTTTTGTTTTCTTCTGTGTGGCTGTCTGTTGTTTTTGTTTCATGCGATTGATATTTGACTGGACTGTGTCTATGGCGGTAGTGTACTTGTCTACTGCCTGTTTGACTTCGTCGTGTTTTGCAGTGATCTGTTCGGAGATTATGTCGACTTCTTTTTCAGTGGTGAGGATCTGGTGCAGTGTGGTCCTGTTAAAGAAGATCAGGGCTATGATGCACAGGAGTCCTGTCAGAAACAGAAGGATGCTGATCATGCTGGGTTTCTTCATATATTATAGTGTCCTTTCCTGAGTTTATAGAATGTTATAGTGTGTCTGCAAGTTGATTTGCCTGCTTTGGTTGTTATTATAATAAAAGGGAGGGGGAAATGCAATTGTTAGTGAAGGGGACGCGCCGGATAATATTTATTTTGTGTGCGGTTTCGGACGCTAAGAGATATTATAGCAATTCTAGTAAATAATGCATCTTAATCCAGCCCATCAGAGTGTGAAATCCTGCGTCAGATATCTTTGCCGTGCGTCAGCACGCCTGCAGATATCTTCCTTGTCTTTCGCACTCTGCTGAACTGTCTTAAATGCATTATTTACTAGGACTGCTATAAATCTGCAGAAATCTGCTAAAAGCATGAGCAGCCCTCTCAAACTCGCTACGTTGCAAACTTCGCTCAAACACGTGAGACGGTCTGCTCATAACGCAGATTTCTGCAGATTAAGTATCTCTAAGCATCCTGCAAATGCACACAAAATAAATATTATCCGGCGCTGGGATTCGCAGTGGGGAAGTGGCAGTAAAGTGGTTGGAGGGGGAGCATATTGTCAGATAAGTTTAATATGGTGATGTAGTGTATGAGGAAAGGATTTTTTGGTTATGATAAAAATATGAAAAAATACTGTAAAATTCAGGAGAAATGCCTTGACAGTGTGAGTTTTACGGGATATAATGAGCAAGCGTGCAAAAGGAACGTTTAATTTTTTTGTGCGTAATTACACGAATAGCAACCGCAAGGCCCCATAGAAAAATCTATGGAGAAATAAATCGGGAGGTGAAATGGAATGCCAACATTCAACCAGTTAGTAAGAAAAGGACGCCAGACATCTGTAAAGAAATCTACAGCTCCGGCTCTCCAGAAAACATTCAACTCTTTAAGAAAGAAAGCAGTTGAACAGTCTGCACCACAGAAACGTGGCGTTTGTACAGCAGTTAAGACTGCAACTCCTAAGAAGCCTAACTCAGCTCTTAGAAAAATCGCCAGAGTTCGTCTTTCCAACGGAATCGAAGTAACAAGCTACATCCCAGGAGAAGGTCACAACCTTCAGGAGCATAGCGTTGTTCTTATCCGTGGTGGAAGGGTTAAGGACTTACCTGGTACAAGATACCACATCATCAGAGGTACTCTTGATACTGCAGGTGTTGCTAACAGAAAACAGGCCCGTTCTAAATACGGCGCTAAGAGACCGAAAAAGAAATAATTCTAAAAAGGTTTCATAAGAATTTTAAGAGCTGATCCTATTGTTTGGGACAGCAGGAATTAATCAATCGAAAATTCACGGAAGACTAGAACTATGAATTTGTACGGTATTCCATATACCCTGCCGGTTGCGGGTTAAATATAGGACCTTACCAGTGCGAACATGCAATAGTTATCTGCGTGAGTACCGATGATTTAATCACAATGATTAAGGAGGGAAGTAACGTGCCACGTAAAGGACATACTCAGAAAAGAGACGTTCTGGCAGATCCAATGTACAACAATAAAGTGGTTACCAAACTTATCAATAACATCATGTTAGACGGTAAGAAAGGTGTAGCACAGAAAATTGTTTACGGTGCATTCGCCAGAATCGAAGAAAAAGCTGGTAAACCAGCACTTGAAGTTTTCGAAGAGGCTATGAACAACATCATGCCACTTCTTGAAGTAAAAGCTAGACGTATCGGTGGTGCTACTTATCAGGTTCCGATCGAGGTAAGAGCAGACAGACGTCAGGCACTGGCTCTTCGCTGGTTAACAATGTTCTCTCGTAAAAGAGGCGAGAAAACAATGGAAGAAAGACTTGCAAATGAGCTTTTAGATGCAATGAACAACACAGGTGCATCCGTTAAGAGAAAAGAAGACATGCACAAGATGGCTGAGGCAAATAAAGCATTTGCTCACTATCGCTTCTAATATAGGAGGAAAATCCATTGGCTAAAGAGGGAAGAGAATATCCATTAGAGCGTACCAGAAATATTGGTATTATGGCTCATATCGATGCGGGTAAAACAACTCTTACAGAACGTATCCTGTATTATACAGGTGTTAACTATAAGATTGGTGATACTCATGAAGGTACTGCTACCATGGACTGGATGGAACAGGAGCAGGAGAGAGGTATCACAATCACTTCAGCGGCTACAACATGTCACTGGACTCTGGAAGAGAACTGCAAACCGAAGCCAGGTGCTCTGGAACATCGTATCAACATCATTGATACCCCAGGTCACGTTGACTTCACAGTAGAAGTTGAGCGTTCTCTTCGTGTACTTGACGGTGCTGTCGGCGTTTTCTGTGCTAAGGGTGGTGTTGAACCGCAGTCTGAAAACGTATGGCGTCAGGCCGACACTTACAATGTACCACGTATGGCATTCATCAACAAGATGGATATCCTTGGTGCAAACTTCTACGGTGCAGTAGAGCAGATCAAGACTCGTCTTGGTAAAAACGCAATCTGCTTACAGCTGCCAATCGGAAAAGAAGATGATTTCAAAGGAATCATTGACTTATTCGAAATGAAAGCTTACATCTACAACGATGAAAAAGGTGATGACATCTCCATCGTTGATATTCCTGAAGACATGAAGGAAGATGCTGAGCTTTATCATACAGAGCTCATTGAGAAAATCTGTGAGCTTGATGACGACTTAATGATGGAATATCTTGACGGTGAAGAACCAACTGTTGAGAGACTGAAAGCAACATTAAGAAAAGCGACATGCGAGTGTACAGCTGTTCCGGTTTGCTGTGGTTCTGCTTACAGAAACAAAGGTGTTCAGAAGCTTCTTGATGCTATCCTTGAGTATATGCCGGCTCCTACAGACATTCCTCCAATCCAGGGAACTGATCTGGACGGTAACGAAGTAGTGAGACATTCTTCTGATGAAGAACCATTCTCAGCTCTGGCATTTAAGATCATGACAGACCCATTCGTTGGTAAACTTGCATATTTCCGTGTATACTCCGGTACAATGAATTCCGGTTCTTATGTACTTAACGCTACTAAGGACAAGAAAGAACGTGTTGGACGTATCCTTCAGATGCATGCTAACAAACGTATGGAACTTGATAAAGTATATTCCGGTGATATCGCTGCAGCAATCGGATTTAAATTCACAACAACTGGTGATACAATCTGTGACGAGCAGCATCCGGTAATCCTGGAGTCCATGGAATTCCCAGAACCAGTTATCGAGCTGGCTATCGAGCCTAAGACTAAAGCTGGACAGGGTAAACTTGGTGAAGCTCTTGCAAAACTTGCAGAAGAAGACCCGACATTCCGTGCACATACAGATCAGGAAACAGGACAGACCATTATCGCTGGTATGGGTGAGCTTCATCTGGATATCATCGTTGACCGTCTCCTTCGTGAATTCAAGGTAGAGGCTAACGTAGGTGCTCCTCAGGTTGCTTACAAAGAAACAATCACCAAACCTGTTGATGTAGACAGCAAGTATGCAAAACAGTCCGGTGGTCGTGGACAGTATGGTCACTGTAAAGTTAAATTCCAGCCTATGGATGCCAACGGAGAAGAACTGTACAAGTTCGAATCCACAGTTGTTGGTGGTGCTATTCCGAAGGAATACATCCCTGCAGTTGGCGAAGGTATCGAAGAGGCTATGAAAGCCGGTATCCTTGGCGGATTCCCGGTAGTCGGCGTATATGCTAACGTATATGATGGTTCTTACCATGAAGTCGACTCTTCTGAAATGGCATTCCACATTGCAGGTTCTCTTGCATTCAAGGATGCTATGCAGAAAGCAGCTCCTGTACTTCTTGAGCCGATCATGAAGGTAGAGGTTACAACACCTGAAGATTACATGGGTGATGTAATCGGTGATATCAACTCCCGTCGTGGACGTATCGAGGGTATGGAAGATATCGGCGGTGGTAAGATGATCCGCGGATATGTACCGCTTTCCGAAATGTTCGGATATGCTACAGACCTTCGTTCCAGAACACAGGGACGTGGTAACTACTCTATGTTCTTTGAGAAATATGAGCAGGTTCCGAAGTCTGTACAGGAAAAAATCCTTTCTAAGAAAGACTGATAATTATTGATCATCTGCAGTCTGCCGGTGTTTAAAGCCGGCAGGGTGTAGGAGATATAAAGTTACTGTTCACTATGTTCTCAGTAATGTGTGAACTGTAATGATACAACAATTGATAATAATACACTATTTATAGTGTGAAACTTATCAAATTGTATAAAATGCTTGCAAATATTCCGGTTATGCAATATAATCAAGGATAGCAAGTTTAAAACCGAAAAAGGCGCTCTATAATAATATAAGAGCCAAATGTTTTAAGGAGGACGTTTTAAAATGGCAAAAGCTAAGTTTGAGAGAACAAAACCGCATTGTAACATTGGTACCATCGGACACGTTGACCATGGTAAAACAACTTTAACAGCAGCTATCACAAAAGTTCTGTCTGAAAGAGTTGCTGGTAACACAGCTACAGATTTCGCTAATATCGATAAAGCTCCAGAAGAAAGAGAACGTGGTATCACAATTTCTACAGCACACGTTGAGTATGAAACAGAGCATAGACATTATGCACACGTTGACTGCCCAGGCCATGCTGACTACGTTAAGAACATGATCACAGGTGCAGCTCAGATGGATGGTGCTATCCTCGTTGTTGCTGCTACAGATGGTGTTATGGCTCAGACTAAAGAGCACATCCTTCTTTCCCGTCAGGTAGGTGTTCCTTACATCGTTGTATTCATGAACAAATGTGATATGGTTGATGATGAAGAACTTCTTGAACTGGTAGAAATGGAAATCCGTGAACTCTTAAGCGAGTATGACTTCCCAGGAGATGACATCCCGGTTATCCGTGGATCAGCTCTTAAAGCTCTTGAAGATCCGAGCAGCGAGTGGGGAGACAAGATCATGGAACTTATGGATGCTGTTGACAGCTACATTCCAGACCCACAGCGTGACACAGATAAACCATTCGTAATGCCTGTAGAGGATGTATTCTCTATCACAGGTCGTGGTACAGTTGCTACTGGTAGAGTAGAGGCTGGTGTACTTCATGTATCTGACGAAGTTGAAATCGTTGGTATCAAAGAAGAAACACGTAAAGTTGTTGTAACTGGTATCGAAATGTTCCGTAAACTCCTTGATGAAGCTCAGGCTGGTGATAACATCGGTGCACTTCTTCGTGGTGTTCAGAGAAACGAAATCGAGCGTGGACAGGTTCTTGCTAAACCAGGAACACTTACATGCCATACAAAATTCACAGCTCAGGTTTACGTTCTGACAAAAGATGAAGGTGGACGTCATACTCCATTCTTCAACAACTATCGTCCACAGTTCTACTTCAGAACAACAGACGTAACAGGTGTTTGCAACCTTCCAGAAGGAACAGAAATGTGCATGCCTGGAGATAACATCGAAATGACAATCGAACTGATCCACCCAATCGCTATGGCTCAGGGTCTTACTTTCGCTATCCGTGAAGGTGGACGTACTGTTGGATCAGGACGTGTTGCTACAGTTATCGAATAATTTTAGCATAACATCTTAAATTATATATATTGAGTACCGTAAGGTACATTGTGTCCAAACGTAAGATACCCGTAGAACTTCGGTTCTACGGGTTTTTCTGTTGCTCGAAAATATGTAAAAGTGTAGAAAAGAATAACGAACAGTATAGAAAAACGGTTGCCGGGAGATTATCCTGACAACCGCTTGTGATAACAGAATGATAACAAAATTTATATTTGATAATATGTAAACGTATAAAAAAAGCAAGAGAAACATACACTTAAGATGTTTGACTTGCTTTTTTCCTCCTGTGTTTCGCAATAACAATAATCATCGGATTTCTCTCAATAATCACATACTGTAAATTATCTCCACCTATGGAATGATTTATTGTTTTACTATTATATGAAATTATAATCAAAATGTCAATAGGAAATTATTGCTATTTTAATTCGAAGTTGAATTTAACTGTGTTAATTGCTCTAATAATTCGTTGTATCTTTCCTGTAAATCATGTTTTTCTTTAGTTATTTTAGTCAGCTTACGATTGAGACGATTGCGTTCGGTTTTTAAATTATTATATGATTTTTTCAGTTTTTTTAATTCTACTATATTCTTTTGGTTTTCGGTAACATCTGTAGGAAGAATACGAATACCCCAACATGCCCGCAAATCTTCTTGAGTTAGGTCATGATTGCCATTATAAGCAGCATGATGAATTCGTTTCATAAATTCTGTTCGTTCGTTATCAGTACGAGTGTACCATTTGATATAATTGAATGCAATAAAGTCCGCTAATTGCAATCCAGCGTAATTATCCTTTTTGGTTACAATATTAAAAAATCTTATTCGATTATAAATTGTACGATTAGTTAAATAAGAAACGCCCTTTCCGTTTACCTTTACTTTGCAAAAATTATGAAACATCTTGTTATCAAGCGAATTACTTCTTGTGTTAGATGAATTGGTACGTGCTTCATAGATGATAGATCCAGCACCATTTACTTTGCATAAAAAATGTGTATATGCTTCGAGAATTTCTTGCATAGCAATATCATACCAATCATCTATTAATCTTGGTTCGTTTGGCAGTGCATAATATGATCGGAACTTTTTACGATCAATAATGCAACATAGAGTAGTAATCTCTTGATTTTTCATTAACAATGAAAAACTTTTATAAACATTTTGATAGCAGTCTGCAATTTCCTCTTTTGTTTTAGTGTTGAATACAGTATATGCACCGTTGGTAAACCTTGAAATTTGAGAATTACTGCGGTTTTTATAAGCAATGTTTAATTCTGTACTATGTAATATTGGCGATAAAGAAGAAATTTCAGTAGGTGTCCAGATAAGTTGTTTTATAGATTCTATCTCGTTGGAGACAATATTTAAATCAGAATTTTTAATTATACAACCGGCGATACAAAATAAATCAGTATTATCATCGTAACTTTCATCAAGAAATAAAGTATATTCTGTCATCTTTATACTCCTTTGTTCTTTGAATTTTATTTAGGTTAAATCATAGGATTTAATTAGGTGTTTTTCGGTTCCTTTTTTAATAACAGTATGGCATCCTATCGTTGTTCCCATAGCACGCAATTTCCATTCTTCTTGGGTAGCGTTCAGTTTATCCAGTTCTTCCTGCCTCTTATCTTCATCTTCAATAGCTAATATTTCAGCTTTTTCCTTTTCGTAGACATTTTTAAACTGACACCATTTCTTAAAGAAATCCTGCATTGTAGGATTATCAAATGTCATTGCAATATTCTGATCTGAGGTCTCTGCGAGAGAAAGATTTACAGAGTCATCGATTGCAAATAGGATGGAGAGTACATCTCCAACTGTCTCAATATTGAAATCAAGAAAAACACTTACATTTAATCCCAGTGCAGTTGCTATCTTTTCTAACTGATCCGGTTTTGGATTCCGGATTCCAAGTTCATATTTTCTGATCGTTCCTACGTTAATGCCGGACAGCTCGGCTAACTGTATCTGACTGTATTCTCTAAATTCCCGGAACGCCCGGATTTTTTTACCTACCATAATGTGCTGCCTCCTTAATAATATTTGTGATTCTATTCTAGCACAAAAGTGAATGATGCGAAAGAGGTTGATTTTCGTAGAGCCTCAAAATGTAGAATGGAATATAAAAATAAAATTCGCAAAAGGTTATTGGCAAAGTTACAAAAGTGAATTATAGTAGAAAACATCGAGAGAGTCACAAAAGTGACTGGAAAGGAGGACGATATGAAAACTAATTATATGATGACTGTTGATGATGTCATGGAAGAATTAGGTGTGAAACGCAGTAAGGTATATTCTATTCTGAAGCAGCTCAACGATGAACTGGCAAAGGAAGGATATGTGGCAGTTCGTGGAAAGATTCCACGTCCCTACTGGGAAACAAAATTCTATGGATGCTCTCAGAGAGCAGTATGAAGGAGGCTTTAAGATGTCAGCTTACAAGGACAAAACACAGGGAACCTGGTATGGGAGCTTCCGTTATATTGACTGGACAGGAAAGAAAACACAGAAGCTGAAAAGAGGGTTCAAGACAAAGAAAGAAGCATTAAATTATGAAAAGGAATTCATAAGAAAAACTGCAGCGGATATGAAAATGGAGATGAACAGTTTTATTCAAGTTTATTTTGAAGATAAAAAGAATGAATTGAAAGAAAATTCAATCCGCAATAAGCAGTACATGATGAACAAGCATATTGTTCCGTATTTTGGAACAAGAAAAATGAATGAGATCACACCGGCAGAGATTA
>ERZ772877.192-NODE-192-length-96101-cov-7.29071_pt1 | contig 96101 bp, 93 predicted proteins | sample MGYA00580583_ERZ772877 | MGnify/ENA primary metagenome ERZ772877 (study PRJEB29015, sample SAMEA2737661) | human gut metagenome | biome: human gut; feature: human-associated habitat; material: faeces | place: China | collected 2012 ... | reverse complement strand
AGGCAACGGACTTTGACTCCGTCATGCGTTGGTTCGAATCCAGCCACCCCAGCCACATAAGAATTGTAACTGCCTTATTTAGGCAGTTTTTTTTATATAAAAAATAACTGTAGATAAAATTTGCTATATATGCTATACTTAAAAATAGAATGGAAGAGGAGAAAATACAGTATGAAATATATAGTAATTTTAATGTTAATGTCGACTTCAATAATATTTGCTGAAACAAAATTTGAAGATTTAAATAAAGAGCACTGGGCATATAAATCAATAAATTCATTAGTTGAAAGAGGAATATTAAAAGAAAATAAATATAAATTTAAGGGGAATGAAGCTCTTACAAGATATGATTTTGCTGAAAATTTAGCAAGAAGTATTGATTATATAGATTTAAAAAAAGCTAATAAAGAAGATTTAAATATACTAGAAGCTTTGATGCTTGAGTTTTCTCAAGAATTAAATAAAATAGGTTTTGATGCAAGTACTTTTAATGGAAGACTAGATAATATAAATGAAACTATTGAACTTTTGAGAGAGAGAGTAAATGAAAATGAGAAAACAATAGATGAATTAAAAAAGAGAATAGAAACTCTTGAAAATAAAAATTAAAATTAGGAGGGAATAGATAATGAAAAAACTGTCATTTGATTATTCTAAAGCACTTGGGTATGTAAGAGAAGAAGAATTATCTTTTATGAAGGAACAAGTTTTAACAGCTGAAAAATTTTTAAAAGAAAAAAATGGAGCTGGAAATGATTTTTTAGGTTGGATAGAATTACCAACTAACTATGATAAAGCTGAGTTTGAAAGAATTAAAGCTGCTGCAGAAAAAATAAAAAAAGATTCTGATATTCTTCTTGTTGTAGGAATAGGTGGTTCATATTTAGGAGCAAGAGCTGCAATAGATTTCTTATCTCATACTTTCTATAATAATTTACCAAAAGATAAGAGAAAAGGAACAGAGATATTCTATGTAGGAAATAATATCTCTGGAGTGTATTTAAAACACTTATTAGATATATTAGAAGGAAAAGATTACTCAATCAATGTAATCTCTAAATCAGGAACTACTACTGAACCAGCAATAGCTTTTAGAGTTCTTAAAAAACATATAGAAGAGAAATATGGAAAAGCAGAAGCTAAAAATAGAATATATGCAACTACAGATAAAGCAAAAGGAGCATTAAAGAAATTAGCTGATGAAGAAGGATATGAAACATTTGTAATTCCTGATGATGTAGGAGGAAGATTCTCTGTATTGACACCAGTTGGATTACTTCCTATAGCTTGTGCAGGAATAGACATAGATGAGCTTATGGCAGGGGCTAGAGAGGCCCAAAATGATTATAATGCACCATTTGAAGAGAATGACTGTTACAAGTATGCTGCAATTAGAAATATTTTAAATAGAAAAGATAAAAATATTGAGATGTTAATAAACTATGAACCAAGATTACACTATTTTGGTGAGTGGTGGAAACAACTATTTGGAGAATCTGAAGGTAAAGATGGAAAAGGATTATTCCCAGCAGCAGCAGATTTTTCAACTGATTTACACTCAATGGGACAATATATCCAAGATGGAAGAAGAGAGTTATTTGAAACAGCAGTATTAATAGGAGAGCCGGAAGTTGATATAACAATAGAAGCTGAAGAAGTAGATTTAGATGGATTAAACTATCTAGCAGGAAAAGGAATGGATTTTGTAAATAAGAAAGCTGCTCAAGGAACATTACTTGCTCATGTTGATGGTGGAGTACCTAACTTAGTAGTAAATGTCCCAGAAGCTACTCCATTCCATTTAGGATACTTATTCTATTTCTTTGAAAAAGCTTGTGGAATGAGTGGATATATTCTTGGAGTAAATCCTTTTAATCAACCAGGTGTAGAGTCATATAAAGCTAATATGTTTGCATTACTTGGTAAAAAAGGATATGAAAAAGAAGCTGAAATATTAAATAAAAGATTAGAGAATAAATAATTTTTATATATTTAAAGCTTAGAAGTGAGTTTTTTAACTCACTTCTTTTATCATAAATATTTATTAAATAAAAAGGAGAAATAATGAAATTTATAGAAGAGTTCAAAAAATTTGCATTACGTGGAAATGTACTAGATATGGCAGTAGGAGTTATAGTAGGAGGAGCTTTTAGTAAGATTGTATCAAGTATGGTAAATGATATGATTATGCCTATAATAGGAGTTTTTACAGGAAAAATTAATATCTCATCTTTGAGTTTAAAATTACCATCTAGTATAGCTGGTGGGGATTCTGTAGTTATAAAATATGGACAATTTTTACAGAATGTTTTAGACTTTACAATAATTTGTTTATGTGTATTTTTTATGATTAAACTAGTAAATAAATTAATAAAGAAACATGAAGATAGTAAACCAACTCCAAAACCAACAAATGAAGAGCTATTATTAAGAGAAATTAGAGATATTTTAAAAAATAAGAACTAGTGAGAAATTTCTCACTAGTCTACAATAAGATTAACTATTTTTCCCTGATTAACATCTATTAATCCTTTATCAGTAATTTTTAAAGCTGGAGAAACTGGGAGTGAAAGAGTACATAATGACATAATAGGATTATAGTGTTTATATCCTAATTGTGACATTTTTTCTCTAAGTATTTCAATTTCTTTTTCAAACTTTCGTATTGTTTTTTCAGAAAGGATACCAGCTAAAGGTAAGAATATAAAAAAGGAGAAAGATATAACTCTTTCTCCAATTTTTTAAATTTAGTAGTTAATTAGTATTTTTCTCTTTTAATAGCATGGTGGAATTGAGGTAAATAATCCCAGTTTTCTCTAATAATCTCATCAAACATTACTTTAACTTGATGTCCACTATTAACTAAAGGATTTAGTGTTAAAGCATGGATTGCTTTATTATAATCTCCAGTAACAGCAGCTTCTATTGTCATTTCTTCAAAACATTTCATTAATTGAAGAATTCCTCTTGCCTCTTTTGGGAATGGGTCTTGTGGGAATGGTTTAATTCCATCTTTATATACTCTAGCAGTAACCTCAACAGCACAATTATCAGGTAAACAGTCAATTACTCCATTATTTTTAGTAGAAACAACTATAACTGTTCCTTTGTCATTATAAATAGAATTAATTAATTCACAAGCAGCATCAGAATAATATTGTCCTCCTCTTTGCTCTAGTTGCTTAGGTTTTATATTTAAATTAGGATCTTTATATAATTCAAATAATTCTTTTTCAACTTTTTTAACTTGTTCTCCTCTAGTTCCTTTTCCTGATTTTACATCTGCTACTTGAGCTCTATACATTTCATCAGTCATATAGTAATATCTATGGTATCCACAAGGAATCATTCCTAGGTCAAGAATTTGTTCTCTTACCCATGGTTCTTTTGTTCTAATATTAGCTGGAGTATTTTCAAGGTCATTTAAAACACCTTCAACAGCTTCTTTAGTTTTATCTATTCCATTATGAAGTACTTTTCTTCCCCAGAAGAAATGATTTAATCCTCCACAAATTAATTCTACTTCTTCATCTTTTGCATTAAGAGCTTGCACAACAGATTTTCTAACTCCAATAGGAACATTACATAAACCTGCTATTTTTATATTAGGATAGTATTTTATAACTGATTCTGTAACCATTCCACTTGGATTTGTAAAGTTAACTAACCAAGCATTAGGACAAAGTTCAGTCATATCTTTACAAATATCTAGAATTACAGGAATAGTTCTTAAAGCTTTAGTAAATCCTCCAGCTCCATTTGTTTCTTGTCCAATCATTCCATATCTTAGAGGAATTCTTTCATCTCTTATTCTAGCTTCTAATAATCCAACTCTGAATTGTGTTGTTACGAAGTCAGCATCTTTTAAAGCTTCTCTTCTATCTAAAGTTAAATGTATTTTAAATTTATCAGCTAATCCAGCTTTCTCAACCATTCTTTTAGCTAGAGCTCCAACAATTTCAAGCTTTTCTTTTCCATCTTCTATATCAACTAACCATAATTCTGTTACAGGTAATTCTGCATATCTTTTTATAAATCCTTCTATAATTTCTGGAGTATATGATGATCCTCCACCAATAGTAGCTATTTTTAATTTGTGTGACATATAAATTCCTCCTTATATTTTTAATATAGTCTATATATGATTACTTATTTTTATATATTTCAATTAATTCAGTTATTAATTCTCTAGCTAGCATAGAAGTCATTAAATGGTCTTGAGCATGAACCATTAATAAATTCATTTCTGTCTTATTACCATCAGCTTCATTACAGATTAATTGAGTTTGGATTTCATGAGCTGCTAGAGTTCTTTTTTGAGATTCTTTAAGAAGTTGCTCAGCTTTTTCAAAATTACCTTTTTTTGCTTCATTTAAAGCCTCAAAAGCTAAACTTCTTCCTTCACCTGCATTTCCAACTAATGTCATTGCTATTGTTTCTAAGTCCATATTATTTTGCTCCATATATCCCCCTTATTTATTCCCCTTGAGTTTCTTCTTTGTATTTTTGTTCATCATATATTTTAAAGAATGGATAGTATATTATTGCAGGAACTATGAGTGTAACTAAAACACCTATTGTAGCAGATATACTTCCTCCAGTTATTAAATAAGCATAGATAGGTCCTGGTAATGTCCAAGGAACATTAACTCCAGTAGTAATACCAATTATCCCTAATTTTGTTCCCCAATAAAGTAATGTTGTACTAACAATTGGAGCTACAATAAAAGGAATTACTAAAATAGGATTCATAACAATTGGAGTTCCAAAGATAACAGGTTCATTAATATTGAAGATACTAGGTCCTAATGACATTTTACCAATTTCTTTTAACTGCTTACTTCTTGCCATAAATGTCATAAAGAAAACTAGGCTTAAAGTTAAACCTGAGCCACCAAGTTTAGAAGCATAGAAAATAAAGGCTGAGTTAGTAACATTTGGAATTTCTTGTCCTAATTGAAAAGCTAATCTATTTTGATCCATCATTTGTAACCAAATTGGGGTCATAACTGATCCAACAATTGTAGCTCCATGTAGCCCCATGCTCCAGAAAATTTGAGCAGCAAATACTGATAAAATTGTTCCTAAGAAAGAACCACCTAATATAGTAAGAGGTTTTCCAAGTATTATAGTTATAAAATTATGAATATGTTCAAATGGAGTGATTTCAAATCCAATTCTAATAATTAAAGCTAAGACAATAGTTATCATAGCTGGAATTAAAGCTGAAAATGATTTACTTACTGCTGGTGGAACAGAATCAGGCATTTTAATTACAAGATTTTTATCTATAGCAAACTTTACTAATTGTGTTGAGCAAACTCCTACAATAATTGCTACAAATAATCCTTTACTTCCTACAAGTCCTATGTTAATCCCTGTTACAGTAATAGTACTTTCTCCTACTTTATGTAGAATATTAAATGGAGTTAATAATAAAAATGTTGTCAAAGATATTGCTCCACAGGAGATTGGATCAACCTTTTTTCTTTCAGCTAATCTATAAGCTACTCCAATAGCTGCTACTAAAGCCATAACATCGTATGTTACTTGTACAGGGTAAAGTACTCTTTGTTTCCAAAGTTCCCCAAATATTTTTGTCATAAGTTCTGGATAACCAGGTATAGGTAAATATCCAAAAATTAAGAAAATACTTCCTACTATTAATAGTGGCATTGTTAAAGTTAAACCATCTCTTATTGCTTGTAAATATATATTTCCAGATATTTTCATTGCTACAGGTAGAAAATATTTTTCTAAAGCTCCATTAAGTTTATTCATTATTGACATAAGCATCTCTCCTAAAATATTTAATTTAAATTATTTAGTATCTAAAGCTTTTAATGCTGCTTCTAGAACTTTTGCTCCATTCATAGTTCCATAATCAACCATATTAATAACTTCTACTTTTTTATTGTACTCAGCTGCAGTATTGCTTAAGTCAGCTTGTTTAAATCTAACTTGTGGTCCTAGCAAAAAAATATCAAATTCTTTTAGCTTTTCATTAAATTTTTCCACTGGACAAGCTTCTATTTTTACTTGAATATTTTTTTCTTCAGCAGCTTTAATCATTTTTGTAACTAGTAAGCTTGTAGACATTCCTGCTGCACATAATAATAATATTTTTTTTTCCATAAATAACTCCCTCCTAAAAATTAAAGTTTTATTTTATTTTTCATACGGTTATAATACGATAACTTTTAAAAAAAATCAAATTGAATAAAAAATAAGTGTTATTCGTTATTTTGCTTGATTTTTTTAGATTTTATGCTAAAATTATTCATAAATAGTTTTTTAAATTCATACGAAAAAATAAAATGTGAAATTTTCGTTATATTTTTAAAAAGTAAAAAGGGGGAAGCAATTTGGAAAAAAACTATTTTATTGAATTTTCGTCACCTTTAATAAAAGAAGAGAAGAAATTAATCCATTTTTTAATTAAAAAAGAATTAAAATTATTACCTTTAAAGTTTTTATTAGAAGATTTAGAAATACCTGAATTAAAAAATAGTAAACTAAATTTTATAGATCGTTTTGCAAGAAAAGGAATATATATCTATTTAAATGAGGAAGTTATGTATATTCCTATATTTGAATCCTATTATTTCAAGGATAATTTTATAGAGTTTTCTTTTAATCCAATATTTATTGAATATTTAAAAGATGAAAAAAAAATATTTCACTATAATTTACCTCAAGTTTTATTTTTTAAGTATGATTTTTCTGTAGATTTTTTCTATAAAATAATAAAACCTAATTTTTTAAACTCAAAAGTTGAATTAGATTTAGAAGAATTTAAATTGATTATAAATAAGGATAGGTATAAAAGACTTTATGATGTAAAGAGATTTTTAATTGAACCTTTGATTGAAGATATTAATCTTTCTACTAATTTTAAGTTATCTTATAAAATAGATAAAGAAAATAAAAAATATAGTTTAACATTTTACTTAAAAAATATAAAAATTGATGAAATAAAAAATTATGTACAGAATTTTTTACGGTTATATAAGCAGTATATATTAGAGCCAGAAAAATTAAAGATTATAATATTTAATGCAATTCAAACTCATGGATATAATTATACAAAAAATAAATTATTACTTACTATAAAAAATAAAAAGAAATATAATTTGAAGTTTGATGATATTTTTGAAAAATTTTTAAACAATGAATTGGGAGAATTTTATATAATTTTGAAATCTTTTGAATGTGAAGTAAAGGATTTAGATCAATTTAGAAAAATTCTTTTTAAAGAACTTTCTCCATTAGATATTCCAGAAATTGCAACAATGGATTATAATACAAGGTTAACTCAAAAAATATTTGCAATGAAAGAAAGGGATAATATAGAGATAGTAAGTGAAAATTTAAAATTACAACTTTTATATAATATAGAAAAAAAATCAAAAATAACTGTATATTTAAAGTATCTTAAGTAGGGAGAAAGAAATGAAAAATAATACTGCAGAAAAATTAGAGAAGTTACCATTAAGAAAATTATTTTTAGTAATGGCAGTACCATCAGTACTAGCCCAATTAATTAATGTATTATACAATATTGTAGATAGAATATATATAGGTCATATAAAAGATGTAGGTTCTTTAGCTCTTACAGGGGTAGGGGTAACATTTCCGATAATAATGGTAGTTTCAGCTTTTAGTGCCTTTGCTGGACAGGGAGGTGCACCTTTAGCTTCTATTGAATTAGGAGCTAAAAATTATAAAAAAGCAGAGAAAATATTGGGGAATAGTACTGCTTTATTAATAGTATTTGCAATAGTATTAACTATATTTTTTCAAATTTTTAAAACTCCATTATTATATGCTTTTGGAGCTAGTGACAATGTTATAAAATATGCTCATGATTATATAGGCTTATATCTATATGGAACGATTTTTGTTATGTTATCTTTAGGACTTAATACTTTTATTAGTGGACAGGGAAATGCAAAAGTAGCTATGTTATCAGTTTTAATAGGAGCAGTTACTAATATTATTTTAGATCCTATCTTTATATTTGTATTGGGAATGGGAGTAAAGGGAGCAGCATTAGCTACTGTTATTTCACAAGCTTTAAGTGCAATTTGGGTTGTATACTTTCTTTTATCTAAAAAAAGTGTAATAAAGATAAAAATAGAAAATTTAAATCTAGAGAAAGAGATTTTAAAAAAGACAGGAGCATTAGGAATATCTCCTTTTATTATGCAAAGTACAGAAAGTTTAGTTCTGTTAACTTTAAATTCAGGGTTACAGAAATATGGTGGAGATATATATGTAGGTTCAATGTCTATATTAACAAGTGTACTACAACTAATAACAGTACCAGTTTCAGGTATAACTCAAGGTATTCAACCTGTAATAAGTTATAATTTTGGAGCTGGTAATAGAAAAAGAGTTTTACAAACTTTTAAAGGAATGTTAGGAGTATGTTTAACAGTAACAATTATGATGGGAGGAATAGGAGTAATTTTTCCAGAGATATATGTAGGTATTTTTACTGATTCAAAAGAATTATTTGATTTAACTTCTAAATTTATGCCAATTTTTGTATTGGGAATGGTAATCTTTGGAATACAACAAGCTATTCAAGGAACTTTTTTAGCTTTAGGACAAGCTAAATATTCTATATTTATAGCTTTATTGAGAAAAGTTATTTTATTGGTTCCTTTAGCAGTTATTCTACCAATTTTTATGGGAGTAAAGGGAATATATTATGCTGAACCAATAGCTGATATCACTTCAGTAAGTATAGCAAGTATAACTTTTCTTTTAACATATAAAAAAATATTAAAAAGTAGAGGAATGAAAAAATGAGGGCTATTTATAGCCCTCAAAATTTATTTTTATTATCTATATATTAGTTAGATAATTTTTCTATCTATCATTTTTCTAACTACACTCTTAGCAAGGTTTATTCTTTCCTCAACAGTTGATATATCTAGATATTCATTTTTACTGTGAGCTTCTCCTCCAACAGGACCAACAGCATCTACTACTCCAACTCCTAAAATACCTAAGAAGTTTCCATCAGAACAGCCACCAGCAACTTCCCAATCATATCTTATACCCATCTCTTTTTTACTTTCATCAAATAAATCACGAAGAAGAGCAGATTTATTATTAAGTACTAATGGAGGTCTATATCCGATCTCCTTGATTTTAACTTTTATTCCTTCTACCTTAGGATTCTCTTGAAGTTTTTTCATAGTCTCTCTAATTGTTTCAAAGAATTCTACTTGATGAGACCTTCCTTCAAATTTAAAACAAGCATAATCAGGGACAATATTAACTCCAGATCCACCTTCTATAAATCCAACGTTTAAAGAATTTTTAATATCCCAGTTATGAAGTTTAGAAATCTCTCCGACCCAATGAGCAGCTTCTACAATAGCATTGACTCCTTCTTGAGGATAGTTTCCAGCATGAGATGCTTTACCAAAAAATTCTACTTGATATTTAACAAGTCCTTTTCTTTCTATAACAGCATTTCCATTTTTACGTGCTGGTTCAAATATCATTGCATATTTTGCCTTTGCCCCAATTTTTTCAATTATAGGTCTAGAGTGTATAGAGCTTATCTCTTCATCAGTATTCATCACAAGAGCTATTGTTATATCTTCATCTTTAAACTCTTTAGCAACTTCAACCATTGATAAAACACCAGATTTCATATCATATACCCCAGCTCCAGTTGCTATATTTCCTTCTAATTTATATGACCAAGTTGGAACAGTTCCTCTTAGGAAAACAGTATCATTATGACCTAAAAACATTAAATCAACATCTTCAGAATCTCTATTTTTTGCAACTAAAACGGGATTTTTTCCATCATTTTGAGGATAAACTTCAACAATCCAATCCTTTTCTAATTCTTTTTTAAATATTTCAGTAACTTCTTGTACTCCTTCAGGAACATTACTTCCACAATCAATATTAACAAGTCTTTCTAAATCTATTAAAAATTTTTTCATATCCATATATTTTTCCACCTAAATATTATCCAAAGAATACCATATTTGATATAATTACTGCTAATAATCCACCTAACATAGGGATAGCAGTTCTTTTTACAACTTCAAATGGAGATACTCCAGAAATTCCAGAAACAGCAACTATTACTGCTGTAATAGGAGATACACTTCTAGCAATTCCTGCAGATAATTGCATTGGCATAAGCATAACAATAGGATTTAATCCCACAGATGCCGCTACAGCTGGAGCAAGAGCTGCAAAGGCAAAGAAAGGAGCATTTCCAGAACCCATTAATATAGATGATACAACAATGATAGCAGTCATAACTAAAATCATTGGTTGAGGACCTAATCCAGCTGATTTTGTAGATTCAATAAGAGCACTGATAACACCTATCTTAGTTAATCCTAAAGCAAAGAATTCTCCAGCAACAATAAGAGTTATAACATTAGCAAATTGATTTCCCATTGCATTAAAAATGATTTTTAACTCTGTAAGAGTTGATTTAAAAGCTTTTCTTCTGATTCCCTCAATAATCATACTAAGAGTAATACTCATAAACATAGCTTCTACAACACCTATTTTAATACTACTTCCAGTTAAAGGACTGAATACTAAAATTATTAATAATGGAATAATAGGAAGAAAAGCATAAAATTTAGGAACTTCTTTCTCTTCCTCTTTGTTTTCAATATTAGAATTAAAACTTGTTGTATCTAATTTTGCATCCATTTTTTTATTAACTATATAGTGTAGAATTGTGATAACAATTACAGTAACTATTGCTACAGGAATTTGATAGTTAGCAAAATAAAGGGCAGCATCCATTTCAGCAGTTTTTGAAGCTAATACAGCATTACCTGAAGCTGGGCCTAAATCAAGACAAGCAGCAGTTCCAATTACAGAAGTAGCAGCTAATGAAGAAACTCCTAATGAAACAAGAATAGGGTATACAGTAACCATTAATAATACTCCAAGTCCTGAGGCACTAGGAATAAATACATTTAAGATTTGCCCTACCACATAAGATAGAGCTAGAACAATATATGGTGAATTTAATTTTTGTAATGGTTTAATAGAAAGTTTTACTAGGGCATTACTAGCACCAATGTGATCCATATATTTAGCAAAAGCTGAAACTATCATGATAGCTAATCCAAGACTACCAGAGGTTTTTATAAAGTTTTTACTCAATTGAGCAAAAATATCAAGGTATAATGAACCAGTAGCACTTTTTTCCATAACAGGAGAGTTATTTAAAAGTATTCCACCAAGAAGTAGAGCAGCTCCACCTATAATTAAAACTCCTTGAGCATGATATTTTTTTACAATTAAATATCCTACAATTAAAATAACTAAAATTGCAACAACAAAATTCATTTTTATTCCCCCTTTTTAAATATTTTATAAAAAAGGTAATTAAATTTTTAGTTTAATCACCTTTATAGACTATTATTTATCTATCTTATCTGCCCCATGTCTGTAGTGAGGTAGTAATAGAGGTGATATTCTATCTGTTTCTATTCCATTTTTCTTTAGCTCTTCGTGGTATTGCTTTACATGTTCTAATGTTAATTCTTTTACAATAACATTTTTACTCTTATTTCCTGCACTCTTACCAGCTCTACGTCCAAATACAATTATATCAAGTAATGAGTTACCCATTAATCTATTTCTACCATGAATTCCACCAGCACATTCTCCAGCTACATATAGATTTTCAACCTTAGTTTCTCCATACTCATTAATTAAAAGACCACCATTTTGATAATGAAGAGTAGGATATATTAGAATAGGTTCTTTAGTCATATCTATTCCAAACTTTTTAAACATTCTATACATTGCAGGAAGTCTCTTTTCTAAAGTTCCTTCTCCATGAATAATATCAATAAGTGGAGTATCTAACCATACACCAACTTCACCAGTAGGAGTATTAATTCCTTTTTTATTTACTTTACACTCATTGATTATAGCTGAAGCTTCTATATCTCTTGTTTCAAGATGATATATAAATTGTTCTCCATCTACATTTAGAGGAGTAGCTCCAAGTCCTCTTACTTTTTCGGTAACAAGGGCTCCAAATATTTGAGAAGGAAAAGCAACTCCTGTAGGGTGGTATTGAATTGTATCAGCAAAAGCAAGTTCAGCACCTACTCTATAACCTAAAATAAGTCCATCTGCAGTAGCTCCATAGTGATTTGAAGTTGGGAATCCTTGATAGTGTAATCTTCCAGCTCCCCCTGTTGTTAAAATTACAGTTTTAGCTTTTACAACAGAATATTCCTCTGTTTCAAGATTAAATAAAATAGCTCCTGCTACTTTTCCATCTGAATCTTTTAAAAGTTCTACTACTGGAGAGAACTCTACAACTTCTACTCCTAAGTTTCTAACTTCATCTCTAAGTACACGCATTATCTCTGCTCCACTATAATCAGCAGCTGCATGCATTCTTTTTCTTGAAGTTCCTCCACCATGGTTAGTAAGCATAGTTCCATCTTCTTCTTTGTCAAACATTACTCCATAGTCATTTAACCACTTAATAGCTTCTGGAGCATCATGTACAAGAGCTCTTACTAATTCTGGTATATTAGTAAAATGTCCTCCACCCATTACATCAAGATAATGTTTAGCAGGAGAATCATCTGGCTTATCAGCAGCTTGAATTCCTCCTTCTGCCATCATTGTATTAGCATCTCCAAAACGAAGTTTAGTAGCTATCATAACTTTTGCTCCAGTTTTAAATGCTTCAATAGCAGCAGAAGCTCCAGCTCCTCCAGCACCAACAATAAGAACATCTACATCATAGTCAATCTTTTGAAGATTGATTTTATCCATTTCTATCCTACTTTTTGCTTCTATTAAGTTAGCAAGCTCTAAAGGAACTTTTTGTCCCTTATTTACTCCTAGATTAATTGTTCTAAATCCACTTTCAATATAGTCTGGATGATTTTTCTTTAAAATTTCCAATTTTTCTTCTGGAGACAATCTAGGAAAATCATGTCCAAGTCTTTTTGAACGAGTTGCTTCAACTTTTTTAATCAATTCTCTCATTTCTGGTGTATACATCAATAAACCTCCAATTTATACCCTTTATTATTTAGCAATATCTCTATGATTATATAAGTCTTTAAGTTCATCAATACTTTTACTCATTAACTCATCAAGTTCAGCATCCATTTTTCCATCTTTTATCTCTTGAACTCTTTCAGCTAGATGTTTACTTTCTAGAGCAATATATTTTCCTGTAATACGACGAGCTAAAAGTCCTACATTGTAATGAGTAATTCCAGCAGGACATCTTGATGCACAGATTCCACAACCTACACAGTCAAATGATTCTTCAGCACATTTTTCAAATTCTCCTCTTTGAGCATAAGCAATATATTGCATTACATTTAATCCTTGAGAACATCCTTTAGTACATGCATTACAACCTATACATTTATATAGCTCAGGATATAATTCTCCCATTGTTTCTGCTGTAGGTTCAATTTTATCCATATCGTATACAGCTTTTTTTCCAGGGAAGAAAGGAATTTGAGTAAGATACATTCCATCTTCAACTTGACTTTGACAAGCAAGAACAACTTTTAATTCATTTTCTCCTTTTGTTCTATAGATAGTGGCACAAGCTCCACAAAAACCTGACCTACACCCACAACCTCTGATAAGTTGATAGCCAGCATATTCCATCGCATCCATTATAGTCAGAGTTGAAGGAACAGAATATTTTTTACCTAATATAAATACATCAACCATTTGTTTTTCAGCCATTTTTCTCTCCTTACTAGTTTTTATTAATACTCATTTGGAAGTTCTTGAATTTCATCACATCTAAATACTGGACCATCTTTACAAACATATTTATCCCCAATATTACAACGTCCACATTTACCAACACCACATTTCATTTTCAATTCAAGTGTAGTGAAGACTTGTTCTTTTTTAAATCCAATCTCTTCTAAGCCTTGTAATACAAATTTAATCATAATAGGAGGTCCACATACTAGAGCTACTTTATTATTATCTAGTCCTAATTCTTTAACATAGTTTGGAACAAATCCCACATGTCCATTCCAACCTTCAAACTCTCTATCTACTGTAAGATGAACTTTTGTATCTTTTTGATTAGGCCATACATTGAATATATCATTTTGATGAACTAAATCATCTGGAGTACGTGAACCATAAACAATATCTACTTTTCCATAATTTTCACGATTATCCATTACATAGTTTATAACTGAACGAAGAGGAGCAAGTCCTATTCCTCCAGCTATAAAAAGAAGGTCTTTTCCTTTTAGAGCATTTTCTTCAACTGGAAAATTGTTACCATAAGGTCCTCTAATTCCTATTTCTGTTCCCTCTTCAAGTTGGTGGATATAGTCTGTTACTATTCCACATTTTTTTATACTACACTCTATATACTCTTTTACTGTAGGAGATGAAGTAATAGAGAATATAGCTTCTCCAATAGGAGGAACAGAAATCATAGCACATTGTCCTGGCATGAAATCGAAAGGCTTTCCACCCTCTTGATTTTCAATTCTAAATGTTGTAACATCAGGAGTATCTCTTCTAATGTTAGTTATTACAGCCACCTTCGGCATTAAAGGGTCATTATCATGACAACCACAATTACAGCTCATCTTATTCCTCCCCTAATTTTTTTATTACTTTTACTATATTTAATCCAACTGGACATTTTTCTATACATCTTCCACAACCTACACAAGAGTATAATCCATCATGATTTTTAGGATAATATACTAATTTATGCATAAATCTTTGTCTTACTCTTTGAAGTTGAGAAGTTCTAGGATTTCCATGTGCCATACGTGTAAAATCTGAAATCATGCAAGAGTCCCAACATCTATATCTTTCACCACAGTTACCTCCATCATAATCTTTTACATCATAACAGTGGCAAGTAGGACATACAAATGTACAAGAACCACAAGCTAAACATTTTTTACTAATTTCTCCCCAAAATTCTTCCATATCAAAAATTTCTTGTTGTGCTTTTGTAATTTTTTTAGGATTTAAATTTTCAAGAGGAAGAGTTGCTAATTTTTCTTTTATAGATTTTTTTAACTCTTCAAGGTCTGAAGTACTTCCATCTTCTAAAAGAGTAGAAAGAGAGTTTAAAAGTTTTTCTCCTTTTTCACTTTTAGCTTCTAGATATAGATAATCTCCTTTTTCCCAAGTAGCAACATCTGAAGCTGGAGAAGCTTCTGATGGGTCAATTTCAAAAGCTGTACAAAAACAAGTTTCCTCAGGATTATTACATGCAGAAGTTACAATTATTCCTCTATCTCTGTGAGCTTTATAGTATGTATCTACTGGCTCTCTTAAAAAGATATTATCCATTACTTTAAGGCTTGCTGCGTCACAGTTTCTTACACCAAATATTACATATTCATTATCATCTACAGCTACAGGAGTAAGTTCAAGTTTTTTCTTGTTATGTCTAAATTTTAAATATGTTTCAGTTTGTGGAAAAACAAACTCTTTAACTGAAGAATTTGTTTTTAAGACATCAAGTCTTATATTTTTATCTGGGCTATAAGCACCAAAGTTAATTAAACTTCCTTGCTCCATAGGAAGAAATAAATCAAAGTGAGTATTTATAAGTTCCCATAATTCAGGTAATTTACTTTTTAAAATTCTTTTCATTATTTACCTCCTTTTTTTATTGCAAAGTTATCTTTATCCTCTAAAGTATATGATACAAGAGGAGAAGGGGGAGTAGAATCCATACCTGCTTCCCATTCACCATAAGTTTCATTTAAATCTTTAATTATTTTTCTATTTAATAAATCCAATCTTATATGAGCTGGACATACTCTAGCACATTCTCCACAATCTACACAATTTCCTGCAACATGATAAGCTCTAGTTAAATGGAAAAAACTAGTTTCAGTTTCAATATTAGCCTTTCCTAATACATTGATATCATCATTGTCAAAGATGCATTTTACACAGCTACATGCTGGGCATATATTACGACAGGCATTACATCTGATACATCTTGAAAATTCATTTGACCAGAATTCATATCTTTCATCAGCACTCATATTTTCAAGAATTTTTACCTCTCTAAATCTTTCTTCTGGATTTCCAATATTATTAATCTCTTCTCCTATTAACTCATCATAAACTACAGGATTAGGATGAAGACAGTTTTCACATTTAGTATATTTTTTATTTTTTGAATCTAGCATTCCAGAACAAGGGATTCCCCAAACATAAACCTTATCTCTTTCTATTCTATTATCTCTTAAAAGTTGATTAAATCCTAGTGAATCACAACCTTTTAAGAAAACTCCTATTTTTTCATATTTTTTAGTTTGCTCTATTAGATATTTACTTAAATTATTGACACAGTAGTTATCGAAAATAAGAGAGTCTACCTTTTCTACTTCAGTTATAAAAACAGGAGTAGATTCAAAGGAAAAATCTCCTTTTTCCCAACCAATAACCATCTGAACTTTATTATTTAAAAGTGCTTCTTTAGCTATCTTTCTAATTTTTTCAGTCATTATTTCCATCTACCATCCTTCAATTTTTTGTTTGGTCCAAGTTTATAGACATTTTCTAAAACTTCATTCATAACTGTAGCAAATTTATTTGCTTCAGCAGCTGATATCCAATCAATTTTAAATCTCTCTTTTTCAATACCTAAATATTCAAGAAGATTTATAAATATAGAAAAACGACGTCTTGTATAGTAGTTACCAGTAGAATAGTGGCAATCTCCAGGGTGGCAACCAGCTATTACTACACCATCTGCTCCTTTTTGAAAAGCTCTTATTATAAAGTTAGTATTAACTCTACAAGAACAAGGAACTCTAATGATTTTTACATTTGCAGGATAATTCAATCTACTAGTTCCTGCAAGGTCAGCCCCTGCATAACTACACCAGTTACAGCAAAAGGCAACTATTAAAGGTTTGAATTCTTCTTTTTCAACTTTTTCTATAGACGACATATTGCATCTACCTCCGCCATAATTTGTTTGTTTGAAAATCCTTTCAAGTCTATTGCTCCAGGACGACAAGATACTGTACATCCTCCACATCCTTGGCAAAGAGCTTCATTAACTGTTGCTACAAGTTTTCTTATAATTTTTCCATGGTCATTTAAGTCAGTCATTTTTAAAGTAATAGCATCATAAGGACACATTTCAGCACATTGTCCACAACCACTACATAAATCAGTATTAACTGCTGATACGCAAGGGTTAGTTACAAGTTTGTCCTTACTTAAAAGAATTATAGCTTTTGCAGCTGCAGCACTTGCTTGAGCTACTGTTTCAGGAATATCTTTAGGTCCTTGACAAGCTCCTGCTAAATAGATTCCTGCTGAAGCTGTTTCAACTGGTTTTAATTTAGGATGGGCTTCTGTAAAGAAATTATTTGTATCTGTACTTACATTAAGCTTTCTTTTTAAAGCTACAGTATCATCTTTAGCTTTAGTAGCAGCGGCAAGTACTACCATATCAGCATCTATTATAACAGTTTGACCAGTAAGAGCATCTACTCCATTTACCATAAGTTTATCTCCTTGAGGGAAAACTTTTCCTACCATACCTTTTATATATTGGACTCCATACTCTTCAACTGCTCTTCTTTGGAATTCATCAAAGTTTTTTCCTGGAGTTCTTACATCTATATAGAATACGTATGCCTCGATATCAGGATATTTATCTCTTAATAACATTGCATGCTTAGCTGTGTACATACAACAAATCTTAGAACAGTAAGGTTTACCTCTATCACTAGTATCTCTTGAACCAACACATTGAACAAAGACAACTTTCTTAGGTTTAGTATGGTCAGAAAGTTTTAAAAGTTTTCCATGAGTAGGTCCAGCAGCATTAGTTAATCTTTCAAATTCTAGAGAAGTAATTACATTTGGATGATCATAACTGTATTCTCCAAATTTTGAAAGATCTATTAAATCATATCCAGTAGCAACTACTATTGCACCATATTTTTGCTCTATAATCTCATCTTTTTGATTGAAATCTATAGCCTTTGCCATACAAAGTTTTTCACAAATACCACATTTGCCTGTCTTCATTTTTATACATTGAGTTGTATCAATTACTGGAACATTTGGTACTGCTTGAGCAAAAGCTTTATATATTGCTCCTCTATTTGTTAAATTTTCTTCAAATTCATTTGTAGCTTTTCTTGAAGGGCATTTTTCTACACAGATTCCACACCCTGTACACTTATCCATATCTACATATCTAGCTTTTTTTCTAATTGAAACTGTGAAATTTCCAACATATCCATTTACAGTTTCAATTTCACTATAAGTATGCAAAGTGATATTAGGATGCATAGAAGCATCTACCATTTTTGGTGTTAGAATGCAGGCAGAACAGTCTAATGTAGGGAAAGTTTTATCTAGCTGAGCCATTTTACCACCGATACTTGGTTGCTTTTCTACAATATCAACCTTGTATCCAGCATCTGCAATATCAAGAGCAGTTTGAATTCCAGCTATTCCTCCACCTATAACTAAAGCTCTTTTTTCTACTTGACTTTCTCCAGATACAAGTGGTGTATTCAAAAGTGCTTTTGCAACAGCTGCTTTTACGAGAGAGATAGCTTTTTCTGTTCCTTCCTCTTTATTTTTATGAACCCATGAACAATGTTCTCTAATATTAGCTATCTCTACAAGGTAAGGATTTAATCCAGCTTTTTCAGCAGCATTACGGAATGTTGTTTCATGCATTCTTGGAGAACAAGAAGCAACAACTACTCTAGTTAAATTATGTTCTTTGATTGCATCCTTTAACATTGTTTGCCCAATCTCAGAGCACATATATTGATAATTCATTGAATATACAACACCTGGTATATCTTTAGCAGCTTCAGCAACTTTTTCTACATCTACTGTTCCTGCTATATTATTTCCACACCAGCATACAAAAACTCCAACTCTTTGCAATATTCTTCCTCCTCATATAAAGTAATATTATTTGCTATATTTACGAAATGCACTCATAAAAGCTTGTTGAGGGATTTTTTTATCCACCATTAACTTTGGTACATCTTCAGGTTTTAGTTTATTTTCATCTTTTTTTCTAATAATTGTTAATCTTACTGCTTCCATCAATTTACATAAATCAACATTTCTAGGACAACGAGATGCACAGTTAAAACAAGAAGCACAAGTCCAAATAGTTTTACTATTTTTAACAGATTCTAAATCTCCCATTTGAAGATATCTGATAATTTGATGTGGAAGAATATCCATTCCATCAGTAGCAGGACAGCTAGCACTACATTTTCCACATTGCATACAATTTGCAACTTTTTCTTTACTTATTTCTTCTACTAAAAGAATATCTTTTTTATTTTTATTAAAAGTTTTTTTCTCCCTTTCCAATTTTTCCTCCTTAAAATTACTTGTTAATTTTTTTTACTCCCAAAGCTTCAGCTAGTATCTCAGTAAAATATTTTACTGAAATCTCATTTTTAAGTTCAAGATTATATTTACATAGTGGGCAAGCTGTAACAATCTCTATTGCTTCATTTTCAAGTGCAGATTTTATAATTTTTTCACTCATTTTTTCAGTAAGCTCTTTATTATTAACAGCAAGATAAGCACCACAACATTCATTTCTATAAGGATAAATTACTGGGATTCCACCAAGAGCCTCTATAAACTCCTCTATAATAGATGGATTTTCAGGGTCATCTACTTGCATCTGTTTTTTAGGTTTTAATAACATACAGCCATAGTATGCACCAATTTTACGATTTAAGGGGTTTGTAACTTTTTCTTTAATTTTATCAAAACCAACATATTTTTTTAGCATTTCTAAATAATGTATAACTTCCCCTTCTCCATTATATGCTGTTTCTAGTTGAAGATAGTTATTGGCTTTGTTTCTAAAATTTTCATCAATTTTTAAGTCTTCATTTGTTCTTTTCAATACATGATGACAAGCGGTACAAATTGTAACTAATTTATTTCCTTCACTATGAGCACTTGCCAAACTTCTAACTGCTGAGAGTCTAGTTGCTATCTCATTACTTCCTAATGGATATACAGCACCACAACACTGCCACTCTTTTTGTTCTGCTAATTCTACTCCTAAAATTTTAGCTGACTCTAATCCATATTTTTCAAGTTCTTGAGCTTTAGTTTTTAAAGTACATCCAGGATAATAGCTAAATTTCATACTTTTTTCCCCTCCTAATTTAATAATTATTAAAACTTACATTAATATATTTTGATTGTTTTTAGTTTTTTAAGTATTAAAGTTGAACTTAATATATTAGTATATTAAAATGATAACTTAATATCTTTTTTATGTCAATATATTTTTAGGAAAAAAAGAAGATATTGTAAGTAAAATCACAATATCTTCTTAACTTAAAAATTATATAAAATAATTTGGATATTCTTCAATTAAAATATGAAGTCTATTTTTTAATCTACAAAAATGCTTTTCTAAAATCTCTTGAGCTAATTCAGGTTTTTTATATTTAATTATTTCATATATTTGTTCATGACCTTTTAAGGTATAATCATCCTTTATTTTTACAGGAGAATTTAAGTTTCTAACTCTTAAATAATCAAAAAGTTCTCTAGATGTTATTTTAAAAAGTTCTTGAAAACCTATACCTTTAAAAATAAGTTTATGAAAATCAATATCTAGTTTATGATACTCTTCAGCATTTTTAGTTGTGGAAAGAATTAATCTTTGTTTTTCTATATTTTCTTTTAATTTATCTAAATATTCTTGAGGAAAATACTCACAGGCTAGTTGTATCATCTTGACTTCTACACATACTCTAAGTATTTGTCCTGCTTCAAATTTACTTTTATCAATTTTTGTTACAAAGGTTCCACTTTGAGGAAGTGTTTTAATAAGTCCCTCATGTTTTAACAAAAGAAGAGCTTCACGTATAGGAGTACGACTCATATTAAAAATTAGAGAAAGCTCTTGTTCTTTAATTTCAGAACCAGGTAAAAGTTTTAATTCTAGTATATTTCTTTTTAAAACTTTATAAACAAAGTCAGCATTTGTTTTTCCTATTATATTATCATATATTTTCATAGTTATTTGTTTCCTCTCTATGTTATTTTCTTATATTTTACATAATTATCTATTTTTTATATCACTTTTAATTAAACGTACAAGCATTATGATTAGAGGAATTAAAGTAAATAGAATTGCTTTACCTAGAAATATATGACAGAGAATAGTAGATATAAATCCTCCTAATGTAAATATTCCTATCATTTCTAAATGGATTTTTAATCTATTTTTAGCCTCTTGATTATCAACATTTTTAATAAAGTTAACAAAACTTTTTCCAGCTTGTCTTATATGATTCGTACAAAATGTAGTTGCAACTGGAACCTTTCTAGTAGTTTGAAAGGTATTGTATTGCATAGAGCAAATAAAGCTAATAAGAATTTGAGATATCTGATAAGGGGTATCTTCAGGTAAGAAACCTAAGAATGTTACGGTTATTATCTCAATGAAAATTAAAATAGTATCCCAACGAATATTATGTAATCTTTTTATAGGACCACTAATAGCTTCAGATATGATAGTTCCTATAAAATATGCTGATATGGGAATTAAATAATAGAATGCTTGTGAAAATTTTCCTGAACCTAAATTAACAGCAAAAAGAACAAAGTTTGCAGTTTGAGCATTGGAGAAAACTCCACCTCTAATGGTATAGGTAAAAGCACCATAAAATCCACTTGTCATCATTAAAGTTAAAAATACCCATAATTTTTCACATTCTAATTCATTTTCATTGATTCTACTCTTTTTTTTTCTTTTCCATTTAAAGAATTTCATAATTTAAAATACCCCTTATTATTAATTATCTTTACAAACACATTTCATAAATATTTTTTATATCTTCTTTTTTAAGTTCTTTAAATCCTTTTAAAACTCCATTACCACAAGCTTTTTCAGCCATTATATCAAAATGAGTTCTATCAATGTTAAGTTCAGTTAGAGTTTTAGTAAGTTTTAAATCTTCAAAAAAGAATTTTTCTAAAGCTTCTATACCTTTTAAGCTGGCTGTCATATTATCCAAAGAGCTATCTATTCCAAAGACAGAAACAGCAAAGTTTTTAAATCTTTCGGAATTAGTTTCATCTAAAATATATCTCATCCAACGAGGAGTAAGGATAGCTAATCCAAGTCCATGAGTTATATCATAGTATGCTGAAAGTTGGTGTTCCATAGGATGACAGCTCCAATTACATTTTTGACAAGCTCTAGCAAAACCATTTATAGCCCAAGATGAAGTCCACATTAGGTTAGCTCTAGCTTCTTCATTTTCAGGCTCTTTCATAGCAGTAGGTGCATATTTGACAACAGTTTTCATCATTCCTTCCATAAAGCAATCCAGCATGTACATACTTCCAGTTGTATTAAAATATGTTTCCATAATATGTGAAAGTATATCAGCAGCTCCACAAGCAGTTTGATATGGAGAAACTGTAAAAGTATTTTTAGGATTAAGGAAAGAAACTTTAGGTTGCATAAGAGGAGAAGCAACTCCTATCTTATCATTAGTTTCTAAGTTACTAATTACTCCACCAGCATCCATTTCTGAACCAGTTGCTGAAAGGGTAAGAATAGTAACAAGAGGAAGACAATTAATTACAGGTACTTTTTTTGTAACTATATCCCAAGCATCTCCTTCATAAAAAGTAGCTGCAGCAATCGCTTTAGTACAATCTATAACTGAACCTCCACCTACAGCTAGTAAAACATCTATTTTTTCTTTTTTACAAATATTGGCTCCAGTATTAACAGAAGTAACTCTTGGATTTGGTTCTATACCATTTAGTTCAAATATCTCTAGATTTTCTTTTTTTAATTCATCAATAACTTCACCATAAAGTCCAATTTTTTTTATAGAACCTCCACCATAACAAAGCAATACTTTTTTTCCAAATTTTTTAATTTCTTTTCCAAGATTAGAAAGTTGATTATCTCCAAAATATACCTTTGTAGGAATATTATAAGTAAAGTTAAACATAGTTTTTCCCCCCTAGTTTCAAAGTAATCTATTCTAATTATAACATAAAAATATTTTTTTTTCATTTTATATTTTATAATTTTAATTTTAACAAGTGTTTAAAAAACATTTTTTTTGATTTGTTTGTTGACAAAAAAATATAAAGAAACTATAATTTTAAATATGTAATAGTAAAAGTATAGGAGGGGAATAGTTATGGAGAATTTTTTTTATGAAACAAGAAGTAAATTACATAAAAATCCAGAATTAGCATTAGAGGAGTATGAAACAGCTAGATATATAAGAAATTTTTTAGATAATTTAGAAATAGAGTATGAAGAAATTGGAACAAGTACACTTGCACTATTTAAAGGGAAAGAAGATTTATGGTTAGGATTTAGAGCTGACATTGATGCTCTTCCACTTCAAGAGGAAAATGAGGTGGAATATAAATCTAAAGTAAATGGAAAGATGCATGCTTGTGGACATGATGGACATACTACAAATCTATTATATTTTGCTAAATGGTTGAAAGAGCAAATGGATAGTGGAGTTGAATTAAAAAAATCAATAATGCTAATATTTCAAGCTGGGGAAGAGGGAAAAGGAGGAGCAAGATTTATAGCTCAATCAGATATTTTTAAAAATAAAAAATTTGAAGGAATCTTTGCTATGCATGTAAATCCAACATTAGAAGAGGGAAAAATAGCCATTGCCCATGGAGCATTAAGTTTTCAAAATATAAATTTAGATATAGAGATAGTAGGAAAGGGTTGTCATGGAGCTCAACCCCATCAAGGAATAGACTCTATATTAGTTGGAGCAAAATTAGTAGAAACTTATCAATCAATAGTTTCTAGAAATATTGATCCATTAAAAACTGTAATAGTAACAATAGGAAGCTTTAAGGCTGGAGAAGTAAGAAATGTTATTCCTGAAAAAGTTAATATTTTAGGAACAATAAGATTAATTGATACATCTCTAATTGAATTTATAAGGGAGAGAGTTACTAGTATAAATGAGGGATTAGAAAGAGCTTTCGGAGTAAAAATTAATATGAATTTTATGCCTTTTTATCCTCCAGTAATAAATTCAGAAGATTTATATAAAATCGTTGAAAGCTCTATTCCAGAAGATCAAATTGTTAGAGATATAAGATTAACTGGCTCAGAGGACTTTTCTTTCTATTTGCAAAATGGCAATAAAGGATTTATGTTTTTATTGGGAGTAAGAAATGAAGAGAAAGGATTTATAAATCCATTGCATAGCCCAAAATTTGATTTTGATCCAAATACATTGAGATATGGTTTTGAAGTATTTAAAAATATTTTAGAGAAGATGAATGTAATATAGAAGTTTATTAAAGCTCAAGGATAGTTAAGGTTTAGTTATTCTGGAGCTTTTTTATTATTAAGATAGCTTAGAAAACTTGGAAAATCAATAAAAATATGGTATAATATAAAATCAATTGTATTATAATATTTGATTAAGGAGAAAGAAAGATGGAAGAGATAAAAATATCGACTGAATTTATAAAATTAGACCAATTTTTAAAATGGGTTGGAATTTGTGATACAGGTGTAGATGCAAAATTCTTTATTATAGATGGAAATGTAAAAGTAAATGGAGAAATTGAAATTAGAAGAGGTAAAAAATTGTATCCAGGAGATAAGGTTGAAGCTGCTGGAAAAACTTTCATAGTAAAGTAATTTAGTATTTTAAGTAGGGTGGATTAAGATTTGGAAATTTTAGAGATAAATTATATAAATTTTAGAAATTTAATTGATGGAAGTGTAAAATTTTTTCCAAAACTCAATCTATTCTTTGGGAAAAATGGACAGGGGAAGACTAGCTTACTTGAAGCGGTCTATTTTAATGCTACTGGGAAAAGCTTTAGAACTTCTAAAGCAAATGAAATGATGAAATATGGAGTTAAAAGAACAGGAGTCTATATAGTTTATAGAGATAATATAGGAGAGAAGACTCTAACTGTAAAGTTTAATGATAATAAAAAAGAGTATTACTATAATAATAAAAAAGTGCCCTATGATGAATTTTATGGAAAGTTAAATGTTGTTACATATATACCAGAAGATATAGTATTAATAACAGGTTCTCCATCTATAAGGAGAACTTTTTTTGACGGTGAAATAGCACAGACTAATAGTGAATATTTTCAAGATTTAAAAAATTATAACAAGCTATTAAAGATAAGAAATAAATATTTAAAAGAAGAAAGAACAAAGGATACAGAGTATTTGGTATATGAAGATGAATTTATAAAATATGGTGCTAAGGTTATAGAAAAGAGATTGGAGTATGTCCAGAAAATATCTATAATTTTGAATCTAAATTATAGAAAACTTTTTGATAATAAAAAAGAGTTGAGTTTAAGTTATGAGTGCCATTTAGGAAATATAAAAAAATTAAGTCTAAAAGAGATTGAGAAACTTTTAAGAGAGAAAATAAAGAAAAATTTTTCACAAGAGAAAAGATATGGTTTTTCACTATGTGGTCCTCAAAAAGATGATTTTTTATTTATTTTAAATGGACATGAGGCAAAATCTACTGCATCACAAGGAGAGAAGAAATCAATAATCTTCTCTTTAAAATTGTCAGAGATAGATATGGTAATACGTGAGAAAAAAGAAAATCCAGTATTAATAATTGATGATATCTCTTCATATTTCGATTCAAATAGAAAAGAGAGTATACTAAATTATTTAGAAAAGAGAAATATACAAGTTTTAGTAAGTTCAACTGGAGATTTAGGAATAGATTCAAATGATTTTTATGTGGAGGGTGGTGAAATAGTATATGACACAAAAGCTGAATAATATAAGTGAAATGATAGATACAGCTGTAGGAAAAAGTAGAAGATTGAAAGAAGGAATATTAAAGGCTGAGTGGGAGAAAATTGTTGGAAAAATTTGTGAAAAATGTCAACCAGACTATATAAAAGATAAAATTTTATATATTAGGGCTGAAAGTACATTTTTTATTCATCATCTGACACTTGAAAAAGCTAAATATATCAAAACGATAAATAATTATTTTGATGAAGAAGTAGTTAAGGATATAGTTATACGAACTGGAAAACTTGATGAAAATAGAGAAGAGTATTTGGATAAAGAGGAAAAAGAAGAAGAAAAATTAGAGGAACAACATATAAAAAAAGAAGAGGTATTAGAAAATTTAAATAGTTCTGATACATTAAAAAGAAATTTGGGAATAATGGAAAAGATAGAATATCTAAGAAAAATAGCTATGGAGAGAGAGGAGTATTTACTTTCTCATGGATATAGAAAGTGTAAAGTTTGTGGAATGCTCTATGAGGGAGAAGAAGAGTTTTGTAAAGTATGTATAGATAATGGAAAAGCTAAAGAGTATTTAAAAAAAATAGGAAAGAATATACATTCAAAAGAGTTTGAGGAAAGTGAAGAGTAGTGTATATCTTTTTAGAAAATAAAGTTTTGATCCCAAGCAAAAAAATTATACTTATTATTGATTATATACATATTACAAACGAAGAGAATAAAGGCTTTTATGAAAAACAACTGGCAGAAAAAAGATTAGTAGATTTAGCTGAAAAGAAAAAAAAAACAGTTATAGTAACTGATGATAGTATATATATAACATCTTATGGAACACAGACATTAATGAGTAGAGGTAATGAATTTTTTAATATAATTGGAGGTAGAAAGTGAGCAATAATTATCAAGCAGAAGATATAACAGTCCTAGAGGGACTTGAAGCAGTTAGAAAAAGACCAGGAATGTATATAGGTACAACTTCTGAAAGAGGGTTACATCATCTGGTTTGGGAGATAGTAGATAACTCAGTTGACGAAGCACTGGCTGGGTATTGTACTCATATAGAGGTAAGTATACTTCCAGATAATGTTATAGAGGTAGTAGATAATGGAAGAGGAATTCCAGTAGATATCCATCCTAAATATGGAAAATCAGCATTAGAAATAGTTTTGACAGTATTGCATGCTGGAGGAAAGTTTGAAAATGATAACTATAAAGTATCTGGAGGACTTCATGGAGTTGGAGTTTCAGTAGTTAATGCTCTTTCATTATGGACAGAGGTAGAAGTAAGAAAAAATGGGAAAGTTTGGTATCAAAAATACAATAGAGGAATACCAGAAGAAGCAGTAAAAGAGATAGGAATAACAGAAGAACATGGAACAACAGTAAGATTTAAAGCTGACCATGAGATTTTTGAAACTTTAGTTTATGATTATAATACCTTAAAAAATAGATTAAAAGAGTTAGCCTACTTAAATAAAGGGCTAGTAATAACTCTTACAGATTCAAGAAAAGAACCATTTAAAAAAGAGATTTTTGAATTTGAAGGAGGAATAGCTGACTTTTTAAGAGAAATAACTGAAGATACAGAAAAGCTTATAAAAGAACCTATTTATATGACTGGAGAAGTTGATAATATAGGAGTGGAGATAGCTTTTCTATACACAGTAAATCAGTCTGAGATAATATATTCTTTTGTAAATAATATTAATACACATGAGGGTGGAACACATGTTCAAGGTTTTAGAACTGCTTTGACAAGAATTATCAATGATGTAGGAAAAGCACAGGGACTATTAAAAGATAAAGATGGAAAACTTCAAGGAACAGATATCAGAGAGGGAGTAACAGCTATAGTTTCTGTAAAAGTTCCACAACCACAATTTGAAGGGCAAACTAAAACAAAATTGGGAAACTCAGAGGTTACAGGAATAGTATCTACAGTTGTGGGTGGACAATTAAAAATGATATTAGAGGATAACCCTAATGATACAAAGGTTATTATAGAGAAAATATTAAATTCTAAAAAAGCAAGAGAAGCTGCACAAAGAGCAAGAGAACTTGTTCTTAGAAAATCAGCACTTGAAGTAGGTTCTTTACCAGGAAAATTAGCAGATTGTTCATCTAAAAATCCAGAAGAATGTGAAATATATATAGTTGAGGGGGACTCAGCAGGAGGTTCAGCAAAACAGGGTAGAGATAGATATCATCAAGCTATATTACCTCTTAGAGGAAAGATTTTAAATGTTGAAAAAGCAGGACTTCATAAAGCACTTGAAAATAATGAAGTAAGAGCTATGATTACAGCTTTTGGAACAGGTATTGGAGATAATTTTAATATTGAAAAATTGAGATATGGGAAAATAATACTTATGACAGATGCTGACGTAGATGGAGCTCACATAAGAACTCTTTTATTAACGTTCATATACAGATATATGATAGAGTTAATCTACAATGGAAATGTGTTTATTGCACAACCACCATTATATAAAATCTCTTATGGAAAACAGATAAAATATGCTTATTCAGATAGAGAACTAAAAGAGATAACAGAAGCGTTTGAAGGAGAGGATAAAAAATATACTCTTCAAAGATATAAAGGACTAGGAGAAATGAATCCAGAACAGCTTTGGGAAACAACTATGGACCCTCAAAATAGAACACTATTAAAAGTTACAATAGATGATGCAAGAGCAGCAGATATGCTATTTGATAAACTAATGGGAGATAAAGTAGACCCAAGAAGAGAGTTTATAGAAGAAAATGCAGAATATGTAAAGAACTTAGATATTTAATTCTGTGTATTATGAAAATCTTGGATTATATGGTATAATCTATTGAAGGGAAAATTATAGAGTAAGAGGAGTAATAATCAAATGTCGAATATAAATAATAGATATATAGAAGATGAAATGAAAGAATCATACCTTGATTATTCAATGAGTGTTATAGTAAGTAGAGCTCTTCCAGATGTAAGAGATGGAATGAAACCTGTACATAGAAGAATACTATTTGCTATGAATGAACTTGGTATGAGTTTTGATAAGCCCTATAAAAAATCAGCAAGAATCGTAGGAGAAGTTCTAGGTAAATACCATCCACATGGAGATTCAGCTGTGTATAGTACAATGGTAAGAATGGCTCAAGACTTTAACTATAGATATCCTTTGATTTCTGGACATGGAAACTTTGGTTCTATAGATGGAGATTCAGCAGCGGCAATGAGATATACTGAAGCTAGAATGGCAAAGATAAGTAATGAGCTTCTAGAAGATATAGATAAAAATACAATAGATTTTAGAAAAAACTTTGATGACTCATTAGATGAACCAACAGTGTTACCAGCAAAATTACCAAATCTATTACTTAATGGAGCAACAGGAATAGCAGTAGGAATGGCTACAAATATACCACCTCACAATTTAGGAGAGGTAGTAGATGGAACACTTGCTCTTATAGATAATCCAGAGCTTACTCCTCTAGACTTAATGGAGTATATAAAAGGACCAGATTTTCCTACTGGTGGAATAATAGATGGAGATAAAGGTATAAAAGATGCCTATATGACAGGTAGAGGTAAAGTAAGAGTAAGAGGAAAAATTGAGATAGAAGAGTTGAAAAATGGTAAAATAAATATTATAATAAGAGAAATACCATATCAATTAAATAAAGCAACTTTGATAGAGAAAATAGCGGAATTAGTAAAGGATAAAAAGATAGTTGGAATTTCTGATTTAAGAGATGAGTCAGATAGAGATGGAATAAGAGTTGTAATAGAACTTAAAAAAGGTGAAGAACCAGAGCTTATTTTAAATAAACTTTATAAATATACAGATTTACAAAGTACATTTGGAATAATAATGCTTGCCCTTGTAAATAATACTCCAAGAGTATTAAACTTAAAGCAGATAATAGAGGAGTATATTAAACATAGATTTGAAGTAATTACAAGAAGAACTCAATTTAACTTAGATAAAGCTGAAAAAAGAGCTCACATTTTACAAGGATATAGAATAGCTTTAAATAATATAGATAGAATAATAGAATTAGTTAGAGCTGCTACAGATGGAAATCAAGCTAGAGAGCAATTAGTAGAAAAATATGGATTTACTGATATACAAGCTAGAGCTATACTAGATATGAAGCTACAAAGATTGACTGGACTTGAAAGAGATAAAGTAGAAGCAGAGTATCAAGAGATAGAAAAATATATATCAGAATTGAGGGAGATTCTAGCTAATGATTCAAAAATATATGAGATAATGAAAACTGAGCTTCAAGAGTTAAAAGATAAGTATGATGATGATAGAAGAACAGTTATTGAAAAAGAGAGAAAAGAGATAAATCCAGAGGATTTAATAAAAGATGAAGAGGTAATACTTACATTTACAAATAAAGGTTATGTAAAGAGAATGGAGCTAAGTAAATATAAGGCTCAAAAAAGAGGTGGAAGAGGAGTAGCTAGCCAAAATACAGTAGAAGATGACTTTGTAGAGAATATAGAGTCAGCTATGAACCTAGATACACTTATGATATTTACAAACCAAGGAAGAGTATATAATATAAAAGTATATGAGATTCCTGAGACTTCTAAACAGTCTAGAGGTAGATTGATAGGAAATATAATAAATCTTAAGACAGATGAAAAGATTAGAGCTATTATAAAAACTAGAGATTTCTCAAATGAGAATGAGGTTATATTTGTAACTAAAGATGGAACAGTTAAAAAGACTAACCTAAGTGAATTTAAAAATATTAATAGTTCAGGATTGAAAGCTATTAAATTAAAAGAGAATGATGATATAATATATGTAGGACTTATAGAGGATATAGTAAATGAACAGTTATTGATAGCTACACAGGCAGGATATTCTATAAGATTTAGTTGTGAAGAGTTGAGAGCTACAGGTAGAGACACTATGGGAGTAAAAGGTCTTACATTGAGAGAAGGAGATACAGTTGTATCAGCTCTTCTTATAAAAGATATAGAAAATAGTAGTATTTTAACTATTACAGAAAATGGTTATGGTAAGAGAACAAAAATAGATGAATATCCACTACAATCTAGAATTGGTAAAGGAGTTATTAATTTAAGATGTAGTGCTAAGACAGGTTCAGTTGTATCAGTTTTATCTGTATCTACTGATGAAGAGTTAATGGCTATTACTTCTTCAGGAGTAGTTATTAGAATAGCTGTAGATGATATAGTGCTATACGGTAGAGCAACTCAAGGAGTTATTATTATGAAGGTTCATGGTAAAGATGAGAAAGTTGTTTCTATAACAAGAGTAAAATCAGAAGAAAATGAAGATGAACAGGCAGAGAATATAGCATCTTTTAGCGAGGAAGTAACTTCAGATGAGATAGAAATTTCAGACGAAGAAATAATAGAAGAAACAGTAGAATAGTTATTGTTTCATATACTAAAATGAGGTGATATATATGAGAAGAGCATTAGTTTTATTTGGAAATGAAATAGAAAGAGGAAGCTTAGCTGAAAGTGCAGCTTTCTTAGAGAAGGAACTAGGATTTAAAATATACCCTCTTTATGTAAAGGATATAGCTAGAGAGAAACTTATGTCAGCAACAGATGGACTTATGTTAGCTGGAAGAGCACCATTTATATCTCATGGTTGGGAAGAGATAGAGCAAGCAGAAATACAAGGGATAAAAGAAGTATTGAAAGAAAAAAATATAGATGCTGAATTGTGTGTTGATATAGGAGATGTAGCAGAAGTAGTAACTGAGCATATGAAAAGATGCGATTTATTAGTTATGGGAAAAAATGATATATTGACTGAAAAAGAGATAAATATATTAAAAGGAAATTATAAATCAATGTTGTTAATTGGTGAAAGACCATTGAGTTCAATGGAAAATATAGTTATTGGTAATGATAATGGAGTTAAAGTCAATAGAAGTTGCAATCATTTTATAAGTCTTTTCCCAGAAATTAAGAGATTTTCATCTTTTGTAATTAATAAAGAGATAGAAGATAATATGTTAGTAGATTATTTAGTAGGGCATGAAAAAGAGGTTATTCATGAAGAACTAACAACAAATAACTATGAAGATGTATTAAAGAGAGTAGATGAAGCGGATCTATTTATTATGGGAAATTTAAGTAAAAGCTATTTCTTTGAAAAAATTATAGGAAAAAATGGTATAAAATTATTAGAAAAAGGAAAGGCACCTATATTTATAGGATAAAATTAGGTAGTAAAGATGAAAGTTTTGGTAATTTCAGATTCACATCAAAGATTAGACACACTTATAAGAATATATGAAAAAGAGAAACCAGATGTTGTTATCTGTGCTGGAGACCATAGCAAAGATGGAGAGGAGCTTTCCTTTGTATGTCCAAATTCTAAGTATTATATAGTACGTGGAAATTGTGATATATTTGATAGAAAATATGATGATGAGATGGTATTTGAGCTGGAGGGATTAAAAATCCTTCTGGCTCATGGTCATGAATACAGAGTAAAATATAATTATATCTCAATAGAGGAGAGAGGAAAATTATTAGGATGTGATATTGTTATATTTGGTCATACTCATATTCAATATCTGTTTTCAAAAAATGGAATTACACTATTTAATCCAGGAGCTGTATATGGGAGAGAATATGGTATATTGGAAATAGATGGAGGCAAATTCCAGTTTTATCATAAAAGTATATAAAAATTTTAAAATATAAAAGCCTTTTAAACTAGGGAGGAAAAATGAAAGAAAAGGTAGCACAGCTAAAAGAAACTGCTGGATTAAATATTGAAAAAGCAGAATCTTTACAAGAATTAGAAGAGATTAGAGTAAAATTACTTGGAAAAAAAGGGGAATTGACAGAGATTTCAAAAGGAATGAAAAATCTTACTCCTGAAGAAAGACCAGTTGTAGGTCAATTAGTTAATGAACTTAGAGAGTTTATCAATTCAGCACTAGAAAATAAAAATAGTGAATTAAAAGAAAAAGAAAAAAATAAAAGATTAGCTGAAGAGGTAATAGACATAACTCTTCCAGGAAAGAGAAATGTATTAGGAACTACTCATCCTATTACAGAGACAATGAATTTTATGAAAGAGATTTTTATAGAAATGGGATTTGATGTAGCTGATGGACCAGAGGTAGAGTTAGTAAAGTATAACTTTGATGCTTTAAATATACCAGATACTCATCCATCAAGAGATATTACAGATACATTCTATATAAATGATGATGTTGTTTTAAGAACTCAAACATCACCGGTACAAGTAAGATATATGTTAGAGCATAAACCACCATTTAGAATGATATGCCCAGGTAAAGTATATAGACCAGACTATGATATATCTCATACACCTATGTTCCATCAAATGGAAGGACTTATGATAGGAGAGAATATATCATTTGCAAACTTTAAAGCAATATTAACAGAGTCATTAAAGAAAATGTTTGGAGATACAGAAGTTAGATTTAGACCACACTTCTTCCCATTTACAGAGCCATCTGCAGAGGTAGATATTCAATGTGCTGTATGTAAAGGAAAAGGTTGTAGAATGTGTAAAGATAGTGGTTGGGTAGAAATAATGGGTTGTGGAATGGTAGACCCAGAGGTTCTAAAGGCTGTTGGATATGACCCAGATGAAGTAAGTGGATTTGCTTTTGGAATGGGAATAGAAAGAGTAGCTATGTTAAGACGTGGAATAAATGACTTAAGAGCTTTCTTTGAAAATGATGTAAGATTTTTAAAACAATTTAAGTAATTCTGGAGGAGAATAATGTTAATTTCTTTAGACTGGCTAAAACAGTATGTAGATATAAAAGAGGATATAAAAGAGTTAGATAATGCCTTAACTATGATAGGTCAAGAAGTTGAAGCCATAGATATTCAAGGAAAAGGACTTGATAATGTAGTAATAGGGCATATAGTTGAGTATGGAAAACACCCTAACTCTGATAAGTTAACACTTGTAAAAGTAAATATAGGAGAGGAAGAGCCATTACAAATAGTATGTGGAGCTCCAAATCATAAATTAGGGGATAAAGTAGTAGTAGCTAAAATAGGAGCTGTACTTCCTGGAGATTTTAAAATTAAAAAGAGTAAAATAAGAGATGTAGAATCATTTGGAATGCTTTGTTCTCAAGTTGAGCTTGGAATAGGAGAGGATGGAGATGGAATAATAATCCTTCCAGAAGATGCTCCAATAGGTGTGGAATATAGAAAATATGCAGGTTTAGATGATGTAATATTTGAACTTGAAATCACTCCAAATAGACCTGATTGTCTTTCACATATAGGAATAGCAAGGGAGATAGCAGCTTATTATGGAAGAAAAGTAAAATACCCATCAGTTACTTATACTGAGGCTATTGATCCTACTACAAAAGTGGCAAAAGTAAATATAGATGATAAAGATAGATGTAAAAGATATATGGGAAGAGTAATAAGAAATGTTACTGTAGGAGAGTCTCCAGAGTGGTTAAAGAAGAGAATAAGAGCTATGGGATTAAAACCTATAAATAATGTAGTAGATATAACAAACTTTGTTATGTTTGAATATAATCAACCTATGCATGCTTTTGACTTAGATAAAGTAGCTAATGGAAGTATAGTTGTAAGAGAAGCTAAAATGGGAGAAAAAATTACTACTCTTGATGGAGTTGAAAGAGAGTTAACTAATGGAGAGTTAGTAATAGCAGATGATGAAAAAGCTATTGCAATAGCAGGAATAATTGGAGGAATAGGAACAGAAATAACTTCTGAAACAAAAAATATATTCTTGGAAGTAGCATATTTTACACCAGAAAATATTAGAAAAACAGGAAGAAGATTAGGAATTTCAACAGATTCTTCATATAGAAATGAAAGAGGAATAGACATAGAGGGAATTCCAGATGCAAGTGAAAGAGCTATGGCATTGATAGCTGAAATTGCTAATGGAGAGATATTAGATGGTGCAATAGATAAATATATTGAAAAACCACAAAAATATGAGATTCCATTGAGCTTAGAAAAATTAAATAAATTTATAGGAAAAGAACTTTCTCCAGATGTAGTAGGAAAGATTTTAAGTAATTTAGGATTAGGAATAAGAACACTATCGCAAGATACATTAGTTGTAATTCCACCTACATATAGAGGGGATTTAACAAGAACTGCTGATATCTATGAAGAGATAATAAGAATGTATGGTTTTGAAAATATAGAGCCAGTAATGCCAATAGAAAATATTCAAGCTGGTAAAAAAGCTGAGAATATAGATTTAATAGATAATACAAAAGAAATTTTAAGAGAGATTGGACTTCAAGAAGTTATCAACTACTCATTTATTCCTAAAAATGTAGTGGATATTTTAAATATAAAAGAGAGAGTAATAGAGATAAAAAATCCATTGAGTGAAGATATGGCAATATTAAGACCAACACTTATGTGGAGTGTACTTTCAAACATAAGAGATAACATAAATAGAAACCAATTTGATTTAAGATTCTGTGAAGTATCGAGAGTATTTTCGCCAGCAGAAGAGTTAGCAAATGAAGATTTAAGAGTTTGTATAGGACTTGCTGGAAGACCAGAGAGAACACTATGGAATCCAAAACCAGAGGCTTATGATTTCTATACAATTAAAGGATATGTAGAAAAGCTTATGGAGTATATGGGAATAGCTAGATATAAATTAGAAAGAAGTACTAACTCTAATTTCCATCCTGGAAGAAGTGCAGAATTAAGAATAGGTAATGATGTAATTGGAGTATTTGGAGAGATTCATCCAGATGTTCAAGAGAAGATGGAAATAAAGAGAGAGAGAGTATATATTGCAGAGATAGATTTAACTAAATGTGTAAAATATATGAAAAATTCTAATAAATATGAGAAAATAGTAAAATATCCAGAGGTTACTAGAGATTTAGCTATTGTTCTTTCTAAAGATGTACTTGTAGGTAATATGATAGAAAGCTTGAAAAAAGTGTCTCCTATAATAGAAAAGATAGATATATTTGATGTATATGAAGGAGATAAAATAGAAGCTAATAAGAAGTCTGTTGCTATAAGTATAGTTTTAAGAAATAAAGAAAAAACTTTAGATGAAAAAGAGATAAATAGTGCAATTGAGAAGATACTTGCAACTATCTCTAAAGATTATAATGGAGAGATAAGACAGTAGTGAAATTAGAGAGTAGTAAAAACTTAGGAGAGTTTTAGCTACTCTCTTTTAAGATAAAATGGAGGGGGAATATAAATGGATACATTAAAAGAATTATTTAAAATTGGAAATGGACCATCAAGCTCGCATACTATGGGACCAGAGAGGGCAGCAAAAAAATTTAAAGCTAAAAATCCAAATGCGGCAAGATTTGAAGTAGAACTATATGGTTCATTAGCTTTAACAGGAAAAGGACATTTGACAGATTGGATAATAATTGAAACTATGAAACCTATTCCAACAGATATATTATGGAAACCTGAGGTAGTTCATAGATATCATACTAATGGAATGTTATTTAAAGCTTTTGATAAAGATAATAATCAAATAGATGAGTGGTTGGTATTCTCTGTTGGTGGAGGAACAATAATGGAGCACTATCAAGAAAGAAAAGGGGCTCAAGCTATATATCAACTAAACTCTATGGATGAGATAAAAAAATGGTGTGAAGATAATCAAAAAGAGTTATGGGAATATGTTGTAGAGTGTGAAGGAAAAGAGATATTTGAATTTTTAAAAGAGATTTGGGAAGCTATGAAAGAGGCAGTAGAAAGAGGAATTAATACTACTGGAGTACTACCTGGAACACTTAAATATCCAAGAAAAGCTTCAAATTTCTATAGAAAGGCTAGAAATAATCATAGTAGAGGTGGATTTTTAGGAAGAATATTTGCTTATACTTTAGCTGTATCAGAGGAAAATGGAGGTGGAGGAAAGGTTGTAACTGCTCCAACATGTGGAGCTTGTGGAGTTGTACCTGGACTTTTATATGCTCTTAGAGAAGAGTATGACTTACAAGAGGATGAAATTTTAAAAAGCTTAGCAATAGCAGGACTTATAGGAAATCTTATAAAAGAGAACGCTACTATTTCTGGAGCAGAGGGTGGATGTCAAGCAGAGGTAGGTTCAGCTTGCTCAATGGCAGCAGCTATGGCATGTTTCTTACTTGGAGGTTCATTAGCTCAGATAGAGTATGCAGCAGAGATGGCATTAGAGCACCACTTAGGACTTACTTGTGACCCAGTAGGAGGTTATGTACAAGTACCTTGTATAGAAAGAAATGCAGCAGCTGCAGCAAGAGCTTTAGATGCAGCAGCATATAGTTTATATACAGATGGAAAACATAAAGTAACTTTTGACCAAGTTGTAAAAACTATGGGAGAAACAGGAAAGGATTTAAAAGAGGAATATAAAGAAACCTCATTAGGAGGACTTGCAAAATTTACATTTAATGCAGAGTGTTAAAAGGAGAAGTAAAGAATGAAGTTGATAGTAGGGCTGGGAAATCCAGGAAATAAATATGAAAAAACAAGACATAATATAGGATTTGAAGTGATAAACCATCTTCAGAAAGAGCTTAGTATAACAAACGAAAAGGAAAAATTTCAAGGGCTTATTAGTGAGAAAAATATTGATGGAGAAAAAGTTCTTTTTCTAAAACCACAAACTTTTATGAATCTTAGTGGAAATTCAATAATAGAAGTAATAAATTTCTATAAATTAAATCCTAAAACTGATTTAGTTGTAATTTATGATGATATGGATCTTCCAGTTGGAAAATTAAGAGTAAAAGAGAAGGGAAGTTCTGGTGGACATAATGGAATAAAATCTATTATTTCTCACTTAGGAGATGAATTTTTACGTATAAAATGTGGAATAGGGAAACCAAAAGATAATACTATTGACTTTGTATTGGGACAGTTTAGTAAAAGTGAACAAGAAGAGGTTACAATGATGATAGAAAATGCAAGTAAATGCGCAATTGATATTATTCAAGATATTGAAATAGGAAAAATAATGCAGAAATATAACAAAAAGTAATTAAAAAAATTTCTAAAAAATATTGAGAATTAGTGATAAATGTGGTAAACTTAGTTTAGTAACAGTTAACTTTAAAAAGAAAGGAGATTTATTATGAAATTTTTTGGTTTCAGAGGAGGAGTTCATCCGCCTGAAAATAAAGTTCAAACAGAAAATATGGCTGTTGAAGAATTAAAAGCACCAAAAATGTTGTATGTAGCACTATTACAACATATAGGAGCACCATTAGATCCACTTGTAGCAATTGGTGATAAGGTTTTAAAAGGACAAAAAATAGCTGATTCTCAAGCTTTTATGTCATCACCTATTCATTCCCCAGTAAGTGGAACAATCAAAAAGATAGAAGAGCATGTTTTTCCTTTAATGGGAAGAATAAAAACTATCATGATTGAAAATGATGAGCAAGATACTTGGGCAGAATTACCAAAAATAGAAAACTGGGAAACTGCTGATAAAAAAGATTTACTTGCTATGATAAGAGAGAAGGGTATAGTAGGAATAGGAGGAGCAAGTTTTCCTACTCATATCAAATTAAATCCTCCAGCAGATGCAAAAATTGATACATTATTATTAAATGGAGCAGAGTGTGAGCCTTATCTTAATTCAGATAACAGACTTATGTTAGAACATCCAGAAAAAATAATAAATGGTATAAAAATTATTAAGAAAATATTAGGAGTAAATACTGCTATAGTAGGAATAGAAGAAAATAAACCTGAAGCTATTGCTTCTATGAAAAAGGCAGCAGAAGGTACTGGTATTGAGATAGCACCGTTAAAAACAAAATATCCTCAAGGAGGAGAGAAACAACTTATAAAAGCTGTTTTAGACAGACAAGTTCCATCTGGAAAACTTCCATCAGCTGTAGGAGTTGTAGTACAAAATACAGGGACAGCAGCAGCTATCTATGATGGTATTGTAAATGGAATTCCACTAATTGAGAAAGTAGTTACAGTTTCTGGAAAAGCAATAGCTAATCCTAAAAATGTAAAAGTAGCAATAGGAACACCATTTTCATATATTTTAGACTATTGTGGAGTAAATAGAGAAGTTGTAGATAAACTAGTAATGGGAGGACCAATGATGGGAATGGCTCAATTCTCTGAAGAAGCTCCTGTTATTAAAGGAACATCTGGATTATTAGCTCTTACGAAAGAAGAAACTAACCCATATAAAACAAGACCTTGTATAGGTTGTGGAAAATGTGTAGAAGCATGTCCTATGGGATTAGAGCCACTTATGTTTGCAAGACTTGCATCATTTGAGCAATGGGAACAACTAGGACAATATAATTTAATGGATTGTATTGAGTGTGGTTCTTGTGCATATATTTGTCCTGCTAACAGACCATTAACAGAGGCTATAAAAATAGGAAAATCAAAATTAAGAGCAATGAAAAAGTAAATTAAAAGATAACAGAAATTGTTATTGAGTTATCAGGAGGGCAAAGTGACTAATATTTTGAAAATGGGGCCATCACCTCATATAAGAACATCAGAAACAGTTGAAAAAGTAATGTATGATGTAATTATATCACTAATACCAGCATTCTTATTTGCTGTTTATGTATTTGGTATAAGAGCATTTATAGTAACAGCAGTATCAATACTTACTTGTATGGTTACTGAGTATTTATGTCAAAAAGTAATGGGGCAAGAGCCATCTATATTTGATGGAAGTGCTATCATCACAGGAATATTATTTTCATTTGTAATTCCAGTTATTATGCCATTACAATATGTAGTTGTAGGTTGTGTAGTATCTATTGGACTTGGAAAAATGGTATTTGGAGGACTTGGACACAATGTATTTAACCCTGCATTAGTAGGGAGAGCATTTGTACAAGCTTCTTGGCCAGTAGCTATCACTACATTTGCTTATGATGGAAAAGCTGGAGCAACAGTACTTGATGCTATGAAGAGAGGAATCTCATTAGACTCAGCTTTATTAGAAGGTGGAAATCAATATGTTCAAGCTTTCATAGGAAGAATGGGAGGATGTCTAGGGGAAACTTCAGCACTTGCATTATTGATAGGTGGAATTTACCTAATCTATAAAAAACAAATAGATTGGAAAGTACCAGCAATAATAATTGGTACAGTATTTGTATTAACTTGGGCAATGGGTGGAGACCCATTAATGCATATCCTTTCAGGAGGACTTTTCTTAGGAGCTTTCTATATGGCTACTGATATGGTTACAAGTCCACATACTCCAAAAGGAAAGATTATATATGCATTACTTTTAGGACTTCTAATATCAATGATTAGAATGAAAGGTGGATATCCAGAAGGAGTTGCATACTCTATCTTAATTATGAACGGAGTTGTACCTCTAATCAATAGATATACTAAACCTAAAAAATTTGGTGAGGTGAAAGCTAATGAAAAATAGATTTGTACACTATGGACTAGTTCTATTAGTAATAGCTGCAGTCTCAGCTGGAGTATTAGGATTAGTAAATGATTTTACAAAAACAGTTATTGCACAAAATAATGAAAAAGCTCAAAATGAAGCAAAAAGACAAGTTTTAACAGCAGCAAATGAATTTAAAGCAGATGAAGCTGTTACAGCTGAAGGATTAGAATTTGTACCTGGATATGATGCTAATGGAAATAAAGTAGGATATGTTACAACTGTTGCTCAGCCAGGATATGCTGGAGATATAACATTTATCTTAGGAGTAACTTTAGATGGTAAAATTGCAGGAGTAAGAGTTACAAACCAAGCTGAAACTCCGGGATTAGGAGCTAAAGTTGCTGGAATTGAGTGGCAAGACCACTGGATTGGAAAAGATTCATCTTACGAGTTTAATAAATCTGTGGACGCTTTTGCAGGAGCTACTATATCTCCAACTGCTGTTTACACAGGACTTATCAGAGCTTTAAAAGCTTATGAAACTGGGGTGAGTAAATAATGAAAACTAATTATGGAAAAATAATAATATCAGGAATTTTTAAAGAAAACCCTATATTTGTATTATTCTTAGGATTATGTCCTACACTTGGAGTTACAAGTTCAGCTATGAACGGATTATCAATGGGACTTGCTGTTATTGCAGTTCTTGCTTGTTCTAACTTATTGATATCTGCATTTAAAAGTGTAATACCATCACAAGTAAGAATACCAGCATATATTATGATAATTGCATCACTAGTTACTATAGTTCAAATGGTAATGGAGGCATATACTCCAGATTTATATAAAGTACTAGGACTATTTATTCCTCTTATCGTTGTTAACTGTATTGTACTTGGAAGAGCTGAAAGTTTTGCATCTAAAAATGGTGTATTTGCATCTTTCTTAGATGGTATTGGTTCAGGACTTGGATTTACTCTTTCATTAACAGTATTAGGAATGATTAGAGAAGTTTTAGGAAACGGAACTGTATTTGGTATAAGAGTAACACCTGAATCTTATTCACCAGCTCTTATATTTATCTTAGCTCCAGGGGCATTTATTACTATTGCCTTTATAAAAGCTTTCCTTAACTATCTTGAAATGAAAAAGAGTAAGGAGGGATAATCGTGAGTTTTGGTAGTTTATTCAGTATAATTATTGGTTCAATATTTATAAATAACGTTATTTTTGCTAAGTTCTTAGGATGTTGTCCATTTATGGGAGTATCTAAAAAAGTTGATGCTTCTTTAGGAATGGGAATGGCTGTAACATTCGTTATAACTATTGCTTCTGCAGTTACTTGGCTTGTTTATCATTTTTTATTAGCTCCATTTGGATTGGGATATCTTCAAACTATTGCTTTTATTCTGATAATTGCAGCATTAGTTCAATTTGTTGAAATGGCTATTGCTAAGACATCACCATCACTATATAAAGCACTAGGAGTTTTCCTACCTCTTATCACTACAAACTGTGCAGTGCTAGGAGTTGCTATCATCAATATTCAAGAGGGATATAACTTTATTGAAACTGTTGTAAATGGTTTTGCAGTTGCAGTGGGATTCTCACTAGCATTAGTTTTACTTGCTGGAATCAGAGAAAGAATAGAGTATTCAGCAATTCCAGCTCCATTCAAAGGAATTCCTATTGCCTTTATCTGTGCAGGATTACTTGCTATGGCATTTATGGGATTCAGTGGTATGCAAATATAAAAATTATTGGAGGTTAATATGGAGGCAGTATTAATACCAGCCATTGTGTTGGGGTTAACAGGACTTGCTATGGGACTATTCCTTGCATTTGCTTCTATTAAATTCGAAGTGCAAGTAGACCCAAAAATAGAAGCAATCAGTGGAATTCTTCCAGGGGCAAACTGTGGAGGATGTGGATTTCCAGGATGTTCTGGATATGCAGCTGCAATAGTAGAACAAGGAGCACCAATGTCATTATGTGCACCTGGTGGAGCAGCTGTAGCAGCAAAAATTGGAGAGATTATGGGAGCATCAGTAGATGTTTCTTCTGAAAAAGTTGTAGCTAGAGTACTATGTCAAGGTGATAATACTAGAACTACTAAGATATATAAATTTGATGGAGAGTTACAAACTTGTGCTGCTATGATGCTTTATGCTGGTGGAGATAAATCTTGTGTATATTCATGTTTAGGACATGGAGATTGTGAGAAAGTTTGTCCAGTAGGGGCTATCAAAGTAAATGAGAAAGGTATAGCTGAAGTTGATGAAGATAAATGTATCTCTTGTGGACTTTGTCAAAAAGCTTGTCCAAAGAAAGTAATAGCTATGTTACCACAAAGTAAAAAAGTAACTGTTACTTGCTCTTCTAAAGAAAAAGGAGCAGCAGCTAAAAAAGCTTGTACTACAGCTTGTATAGGATGTGGAATTTGTGCTAAGAACTGTCCAGTAGGAGCTATTACAGTTGAAAATAACTTAGCTAAGATAGATCCAGCTAAATGTATCTCTTGTGGAATCTGTGCTACTAAATGTCCTACAAAAGCTATTGTTAGTGATGTAGAACCTAAGAAAGCTGAGATTATAGAAGAGAATTGTAAGGGATGTACAGCTTGTGCTAGAAAGTGTCCTGTAGGAGCTATTGAAGGAGCTGTAAAAGAAAAACACCATGTAATCACTGAAAAATGTGTAGGATGTGGAATCTGTTTTGATACTTGTAAATTCAAAGCTATAAAAATGAATGTTATAAAGTAAATTAATATGTAAAAGAAAGGGCAGGAAAGTATCCTACCCTTTTTTATTTACTATTTATTTAAGAAATCTATGGCAAATTGAGCATATAATCCCATACCATATACTAATCCATCTTCATCCATATTAAATTTTTCATGATGATGTGGATAGTTAGCTGCTTTTTCAGGATTGTTTATTCCTACAAAGGCTAATACTCCAGGAACTTCATCTAAGAAGTAACAGAAATCTTCTCCACCAGTAATCTTTTCAAATTTTGCTACTCCCTCTTTACCTAGTAATTTTTCTACAGCTTCTTCAGCTACTTTAGAACAAGTTGGATCGTTGATTACAGGGGTAGTTCCATAAGTATAGAATACCTCTCCTTCAGCTCTATAAGCTTCACAAGTAGATTTTACAATTCTTCTTATTGCGTTTTCTATATTTTTACAAGTTTCTTTACTAAATGTTCTAACAGTTCCTTCTAATGTAGCTTGATTGGAGATGACATTGAATCTAGTTCCAGATTGGAAAGAACCAATAGTAACAACTGCAGATTCTAGAGGGCTAATCTCTCTACTAACTATAGATTGTAAATTCATAACAACTGCAGAACCAGCTACTACTGAGTCTATAGCTTGATGAGGTAGAGAGCCATGTCCTCCCTTTCCTTTTATCTCTATTTTTAAAAGGTCAGCTGATGCCATTCTAGGTCCCTCTTCTATAGAGATTTTACCTACTGGAATATCAGCCCAAAGGTGTATAGCAAAGCATCCATCTGCTACTCCTTTTAAAGGTTCCTCTTTTAACATAAGTTTAGCACCTTGTGCAACCTCTTCCCCAGGTTGGAAATAAAGTTTAACAGTTCCTTTGATATCTCCTTCAATTTCTTTTAAAATTTTAGCAGCACCTAATAGCATAGAAGCATGTCCATCATGTCCACAAGCATGCATCATACCAGGATGTTTAGAGGCATAGTCTACACCAGTACATTCAGTAACTTGTAATGCATCAATATCAGCTCTAAGAGCTACTACTTTTCCAGGTTGTTTTCCACCTATTTCAGCAACAACACCAGTTTTAGCTACTACTTTGTATTTTATCCCCATTTTATCTAATTCTTCTTGGATTCTTTTAGAAGTTTCATATTCCTCTAGGCTAGGTTCTGGAATTTGATGAAATTCCCTTCTTAGATTGATAACGTAATCTCTATTTTTTTCTGCTAATTCTTTAATATTCATATTTCTCCCCCTTAGTTCTATAACATTTTAGCAAATACTCCAGCAATAACAACTGAAATAATAGTAACAGAAGCAAATCCTCCAATTAACATCTTTGGCAACATTGACTCTATTAAAAACTCCACCTCTTCATCTGTTTTTCCAATGGCTTTAGCAGCGTCATTAGTTAGTGTATAGTTAACTGGGAAACCATATAGTGCATTTAAAGATATGGCTATTGACATAGGAATAGACTCTTTAAATATTTTTGCTGCTATGATAGAAAGAACTACTAAACCTATAACTCCAAAAGCTATAATTCCTATAAATGGAACAATTAACTCTTTTATCATCTCAGGAGTAGCTTGTGCAAGACCACCAAAAATAAAAGCCATTAGACCAGTCATAAAGAAACCAAAAGTTCCTGATAGATTAAGTGGTTTTCTCTCAATAAATCCAAGTTCAGCAGCTATAGCTCCAACAACTAAACAGATAACAAATTCAGATACTGCCTTGTTAGTAAGGTTAGCTATAAAAAGACTAATTTGAGATAAAATTCCTAGTTGTAGTAAAAATACATAAGTACTTTGAAATTTTTTAGGAATAGGTGGTATAAGTTTTTTCTCTACAGTTGTATTTTCATCTTTTTTTATAAGTTGAAGCTCCCCTTTTCTAAATTTTTCAACTAATCTTTTTCCTTCCATATTTAAAGTAATAGCAGTAAGTGGATATCCAGCAAATCCTTGCATAACATACATACCTACAGCTAGTACAGCTAATGTTTCTAATCCTTTTGCTTTTGCAGCTTCAGACATAATTATAGATGCAACAACTCCTCCAGTAAGTGGCGGAGTAGCAACTACTAGCATATCCCAAAAAAAGAAAAGTTGTCCTAGTAAAAGAGTACCAATACAGATGCCACAGATTCCAAATATAGATATAACTAGTGTTTTCCATTGTGCAATTAACTCTCTAACACTGAGCATAGTACCCATATGAGTTATCAAAAAATACATAGATAGATAAATTATATTTGTGGAAAATCCTGCCTTAGCAATGATATCTGCTGGAAATATTGTCCAATATCCCACTAAAAAAAGTACTGCAGTTATAAAAACTGATGGAATGATAGCTTTTGTTTTTGTAGAAATTATCTCTCCTATAACTAGAGCTGCAAGTACTAAAATAAAAGAAACCAATAAACTCATAATCTTTCCTCCCTTTTAAACTATATTTTTTATTTGTACTATTTTTTTAGTAATTCATTATTAAAAAAATAGCATATTTGATTGTATAATTATAGCATTTATAGTAAAAAAGTCAATAAGAAATTAGATAGTATCAGAATTCTTTTTCAAAAAATATTCAAATTTTTTTCAACTATTTTTTTATATTATTTGCAATAGTTAAAGCTTCTTCATCTTTTTTCTTCTAAGTCTTACATTTTTAGAAATTTCTAATTGAATATCTTTTGGTGTTTTAAAATTAAAAAAATCAAATTTCATATATAATATATTAGATAAAAATAAAGAAGTTTCTATTGAGTAATAATAAGTGAGATTAGTGCTATGCCTAATCTAGGTAATAGATATTATTCATATATTTGATACTAAATGTAAATAGTATGTTACTGAGAAATCCATAATGTAAAAAAGAGAGATATTAGTTATCTCTCTCTTTGGTTGAATTATATTTTAAAAATATTAGAATTTGTAAGTTAGTCTACCAGTAGTTATACCTTCTCCAGTAGAATCAACAGTATAAGCAAGAGTAGTTTCTACTTTATCAGCAAAATCTAAAGTTAGATGGAAACCAGCATTTGCTACTCCAGCACTATGTTTTTCAATAGGTCTAGCATACTCTTTTTCAACATCTAAAATAGTAAATTTATCTCTCCAATCATCAACATTCATAAGTTCTTTATTATATCCAACATTTGCTCCTATTTTAGCAGCAAATTTCTCATTAAATCTTATGTCATGTTCAGCACTGACTTTAAGATATATTTCATTAGAGAAATTTGTAGAGCTATCAACATAAGCATCATTAAATCCATTTCCATTTTTTTCTTTTATATCATCATGTCCAAAGTAAGTAGTTCTTAGACCAGTAGCTAGATTAAGATTAGTATTTTCTTGAACTTTTATATCTCTATATATCTCATTTTTTAAAGATATACTATATGAATCAAAACTTGCTGATTTACCTAATCCTTCAGCTTCATTTCTATCTAATTTATTGTTACTATAGATACCATTTATTCCTAGATTATACCCAAAATCATTTTCAAATTTATGATTTAAAGAGTAACCAATAACAAAGGAATTGATATCATTTTTACTTCCGTTTAGATAACTTAGTTTAGTATATTGATATCCAGCAAAAATATTATCATTATTTGTAATAACATTATCTTGAGAAAGAACTAAGGTAGTATCTTCAGTATTGTACTCTATAGTTCTATATACATCTTTACTATTTTCTTTAGAATTTTTATGAAAAGCCCCAATTTTATAATTACCATTTAAGATAACAGCTTCTACTCCAGAGTTATCTTGACTAGCATATTCTCCAGTTAAGTACGATCTACTAGCAAACAGTTTATCTTGTACATCAAGTAGGTCAGTACCTCTATTAAGAATTTGAGCGTTGATATTAGCATATTCTTTAGCAGAGATATCAAATCTTCTGAAAAGCATTTCTCCTTCTCCTGCTTTTCCTTCATGGAAAACATAAAGATTATCTAGGTCCTGAGACATAGAAGTATAACCATCTATTTTCGTATCAAAAATTTGAAGATGTTTTCCGGTATTAGTAGTAAGAAATACTCCTGTTCTTCTTTCAGGTTTATCTTTAGTATAAGCAACTAAATATACTTTATCATTTAAGGATAAACTACTACTTTCACAAGCTGCAACATCATCAGGAATAAAATCTTCTTCAACTCTTTCCCAAGTTTTTCCATTATCAGAAGTAGCATAAACAACTCTTTTTTTAGATTCCCTGCTAGTTTCAGGTTTAGCAGCTAAATATATTTTTCCATTATGATGAAATATATTACTTTCACTACTTATATCAGGTTTTCCAAATGCTCCCACAGGATAATTTTCAGGTCTTAAAATTGCTGAATTCCAAGTTTTTCCATTGTCAGTGCTATATATAAAGCCAGAAGTAGCAGTAGATTTATCAGGTTGGTCTTTTTCATGGTGCCAGGCTTGAATAGGCATATAAATAGTACCATTGTAATACATTCCACTTCCAGGTCCTTGTAATACATATTTATATCCTTCTGGAGTTAAATCTTTCAAACTTTGACCTTTATCCCAAGTTTTTCCACCATCATCTGAGGTATACATAAAAAAATCAGATTTTTCACTGGTAGGCTTAGTAGTTATAAATTTATCATTTTGGTATCCAAAAAGAAAAGTTCGACCAGTGTCGCTATTGTGTACAATAGCAGGATCTGATATTCCTAATCCATTTTCAGGAGTAATAATAGTTTTATCACTCCATGTATTTCCACCATCATGAGAAATTTTTATGGCAAAATCAACACCAGTATTTAATCCAATATCACCATATCCATCGTGTCTATAATCAGCTACTGCAATTATAGTACCTTGGGAAGTAGTTGTAATAGCAGGAATTCTATAATAATTTGTATTTGTAGTATCTCCTTTTTTAAATAAAATCATTCCTTCATTCCAACCATCATTAGGTGCTGCAATAACTCCAGTAGCAAGTGAACAAAAAAGTGTAAGTAATGCTAATCTTTTCATAAATCCATATTCCTCCATTTAGATATTAGTATATTCATTTTTGTTTTTTGTACTCGAGAACATGCTTTGATTATATATTTTTCGTTCTCAAAAAGCAACTATTTTTTTCAACAAAAAAACAAAATGTAAAATTAAAGGTTAAATATAATTAAAATAATATATTATATAAAACGGTTGTAATAAAAAAAGAAAGCTTTATTCTAAAAGTAAAACTTAAATTATAAAAAAATAGTGATGTTAAACTATGTTGTACTTTTTATATCGAAATATAATTTAAAACGAACAATTTTATAAAAAAATGACATAATTTTGACACAAGTGAAATAAAAAATATAAAATTAAATAAATTGAGCTTATTATGACAAGAAAGTGTGGTAAAATCTTTGGAAATTTAAGGAGGTGTGTATGTATCTAGATTATATTAACTATTTTAGAGGATTTGCTATATTGCTGGTTGTGTTAGGGCATTTTCTATATTTTCCAGAGAGTACAGTAACAGAAAAATTGATAAAAGCAATTATCAAGGGAGGAACAAGGCCTTTTGTATTTATATCAGGTTTTCTATTTCATCATATATTCTATAGAAGAGGTTTTGATTATAAAAAATTTATGAAAAATAAGTTAAAAAATGTATTGCTTCCTTATACTATAGTAGTTATTCCAGGGCTTATCTATGCAGTACATCAGCACCAGTTAGATTTATTTATATATGAAAAAAATAAAATACTATATACATTACTTTATTATTTATCAGGGAATGCTCTTACTGCTACTTGGTATATTCCCTTTGCTATGTTATTATTTATAGCTTCACCTATATTTATCAAATTTATAGAGTTAGAAGATAGAAGACAGAGGATAATTATTTTTTTATTATTGATTATAAGCATGATAATTCAAAGACCTATTAGAGATCTTACAATAAATATTTTTCAAGCTTTTATATATTTCTCTCCATTTTATTGCCTAGGAATATATATATCTATGAATAAAGAGAGAGCAAGAGATATACTAGAGAAAAATATATTATATCTTGGAATTTTATGGGGAATAACTTTAGCATTACAAGTAAGATATAATATTTTAGAAACTATGCAGAAAAGTATTTTTGAAATAAAAGGAATAGATTTAGTAGCTCCAGAAAAATTTTTTATCTGCCTTTTCTTTTTAGGAGTTTTTATGAAATTGGAAAAAGTAGAGAATAGTTTAGGAAAGATGATAAAAAAATCTTTAAGTATATTAGCAGATTGTAGCTTTGGAATATTTTTTATACACAATTATTTTATCTTGGTGTTTTGGGAGAGATACCATAATGGAATGGATATGTTAGAAAGTTTAGAATTAGGAATAGTTACTATTATACTATCTACAATAATAGTGTTATTGTTTAAAAAGAGTTTTGGCAAAAAGAGTAGAATACTAATTGGAAGCTAAGGAAAAAATTTTTATTAAGGAGAAACTCTCTTTAGGAAATAATTTAGTTGTATAAGGGAAGAGGATAGGGAAGTCTATCCTCTTTTATACTATCCTAGTGGAAAATTAAAAAAAGTAATTGCAGTAAGTACTAAAAATACTACATAACTAAAATAATATTTAAATTTTTTAACAATTAGGTAATTAAGAGAATTAATTTTATATAAAAATATAAGAATGATAGTAAATATCAAAATGAAATATAGAAAAAAGTAGAAATAATCTAAATATAGTATCTCACCAGTAGATATATCTTCTCTCAAAGAATTTTGTGAAATAAGTATTGTAAAAAAAAGTCCAGATATTGAGCCTAAAAAAAAGTCTATATTTAGTTTTTCTTTATCCTTTGGAATTAATAGTATTAGTACAAGTAATAGTCCAATTATCACAAAGAATGGGAGTAAATTTGAGATAAAAGGAGCTAATATATTTCTCTTTACATAGATATTAAAGGTAAGATTATAGTTATTATTTTCTACTTCCTCATAGGAAAAGAAAGTTCCAAGAACATTCCAGTCACTTATACTTAAATTCTTAGCAAGCCCCCATTTAGACGAAATAAGCAACTTATCTGCATATCTGGAAAAATTAGGAGTTAGGACTGTTGTTTTTTCATCATTCCAAGTTGTCATTTTGATAGAAATAATATTGCTTTCAAGTGGATACTTGTAATATAAAAAATCTTCAGATATAGTAAATGAAAATTTTTTAGTAATAATATCATTTTTATCCTTCAATATAGACTCTGAATAATCTGTAGAGTCAGGGAAGTAAACTCTCTCAAATTCATTTTTGTAGTATTCTATTAATCCAGAAATTCTGACATTATCATTAGATAAAAAATCTAAATCTTGTACTTGTATATAGATATCGCCCTCTCTAGAAAGTTTATGTTTATTCAAAAACTTAAATAGATCATTATAGGAAGAGATTGGAGTAAATTTGCCCATATCTTCTTTACTATTTGAATAATTTATCACAGCAATAAGGGAGAGAAGTATACAAAATTGGATAGAACTTATAAAAATTACTTTCTTGATACCATTCTCTTTTTTTATTGCTAGAAGTAGAGCACTTGATAGAGCTATAAAAAATAGATACATATCCTTTCTTATATCTTTTATTGTAATGAAATAGGAACTTTCATCTACTGAAACAATGCCTAGATATAGTTGATACTCTTTAAAAGCACGATATTCAATACGAGATTTTTGTTTTGTCATCTTATTATCTTGAAGTCTACCAATATATTTTTGTGGCTTTTTTTCAATTAGTAATTTAGCTATATTATATAATTCTCTACTTTTGTCGTCTCTTGCTTCTGAAAAAAGAGTTTTTCCAAATAAGCTAGGATTAGGATGGTAAATATATCTCCCATCATCAGCTATTATAAATGGATAGATATATTGATTGGTAGATATACTTTCAAAAATAAGTTTAAAAATTAACTGATAGTTTTTAACCTCACATTGATAATATTCATCTTTTTCTTTTTTGAAAAGAAATAAGGAATTTTCAGTAATTTGAGGAGTAGTGTTTGACTTAGAAGTTTTTTCCCAGGGAAGATTTAAAAGATAATATTTAAATCTTCTTTCAATAACATCTATATGCCTACTACTCTCTTTTTCTACAACTTTTTTTTGATTATAAAGAGTAAAACCAGCTTTAGTTATGAAAAAAAGAGATAGAAAAAGAAAAAGATAGAATAGAAAACTATACCTCTTTCCAATTTTTCTCAATATTTAGCCATCTCCTTTTTACATCTTGAGGTTGTTCTCTACCCCATTTGGTTTGATGAAGTTTAAATTCTAATATATCTTCAGCAGTTAAAGATTTTCTATTTTTTATCCAAGTATGAAACTTTCCATTTTTAGAAAGTGAAAACTGATTATGATAATCTACAAGATGTACAAAGGTTTTTAAAGAAATATCAGGAATACCATCTAAAGAACTTACATGATCAATCATCTCCTGCACATGTCTCATATCATACTCATCTATCTCCTTTCTATATTTTGCTAACTTTTCATTCAAATCACTAATATCTTTATCTAGAGCTAAGAGTCTATCTATTTCATTTTGAGTAAAACCACATTTTTTTATTAAAAAATCACGGGAACTAGGGTTATGTTTTATATCAAATTGAGATCTTCCAAAGGAATAACCAGAGATTCCACCTGCAAAGGAAAATTTAGTAATAACTTTTTCATTTCCAGAGATTTCATTTAAAGCAAGAATATTCATAACTAGCTTACAATCAACAGTATTTTTTATATCATGGGTTCTAAATAATTTTTCCATAAGTTACCTCCTAAAATATTTAAAGTTTATTTCTCTAGAGATAATTCATTTTAGGAGGATAGTATTAAATATACAAAGTTAGTATATTTAGGTTACAACTAAAATATACCTTTTATGTATATTTATATAAATAAAGATAAAATATCAAAAATATATAAATATTTTTAGGGGGTATAAGGAGTGAGTAAATGGCTTATGATATATGATGAATGTTATGTAAAAGTGATAAAGCATATAAAAGAAAGAAGAAAAAGTAGATATACACAAAAAGAATTTGCTAAACTTCTAGGGCTGACACAGAAAACAATTAGTTGCTATGAGAGTTGTCAAACAGAGTTAAATCTAAAACAATTTATAGAAATTTGTCATCATCTAGAATTAAACTTTTTTGAAAATTTTTCAAAGCTATTTGAAGAGGAATATGAAAAGGAAAAATATTCAGATTAGGTATATAGAAAAAAAGAGAGTATCTTAAGGGTATTTCTAGAGAAAATAAAATATAAGGAGGAAATATTATGAGTACATTTACAGGAGATCAATTAAAAGCTATACCAATAGAATCTTTAGTAGCAAGTCCATTAGTAGCAGTGGTAGATGCACAGAAGCAACTTAGTGCATCTATGTATAACTATATAAAAGAGGTAGCACTAGATGAAAATGGACAGGTAAAAAATGTGTATTTTAACTATGAAGCTAATGAAAATGGAAAAATGGTTAAAAAAACAATTTCAGCTCCATTTATAGCAATGACAGGAATTCCTAATTTATCTATGGAATTGGTAACTATTGATTTTGAGATGGAGATTAATACAAGTGATACATCTACATCTTCTACTACAGCAGGAGCAGAGGTAAGTGGTGGTTTCTGGGGAGTAAAATTTAGTGGTAGCGTATCTCATAAATCTGAGCAAACAAGAAAATCAGATACTAGATCTAAGTATACTTTCCATGTAGAAGCAAGAAAGCAGGAGACCCCAGAAACTCTTATGAGAATAATAGATGCTATAACTGAGGATGTAACTAAAAAAGGAGCTATTACAGAAGGAGAGGAAGCTCCTAAAAATCCAGAATCTATAGTAAATGGAATGAATAAAGAGGAAGTAGCAGCTTAAAAGGGGGAAAATAGATGTTGAAGTGTTATCCTTGGAGATTTAGAAAATCTCAAAATGATCAATCTCTTTCAGATATAACAAGAGGATTACTTTATTCAGCTAATGCAGCACAGCAGATACTTAATACTCATTATCTAGAATCAATAGGAAAGTATTTTGATGACAATGGAAATCCTTTGATGTTTAATTTTAAAATAAGTGAAACTAAAGAAGCAGCTATTCCTATGTTAGCTATGACAGAACCTAAAGGATTGAGACTTAAAGAGATAGAAATAAATTTAAATGTCAGAATTGATGAAGGAAAAGTCAAAGAAAAAGATGGAATATCTAAAGAAGATGAAGCTAGATATGCAGATAGAACTAGTTTTGAAGTAACTCTTGCTCCTACAACTAGTGATAGTGGAAAAGGAAGAACAGCCAACACTATTGGAATTAAAATGAAGTTTGAGGAGCAAGAAAATCCTGAAGGAATAGAAAGGATAATGGATGAATTTAGAAATAGACCATTACTTTATAGAGATACAGTGAAAGAGATAGAAAAAAATGAAAATATAAAAGAAGTTGATGCAGATGAAACTGCTAAAGAAAATAGCTAATTTTTTCAGAGCCCTTTTCTCTCCTAAGAGAGAGGAGGGCTCTCCTCATAAAAAAGTAGGATATATAGTAGATCAATTGAAGATAGTGATAGATACAGTAGAGAGCTATAAGCTTACATATGCAACTGTGGAAATGAATATATCTTCTAATGAGGACATAGAAGAGATAAAAAAAGAGTTAGATAAAAGAAAAGAACTAAATTATAGTATAGATGAAAATAAAAAAATAATAAAACTATATTATCTAAAGTAGAAAAAAGAGGATGCTAAATTTGCATCCTCTTTTAAATAAAATTAAAAAATAATTTTTGTTCTATTGACATTATTAAGAAAAGTAGTAAAATATATAAGAACAAAAAATTTTTAGGAGAACATTATGAATATCAAGATTTTTTATTCGGCACTACTTTTTATAACCTATCAGACAATGTTTATGATTACAGGATTTAGTATGAACACAGCAGCATATGGACTTTTTGTCTTGCTACTGTTTTTTTATCATTTGACAAATAATTTAGATTTTTCTAAAAAACCAAAGACACATTCTATTCTTGTAAATATTATGATATTTGTAATATTTCTCTTTTTCTATAAAGATATATCTATTTTTACAGCTTTCTTAGGATTTTCACTTATTCAGATGTTACTTTTTAAAGTTTTTAAAAGGGTATATGAGAGAAATAATAATCTTCCTGCATATAACTGGATAAATAAGAGAAACTTTGTAAAGGTGTTTTTAGACTCATTGGGAATCATATTTGGTATTATTCTAGCCTTTATACTAAAATATGATTTTTTTGTCATATATGAATTAAGAGCAGAATATATAGCTACTTATTTAGCTATATTTTTAATAGGGTATATATACATAAAAATGAGTGATAGAAGCTGGAGCTATACAAATATATTTGATGTGCTAAACCTATTGGTACTAAATTTAGTAACAGCAGTGGTATTTGTAGTAATTATGTTAATAAATGAAGATAAGAGCTTTCCAATAACTACAATAGTAATGACATATATATTATCAGTGTCAATACAACTTTTATGTAGATATATCTTTAGATTAAAAAGATATTATGGAAAGCACAAGAAAATTGTTTCTAAACAGAAGAGAACAATAATATATGGAGCTGGAGAAGCTGGGGCTATGTTAGCAAGAGAGTATCTAGTAAATCCAAACTTTCCATATGATTTGATAGGCTTTATAGATGATGACTCTAAAAAGATAGGAACATCTATATACAATATTCCAGTACTAGGAAATAAGGAGAGCTTTGATAAGGTAATAAGAAATGAAAAGATAGAGGAGATCCTTATAGCTATACCATCAATGAATGGTACAGAGCTAGGAAGAGTAGTAGATAGACTGCAAGGAATAGAGGGTATAAGTATAAAGACAGTACCTGGAATCTCAGAGATGATAGATAATAAGCCACTATCTAGTCAGATTAGAAGTGTAAGGATAGAGGACTTGTTAGGAAGAGATGAGGTAGTAATAAATGATGGAAGTATAAGAGGACTTATAGAAAATAAAGTAGTATTTGTAACAGGGGGAGCTGGAAGTATAGGTTCGGAGCTTTCAAGACAGATAGCTAAATTTAATCCTAAAAAATTAGTAACTATAGATGTAAATGAAAATGATATATATTTTCTAGAGCTAGAGTTAAAGAGAAGATATCCTAATTTAGATTTGGTATCTGAGATTTGTAATATAAGAGAGGAAGAGAAGGTAGATTTCCTATTTAACAAGTATAGACCAAATGTGGTATTCCATGCTGCTGCTCATAAGCATGTACCTCTAATGGAACATAACCCAGAGGAAGCTATAAAAAATAATATATTTGGAACTAAAAAGGTAGCAGAGTGTGCTGATAAATATAGGGTAGAGAGAATGGTACTTATCTCTACTGATAAGGCAGTGAATCCCACAAACTTAATGGGAGCAAGTAAAAGAGCCTGTGAATTGGTTATTGAGCATATGAATAAGGTATCAAAAAATACTAAGTTTATGGCTGTAAGATTTGGAAATGTATTGGGAAGTAATGGCTCTGTAATACCAATATTTAAAAAACTGATTGAGGAAGGAAAAAATCTAACACTAACTCATAGAGATATAACTAGATATTTTATGACTATACCAGAGGCAGCCCAACTTGTAATAGAGGCTGGAAGCTTAGGTAATGGTGGAGAGATATTTATATTGGATATGGGTAAACCAGTGAGAATATATGATCTAGCTAAGAGGATGATAAAACTATCCAATGCCAATGTAGGTATAGATGTGGTAGGACTAAGACCAGGGGAGAAACTTTTTGAAGAGTTACTATATGATGTAAACTCAGCAATAAAGACAGATAATAAAAAGATATTTATAACTAAGATAGAGGATGGAAATGTAGATATTACTAAATTCTTTACAAAACTTGAAGAGTGTACACATAACCCAAATGTAGAGCATATAAAAGAGGTAATGAAAGAGTTGGTAGTGTCGTATAAAGAGGTTAAGTACAATAATTAGGATATAAAGGAGGAAGTAGATATGTTTAAAAAGAGTGATAGCTTCAAGCCTTTTGAGAAGAGAGTATGGCTTTCTACTCCTACTATGCATGGGGAAGAGTTACAGTATATGACAGAAGCATATGAAACTAACTGGATGTCTACTGTAGGGAAAAATATAGATGAGGTAGAGAGACTAGCTTGTAAAAAAGTGGGATGTAAATATGCAGTAGCTCTTTCAGCTGGAACAGCAGCACTACATCTAGCAGTAAAATTAGCTGGAGTAAAACCAGAAGATAAAGTATTTTGTTCAGATATGACTTTCTGTGCAACAGTAAATCCAGTTACCTATGAAGGGGGAGTGCCTGTATTTATAGATACAGAGTATGATACATGGAATATGGATCCAGTAGCATTAGAAAAAGCTTTTGAACTATATCCAGATGTAAAAGTGGTAGTAGTAGCTCATCTATATGGAGTACCAGGAAAAATAGATGAGATAAAAAGAGTGTGTGATAAATATGGAGCTCTAATTATAGAGGATGCAGCAGAATCTTTAGGAGCTACATATAAAGGAAAAGAGACAGGGAACTTTGGAGATTTTAACTGTATAAGCTTCAATGGAAATAAGATAATAACAGGTTCATCTGGTGGAATGTTACTTACTAATGATAAGGAAGCAGCAGAAAAAGTGAGAAAATGGTCTACTCAAGCAAGAGAAAATGCTCCTTGGTATCAACATGAAGAGCAAGGATATAACTATAGAATGAGTAATGTTATAGCTGGAGTAGTAAGAGGACAGTTTCCATATCTTGAAGAACATATAGATCAAAAGAAAGCTATATATGAAAGATATAAGGAAGGATTTAAAGGTTTACCTGTAAAGATGAATCCTTTTGATGAGGAAAACTCTGTACCTAACTATTGGCTAAGTTGCATGATAATAGATGAGGAAGCTATGTGTAAACAGGTACGTGGAGAGAGTGAGGTAGCATATATTCCAGAAGAAGGAAAGTCTTGCCCAACAGAGATACTAGAAACTCTAGCAAAATATAATGCAGAGGGACGTCCTATATGGAAACCTATGCATATGCAACCAATCTATAGAATGCATGGATTTGTAACTAGAGAGGGAGATGGAAGATGCAAAACTAATGCCTATATAGCTGGAGGAACATTGGGAAAAGATGGAAAACCACTAGATGTAGGAATGGATATATTCCAAAGAGGTCTATGCTTACCAAGTGACAATAAGATGACAGTGGAAGAGCAAGATAAGGTAATAGAGATAATTAGAAGTTGTTTTGAGTAGGTGTAGAGTGAGAGAGAATGAGAATATATGAAAATTATTTAAAGAGAGTGATGGATTTTATTTTATCTTTAATAGTAATAATAATTTTTTCTCCATTACTTGTGATTTTATCTTTAATTGGTTTAATTGCTATGAAGGGAAATCCTTTTTTTAGTCAACCAAGACCAGGGAAAATAGATAAAAAAACTGGTAATGAAAAAATATTTAAATTGATAAAGTTTAGAACCATGTCAAATGAAAAAGATAAAGATGGAAATTTGTTACCAGATAATGTAAGGTTAAATTCTTATGGAAAATTTTTAAGAAGTACCTCACTTGATGAATTGCCTTCGTTGATAAATATATTAAATGGAGATTTAAGTATAGTAGGACCAAGACCACAATTAGTTAGAGATATGGTTTTTATGAATCCAGTTCAAAGAGAAAGGCATTCAGTAAGACCTGGTCTTACTGGATTAGCACAAGTGAATGGAAGAAATAATATTACTTGGGAACAAAAGTTTGAATATGATTTGATTTATATAAAAGATATTTCTTTTATAGGTGACATAAAAATAATATTACAAACTATTGGAAAAGTTTTAAAAAGATCAGATGTAGTTAGAGAAGGAACTGTGTCTGATATGGATTTTGGAGATTGGTTACTACAGAAAAATGAAGTTACATATGAAGAATATAGTAAAAAACAAAAAGAAGCTAGAAATATTTTGATAGGAGAATAAAATAATGAACAACGGATTAGTTTCAATTATTATGCCATCATATAATACTGCTAATTATATCGGTGAAAGTATTAATTCTGTAATAAATCAAAGTTATAAAAATTGGGAATTAATAATAGTTGATGATTGTTCTACAGATAATACAGATGAAGTTATAAAGGATTTTCTTAAAGATAGTAGGATTAAATACCTAAAGAATAAAGAAAATAGTGGGGCTGCTATTTCTAGAAATAAGGCACTAAGGATGGCAAAAGGAGAATGGATAGCTTTTTTAGATAGTGATGACTTATGGAATCATAAAAAATTAGAAAAACAGATAAAATTTATGGAGCAGAATAAGTATAATTTTTCTTATACAAAATATAGAGAAATAGATGAGCAGGGCAATAATTTAAATATTGAAATATCTGGACCTAAAAAAATAACAAAATTCAGAATGTATAACTATTGTTGGCTTGGATGCTTAACTGTTATGTATAATAGAAAAAAAATAGGTTTAATTCAGATAAAAGATATAAAGAAAAATAACGACTATGCAATGTGGTTAAAAATATGTAAAAAAGAAAACTGTTATTTGTATCCTAATTCTTTAGCATTATACAGGAAAAGAAATGGTTCTATTTCAAGTCAAAGTTACTTAAAATTGATTAAATGGCATTATAAACTATTTAGAGAAATTGATAATCAAAATATCTTTAATTCATCAATTTTAACAATGAGAAATTTAAGTTTTGGAATTATAAAAAAAATATTTTATAGGAAACAATTAAAAAATGGACTAAATAAAGTATAAATTAATAACTTATTAATTATGTAAGGAATATTTATTAGGAGAGAAATTATGAAAATAGGAGTAGTAGGAACTGGATATGTAGGATTAGTTCAAGGTGTAATAATGGCAGAGTTTGGACTAAATGTGATCTGCATGGATGTATCAGAAGAAAAAATAGAAAGTTTAAGAAATGGAATAGTACCAATATATGAGCCAGGATTAAAAGAGCTATTAGAAAAGAATATGAAAGCTAGAAGAATAGAATTTACTACTGATATGAAATATACAACAGAAAATTCAGAAGTAATCTTTATAGCCGTAGGAACACCACCAGCATTAGATGGTTCAGCAGATTTGCACTATGTATTAGAGGTAGCAAAAAGTATAGGACAATATATGAATGGATATAAGGTAGTAGTAGATAAATCTACAGTACCAGTAGGAACAGGAAAATTAGTAAGAGAAACCATTCAAAAGGAATTAGATAATAGAAATTTAAATTATGAATTTGATATAGTATCGAATCCAGAATTTTTAAGAGAGGGAAAAGCAGTAGGAGACTGCCTAAAACCAGATAGAGTAGTAATAGGAACAGAGAGTGAAAGAGCAAAGGAAATAATGAAAAAAGTATATGATGTACTTTTTATTAATGAAACTCCATTTGTATTTACTAATATAGAAACAGCAGAGATGATAAAATATGCTTCAAATGCTTTTTTAGCTGTGAAAATATCATTTATAAATGAAATATCATTATTAGCAGAAAAAGTAGGAGCTAATACACAAGAGATAGCAAAAGCGATGGGAAAGGATGGAAGAATATCTCCTAAGTTTTTACATTGTGGACCAGGATATGGAGGATCATGTTTCCCAAAAGATACAAAAGCAATAGTAGATATAGCTAAGAAACATGGAGAAGAGATGTATGTAATAAAAGCAGCTATAGATGCTAATGAAAAACAGAAGAAAAAAATGGTGAAAAAAATAATATCTAAGATGAATGGAGTAGAAGGAAAACATATAGCAGTATTAGGTCTATCATTTAAACCAGATACAGATGATATGAGAGATGCACCAAGTATAGATATTATAAGAGGACTAGTAGAAGCTGGAGCAAAGATACAAGCATATTGTCCAGAGGGAATGAGAGAGGCAAGATGGAGATTAGAGAGTTGTGAAAATTCTATAACATATTGTGCAGATGAGTATTCAGCAGTAAATGAAGTAGATGCAGTAGTATTAATGACAGAGTGGCATCAATTTAGAGGAATGAATCTAGAAAAAGTAAGAGAAAGAGTAAGAGACAACTATTACTTTGATTTAAGAAATGTATATGTAAAAGATGCAAAAGTAAGAGACTTATTTAAATATTATCCAGTAGGGCAGGAGTAAATATGGATATATCAATAATAGTTCCAACATATAAACCAGATTATTATATTTGGGAATGTTTAGAAAGTTTAAAAAATCAAAGTTTAGATAGAGAAAAATATGAAGTTTTAATAATTTTGAATGGAGAGAAAGAAAGCTATTATTCTAATATAAAGAATTGGATAGAAAAAAATAAAGTTGAAAATTTTGAAATTTTATATACAAAAATAAGTGGAGTATCTAATGCAAGAAATATAGGTTTAGATAATTCGAGAGGTGAATATATAGTTTTTATTGATGATGATGATTATGTAGATAGAAATTATTTAGAGGAATTACTAAAAAAAAATAAAGAAGTAGGTAAAAATGGGATTGTCGTAACAAATTATATAAATTTTGATGAAAATACTAAAGTAAGATTATTTGAAATAGATTATATATTAGGAGAAATTGAGAAAAATATTTGTAAAAAAAGAAAAGTCTTTTCTATGGCATGTATAAAAAGTATACCTAAAAATGTAATAGGAAAAATTAGGTTTGATATAAAATTAAAAAATGGAGAAGATGCTCTTTTTATGGCAAAAATTTCTAAAAATATATCAAAAATTGGAACAGTAAATAAAAAGGTTATTTACTATAGAAGAGTAAGAAAAAATTCTGCTAATTTTAAAAAGAAAAAAATAAAAGAAATTTTATTAAATACTTTAACTTTAGAAAAAGAATACTCAAAATTATTTTTTAAAAAAGGATATAGTAAAAAATTTATAGGTATGAGGATGTTAGCAGTAGTAAAAGGATTATTTTTTCAAATAAAAAATAAGTATGCTTTGTAATTATAAAATTATTTATGAATCATGATTTATATATTTTATCATTTTAAATTTGATTATAAAATATTAATAATTAAGAAATGAGGAATGTTAATGAAAAAAATACTATTTGTATTAGAGAAAGGAAGAAATTTATATTATGGTGCAGAGACAAGTTTAAAGGAATATATTGAAGAATTATCTAAGAATAAGAAAATTGAGATATATTTATTAGTTAGAAAAAGTTTATTTTTTAAGCAAGAAGATATAATGAATGAGACAAAAAGATTTTTTAAAGGAGTTAATTTAAAAAAAATTTATATTTTACCACTTCCATTAAAAAATATAAAAATTTCAAGTAATTTATATAATAACAGAATAAGGATAAAAGGAAGAATAGCAGAATTGTTGAATAATATTATTTGGAAAATTTATGGGAAAAGGAAATATGATGAGATATTAAAAAAAGAAATGTTCACACTTGTTCATATTAATACGCTTCAATTATATGAAATCACTAATCTTTCTCAAAGTAATTATTTTATTCATGTAAGAAATTGTTTTGAAAAAAATATATTAAAAAAAGATTTTTTTAATAATATAAAAGGAATTATTGCGATTGCTAATGATGTTTATGAACCATTAAAAGAAATGGGAATTGATAATAAGATAATCATACTGAATAATCCTATTAATGGCAAAAAAATAGAAAAAATTTCATTAGATGATCAAAAAGAAATTTATGAAAAATATAAAATTAATAAGGAAGAAGTGATAGTAGCATTAATAGGAAGAATTTCACCTGAAAAGGGAATAGTTTATGCAATAGAAGAGTTCAATAAACTAAAGAGAAAGGATATAAAACTATTAATAATTGGAGATGCTACAGATAAAATTTATGAAAATAATTGCAAAAAATTAGCTTATAAAAATGAAAACATAAAATTTATACCTGTTACTTCAAAAATAGAGTTGTTTTATTCAATAAGTGATTATATATTAAGATCAGATGACATAGTGGGTTTAGGGAGAACTCATTTGGAAGGGTTATTTAGTGGAAATAATTTAATCATGCCAGGAACAGATGAGTTTATAGATGAAAATGAAAATTTAAAAAAATATAAAGAAAAAATATTAATTTATAAACCACAAAAAGAGAATGAATTAACAAAAATTTTAAATACTATTGGAAAAGTAAAAAAGGGAGAAAGATATTCAAATGTAGAAGAATATACTAAAAAAATGTTGAAATTTTATAATGATAAAATTAAGTGAAAGTTAAATTGAAAAGAGGGAAGAAAATGTTAAAAGATTATTTTGAAGGAAAAGAAAAAATAGCAGTAGTAGGACTTGGATATGTAGGACTTCCATTAGCAGTTACATTTGCTGAAAATGGATTTCAAGTAATAGGATTTGATATTAATAAGGAGAAAATAGAAAAATATTTAAATGGAGAAGACCCTACAAATGAAGTGGGAGATGATAGAGTACAAAAGTGTCCTAATATAGTTTTTACTAATGATGAAACAAAAATAAGAGAAGCAAAGTTCATAATAGTAGCAGTACCAACTCCAGTATTAGAAAATAAGATGCCAGATTTAAGACCATTAGAAGGTTCATCTGCAATAGTTGGTAGAAATTTATCTAAAGGAGCAATAGTAGTATATGAATCTACAGTTTATCCTGGAGCAACAGAAGAAGTGTGCTTACCTATATTAGAAAAAGAATCTGGAATGAAATGTGGAGAAGATTTTAAAATAGGATATTCTCCTGAGAGAATAAATCCAGCTGATAAACAAAATACTCTTACTACAATAGTAAAGATAACTTCTGGAATGGATAAAGAGAGTTCAGATATAATAGCAGAAGTTTACGGAAGTATTATTAAAGCTGGAATACATAAGGCTTCATCTATAAAAGTAGCAGAAGCAGCTAAGGTAATAGAAAATTCACAAAGAGATATAAATATAGCTTTTGTAAATGAATTAGCTATGATATTTGACAGAATAGGAATAGATACTCTTGAGGTTTTACAAGCAGCAGGAACTAAATGGAATTTCTTACCATATAGACCAGGATTAGTAGGTGGACATTGTATAGGAGTAGATCCATATTACTTAGCTAATAAAGCAGCTGAACTTGATTATCATGCACAAGTAATATTATCAGGTAGAAGAATAAACGATGGTATGGCGAAATTCGTTGCAGAAAAAACTATTAAAAAATTAATTGGAGCAAATATTAGAGTAAAAGGTGCAGATATATTAGTTATGGGACTTACATTTAAAGAGAATTGTCCAGATTTAAGAAACTCAAAAGTAAATGATATTATTCTTGAATTAAAAGAGTATGGAGCTAATGTACATGTAATAGACCCAATGGCTGATAAGTTAGAAGCAAAAAGAGAGTATGGAGTAATTTTAGAAGATGAAGACCATATAAAAAATATGGATGCTGTAATAGTAGCAGTAGGACATAAAGAGTATAGAGAGATGAAACCAGAAGATTTAAGAAAATACTTTAATCCTGTGTATGCTCAACCACTTTTAATAGATGTAAAATCTATATTTGATAAAGCAGAAGCTGAAAAAGAATATGACTATTGGAGATTATAGGAGGCAGATATGAATATTCCATTACTAAATTTAAAAAGACAATATACTTATTTAAAAGATGATATAGAAAAAGTTATCTCAAATATTTTAGAAAGTGGAGCATATATTAATGGACCCTATACTAAAGAATTAGAGAGTAAGTTAGCAAAATATTTAGATGTAAAACATGTAATAGGAGTAGCTAATGGAACAGATGCTCTAGTTATAGCTTTAGAAGCTTTAGGAATAAAAGAGGGAGATGAAGTAATAACAACTCCATTTACTTTTTTTGCAACAGCAGAAGCTATATCAGTAGTAGGAGCTAAACCAGTATTTGTAGATGTAAGTTTAGATGATTTTAATATAGATGTAAATAAGATAGAGGAAGCTATAACAGAGAGAACAAAAGCTATAATGCCAGTTCATATTTTTGGAATTCCAGCAGATATGGATAAGATAAATGAGATAGCTAAAAAATATAATCTATATGTAATAGAAGATGCTTGCCAAGCAATAGGAGCAAAGTATAGAGATAAGATGGTTGGGGGATTAGGAGATGTAGCCTGTTTTTCTTTCTTTCCTACAAAAAATTTAGGAACATATGGAGATGGAGGACTTATTACTACAAATAGTGATGAGATAGCATCTATATGTAGAGCATTAAAAGCTCATGGTAGTGGAGTAAATGGAGAGATAGCCTTTAATCTATTAAATGATATTAAGGAAGAAGTAGAAGAGGATAAATGTACTAATGACACTGTATATAATCCTAAGAAGTACTATAACTATCTAATAGGACATAATTCAAGATTAGACGAGATACATGCTGGAATACTAAGTGTAAAGTTAGATTATTTAGATAGATGGAATAATCAAAGAATAGAGAACGCTAAGTATTTTGATGAAAATTTAAAAGATACAGATTTAAAATTAATGAAATTAGATGAAAATAATAAGAATGTATATCATATGTATATTGTTCAAAGTGAAAATAGAGAAGAATTAACTAAAAAATTAGATGAAGCTGGAATAGGATATGGAGTATATTATCCAGTGCCTTTACATTTACAGAAGGTATATAAGGATTTGGGATATAAAGTAGAAGATTTACCTAATGCTGAGTATCTATCAACAAGAACATTAGCAATACCAATAGACCCAGAGATGACAGAAGAAGAGAGAAAATATATAGTTGAGATTTTGAAAAAGTAGGTAAAAATATGACAAATAAAGAAAGATATAAAATATTTTGTGAAAAAGAGAAAAATATTCCAATTTTTTCTCAGCCTTGGTGGATGGATGTTGTGTGTGAAGAAAGAAATTGGGAAGTATACTTATATGGAAAAGAAAATGATATTTTAGCCTCATGTCCTTACTATTTAAAAAAAGATGAAAATAAAATAACAAAAGCACTACTGACACAAAATAATGGGTTATTTATTAAATATCCAATTAATCAAAAAATAACAAGTAAATTAGATTTTGAAGAAAAAATAATTAATGACTTTTGTGAATATATTAAAAATTTAAAATTAAAAAAATATGAACAACAATATCATTATAATTTTACAAATTGGTTACCTTTCTTTTGGCAAGGATATAAAGAGCTAACTAGATATACTTATGTAATAGAAAATACAAGTAATTTAGTGAAAATTAAAGATAATTATTCAAGTAATGCAAGAAAAAATATAAATAAAGCAAAAAAATTTTTAAAGGTAATAGAAACTGAAGATATAGAATTATTTTATAAAGTAAACAAAATGACTTTTGATAGACAAAATAAAGAAATACCTTATACATATGAGTTATTTAAAAAATTATATTTAGCTTGTAAGGAGAGAGAATGTTGTAAATTATTAATGTCTATTGATGTAGATGGAAGAGTTCATAGCGTTGCTATGATAGTTTGGGATGAGAATTCTGTATATTATTTATTGAATGGAACAGATCCAGAAGTAAAAAATTATCAAGGGAATTCACTTTTAATAGATAGAAGTATAGAAATAGCAAGCGAATTAGGAAAAAAATTTGATTTTGAAGGAAGTGTGATAAAAGGAATAGAACAAAGTTTTAGGCAATATGGTGGAATTCCAAAGCCATATTTTAGAATATATAAGGAGTTCTTATGAAGTTAAAACAACTACTTTTAAATTATTTTGATAAAAAAGTTCATAATTTTTTATTAAATAATGTTGAAATTATGCCCAAAAGATTAACAAAATTTATAGCATATTTCTATACAGATGCACGAATTAGAAAATTATACTGGAAAAAATTAGGTGTTGAAATGGGAGAAGGAACTTTTTCAAATATTGGAATGATGATAACAAATAAAAATGATGGAGAAATAAGAGTTTGTATTGGGAATAATGTTTCAATAGCCCCAAATGTAACTTTTATTTCAGATAGTTGTGCAAATAATGGAAAAAAAATTAATAGTATTTCTTATATAAAAAAATTGACAAAAACTCAAAAAATTATAATAGAAGATGAGGTTTGGATAGGAGCTAATGTAACAATATTACCTGGAATAAAAGTGGGAAAGTGTTCTGTGATAGGTGCAGGAAGTATAGTAACGAAAGATGTTCCAGAATATAGTATTGTAGCAGGTATACCTGCAAAAGTGATAAAAAAAATAGGTGAGAAGAATGTATAAAGTAGCAATAATAGGATGTGGAAGAATATCTCATAAGATATCTGAGGGAGTTGCTGAAAATAATAATAAAATGGAGTTAGTGGCTCTTTGTGATATTGTAGAAGAGAAGATGTTTAAAACTGAAGAAACATATAATAAAAAGTTAAACGGAAAAAGGGAGATAAAAAAATATACTGATTATAAAGAGATGATAGCAAAAGAAAAAATAGATATAGCTATTATCTCAACTGAAAGTGGTTATCATGAAGAGATAGGATTACACTGTCTTGAAAATAATATTCACACAATAATAGAAAAACCATTAGCTATGTCAATAGAGGGAGCTCAAAAATTAGTAGATAAAGCTAAAGAAAAAGGATTAAAATTAGCAGCTAGTCATCAAAATAGATTTAATTATCCTATTCAGTTGTTAAAGAAAGCTATTGAAGAAAAAAGAATGGGAAAAATATTTAATGGAATGGCTAGAATACTTTGGACAAGAGATGATAACTATTATCTACAAGCACCATGGAGAGGTACATGGGCTTTAGATGGTGGAACACTTATGAATCAATGTATTCATAATATAGATTTATTAAACTGGATGATGGATGATGAGATAGATACAGTTTATGCTCAAACATCTAATTATATTAGAAATATAGAAGCAGAGGATTATGGGGTAATAATTATTAGATATAAATCTGGAAAGATAGGAACAATAGAAGGAAGTGCTATTATATATCCCAAAAATCTTGAAGAAACTTTAACTATAACTGGAGAAAAGGGTACAGTAGTTATAGGTGGAATGGCAGTTAATAAAGTTAATACTTGGAGAGTAGAAGGAGATAATGAAGAAGATTATCTAAATATAGATAGTGGAGACCCTAACTCTGTATATGGTTTTGGTCATAGAGCACTATATAAAGATTTTGTTGAGGCTTTAGAAGAAAATAGAGAACCGTTAGTAAGTGGAGTAGCTGGAATGAATGCTGTAAAAATAATATTAGCCGCATATAAATCACAGATGACTGGATTACCAGTTAAATTTAATGAGTTTAAAGAGTTTAGAAGTATAGATATGAAAAAATAAATTTAAGAGGATAAAAATGAAAAAAGATTTAATATTTATAACAGATAATTATCCTTTTGGAAAAGGAGAGTCCTTTATAGAGAATGAAATTAGATATTTAGCTGAAAACTTTAAAAATATTTATATAATTTCTAAAAATCAAAAAGATGTTCAAACTAGAGAAGTTCCTAAAAATTGTAAAGTATATAGAATAAAAAAAACTTTAAAAAAATTAATTACTCTATACTTTGATAAAATTTATTTAATAGATTTATTTAGTGAGTTTAAATTTAGTGATTTAAAAAAATTAGTTAGTTTCCAATTTTATGGGAAATTAATAGAAAATAAAGTTAATGAAATAATAAGAGAAAATAGTTTGGAAAAGGATAAAATTTTAGTTTATTCTTATTGGTTTTATACTGGAGCTTATGCTGGGAGTGTTTTAAAAAGAAAAAATAAAATAGATAAGTTTATTTCAAGGGCACATGGATATGATTTATATTTAGAAAGAGGATACCAACCTTTAAAAAAAAATATTCTTAAAAGTATTGATTTTTTGTATCCTTGTTCAAAACTAGGAGAAAATTATTTAAAAAATTTATATTTGAAGAAGAATATAGAATCTAGTTATTTAGGAACAATTAATAAAAATTTATTTAATGAAAAAAAGAAAAGCGAAAAATTAAAAATAGTAAGTTGTTCAAACTTATTAAAATTAAAAAGAGTAAATTTAATAATAGAAACTTTATCTGTAATAGAAAAAAAATATTCTAATATAGAATGGATACATTTTGGTGATGGAGAAGAAAGATATTATTTAGAAGAATTATCAAAAAATAAATTAAAACAAATAAAATTTATATTTAAAGGACAAGTATCAAATAAACAAGTAATGGAATATTATAGATTAAATAATGTGTCTTTCTTTATTCACTTGAGTTCAACAGAAGGATTACCAGTTTCTATGATGGAAGCTCAAAGTTTTGGAATTCCAATAATAGCAACAAATGTAGGTGGAGTTTCTGAAATAGTAAATGAAAAAACAGGGATACTATTGTCAGATCATCCTAAAATAGAGGAGATAGTTGAAGCAATAGAAAAGATGATAAATTTAGATGAGAGTAAATACAATGAATATAGAAAAAATAGTTATTTGAATTGGAAAGAGAATTTTAATGCAGAAAAGAATTATAAGAATTTTATAAGTGAAATTTTGAAAATTTAATTATGGAGAAATAAATAGATGTTAATTTATATATTATTTGCAATGATAGTAATTTTTGCTATTGAAGGAATTCAAATAAAAAATAAAAAAATAAAGGAAGTATCTCAAATTTCAATATTAGTTATTTTTTATCTTATAGCTGGAATGAGTTATAAAATACATAATGATTATTTTGTATATGAAATTATGTATAAGAATATAAATTTTTCAAATTTAAAATATATAAATTTTGAAAAAGGATATGTTGTTTTAAATGCTATTGGAAATAAGGTTTTAGAATTTTATAATTTTAAATCTTTAGTTTATTTGATAAATACCTTTTTAATATATAAAGGATTAAAAAAAATATTAAAAAAAGAAAAAATTTATATGGTATTAGGATTAATGTATTTATTGCTTAGTCAATTTTATTATTTTTATCTTTCAGCTTTTAGGCAATCAATTGGAATTGCAATTTTTATTTATTCTATATCATATATTAAAAATAGAGAATTATTGAAATACACGATAAGTGTTTTATTAGCCTTTTTCTTTCATAAAAGTGCTCTAATATTATACCCAGTTTACTTTATATTTAATCCTAAATTGAAAATAAAAATGAGGTTAAATATATTGCTATATTTAATACTCAATTTCTTAATTTTGATACCGCAAATACGACAAAAAATAATTTTTATTTTTTCTGAAATACTAAATATATTAAACTTAGGGAGGGTAAGTAAAAGTTATTTAATTAAAGAAGGAAACTTTGAGATAAAAAGTGTGCTATTTATATTATTTTTAATGTTCTTGTATAAGTATTTAACATATAAAAAAGAGAATTATTTTATAAATAAGATACTATTTTGTTATATTATAATCGAAATTTTATCAAAAGTTATTGGGATTTTTTATAGAGCAGAAATATATTTTACTGTTTTTTATAGTATATTTATAGTAGAAATATTTTTTAAATGTAATAAGAATATAGTTTTTAAAGTTTTAAGAATAAGTTTAATTTTGTTTATAGGATTAAATTATAATATTAAAGCAATTTTTATAAAATACACAGAAGGAGGATCATTGATTCCTTTACATTTTACTTTTGAGAGAATATATAAGAATATAAATTATCAAGATACAGCTGAGTATAATCATCTTTTGGATAGATATAAAGATAATAAAAATTTAAATGAATTAAACAAGAGAACGATAAGAAATTATCTAAAAAAATAAAAGGAGTATTTTATAATTAAGTAAAAATGAGAAATAATTTATTAGAAAAATTTATATCTTTTTCAATAGGAGGATATATAAATATTATAATAGGATTATTAACAGTTCCAATAACAACAAGAATATTATCCCCTGAACAATATGGAATAAACTCTTTAATTATGACTTTAGTGAATGTTATAGGAATTGTTTGTTATTTAGGATTAGATCAAGGATTTGTAAGATTTTTCTATGAAGAAAAAGAAGAGAATAGAGGAAATTTATTATTAAAATCTATAGTTACTCCAATTTTATTAAGTTTATTCTTTATATTTTTTTCTTATTTTTTTAAAAAAAAGATTAGTTTTTTTATATTAGGAAAAGAAAGTAAAGGATTAATTATAATTTTGGGAATATGGGTAATTTTTACTATTTTAAATAGATTTGCCTTACTAGTAATTAGGATGCAACAAAAAGGAAAATTATATTCATTTTTTCAAGTAGCTTTAAAAGTATTTGAATTTTTATTTATTTTAATATTAGCTAGAAAATATGGTAATGATTATAAAACTCTATCTTTTGCAACATTAGGAAGTTTAATGTTAATAACAATAATAGCAATTATATGTGAAAAAAAATTATGGAAATTTAAAGGGAAATTAAAAACTAATTCCAAAGAACTATTACAATATAGTATACCTTTATCATTAACTATGGCTTTAAATTGGTTATTTGGCTCTAGTGATAAGGTTATAATAAAAATTTTTTCTAATACTACAGAGCTAGGTTTATATTCAGGGGCATTTAAAATAATAGCATTAATGACAGTTATACAAAATGGATTTACTACATTTTGGACTCCAGTTAGCTATGAACAATATTTAAAAGAACCTAATAATACAGAATTTTTTAGAAGAACTACAGATTATTTGGCTATATTATTTTTTACTTTAGGTATAGGAATATTAACATGTAGAGATATTACTATTTTTTTATTAGGAAGCAAGTATTATGATTCTATATTTATTATGCCTATGCTAGTTTTTATTCCAGTAATGTATTTATTATCAGAGACCACAATGATAGGGATAGCTTTTAAGAAACAAACAAAATATTTTTTCTATATATCAGTTATAGTTTCTATTTTAAATGTAATTGGTAATTTATTATTAGTTCCTAAATTAGGAGCTAAGGGTGCAGCTATATCAACAGGATTATCTTATATAGTATTTTTTAGTTTAAGAACATATTTTTCAGAAAGATTGATAAATTTTAAATTTGACCTAAAAAGAATATATATTATGATTGTATTATTATTGAGTTATGCATCAATTTTAACATTTTATAAAAATATTTATTTCAATTTAGTGATGGGAGCTTTTTTAGAAATATTTCTATTATTTATTTATTTTCCAGTACTTAAAAAATTATATAATAAATATATTAAAATGCCTAGGAGTAACTAATGTTTAAAATCAACCAAAATATATACAACAAAATAGGAGAGTTAGGTGTATATATCTACACCCTCTCTCTTTTTATATCCAAGTCTGGTGTGAGTATAGGACTAGGATTTTTACTACTAGCCTTTTTACTCTATCTTTGGGATAAGAGAAAAATAAATTTAACAACAGAGGAAAAATATATATTGGTTATCCTTATTCTACTACCAATATTTAGTCTTTTCTCAGCTGGAGGAAGTTACTCTTTTCAAAGAGCCTTAGAAAAATCATACAGATATATTGGACTCTTTTTTATACCTTATTTTCTTTATAAGGATAGAGTAGTAAAAATAGTTCTATCACTTTTTTCCCTTAGTATAATAGTATGTTTTATCAATGGTATTCTATACTACAAAAAACTTAAATGGAATTTTAATGTAAGATTTCTTAGTTTCTCAAGTAATACCTTAGATGAAGCACATATACTAGCTATGGGGAGTATGCTGATTTTAGTAGCTATTGTCTACTATATTAAAGAGAGAAAATATATATTTACCTCATTATTTACATTTACCCTTATCTTAGCAGTAGCAGCCTTGGTGATGACACAGGGAAGAGGAGCATGGTTAGGTTTTGGAGCTGGATTATTTGTAATTTCTTTCTTTCTCTTTAAAAGTAAAAAAATCTTTATAGCTATAACTATTCTTATTCTGCTTTTAGGTTACGGGAGTATCAATAGTAAAGCTTTAGAAAATAATAGATATATTAAGAGATTTGAAAGTATAAAAAATAAAGATAACTCTAGAATCCTTCTATGGAAAAGTGGAATAGAGATGTACAAAGCTAATCCAATATTTGGAGTGGGAAGAGATAATGCTGGAGATTCCTCTTTAGAGTATATGAAAAATCATTTTGAAGAGCAGAAGCCTAACTATTTTTCTAAAAAAATGCTAGAGTTAGCTGGAGCTGGAAATCTACATAGCCTATATGTCACAGCTTTAGCTGAGGAAGGAATACTATCTATCCCTTTTATAGGGATGTTCCTATTTATTCTATATAGGCAGGGAAGATATTGTATCTCTAGGGAGAGAGATTTTAATTTCTATCTAGTAGTAGGTACAATGGGTATGCTTGTAGCCTTTTTAGTAGGTGGACTTACAGAGAATGTATGGAGAGAGATATGGAAATCTAATATGTTTGTCTTTATAGTTGGATTATATCTATCAAGAGTAAAACAAGAATGACTTTTGTTTAAAGAGGTCATTCTTGTTTTTTTATTATATTTCAAAAAAAGTTGGTAAAACTATAGTAAACGTACGCCAATGTCACTGGAATAAAAAAATTCTTTTTGTTAAAATTTTATTAAAAGATTGAACCCATATGAACAGATAGGAACCTGTTCTCTAGCTAAAGGGTAATGTTTTATGCTAAAATTTTAATGTGGGTGGTAGTGAGTAGAAGTGAGTTTTACTCAGTAGAAACTCATACAAAAATATGTTAGATTATAACAAAAAGAGGATGAGGAGGTAGCAAAATGGAAAGACCAGAATACTATGGAATTTTACCATCAAAGGTGAGATATGATGAGAGGCTAAAACCAATGGAGAAGATAATGTTTTCGGAGTTGACAGCTCTGGTACGTAAAAAGGGGTATTGCTATGCTAGTAATATGTATTTTGCAGCTCTGTATGGGGTACATAAAAGTACTGTAAGTGCATGGATAAGCAACTTGGCAAAGTGTGGACACATAACTACTAAGTGTATAATGAAAGATAAGAGAGTAGAGGAGAGAAGAATATATATTGCAGATGAAAGTGATATAAGTTATTTTCCTAAGTTGGACAAGGAAAAGAGTAACACAGTAGATGATAAAATTTTAGATGAAATTCTTGAAGAGAAGGTAGAGAGAAGAGAAAAAACTCCAGAGGAATTAGAAGATGTAAGAAAAAAACTTTTAAGGGATCTATTTGGATGTGAGGGAGAATAAAAAAATTACTAGGGTATCCATAAAAGAGTGGGGAGGGTATACATAAAAAAATCCCAAACCTATTCGTAAAAAGTAGAAGTATAATAGTACAAGAAGAATAATACAAGAGTAATAGTATAAAAAGAATAATATATAATTATATAAGTTTTAAAGAGTTTAAAAACAATTGTAAATATTTATTTTAAAAAAAACAATAAAAACTTAACATATTTAAAATAAATTCTTTGCATTTTAATAATTTTATAGTATAATGTAGAATGAAAAATTAGAATTGGGAGGATTGTATCTACAAATGTCTAGAAAGAAAAAGTATGAAGATTATGATGAAGAATTTGAAAACGATGAAGATGAGATAGATCTAGCTGACCTTATCTTTACATTAATAAGAAGATGGAAGCTGATAGTTCTTACAGCTATACCAGTGGTAATATTAGGGGTAATATTTGCAATTACAAGACCAACTGTATATCAAGCAGAGACTACACTAATAGTATCTAACAATATGAGTAGTGTATCATTAGATAGTAGTGATATCTCTCTTAGCCAAAGACTAGTAATAACTTATTCAGAGATAGCTAAAAATAAATCTATCTTAAATAAAGTAATAAACAAATATGACTTAAAAGAAACAACAGAGCAATTAGCTAAATTAGTAACTATAACTCCAGTAGATAGTACAGAGTTAATATCTTTAACATATAAAAATAGTGATCCACAACTTGCAGCTATGGTAACAAATGAGATAGCTAATGAATTTATGGATAAAGTAGTACAAGTAATGAGAGTAAGAAACGTAAATATAGTAGAGAAAGCTCAAGTACCTGTACAACCTCTTCCTAAAAAGAGAGCCCTTATACTTCTTGCATCAGTTGTTTTAGGATTAGCAGCTGGAACAGGAATGGCTTTCGTAATGGAGTTCCTACATAAAAAACTTAGAAAACCATCTGAGATACAAGCTATCTTAGGAGTTTCTATGATAGGAATGATACCAGACTTAGAGAATGTTATAGCTGAAAAGGATGAGGATAGTAATGAGTAAGAGAAAGATATTTTTTATACAAGAGGACAATATGGAGGCTACAGAAGCCTTTAGAACAGTGAGAACTAACCTTGCTTTCCAAAATGATAAAGAGATAGGTAGAAAGATAATGGTAACAAGCTCTATTCCAGGAGAGGGAAAATCTACTCTAGCTGGAAACTATGGTGCCAGTCTTGCTATAGCTGGGAAAAAAGTACTTCTAATAGACTGTGATATCAGAAGACCTAGAGCACATGAGAGCTTTGGAATAAAAGTAGAGAGAGGATTAGAATCAGTACTTACTGAAAATGTAAATCCTAAAGATGTAATTATAAAAGACCTAATCCCTAACTTTGACTTATTACCTACTAAGCATATGAGATACAATGTAACAGAGTTATTTATTGGAGATAAGATGAAAGAGGTAATCTCTAGCTTAGAAAATGAGTATAATACTATCATTCTAGATATGCCACCTCTAGCAGTAGCTTCAGATGCTGCTATCCTATCTAAATATGTAGATGGTGTAGTAGTAGTAGTAGCTTATGACCAAGTGGCAAAAAGAGAGCTTGAGTTTACAAAAGAGATGCTATCTAATGCAGGGGCAAATATCTATGGATTTGTTGTAACTAAGGTAGATAAAGGTGGATTATCTTATGGAAACTATGGATATTACAATAACTACTATTCATACTACCAAGAGTACTACAGTGACAGTAATGGAAATAGAAAAAAACACACTGTAAAGAAACCTAAGAGTAAGTTTGGTAAATTTATACATGATATAAAAGAGCAGTATAAAAGACAATTTTCAGGAGACTTGAAAGGGAAAAAATAATGGTTGATATTCATTCACACATACTTTTTGGAATAGATGATGGACCAATAGAGATAGAAGAGAGCATAGATATGATAAGACAGGCAGTATCTGTAGGATATACAGATATTGTCTGTTCTTCACACTATCTGATAGGTAGATTTGAAAATCTTAACTATGATAAAAACTTTGAGATTTTAAAAAATAGAATCCTAGAGGAAAAAATTCCTTTAAATATTCATAAAGGTAATGAGTTTGCCTTAGATCCAGAGTTTTCAGCTCATGAAAATAGAATAAATAAGATGGCTGGAAGTAGATATATACTGGTGGAATTAAAGGATGAACTTATATATGGAGCCTGTAAAAGTTTTTTTAAAAACGTTATAGCTAAAGGATATATTCCAATTTTTGCCCATGTAGAGAGATATCCTCATATCAAGGTACAGGAATTTAGAGAATTAGTAGATATGGGAGTGGTCCTACAGATGAATATTAGAATGGCAGTTAACCCTATACCTAAGGCTAAATATCTATTGGAGAATGGGTATATATCAATAATAGCTACAGATAGTCACCGTATGGGAAGAAGAGACTACAATATAGATGAGTATTTGAAAAAGTTGGAGAGTTCTTTAGGTAGGGAGCTTTTTCAAGTGCTTATGGAAGAGAATCCAAGAAAAGTGATAGAGGATAAAGAGATAGTTACAGAGATAAAGTATGAGGGAGATGGCGATGAAGAGAAGAAAGTTAATGGGATTGGCCGCATTTTTAGCAATTTGTTCAACAAGTTTTTCAAGTGATTTCTTTACTCTAGATGATGTACTAAACAGAGTAAAGGATACAAACCCACAGATTAGAGCCCAAAAGATGAATGAGGAGAGCAAAAGAGAGCTAAAAGAAAAAGCTTGGAAAAACTTAGTTACTCCACCAGTAAATCTATCAAATGAAGATGAATGGGAAGTAGTAGAAAAATATGGAGTTGGACTTAAAGAGTTAGAAATGTATTTACCCATATTTGAAGGTGGAAGAACATTAAATAACTATAAAAAAGCAAAAACTCAATATGAGATAGCTCAAAAAGATAGTGACTTAGTAGGGATAGCAGCTCAAGAGGCAGCAGTGGCAAAATTCTTTGAAGCATTGAACTACAAAAAACAGATAGAGATAACTGATAAGGCAATAGAGGCTTTAGAAAAACAAAGAGAAAGAATATCTGATCTATATAATAATGGTAAATTAGTACCAAAGTCAGAGCTATTAAAGATAGAAGCTGATATAGAGAATAATAGAGGTATTAACTTAGAGAATAAGCAGAAAGAGGAAGCTAGCCTAGGAGAGTTAGCAAGATTATTAAACTATCCAGTAAATAGTCCATTGGAATTAAAGGATTTTAATCCATTACAATTTTTAGAGGCAAAGGCTCATATTACCGAGGAAAATAAGACACCTGTGGAGAATACTCTACTAGGTTCTAAGGAAGCTCTAAAATTAGATAGTGCTAACTATGATGTAAAGATAGCAAAGGCTGCATTATATCCCACTATTTATACAAAATATACATATAGATATAGATATAATGATAATGGAACTTTAAGAAAATATGATGCTGATAAAAGAGATATATTTGAAGTAGGATTTAGATGGGTACTTTCTTGGGGAGCTGACTTAGATAATGTAAGATCTCAGGAGTATCTATATGAGAAAGCTAAGATAGAGTACGAGGATAACTTAAAGGGAATATCTCTTGATATGAAAAATAAGTTAGGAGAGATAAAGGCTCTATATGGAAAATCTCTAGCTATGGAGAAAAGAGCTAACTTACTCCAAGAGAATATGGATATAGATAGTATGAGATATGAGAATGAGTTACTTACAACTTTCGACTACTTGAACTCTGTAAATAGTTTTAGAGAGGCTCAAGAGGATTACTATGAGTTACAAAGAAAGCTTGTATTAGCAGTAATAGAGTATGAAAATCTATATAGATAGGGAGAATAAATAATGGAGAGTGGAATGAAGAAAAAAATAGCTATAGGAGCTATAGTTATTGCATTAGTAGGTTATGGAGCCTATAAGATGAATATTTTAGGAACTACTGAGGTAAAGGTAGCTAGAATAGAGGTAGGAGATCTTTCAGATATGAACCTATATACAGGAATGGTAGTACCTGGAGAGATAAAACCTGTATATATCTCAGCTCCAGCAGTAATAGAGAGAATCTTAGTAAAAGATGGAGAGGAGATTACAAAGGATACAGAGCTTATACTATTTAGTAACAAAAGTATAATGGAAAATGATAAGGCTCTTAGAGTAAATGAACTAGATATACAAAATGTGAAGTTACAGATAGCTGACTTAGATTCTGGTTCTATGAAATTGGAATTAGATAACAGAGAGTTGGAGATAAAAAATCTAGAAGAGAAGATAAAAGCTGATATGAGAAGATTACCAGTAGTGACAGAGGAAGCTAGAACTCTTCAAAAAAGAGCAGAAGCATATATGCAACTACTATCTAAAGATGGAGTGTCAGCAACTGAAGCAAGTAGAATAAATACTGAGTCAGGAAGAAAACAGGTAGAGTTAGAGGATTTAAAAACTAACTTAGAGTTAAATAGACAAAAACATCAACTTATGGTAGTAAGTTATGAGAGTTTAAAAAGAGAGTTAAATATAGAAGAGGCAAAATTGAGATCTAGTCTTGAAAAGTTAGAATTGGAAAATGAGACATTAAAGATTAGAGAGAAACAATTAAAAGAGCCACTTACTGCTGGAGTAGATGGAGTAGTAGTAGGAATAGATGTACAGGAAGGAAGTGTAACACAACCTGGAGAGAGATTACTAGCTGTATCTACAACTGGTGGAAATAGAGTAAATGTAGAGGTACCTCTATACCAATCTTCTGCTATAGCAAAGGGTCAACCAGCTATAATAGTATCTAGAGATAGTGATGGAGATAAGCAATATAAAGGTAAGGTAGAGAAAGTTTCTACTGCTGCTGTAGATAGTAAATACTCTAAAACTAAGGAAAAAGTAATTCAGGTAGAGGTATCAATAGATGAGGAAAATGATTTAAGACCTGGATTTATAGCTGATGTAGAGATCAGTGGACAAGCTAAAACAGCTGTACCAGTTGTAAATAGTTTCTCAGTAATAGAGGAAGATGGAGAGTACTTCGTATATATCAATGATGGTGGAAGAGCTAGAAAACAAAAGGTAAATGTAGGAGCTAGAACAGTAAATAGCTATGAGATACTAGATTTACCAGTTGGAACACAGGTAATAGTAAATCCATTTAAAGTTAGAAACGGTGAAAAAATAAGGGTTGTTGAGTAAGATGAAGATGATATTCTGGTTTGCATGTAAGATGCTTTTGGGGAATAGTAAAAGAGCTATATTTCCTTTTTTAGGAGTAGTAGGAGGAATAACTGCACTTATTATGTCATTCTCACTAGGAGCAGGGGGAGAGGAGATAATATCTACTAATCTTTCAGCTATAGGGAGCAATAGAATAATGATAGGTGGGCAGGAGATGAGTGCTAGGGATATGCAGATAATAGAGAACTATCCCTTTGTAGAGTACACACTCTTTCCTGGAGCTAGAGAAAACAGTGGAAACAATATATTTATTGGGTATTCTCAAAAGGCACTTATGGCATTAGGGCTTAGAAATCTAGGAGATAGAGAAGTCATACTAGATAAGAATCAGTTTCCAGATAAGCAGCCAGGAGATAGGGTAGACCTAGTTACAGAAAATGGAGTAAGAAGTTTTACTGTAGCAGGAATCTACGAGGAGAAAAACCCTTTTGAACTGATGAAACAGGGAAATAGAATAATAGTTTCTCAAGGATATTTTGAGAGGCTATTTGGAAAATATAGGTATAATGAGCTCATTGTATCTTTTGATAAAAACGAAGATGCTGAGGACCTAATCCCTTTACTACTAAAGAGATTTAATGAGGATAGAAGAAGTTATGGACAGGTGAGATTACTTGAAACACCTGAAGTATATAAAAGAATTGTTAAAATTCAAAGAATGGTAAAAAATACATTGGGTATTCTATCTTTTATATCTCTATGTATTGGAGGATTTGGTATAATGAACCTGATAGCAGGGGGAGTGAGAGCTAGAACTGGACATATAGGTATACTAAGAGCTATGGGTATGTCTAGAGAAAATATCGTAAAGATATTTTTAGCAGAGGGAGTTATTATCTCTATAATAGGATCACTTTCAGGTGTTATAATAGGTGTAATAGGTGCTATCTTAAGTGGAAAACTTATAATGATACCACCACAATTTAATGTGTTACAAATTTTATTTGCTCTAGTAGTCTCTTTGGCATTTGGTATAGGAATGGGAGTGTATCCAGCAAGAAAAGCTGGTAATATAGCTATTACAGATGCACTAAGAGATATTTAGATATATTTATTACAATTAGGAGGGAAGAAAATGATGAAAAAATTATTACTAGGAAGTTTACTAGTTTCATCTGCCGCTTTAGCAGTAGGACCAGAAGCAGCTGTTACTTCATCAGCTGCAGTATCATCTAACGAAGTAGGAACAGGAAAATATTTCTACATAGCTCAAAATTATCAAGAGCTAGCAGCTGTTCCAGGATTTACTATGAGTGCTCCAGCAGGATTAGTTCCAGGTAAAGGAGTAGTATTTGCAGGTATTGGAGGACTTCATACTAATGGTAAGAAAGGAAACGATACTGACGGATCAATGGCAGTAGGATTTGGATACGGAAATCCTTATGAAACAGTAGGAGGAGCTGTATCATTATCACTAGGAAGTATCAATCCTGATGATGGAGGAGCATTCAACAGAGGATCTCTTAACCTATCTTTAGGACACAACTTCTCACAATATGGATTAGGAGTAGCAGTTGGGGTAAACACTATAGACTTATGGCATGACAATGGTAAAGATGAGATGGATGAAAGCTACTATACATCAGTAACTAAATTATTACCAAATGATGTAGCACCAGTTGTTGTAACAGCAGGATTAGGAAATAATGACTTTGCAAAAGTAAACGAAGATGGAGATAAGAAAGATCACGTATATCCATTCGTGTCAGTTGCAGCATATGTAATGCCACAATTAAGCTTAATCGCTGACTATACAAGTGGAGTAACTACTTTAGGAGTAGGAATTGTTCCATCACCAAAATTACCAATAACTATCACAATGGGAGCTTACAACGTAAACAAACAAACTGTTGATACAGGAAATGACAAAGTATCTTTCGTAGGTTCTCTATCTGCATCATATGCATTCTAATTTTAGAGAAAATTAAAAGGAGGAATAAGAATGAAAAAATTATTAGTACTTGCTTTAATGACATTATCAGTAGCAGTATTTGCAGCTGATGAGAATACATCTTCTGATTCAACTACTGGAACTACAACTTCAGCTGAAGCTACTACAACTACTTCAGTAGGAGGAGCAGCACCAGTTAGCGTTGGAGAATCTTTCATGGGAGCATTCGGAATGGGATCATCATCTCCAGCTGGAACTTCATCTTCAAACTCAGTAGGTTCAGTATCTTCTGGAATGTCTTCAATCGGATCAAACACAGTAAATAACGTAACTACAACTACACCATATTCTTATAAATAAGAAATATAAAGAGCCTTTAGCTTTTAGCTAAGGGCTTTTTTATTTTATATTAAAATTTTGATATTAAGTTTATAAATTTTTAGAAAATTTCTTTTCAACTTATAAAAATTATAGTATAATAGTAAAATATTATAAATTTAATTAGGAGAAAAGAGAATGGCAAAAGAGAAAGAAGAGTATGGATTATTTACTGCTATTGCTATGATAGTTGGAATAGTAATAGGTTCAGGTATATTTTTTAAAAGTGATAACATATTAGTATATACCAATGGAAGTATAGTAAAGGGAGTGGCAGTATTTGTAATAGCCGCTATTGGAATAATATTCGGAAGTCTTGCTATAGCTGTTTTAGCAACAAAAACTACTAAGCCTGGTGGAGTTATTACCTATGCAGATGAGTATGCAGGAAGAAAAATAGCTGGAGCTTTTGGATGGTTTCAGGTATTTATCTACTATCCATCACTATTAGCTGTGGTATCTTGGATAGTTGGGGTATATATGTGTATGCTTATGGGGTGGGAAGCTACTCCAGAGAGAATGGCAATAATAGGAGCAATAGCATTTTTAGGATGCTATACTATCAACTATTTCTCAGCATTACTAGGAGGATTTTTCCAAAACTTTACTACTATATCTAAAGTTATTTTAATAGGAGTATTGGCTATAGCTGGATTTAAATATGGAGATCCTAAGATTATAACTAATGCAGAGATGCTAGCAGCTGGGGGGGCACTAGCTTGGTTGGGAGCTCTAGCTCCAATAGCTTTTTCATATGATGGTTGGGTAGTTTCTACCTCTATATCACATGAGATAAAAAACTCTAAAAAAAATCTACCAATAGCTCTTATAATAGGACCTATATTTGTATTGGTAGCATATGTACTATATTTTGTGGGAATAAGTATCTTAGTTGGTCCAGAAAGAATAATGGAACTAGGGGATGCCCATGTAAATGAAGCTGTAACTATGTTATTTGGAACAGCAGGAGCAAAGATATTTTTAATCTTCATAATATTTTCAGTGCTGGGAACTCTTAATGGATTTACATTAGGATTTTTAAGAATGCCTTACTCACTAGCTATTAGAGGAATGTTTCCAATGGCAGAAAAGATTAGCTATTTAGAGGAAGGACATCATGTACCTAAGTTTTCAGCTAAGATAGCTTTTGTAATTACAGCAGTATTTATAGTTATTAACTACATAGCTCAAAAGTATAATCTAATACCAAACTCTGATATTTCAGAGATTCCTATAGTAGCTAGTTATATTCTATATATTATTCTTTATTTCTGTGTAATTAAATTATATAGAAAAGGAGAAGTAGATGGAGCTATAAAAGGATTAATAATCCCTATAATAGCTATTTTAGGTTCTTTGATAATAATAGTAGGGGGATTACAAAATCCAATGACATTTATTTATTTAGGAATTTGTGCTGTTGTTATATTGATAGCTTTAAAATATTTGAGCAATAAAAAAATTGCCTAAATTAAATAAATCCTGTATAATATCTCATGTGTAAAAAATTATGGAGGAAAAGAAAAGTGAGAGAGTTAGATGAAAGAAGGATTTATGAAGAAGAGGATGAGATAGATTTAATGGAGCTTTTTCATACAATATTAAAGCATAAGGTAAAGATAGTTATAGTAACTATAGTAGTTATGTTATTATCTACTTTAGGTGGATATATCTATAATAGATTAAATAGTTTTAATACAGCTATTATAGGTTTTAATTATCCAGAGTTACAAAAAGGAAAAAATCCAGATGGTTCAATATTTTTAAGAACTGATATTATACCTCTAGATGTAATTAATGATACTTATAATATGTACCAAGAGAAATTAGGCGGAAAAAAATTAGATGATTTTAGAAACTCTATAGAGGTAGAAGGAATAATACCAGATTCTACACAAACCCTTATAGATAATGCATTAAAAAGAGGAGAAACTCTATCTTTTACTGCTAGTAACTACAGAATTAAGATTAAAGAAAAAGATAAAGAGATATTAAATAAGTTAATAAATGATTCAATAAGTAGTTATATTACTAAGCATAAACCCAATTATATAATTCAAACAATAGGAGATGAAATATATAATTATGACTATAGTGACAGCTATATCTTATTAGATGAAAGATTAAAAATGATGGAAATGGCTATAGCTTCTTATGAAAATAAAAATTATATCTCTACTAAATTGGGATACTCTTTTGGAATGATAAGTGAAAGAATAAGAAATTTAAAAAATGTAGAATTAAAAGATTACTATTCATATTATTCAATAAATGGACTTTCAAAAGATAGCAATAATAAATTACTTAGAGTAGATTCTGAAATTCAAGATCTAATACTTGAAAATCAAGCTTTAAATGGTAAAGTAGAGGTTTTAGATGAAATGTTACACAATTTTAAACCTACTCAGAAACAAATAGTAATACCTAATATAGCAAATGAAGGAGTAGATATTGAGGATAAAAATGATTACTATTCAAAGTTGGTAGAAGATTATGTAGCATTAAATAATAATATAGAAGACAATAAAGTAAAAATACAACTATTAGAAAATAGTAAATTAGATATTAAGGCACCTAGTGCTGAAGAGATTAAAAATTTAGATGATAAATTAAGAGTTGTTGTAGAAAAAGCAAATAAAATAATAGAGGATATAAATATTTTAAGTAGAGAGTACATTGACTCTACTTATTCAGATATGATAAAAATAGTATCTCCAGTTACTACAGACACAGAAGGAAAGCCATTAATATTATTTGTAGGTGTGGGAGCTGTGTTAGGAATAATATTAGGAGTATTTTTAGCATTTATGGCGGAGTTTATAAGAAACTATAGAAATAAGTATTCAAAATAATAGTATGGGGAATAGTTAAAAACTATTCCTTTTTTTGATAACTAGGAGGTAGCTATGGAAAGAGTATTTCTTTATGATATGGACAGAGTTTTGCTTATATTTTTACTTTTAGCAGATTTAGAAAAGGATAATATTACTTATATAACTTATGAAGGAAAAGAGAAAATCTTAGAAAAACTTGTAGGACAAAAGATAGTATTAGAAAAATCTAGAATGTATGCTAAAAATCCCAAATTTAATAGATTTAAAATGGCTAGCTATATAGGAGATATAAGGCATGAATTAGCTCCACTTCTTAATAGGATAGAGAAGGGAGAGAGTGAGCTATATGGTATGGATAATCTTGAGCTTGGAAGAAGAGTATTCTATAAAGAGAAAATAAATGTTATAGAGGAAGGGACTTTAAACTATATGCCATATAAGGCAGCTCCTAGTGGTATGAAAGAGAAGATACAGGATATTATAGCCAAACTCTATGGAATAGGAGAGAGAAAAGTTTTGATGGGCTATGGAGATAGATGTAAAAAAATCTATCTCACATCTTCACTTTGTGAGAAAATACCTCAAGGGCTTGAAGATAAAGCTGAGGTAATAGATCTTCAAGAGCTATGGAATAAAAAAAGTGAAAATGAAAAGAGATTGATAAAAGATGTTTTTAGTTTTAATGAGGAGATATTTCAAAAGGTAGATAGAGAAACAGTTATGCTCTTTACCCAACCTATGTCAGAGGATGGAATAATTTCAGAGGAGAGAAAGATAGAACTATATAGTAAAGTATTAGCTAAATATTCTAATAAGTCTATTATAATAAAACCTCATCCAAGAGAAAAAACAGATTATTCTAAATATTTTAAAGAGTATTATGTGATGAAAGAGAAGTATCCAGTGGAACTTTTAAGTGTTATGGGAATAAAACTAGAAAGAGTGGTTACTCTTTTCTCCACAGCTGTATTTGGTTTTGGAAAAGATGTAGCAATAGATTTTTATGGAACAGAGGTAGATGATAAACTCTTTGAAAGATTTGGAAGTTGTGATAGTATAATGATAAGAAATGTAGAGCTTTAAAAATAGGAGAAAATAATGAGTAGTGGAGGAAAAATAACTAAAAATATAGCTTGGCTTATGTTTGACCAAGTATTTATACTGTTGTTACAATTTTTAGTGGGAATAAAAATTGCTAACTACTATGGAGCAGAACTCTATGGAAAATATAATTATGCTGTATCTCTAGTAGCATTTTCAGCAATATTATTTGAGTTGCTCAATAGTAGGGTAATAAAAAAGTACTATACAGAGGATAACTTCAACAATGTTATCTTCAATGTGAATTTTTTTCGTAACAGTATGGCAGGGATAATAATATTTATACCTATAATTTTAAAATTTACATTTGGTATGGATAATCTTCTTTTCTATATGCTATTGCTTATCTGTTTAGATAATATACTTACTACAGCAACCTATGGGATAGAAAACTTTTTTGAGTTTAAGCTAGAATCTAGAAGAATAGTTATTTCCAATAATATAGTAAAAATAATATCCTATACACTTCAATATATTGGAATGCTATTTGGAGTGGGGATAATAGCTGTTCCTGCTATAAGATGTATAGGTAGCTTCATAAGAATGGGAATATTGAAATTTCAATATAGAAGAACCTACTTATCAAAACTTTCAAATATAGAGAGAAGGATAGATAAAAATCTACTCTATCAGATAATAGATGAAGGGAAATTTTTGTGGGTAACCTATATATCATTTTTAGTCTATACTCAAGTGGACAGACTTATGATAAAATACTATATGGGAGTAGCAGATGTAGGGATATATACAATAGGAGTGCAGCTATCTACTATCTTAGCTATACTTTTAGGTCCTGTACAAAATTCACTTTTTCCTAAGATGATGGAGCTGTATAGAAAGGATTATAAGGAGTATTACCAATTTTATCTTTTTTCTAATACTCTAGTGACACAATTTTATTTTATAATAACCTTAGTATCAATATTTGTAGTAAAATATACCTTTGGATATGTATATGCACAGGAATATAGTCCAGCAATAGGAGTTTATACTATTTTAGCAGTATCAATATTTATAAAGGCTAATGGTTCATTGCAGACTGGACATATGACACTTAAAAATATAACTAAGAAAAGTTTTTATAAGACACTTATAAGTCTTATACTAAATATAATTTTAAATGCTCTCCTTATACCTAGATATGGAATAGATGGAGCTGCTATTGCCACACTTATTACTCAGTTTACAGCTCTATTTTTAATAGATTTCTTTATAGCAGAGTACAGGGAGCAAGCTTGGATTCAATTAAAGTCATTTAATACTTTTTATCTTTTGAAGGAGATTATTAAAAAATATAGAAGTAGAAAGGAGAAGCAAAATGTATAAAGGGAAAAAAATATTGGGAATAATACCAGCTAGAGGTGGAAGCAAGGGGATACCTTCAAAAAATATAATAGAGATATATGGGAAACCACTTATACAATATTCAATAGAGTGTGCTAACTCATCAAAATATTTAGATAGGACAGTTATTTCTACTGATGATTTGGAAATAAAAGCTGTGGCAGAAAAATTTGGTGGAGATGTTCCTTTTATGAGGCCTGCAGAGTTAGCTCAAGACACATCTAAGACAATAGATGCAGTGGTGCACGCTATAAATTGGCTAAAGGAGCATGGAGAGGAGTATGATTATCTAGTATTACTTCAAAATACTGTACCTCTTAGAAAAGGTTGGCATATAGATGAGGCAATAGAAAAGCTTTTTGAAAGTGATGAGAAAAGCCTTGTAAGTGTTACAGAAGTTGATGAGAACCCAGTACTTATGAGAACTATTAATGAAGATGGAACTGTAAAAAATCTTCTTTCATTAAATAGTACAATGAGAAGACAGGATTTTCCAAAGTTCTATAGAGTAAATGGAGCTATATATATTCAAGAGTTAAATGAGGATTTTGGTTTAGATACAAGTCTTAATGATGGTAGACTTGCCTATGTGATGAATGAAAAATACTCAGTGGACATAGATACATATCTTGATATTAAAAAGATAGAGTACTATCTAGATCAAGAACTTAATAATAAATAAGAGTACAAAAATATTTATTTTCTCTATATATTATGATATAATAATGAAGAATAAATCTTTATTATAGTATAGGAGGAAAGAGAAATGAATGTTGAGAAAATTAGAAAAATCTGTGTAATAGCTTTTATTGTAGTTGGACTAGCTTGTATATTTGTAGAGAAAGCTAATGCACCTAAAGAGTATACTGGTGTAGGAGATGGATTTAATGATGAGATTACTGTAACAATACTTGCTAAGAAAAATTCTAAAGGTGAAGTTAGAATCTCTGATATAAAATATACACATGATGATACAGCAGCAATAGCTGACCCAGCAATAGGACAATTAATTACTCAAATAAAATCTACTCAAGATATATCAAAACTAGATACAGTAGCAGGAGCAACATATAGCTCAGAGGGATTTATAATGGCTGTAGAGGATGCTGTATCTAAGATAGAAGACTAGAATTAGAATTTAAGAAATTGGAATAAATTAAAATAAATCAAGAATGACTTTTGTTTAAAGAATAAAGAGTAAGAATTTACTTTTATTCTTCTTAATCTATGTCATTCTTTTTTTATTTTTGTAACAAATTTGTCACAAATATTCAGTATAACAAAATCTGCTACTATCTCACGTAATGGAAGTGGTAAGTATTTTATCTCTTTGTTATGTGAAACTGATATTCAAGAATTACCAAAAACTAATTCATCAGTAGGAATTGACTTAGGTATTAAAGATATGGCTATTTTATCTACTGGAGAAAAAATTGAAAATCTTAAATTTAGAAAACAATTAGAAGATAAACTAAAAAGAGAACAGAGAAAACTTTCTAAAAGACTTCTAATTGCTAAAAAAGAAAATAGAAAATTAAGCGAAGCTAAAAATTATCAAAAACAAAGAATTAAAATTGCTAAGATACACGAAAAAATTATGAATATGAGAACAGATTTCTTAAATAAGTTAAGTACAGATATTATCAAAAATCACGATATTATCTGTATTGAAGACTTAAATACAAAAGGATTACTTCATAATCATAAATTAGCAAAATCTATATCTGATGTATCTTGGGCTAGTTTTGTAAATAAACTTGAGTATAAAGCGAAATGGTATGGTAAAGAGATAATAAAAATTGATAAATTTTATCCATCAAGTCAAATATGCTCTGTATGTGGTTATAAAGATGGCAAGAAAACTCTTGATGTAAGAGAGTGGACTTGTTCAGTTTGTCATACTCATCACGATAGAGATATAAACGCAGCTAAAAATATATTGACTGAAGGTCTAAGAATAAAACAAGCAGTCTAAAAATAAAAAGAACCGTAGGAACTACGGGGTTAGCTTGGTAAATATAGTTGGCTAACAAAAGCAACTACTTCCCAAGAAGAAGCTCCCACTTCAAAAATTACAAAGTAATTTTAAGTGGGAGAGGTTCACAATATAAAAAATCATAGAATTCTCATAAAAAATAGTATAAAATATTATAAAAATAAATCATTTAGGGGGTAGAGTATGAAAATAGGATTAGTTCTGGAAGGCGGAGGAATGAGAGGTATCTATACAGTAGGAGTACTAGATGCTTTTAGAAAATATAACTTTATGCCAGATTATGTAATAGGAGTTTCTGCTGGAGCTTCTAATGCAGCTTCATATATATCTAAGCAAGACGGAAGAGCACTTAGAACTAATATAGATTATATAGGAGATAAGAGATATCTTAGTTGGAGTAACTACTTAAAAACAGGTTCCCTCTTTGGAATGGATTTTTTATATGAAGAGATTCCAGAAAGGCTAGATCCTTTTGATTATGATAGCTTCTTTGCTAACCCATGTGATTTTAAAGTGGGAGTTACCAATGCAGAAACTGGAAAAGCAGAGTTTTATGGGAAGGACTCCATACATGATGGAGCAACTATATTGAGAGCTTCATCTTCTATTCCTTTAGTAGCTAATCCTGTAACTTATAGAGGAAAAATATATTTCGATGGGGGAACATCAGCTCCTATACCTGTATCACAAGCCTTAAAAGATGGTTGTGATAAACTTATAGTAGTTTTAACTAGAGATAGAAATTTTATAAAGCCACCACTAAAATGTTTTCCTTTAGTAGCTTGGAAGATGAGAAAATATCCAGCAATGGTGGAACTATTAAAAAGACATCATAAAGTATACAAAGAGAATCAAGAGGAGATAAGAAGATTAGAAAAAGAGGGAAAAGCTATGGTTATAGCTCCCTCTGCTCCTCTAAAAATAGATAGATTTGAGAAGAGCAGAGAGAGATTATTGGCTGTCTATCATCAAGGATTTGCTGATGGAGAAAAATTTATAAAGAATTTTAAGTATTAATCTAAAATATTATTTAATTTAAACTCATTTACATGTTTTTCAGAGTCAAGAATAAATTTATCTAAAAATTCAATATGAGCTAAAACGCTTTCTTTACCAGGACCACCTAGTGTGGTTCTTTTTTCTACACAGTTTTTAATAGAGATAGCTTCATAGATATCATTGTCAAAAAGTTCAGAGAAATTTTTATAATTTTCAAGAGTTAAATTTTCAAATGTAGTATTATTATCAATACAGTAAGCTACCATACTTCCTACTATTTTATAGGCATCTCTAAAGCTCATTCCCTTTTCTGTCAAGAAATCAGCTACATCAGTGGCATTTATAAATCCTTGAGAGGCAGCTAAAAGCATATTTTCTTTTTTAACTGTGAGAGTATGGAACATTCCTATAAATACATTTAAACAAGCTTTTACAGTATCTAGGGCATCAAAGAAATTTTCTTTATCCTCTTGCATATCCTTGTTATAAGCTAGAGGTATTCCTTTCATTGTTGTAAGTAGAGCCATTAAGTCTCCAAATACTCTTCCACTTTTTCCTCTAATTAATTCAGCAGCATCTGGATTTTTTTTCTGAGGCATAATACTACTTCCTGTAGAGAAGGAATCACTTAGTTCAATATATCCATAATCATTGGAACTAAAGATAATTATCTCTTCACAAAAACGTGAAAGATGAACCATAATAAGTGAAAAAGCATTCATAATTTCTATTAGATAATCTCTATCACTTACACTGTCCATACTATTCCAAGTAGGAGCTGTAAATCCTAGTTCTGAAGCTGTAAACTCTCTATCTAAAGGATAAGTAGTTCCTGCTAAGGCAGCAGACCCAAGTGGAGATGTGTCAGCTAAACTCATAGCATTAGAGAGTCTAACATAATCTCTTCTAAACATCTCAGCATAAGCTAAAATATAGTGAGCAAAAGATACAGGTTGAGCTTTTTGAAGATGTGTAAATCCAGGCATATATGTAGAGATATTCTCTTTAGCCATAGAACTGATAACTTCTAATAAATCTAAAAGTAGAGCCTGTACTTTTACAACTTCATCTTTAGTAAATAATTTCATATCTACAGCAACTTGGTCGTTTCTACTTCTTCCAGTGTGTAGTTTTTTTCCTATATCTCCAATTCTATCAATAAGTATTTTTTCAATGTTCATATGAATATCTTCATACTCAATAGAAAATACTATTTTTCCATCTTCTATATCTTTTAATATCTCTTTTAAAGTTTTTTCAATAAGTTTTGAATCTTCTAGAGGTATTATTCCTTGTTTTCCTAATCCTCTTACATGGGCAATACTTCCCATAATATCATACTTATATAATCTTTTATCAAAATTGATAGATGAATGAAAATCTAAAATTAAATGACTTGCTTTCTCTTTAAATCTTCCAGAAAAAAATTGCATAATTGCCTCCTAAATTTTTTGTTTAATTTTTATAGAAACTAAAATAGATATTTGAATTATTATACATACTATTAAAATAATATAACTTTGGAAAAAACCACCGACTAAAAATCCAATAAATGCTAATATACCATTTAAAATGGCATAGAAAATCTGAGTTCTAACATGCTCTATATGACTACAACCAGAACCAGCAGAAGCAAGGATAGTTGTATCAGATATAGGAGAGCAGTGGTCTCCAAATAATCCACCTGATAATATAGCTCCAATAGTAACATATAGAGGGGCATTAAGTGTCATAGCCATAGGGATTACAATAGGTATCATTATGCTGTATGTTCCCCAAGAGCTACCAGTAGCAAATGAGATTATACATCCTAATATAAAGGCTATTGCAGGAATAAGTCCACCAGATAGATTTATACTTTTCATAAAATGAACTATATAATCAGCAGAACCAAGATGCTTATTAACTGTTCCTAAAGACCAAGCTAGAATAAGTATTATTGCTATTTGAGTCATTTTAGTAACTCCATTTAAATAGATAGAAAAAATTTCTTCAAAGGATTTACTTTTGTTTATTAACATCATTATAGCTAAAACTACAGCTGCATATAGATAACCACTACTTAAAGCTGCTCTAAATTCACTTCCAGAAAATCTTCTGAACATAAAATCATATCCAAGCATAACAAATAAAGTAGTAATTAGAATAAGTATAGGTAGCCAAACATATATAGGCTTAGCATTTTCTACAATATACTCTTTTTTCTCTTTAATTTCAAGCTCAATATCATTAGCTATATTCTCCTCTGCTACTTTCATAGGACCAAAATCTAATTTCATAAGAGCTAATGCTGGAATAATCACTAGAGCAAGAATTGGATATATATTAAATGGGATTGCTTTTACAAAAGCTCCATAATCAGATATGGTTAAACCAAGAGTTTCAAATTCTTTTTGTAAAAGTCCAATTATGAATACCCCCCAACCAATAAAAGGTACAAGAACTGCTATTGGTGAAGATGTAGAATCTAAAATAAAAGCTAATTTTTCTTTTGATACTTTTAATTTTTTAAAAAATGGAGCAAATATAGGTCCTACAATTAATGGTGTTCCAAGGTCAGAGAAAAATATTATAATTCCAGCTAAATAAGCAGCTAGTTGTGCTTTAGTTTTAGAATTTATAAGTTTTCCAACACTTTGAGCAAAAGCATAAGCTCCACCAGAACGCATCATAAGTTCTATAAATCCACCAATAAATAGCATAAGGACAATAACTCCAGCATTGTAACTATCAGTTAATTGCTTCAAAAAATAATCAGTCATCAGTGCTTTTGTAGTTGCTAGAGGATTGTAGTTGAGTAAAATCATAACTCCAGCAAATACACTTGTAAATAGTGATAAAATAACATTTTTAGTCTTAATTGCCATAGCTACAGCTATAATTATAGGCAATATAGATAAAAAACCAAAATTTTCCATATAAAACCTCCCCTTAGTATAAAATTATAAATAAAAAAACCAGCTATAATAGCTGGTAAATTTTACAAAAGAAAAGCCAATAGATAAACTATTGGCTAAATAAACAAAATATGCTCATAGAGTGGTACTCTAATCTTTACAAAATAAGACCTAGCCATAATTAAAAATATATTAAATTATAATTATAATATGTCTTTGCCTTAATTTCATCTTTCTCCCTCTCTAAAAATAATATGTTTAAGTATAAAGGAAAAAGATTAAAATGTCAATAAAAAATTACACTTGTATTAATTTAATGGTAGGATTTGAATCTCTACTCTTCTATTTTCTGCTCTTCCAGCAGCAGTACTATTAGTTGCTCTTGGATTGTTTATTCCATGTCCAACAGAAGTTACTCTGTATGATTCTACACCTTGAGAGATAAAATAATCTCTAACGCTATTAGCTCTTCTTTGTGATAGATCTAAGTTATAGCTAGCAGCTCCAGTATTATCAGTATAACCATTAACTACTATTCTAGTTTCAGGGTATTGTACTAATACAGAAGCAATGGAATTTAGTGGACCATAGAAGTTAGAAGCTATATTAGCACTATTAGTAGCAAAAGTTACTCCTCCAGGTAGATAAAGATTTAAGTTATCTCCCTCTCTACTTACTTCAACTTCAGTATTTTTTAATCTTTCTCTCAACTCTTTTTCTTGGTTATCTCTATATGCTCCCCAACCAAGTCCAGCAAGTGCACCTATACCAGCTCCAATAAGAGTTCCTTTAGTATCTTTACCTATAAGTTGTCCTATTAGAGCTCCAGCAGCAGCTCCTCCAGCTGTTCCAGAAGTTTTTTTATTAACAGAACCAGTTTCATCTAAAAAAGGAGATGAAGTACACCCTACTACTGTCATTCCTAATAACAAACTAGCTATTATTTTTTTTGTATTTTTCATGAAATTACCTCCCTATTAAAAATATACGAGACTACTCTTAATATATTATATAACAAAAAATAAAAAATATAAAAAAATTTTTAGAAATTTTTAAAAAAGTGTAAATAAAAAAGAAAAAAATATAACATAGAAAGAAAAAAATAATACCTATAAACTTAATAAAATCAAGGGGGAAATATGAAAATTAAAAAATAAATAATTTTTTTAAAAAAAGTGTTGACAGTTTTTGATATAGATGCTATAATTATTCTTGTCTTGAGAGAAAGGCGTCGGAATATAGCGCAGTCCGGTAGCGCATCTGCCTTGGGAGCAGGGGGCCGCAAGTTCGAATCTTGCTATTCCGACCATTAAATCTGCGGGAATAGCTCAGTTGGTAGAGCGTCAGCCTTCCAAGCTGAATGTCGCGAGTTCGACCCTCGTTTCCCGCTCCAAAGATGCGTCATTAGCTCAGTTGGTAGAGCACACGACTTTTAATCGTGTTGCCACAGGTTCAAATCCTGTATGACGCACCATTTATGTGTCTGTAGCTCAGCTGGATAGAGCAACGCCCTTCTAAGGCGTGGGTCAGGAGTTCGAATCTCTTCAGACACGCCACTTATAAAAAGACAAAATATGGTGATCGTAGTTCAGTTGGTAGAGCGCCAGTTTGTGGCACTGGTTGTCGCGAGTTCGAGCCTCGTCGATCACCCCATAAAAACTTAATAATATGCGTCATTAGCTCAGTTGGTAGAGCACACGACTTTTAATCGTGTTGCCACAGGTTCAAATCCTGTATGACGCACCATTCGTGCGAGGATGGCGGAATTGGCAGACGCGCTAGACTTAGGATCTAGTGTCCCAGACGTGAGAGTTCAAGTCTCTCTCTTCGCACCATGTAGTTAGTAAGAGATTCTAATGAATCTCTTTTTTTATTTTATCTACTCAAGAGGAGAAAATGAGAAATATAAAGATAAGTTATAGATATGATGGAAGCATGTTTTATGGTTTTCAAAGGCAGCCAAATAAAAGAACAGTTCAAGGAGAGATAGAAAAGTTATTAAATGTTGTATTAAAAGATGAGATAGATATGGTATCTTCAGGTAGAACTGATAGAGGGGTTCATGCTCTTATTCAAGTTTCTAATTTTTATACTACTTCAACTATCCCTTTAGATAGATTGAAGTATGTACTGATGAGAGGATTACCATTGGATATAGAACTCTTAGATATTGAAGAGGTGGATATAGAGTTTAATTCAAGGTTTGACGCTCAAAAAAGAGGATATACTTATATAATTTCTTGGGAGAGAGATCCTTTTAAGAATCGATATGAAACATATGTAAATAAAGAAATAGAGGCAGAGAGATTCCAAAAAATTTTAGATATTTTAGTAGGAGTACATGATTTTAATAATTTTAGAATGAGTGATTGTGGAAGTAAAACCTCTATAAGAGAGATATATAGTATTGAAGTAAAAAAAATAGGTAGTAATAGAATTAGTGTTGAAATATTAGGAAGTTCTTTTTTAAAATCTCAGATTAGAATAATAATAGGAACAGCTTTAAATATATATTTTGGAAATCTTCCTAGCAATTATATGGAGGAGATGTTAAAAAATCCTGATAAAAAATATCTAAAAAAAGTGGCTGAGCCAAATGGTCTTTATCTATCAAAAGTTGATTATTAGGAGGTAGTATGGAATTTAGAGAGCTCCATGATGTGGATTTAACTTTGATGAATAAAATAGTAGAGATAGAAGAAGAAGCTTTTGAAGGGAATGGAAATGTAGACCTGTGGATTTTAAAAGCTCTTATAAGATATGGAAAAGTATTTGTGTTAGTAGAGGGAGATGAGATTATAACTATTGCTGAATATATGCAAGTACTTGGAAAGGATGAGGTGTTTTTATATGGAATCTCTACTAGAAAAAAATATAGAAATCGTGGAAATGCTAGAAAAATAATGGAAGAGAGTGAAAAATACCTAAAAAGATTAGGATATAAAGAAGTAGGATTAACAGTTGACCCTAATAATAACATAGCAATGAAATTATATAAAGACTTAGGATATAGGATTGAAGAATATCAAGAAGATGAGTATGGAAAAGGGATTCATAGATACTTGATGAAAAAAGTCATAATTTAATATGAAAATACTTGACAATGGATATAAAATAGTGTACTATATAAATATAGAATAATTACAAAGTTGATTTATTTAGAATAGGAGGTGTTAAGGATGGAATTTCATATTGAAAATATAGGAGAGTACTTAAAAGCTCATGAGATAAAGCCATCTTATCAGAGAATTAAAATATTTCAGTATTTGGTTGAAAATAAAAATCATCCTACAGTAGATATGATATATAAAGCCTTATGTACAGAAATTCCTACTCTATCTAAAACTACTGTTTACAATACGCTAAATCTTTTTATTGAGAAAAAGATAGTAAATGTAATAGTAATTGAAGAGAATGAAACAAGATATGATAGTGTTATGGCAGTTCATGGACATTTTAAATGTGAAAAATGTGGGAAAATATATGATATAGGAATCAATCAAAATATTTTAGAAGATGACAAATTAAAAAATTGTGAAATAAAAGAACAACATTATTATTTTAAAGGAATTTGTCAAGATTGCTCGAATAATAAATAAAGGATATATTATTTATTTAGGAGGAGATACATATGAAAAAAAATAGTTTCATAAAATTAGAGTGTGGAACTTTAGTTCAAGTAGTAGCAACTAAAGAAAAATGTTGCGATACTTTACCTAATGGTTTTGAGTTAGTAGTACCTAAAGTAGAAGATGCTACTACAGAAAAACATGTTCCATATATAGAAGAAAAAGAAAATGGATATTTAGTAAGGGTAGGAAAAGAAACTAAACATCCTATGGCAGAAGCTCATTATATTGAGTTTATAGAATTAGAAGTAGATGGAGATACTCTTTATAGAAAATACTTAAAGCCTGAACAAGAGCCAGAAGCTTTTTTTGAAGTACCTAAGGGAAAAGAAGTTGTAGCAAGAGAGTATTGCAATATCCATGGATTATGGGCAAATAAATAAATTATTTAAAGATTAAAATACAAATAAAATTAGGAGGAAATGATTATGAAAAAATATATATGTAAAGTTTGTGGATACGAGTATGATCCAGCAGTAGGAGATGTAGATAATGGAGTAGCAGCAGGAACTGCTTGGGAAGATGTACCAGAGGATTGGTTATGTCCACTTTGTGGTGTTGGAAAAGATGAATTCGAACCAGCTGAATAATTAAAAATGTTTTTTATGAGGACACGTTTTCTAACGTGTTCTTTTTTTAGAAAAAATCTAAAAAAAACTTGACATTTTTTATAAGTTGGTGTATTATATTAGTGTAATGATGCTAAAGATATGCCTAGATAGCTCAGTTGGCTAGAGCATACGGTTCATACCCGTACGGTCGATGGTTCGAATCCATTTCTAGGCACCAT
>ERZ772877.189-NODE-189-length-97370-cov-16.8612_pt1 | contig 97370 bp, 91 predicted proteins | sample MGYA00580583_ERZ772877 | MGnify/ENA primary metagenome ERZ772877 (study PRJEB29015, sample SAMEA2737661) | human gut metagenome | biome: human gut; feature: human-associated habitat; material: faeces | place: China | collected 2012 ... | reverse complement strand
CATCGACGCAAAGCTGCGCGCAAAGGGCTGGGCACCACTCGGGAATCCGCCCTTATGGGCTACCGCCCATATTTACAAATTATATCATAGTTTAAAATATAATGCAATTTATTATTTTATTAATTTGAATCTTCAATTAATTCGAAGATTTCTTTTTAGTTCGATACTTATTTACAGTTTCATCATTTAACAAAATCTTTTTTGTCTTTGATTTTGCTTCATATTTTTCACTGCTTCCTTTATTTCTTCCATACACATTTATCGCAATATATATTTCATCATCAAACTCATAATGATACTGCATATTATCACTATATCCACTGTCGTATAGAATTTTTTTTGTATCCATGCTCTTTATAACAACACGACATTCAGGAGTAACATTCTTGCCTCCGTCAAGTATTGCATTTATATTAACTGCATACCCACCATTATCGAGTTTTATTGGTTCAATCTTCATATCAGCAAGCTGAACATAATTCATGTTTTTTGACATTTCATCATATGAAGCATAAAACGAATCTGATACTACACTTTCTACTTCCGAAGATTCTTTGCCATAATATTCCTGCGTTCTGCTAATAACATCTCCCAGAACACGGGAGTACCTGTCAGCAAGCTCACCAACCATATGTCCGTCATAATCAACATAATCTGTATCTTCAAAATCAAGCACATCGTCTTTTATTAGATTAAAATCATAATATTCAACATCCTGTTCTTCACATAATGATGTAAAATATTCTGTAACCTTTCCATAATCACCGCATGTAAGCATAGATGGTGTTATTGGAGATGTGGCACATACAAGTCTTATATTTTTGTCTTTACAGTATTTTACAATCTTTCTAAAAATCTCGACCGTCTCTTTGTCAACACCATCAGCATCAAACGAAATTGCCTTAAACTCACCAAATCCGCTATCCTCATCAAGTTTCTGACGATAAAAAAATCCTTTGCCAAGATACGGTCCACCGCCATCTCTGTTATCAACGCACTCTATGCTATAATCAAAATAATCTTTAGTCAACTTTGTTTTAAGATTGCTCTTTGCATTTTTAATAAGATAACTGTATCCTGCCCAGCGTGTCAATGCCACTCTGAAATCCTCATCCAGAAGATTATCTGTAAAATATTTTGCTTTAACAGACGACAAATTAAGCTGATCATATATAAATGTCGAAAAATAATTATTTTCTTTCAACCCATACCAATATTGATAATCAATATCAAGTATGACCGTTTTTATGTCATTTGTCCTTGCCGCTTCCTGTAAAAGATAATATGAATCCTTTATCGTCTCATTTGGAATACACACATTTAACGAATTGCAACTCAGCTTTTCATCAAGCTTATATGGATTAATAGCACTTCTTCCATGTGATGCTCCCAATACAATAGTATCATAATTCTCATCTTTGTCATTCATTGTATGAATTATAACTCTTGCATAACTTGGTGGCATAATCGCAAACTTTAATATCGAACATACAGCAATGAGACAAAGCATAAATAAAACTACTCTCATCCATGCAAAAAATTTCTTCTTTTTGTCATCAGAACTGTGCATACATAAAGCCTCCTATCGTATTACTTACCTTTCCAAATACCGGTATTGCTACAATCAATGCACCATATACAGCCCATCTTACAATCCATGGTTTTCTGTCAAGTGCTTCTCTTATATCTATTCCTTTTTCTTTTAACAGGCTTACTATAAACCATATTACACATCCAACAAATATAATGCACATCCCATAATAGTCCACTCCTAATTTAAGCAATGAACCATCGGTAAATGTCTTGAAAGTAAATCCCGTAACCGTGCTTCTCATCATGTATAATGCCGCATAAAGGCTTTCACAGACATCAAAATAAAAGCTTATAACAACAAGCACAAATGTCCTTAATATGCGTACAAGTTTCCATGCACGACCCTCATTGTTAATATGGAGTGCCTTAAATATTTTCGGATAAAGCGGCTCAAATAAATTGCTCGCCGCAATCAGAAATCCGTTATAAAAACCATATGCTATATACTTCCACTGTGCACCGTGCCATACACCTACTATAAAGAAGATAAGCAGGTTCGCAAGGCATATAGGAAGACATCTTCCCACTGTATTTCCAAAAACTTTTTTCGTGAATTTACCGAATTTGTTCATTGCCTTCGACAGTGAAAACGGATAGAATATATAATCTTTCATCCATGTTCCGAGTGTTATATGCCAACGGTGCCAGAAATCCGATATTGAATTTGAGAAAAACGGCTGTTTGAAATTCTGGTCGAGCTTTACGCCAAACATTTCGGACGCACCCATTACAATATCCATTCCGCCCGAGAAATCGGCATACAGTTGCAATGTATATGCCAAAACACCGAACAACACGGTAAATCCGTGGTAAAGATGAACATATCTGAATACTTCTTCAACAATAAGTGCGGCTCTGTCTGCAAGTACCATTTTCTTGAAAAATCCCCACGCCATAAGCTGTAAACCGTGCTGGATTCTCACCAGGTCAAATTCATGCTTCTCAAAAAACTGATGTGCAAGACGGTTGTATCTTCCGATAGGTCCCTGAAGTATCTGCGGAAAATATGAGACAAACAGTGCGAACTTAAACAAATTCCTGTCAGCCTTATATTTTCCCTGGTACATATCAATAATGTAACCCATTGACTGGAATGTATAAAATGATATTCCGAGCGGCAAAAGAAAATCAAATCTTTTAAGCCCGACATTCATATGAAATACACCTGACAGCAACGCGTTTATGTTGTCTACCGTAAATCCGTAGTATTTTATAACTGCAAGGATTCCGAAGTTAATTACAAGAATCAATGCAAGAATGAGCCTTTTGTATTTTTTCGTCTTCGCCTTATATGCCTTTTTTTCTTCTGAAGACATGTCCGCTTTATGTTCTTTAAACCATTCGTCTCTTTTTAATGTAATATCTTCAAGCCATATTCCGCCCAAAAATGTTGTTATTGTCGTCGTAATAATCAACCCTAGCGTTTTTACACCCGAACACATATAAAAATAATAGCTTAAAATCAAAAGCCAAATCCATTGAAATTTTTTTGGTATCAGGTAATATACGATTACTCCCACAAGAAGAAAAATCAAAAAACCTGTTGAAGCAAATGCCATAACTTCCTCCTAATAACATCCCTCATATCTTATTTTATTACATTCCGTAATTCATAATTGTATCACGATACATCTCAGGCGTTCCGACATCAAATACTTTGCCGTTAAATACAAAGCCCATGATTCCCGATGTTTCTCTCACCTTATCCAATGCGTCTGTGAGCTGGATTTCTCCCTTTGTTGTAATATTATTGTCAATATTGTACTCAAGAACTTCAAACACTTCAGGAGTAAGAATATACTGACCATATGCACAATAATACTTATCCCCATCATTCTTCGTCTTTACTCTCAGACAATCTTTTGCATAATTGACATCCGGTTTTTCTACCATCTGTGTTATTTTAAGAAGATTTTCATTGCTGTTTTCCCATTTTCCACACATAATACCGTAACGGGAAACTTTCTCAAGCGGAACATCCTGCATCGAAATCATTGTTTTACCGCACTCCTCATATGCTTCTATCAACTGGAGACTGCATGTACGCTCTTCAAATGACTGATATATCATATCCCCTAAAAGAAGCAGAACCGGTTCATTGCCAGCAAATTCACGACACTGATATACAGCATGTCCAAATCCTTTACGCTCTTTCTGATATACATATGTTATTTTCTTGCCAATCTCAAGAATCTTCTCCTCATATGCACGTTTTTCTTCTGACAGCTTGCTGATATGCTCCTGAGAAAGAGGACTGAAAAATGCATCATACTGTGACTGTTCTTCTTCTCCTATCACAAGACATATCTCTTCTATTCCTGATGCCTCTAACTGTTCCAAAAGATTCATAATCACAGGCTTTACATAACCATCTTTATCAATAATCGGGAAAAATTCTTTCTTTATAGCTCTTGTTTCAGGATAAAGTCTTGTACCAAATCCAGCGACAGGAATAATTGCCTTTCTAACCTTTTTCTCTGGTTTCAAAGTTAATCTAAAACCTTCCATACCATATTCATCTTTAATATACTTAATTAAATCGGCCTGTGACTGCTCATCTTTTGCCAGGAACTGGACAGAACCATCGCCCTGTGAGCCGACACCTTTTGCACCATATGTGTATTTCTTTATATTTTCGTCATTAAGTACCTTGTGAAGCTGAGGTGCAGCAAGTTCTTTGGGAGAAGCCGGAGCAACCATACTGTCAAACATATTTTGTGCCTCAACCATCAATGACCCAACCTGCTTTGCATCTCCGCTCTCGATAGCTTTGGTTGCTTTTGCTATGAGCTTTTCATTTTCGATTCCCAATGCCTTTTGCACGTTCTTTTCGATTTCCGTCTCGGCAAAAGGATAACACTTGTTTAAGTCAGAAAGAATCTTTACTGTATCCTTGCTTCCGTTAAGCTCCGAAAATACCCAGTATAACGGTTTCTTTACTTTTATCTTGTCAACAAAAACTTCGTTTCCGTCAAATGTCATATTTACAGGCATAACGCCGAATGCACATGCCTGGTCAAGTCTTCCGCATCTTGACGGTGTTCTCTGTTCTCCGTAAAATGCTATATTCATTTCCCCCATTGTGTTTAACTGAAGTTCATACATTTCATTGAAAGCTCTCGCAACAAGAACACATATAGCCGCACTTGAAGAAAGACCGCTCTTAATAGGAAGATCCATCTCGTCGATATGAATTCTTAATCCTTTTACCCTGTAATGGTCTATAACATAAGATGCGACTCCTGCAACATACGAAAAAAATCCACCTTCCTGTGCTGTTTCTCTAAGCTTTTTTGAATCCATCTCACACTCAAATGATTCATTTTTAAAGCTTGCAAGTTCGCTTTCAACTATAAATTTATCTGCCATTGAAACAGTTGCGTAAATTCCCTGTTCAACTCCCGTAACTATTGCATGTCCCGGCACAATTGCAGAATTCATAACTCTATGAAGACTTGCCCAGTCACTGTGTTCCCCAAAAAGGCATAACCTGCCCGGTACAAATAACTTTAATGTTTTCTCCATTTTTTTCTCCATTATAATTAATCTGTTTTAATACATTAGATTATTTTAACTCAAATGGAAAATTTACGCAACAAAAAACACCTGACAGTTATATAAAATAACCATCAGGCATTAACCATCCCTTTAGATTGTCTTCTTAAAATACTCTATTGTAGGAACAAGACCTTCTCTTAACGAAATCTTAGGTGCCCATCCGTTAAGCTCTCTTCCTGCAACTGTTATATCAGGCTTTCTCTGTGTTGGATCATCCTTTGGTAAATCCATGCATACAAGCTTTGATTTTGTGTCTACCATCTCAAGTACGATTTCTGCAAGTTCACGGATTGTGAATTCTCCAGGATTACCAAGATTTACAGGTCCTAAGAAATCTTCTCTTGACGCCATCATTCTTACGATACCTTCAATAAGGTCGTCAACATAACAGAATGAACGTGTCTGTGAACCATCACCATATATAGTAATATCCTCGCCTTTAAGTGCCTGAATAATAAAATTAGAAACCACTCGGCCATCTTTAGGATCCATCATAGGTCCGTATGTGTTAAATATTCTTATAACCTTGATTCTTGTTCCGAATTCCCTGTTATAATCGAAACAGAGTGTTTCCGCAACTCTCTTTCCTTCATCATAACATGAACGGATACCGATTGGATTAACATTTCCTCTGTATGTTTCAACCTGCGGATGTACGAAAGGATCTCCATAAACCTCACTTGTTGAGAACTGCATAATCTTTGCATTATTCTTTGTTGCAAGTTCAAGCATATTAAGAATACCAAGTACACATGTTTTAGTTGTATATGTTGGTGACTTCTGATAATGTGGAGGGCTTGCAGGGCATGCAAGATTGTAAATCTCATCAAGATTGTCTATATCAAGCGGCTCAATTATATTATGGTTGATAAATTCAAACTCAGGATTATCCATAAGTTCTTCAATATTTACCATACGGCCTGTGTAAAGGTTGTCAACACAGATTACATGGTTGCCTTCTTTTATAAGTCTTTTACAGAGGTTAGAGCCTAAGAATCCAGCTCCGCCTGTAACTAATATTCTTTTCATTTTAATCTCCATCTCAAAATTGCAGCTGCCATAAAGCAGCCGCATTTTGTAATAATATTATTTATTTAACTTGCTGCTGACACCAATCTGGTAATATTCAAATCCTTTATCAGAAAGGCTGTGTGCATCAAACTGGTTACGTCCGTCAAATATAACAGGATTTTTAAGTCTCTTCTTGATTTCAATGAAATCCGGCTGTCTGAACTCTTTCCATTCTGTTACAAGAATCATTGCATCTGCATCTACAAGTACAGTATACTTGCTGTCACAGTATTCAACATTCTTATTATCTTTAAGATAGCATACTCTTGCTTCTTTTTCTGCCTTAGGGTCATAAGCCTTAACTTTTGCACCACGCTTTGTAAGTTCATTAATGATTGTGATGGCTGCTGCCTGTCTCATATCATCTGTATCAGGCTTAAATGCAAGTCCCCATATTGCAAATGTCTTTCCTGTAAGGTCTTCGCCAAAACGCTCTACAACCTTTCTTGGAATTACATGCTTCTGTTCAAAGTTTACTTCCTCTACAGCATTAAGAATCTTTGTTGTATAACCGAAATCCTTGCTTGTTTTAATAAGTGCCTGAACATCCTTAGGGAAACAGCTTCCGCCGTATCCACAGCCTGGATATATGAATGAATAACCAATTCTCTTATCTGAACCAATACCAAGACGAACCTTGTTAACGTCAGCTCCGACTCTCTCACAAATATTTGAAATCTCATTCATGAATGAAATCTTTGTTGCAAGCATTGCATTAGCTGTATACTTTGTCATCTCTGCACTTGCAATATCCATGAAAATAATATTTTCATTGTTACGTACAAGTGGAAGATAAAGTTCTTTCATTACCTTTGCTGCATTATCATTATCTGTACCAATAACAATTCTGTCAGGTCTCTGGCAGTCAGAAATAGCTGTACCTTCTTTTAAGAATTCAGGATTAGAGATAACATCAAATGTAAGACTGCTTCCTCTCTTGTCAAGTTCTTCCTGAACCTTTGCACGTACCTTCTGTGCTGTACCAACAGGAACTGTTGATTTATCTATAATATACATATGATGATCCATGTACTGTCCGATGCTTTCCGCAACGCCTAATACATAATGTAAATCTGCACTTCCGTCTTCACCCATAGGTGTACCAACTGCTATAAAACATATATCTGAATCAGCAAGTGCCTGATGAATCTTTGTTGTGAACTTTAAAGTTCCTGCCTTAAAGTTGTTCATAACAAGATCTTCAAGTCCCGGTTCGTAAATCGGAATTTCTCCATTCTTTAATGCGTTAATCTTTTCTTCATTAACATCAACGCACCATACGTTATTCCCTAAGTCTGAAAGACAAGCTCCTGTTACAAGGCCAACATATCCTGTTCCTACAACTGCTATCTTCATCATATACCTCTTTTCTTAAAGTTATATTTATTAATAAAAAACCACTTGAATTATTTTATCAAAATAAAATTAATTCTTCAACACTTTTGTCAAATTTTATCAAGTTTTTTTGTTAAACTTATACAAATAGCTTTTGATAAAGTAGTTTAAACTTTTAATTATTTCTTGTTAATCCCATATTATCGTAAAGCCATTGTGTCACAGGTTCATCATATATTTCTACAACTTCTGTCGATAATCCGTCATCGCTGTTATATTTTACGAGAAGACATCTGAAATTTCCCGGATGCTGCATATTGTGATATACCCACGTCCTTCTGTCATATTCTGCATTATATTGAACAAATTTATTATAATTCAATGCGGCACATATATATCCAAACGCTTTATTATCATCAACCTGAATCGCAACATCACAATTATTTTCAACTGCTATCCGCCCTGCTTCTCTGGCATTTTCAATCAGGTCATCTGACTGTTGTAAATTTATAACTTCTGAATTATACAAAACACTATCGTCTGAGATAATTTCTTTTATTATTATATTACTCTTTATGACCATTACTACAAGAAAACATAATACCATAACTATACATCCCGCATATGTCTTTTTTCTGTTCCACACAGATTCATCATAATATGAACACAAAAATACAACTAATGCAATCATGTACGGAACGAACAACAGCATCCTAAGCTGGCCATATAAAAGTGTTCCCGGCATATAATCTTCCATTTTATCAAGCGACAGTATAGCAATAAATCCAAAAAAGGCAAACGCTGTCATTATAAGTGACTTAAACGCACCTCTGTATATGCATATCCATACAATCACAAGCATTACAATAATCCATACCGCACCTATGGTCACTGGTGTAAACCAGCCTGCTATTTCATTAAAATCTGCAATATTTTCTCTTAAAACTTCAAGACTTACCGCGGCATTATAAGCAGGATGAAGATTATAATCAGGATTATTTACATAAAACATTTTTATAAAGTACCCTGTAATAAATCCAAGCACATTACCGGCTATCAGCCCCGGAAAACGCTTTTTAATAAAATCTTTATCAATTTTATTATATAAAACCATTGCAAGATATGACATTCCTGCAATCGCAGCAACTGTATTTGTTATAATGTACCCAATATATATGCAATATGATGCTATGAGATATTTATACCATTTACCTTCTTCATTGATAAGCACACCACCTATTACTCCGAATATAAATCCTCCAACGAACGCCCTTGGAATAGATGTAAGCACATCCCAGCCATAACTCATAGCAGCATATACAAACAATATAATATAAGCTGCAACCATTCTGTTATTTTCAAGACTTTTTATACCCAGATATAAAAATGGCAGTGTTGTAAAAATTAATGTTGAAACGGGAAGTGCCACTTTAAGCGGTATATGAAGAAAATAAAACGGTACTGCCAACAGTGATTCAATCATGCTTCCATATGACTGTCCAAAAAAACATGGCTCATGAAAATCAAAATGAGCAAACGAAACAGTTCCGTACCACATCAATGCCTGGTCATCATCAACATAATAAAATGAATATTTAAAAAGAATAACACCCCTATATACCATTACCAGTAGTAACAGCATATAAAATATAGTCTTTTCGATTTTAATCTGTTTGTCTTTCATTAATATCTCCAAAAGAAATCCTCTACCTTTGATTATTACAAAAGCAGAGGATTCGCACATCTATATATTTATTTATATATAACAAGTTTTCTTATAAGGAAATTCCATATAAAAACAATACCTGTAGCTGCAATCTTACTTAATGTCTTGCCTAACGAACTGTCAAATCCCATCACAGTAACAAAAAGATACATGAGAATGAGGTTAAATAGCAATCCTATTGCACTTACAACAAATACAAGAAAAGCCTCTTTTGCTTTCTTATCTTTATACGTATTGTTATCTTTAAATGTTGTTATTCTTCCTAATATCCAATTGGCTGTCGTTGAAAATATAAATGCAATTACTGTTGAAACAAAATAATTTATCTGCAATACATTTGCAAATATAAAGAACATTACCCACTCAACTATTGCAGCAACACCGCCAACAAAGAAATAAGATATAAATTGTTTTATGTTAGCTTTATTTAATAACTTCATTATTTTCTATATCTCCAAATGCAGTAAATAGCTCTTACGCCATCGCTGAAGCCAATCTTCTTACCTTCTTCATTTGTTCTTGGATAATATGAAATAGGTACTTCTTTGAATCTTACATTCATCTTTGCAACTTTGGCTGTAATTTCAGGCTCAAAACCAAATCTCTTTTCCTGGATATCAACAGACTGAATAATCTCACGTTTAAATGCCTTATAACATGTCTCCATATCTGTACATTTAAGGTGTGTAAAAAGATTTGATAATCTTGTAAGGAACCAGTTTGCCATTCTATTGGCAACATAGCCTTTCATCTTAGATTCTTTAAATCTTGAACCATAGACTACATCAGCTTCATCATTAAATATAGGATTTACAACCTGTGGATATTCCATTGGATCGTATTCAAGGTCAGCATCCTGAATAATCACAACGTCACCTGTAGCAGCCGCAAATCCAGTCTTTAAAGCTCCGCCCTTACCCTGATTAACTTCATGGTAAACAATCTTGCTTACAAGAGGTTTTACATCTCTTTCAAGAACTGTTCTTGTTCCATCTTTTGAACAGTCATCTACTACGATGATTTCTTTGTTAGGAACAGGTGATTCCAATACCTTTTTCACAAGGTCAAGTATACTGTTTTCTTCGTTATAGCAAGGAATTACTATAGACAATGTTTTTTCATTCATATTGCTCATTTTCTCTTTACCTTTCTGATATCTAACTTTGTTATTTTTTAATTTGATACTTATTTTACCGGTACATATTCATGCCATGTATCTGTTCCCATATCATAATAATATACTTTCAGACTTACATTTGTACCCTCTATCCAATCTGTAGCATACTTATGAATATTTTTTACATCATCTGCTTTGTTTAATACCCAGCCTATCGGGAACTGACCCGAGTAACCATTCAAATTCTTAATATCATATTTTTCACATATTTCCCATGCAAAATGTTGATAGCTAATCCATGAATATTTCTCTCCATAATAAGTATGTGAATCCGGTTTAGTATCTATAATATACATAGCTTCACAATCATCAGGTGGAGCAGAAACAGTACTTATCTGTCTTTCTTCTTCAGAAATATTCCAATCTGACTGAATTCCTACAGTATTGCTGTTGCTATACCATATTAATGCAGATAAAACAAGAGGTATTGCCACTGCAAAGCCCTTTTTCCATTCAAATCCACTGCATATTTTATAACCATTAACTGCAATAACTATGGCAACCGGTATTGTCAAAAAGAAATTATATCGTACAACTGCTCTTATTGCCGAAGCACCCGGAAACAATTTATAAACGAAAAGCCAAAGTGAAGCACCATTTGATTGAACCAACAGTAAAAATGAAACAAACACAGCATATATAAGTGAAACTCGAAGCGTCATATCCTGATTATCATAAACACCCGTCTTTTCAATAAGGCTGTATTTCTGCTTTAAATATTTTCTTCTGATATAGAAGAACAAAAATACCAGAAGTCCCATTACTATAATAGAAAAGCCTACATAGAGCTCCCACACAAACATTCCTTTTGTTTCATATCTTCCGTTAAGGTTCATTTTTTCCATAAGCCAGCCAAGCATTCTGTTTCCTGTCGAAACATTAAAGAAATCAATAAGTTCAGGAAGCTGACTTACAATTTCACCATATGTTCTTTTACCGAACATTTTACTGACTGGAATATAAAGTTTGAAAAAAGGAATTACTATACATATAGCATATATACAATATGCCACAACCTCTTTCCAGCATGTTTTTATATATTCAAAGACAACCTTTAAAACACGATTTTTATTTGAATATGATACAATAAGATATGTTAATATCAATGTAACAAAAAATAATGCTGTAAAAAATGCTGTATACCAGCTTGTGTACATGATAAGTGCATACGTTGTAATTGAAAGAACTGCATACAGGATTCTCTTTTTATTTGATTCAAATTTTTCAAAAAATGAATATATAAATATAATTAAAATAGGTATAAGACTTATAGCCATTAACTGTGTATGCCCGATTCTGACATAATAAGCACTTGAATAAGAAAAAATAACAACTCCTACAAGACTCCAGAAACTATCAATCTTAAATTTTCTTTTAAGCAGATAATAAAATGTATAACTGCCAAAAATATGAAATGCTATAAGAACTATTTTATTTGCAAGGAACATATTCATCCCAAATGCTCTCAGAATACTGTACGGAATAGCAAATCCGACAAGCATATCCGTAAAAGCAACAGTGTCCGGCATCGGGTAAAATATATTTACTACACTAAATGATTCTTTACCGGTAAATGCATGAAACCAGTGTTCCACCAAAAGGTTATTCAATCTTGAATCGTTTGTTTCACCAATTAAAGCATCGCTAAACAAAACTTTTGCAAAAAACAAATACTCGAGTCCTGCTATAATCGCCAAAACAACAACTGTACTTATAATTTTTGCCAGCCTGTTTGACTTTTCAGTTGTTTCCATTACTATATTCTCCTTATTTTTCAATCGACAAAACATTGTCGATTATAAACGAATTGTCTTAATACGTCAACAGCTTAAAAACATTACAGGTATTCATTCTTTCCTTCTTCGCGAAGTTTTGCAAGAATTTTCTTAATTTCACCAGCATGTTCTTTATCACATACAAGAGTTGCATCATCTGTATCAACAACAACTATATCTTCAAGACCAACAACCGCAATAAGCTTGTCTTTTGCTTCTATAACACAATTTTTTGATGACACAGACACCACATTACCGTTTATAACATTACCATTTTCATCATTTTTCTTAATTCTTCCGACTGCAAGCCATGAACCGACATCATCCCATCCGAAATCTCCCGGTATACTGTAAATATTTTCCGCATTTTCCATGATTCCATAATCTACTGATTCTGAACGCATTGCAGTAAATGTATCTTTTAATACAGATTCGTAATCTGCTGTTCCTATCGAATTCTTTATAACAACAAGTCCTTCATATATATCCTGCATATATTTCTTGAAATTATCTAATATTGTTGACACTTTCCAAACAAACATACCGCTGTTCCATAAATATTCACCTGATGCAAGGTATTGTTTTGCAAGTTCAATATCAGGCTTTTCAACGAACTGTTTTACCGCATTGGCAGTGCCCAGCTTAGTCTCTTTGTCGTAATGAATATATCCATATCCCGTTTCCGGATAATTAGGTGTAATTCCGACTGTAACAAGATTTTCACCCTGCTGTGCAACTTCAGCTGCACGACTTAATGTATCTGCAAAAACCTCATTATTCTTGATAAGATGGTCAGAAGGAAGCACTATCATGACAGCATCATCATACTTTGTGTTGATATGAACAGCCCCGAGTCCTATACAAGGTGCTGTATTTCTTCCTATAGGCTCACACAGAATATTTTCTTCTGGAATTCCCGGTAACTGATCCAAAACAAGATTCTTATATAAACTGTTAGTTGCAATATATACGTCTTCAAGCTCAACAAGCGGACGAATACGTTCCACAGTGAGCTGTATCATTGTCTTTCCGTCGTCTGTAAGTGATAAAAACTGTTTTGGAAGAGAAATACGACTCTTTGGCCAAAATCTCTCCCCTTTGCCTCCTGCCATAATCAAAGCTGTCTTTTTCATATCGGAATATCCTTTCTTATACATTCATTAGTCTTTTTTACCAAAAGCCCACAATTTGTTCATAAAGAAATTTATCGGAATATTAATTATAAGATTAATTATCGGTGCTAACATTTTATTGATGCCGATTACACGTACCCATAAAACAAGCAGAATATTATTAAGTATTATTCCCGTAAAACCATAAGAAACATATGTCTTTAACAAAGCTTTCCATATACTTCTTTGTTCACCCTCGTTAAGCTTGAACACATACTTGTTGTTCCAGTAAAATGACCACAATACACTGAGAAGAAATGAAATAATGTTTGCAATTATGTAGTCAGTTGACGGAAATAAATTTAACTTTAAAAATATCTGCAATGAAAGTGCATACAGGCAATACGAAACAATGGTATTTGACACACCTACAAGCCCAAATTTAATAAACTCGCTAAATGTATTTCTAACCTGTTGTGTCATCTCTTTTCTCATCAGCTTAAACAGCAGTCCGAGAAAAAAGAAGGCGATTTTTTCTACCAGGCCATATAACTTTTTCCCCATACTTCACCATATCTTTCCTGGTATTTATTATTTAAACCATTTGTCAAGGCTTGCAATGCCTTCCCATTTCTGGTCTTTATCAGAAATATTAAGCTCAGTCTTATCATCGATAGGCCATTCTATGCCAATCTCAGGGTCATTCCACGCAAGACCGCCCTCATCGTTAGGATGATAAAAGTCTGTGCACTTATATGCAAACTCTGCCTCATCACTGAGAACTACAAATCCGTGTGCAAATCCCGGTGATATATAAAACTGCTTTTTATTCTCTGCTGAAAGTTCTACGCCGAACCATTTTCCGAATGTCTTAGAACCTTTACGAATATCAACGGCAACATCGAAAACCTTTCCTCTTATACATCTTACAAGTTTTCCCTGCGGATGGTTAATCTGGAAATGAAGTCCTCTGAGTACATTTTTTGTGCTCATTGACTGGTTATCCTGAACGAATACCATATCAAGTCCCGCTTCCTTAAAATCATTCTGATTATATGTCTCCATAAAATATCCTCTTTTGTCACCAAACACTGTCGGCTCAATAACATATAATCCTTCAATATCACAAGTTGAAACTTTAATCTTGCCCATAACCGGCTCCTTTCAAATACTTACGAATTCTGACTCATCAGAATATCAACATATCTCTTTGTTGCATCCTGCCATGATGGTAATTTGTTAAATCCATTTTCGGTGAGTTTGTCTTTATTAAGTCTGCTGTTGTAAGGTCTCTTTGCCTTAGTAGGAAATTCTGTTGCCGCAACAGGTGTCACATCAACATCCATTCCCGCACACTTGAATATTTCACATGCAAAATCATACCAGCTGCAAAGTCCTTCATTTGTCGCATGATAGTTTCCATACTTTTCACTTTCAATCATGTCACAGAGCAAGACTGCAAGGTCTGCTGTATATGTAGGCGAACCAATCTGATCATTAACAACCTTTACAGCACCTCTCTCTTTTCCGAGTTTTAACATTGTCTTTATAAAATTATTTCCGTTTACACCAAAAACCCATGCAATACGCACAATAAAGAACTTTGAGACATTTTCCCTTACAGCAAGCTCGCCCTCGTACTTTGTCTGTCCGTATACGTTAAGAGGTTTTGTTACGGCATCGTCAGGTTCCCAAGGTCTTGTGCCTTCGCCGTCAAATATATAATCTGTGCTTATATACATCATCTTACAATCAAGTTTTTTGCAGACCTTAGCGATATTTTCCGTTCCATATGCGTTAACTTTTCTGCATATTTCTTCATTATCCTCCGCCTTATCAACAGCGGTATATGCGGCACAGTGAATAACAGCATCCGGTGCAGCATCTGTTATAACTTTCTCAACAGCCACCGCATCTGTTATGTCCATATCGTCAACATCAACACCTATAGGTGTATGTCCACGTTTTTTTAATTCATTAACAACGTCAAAACCAAGTTGTCCTTTAACTCCCGTAACCAAAACTTTCATTTCTGAATTCCTTTCTGCTGCAACAAATCAATCGGTTTAATTACTTTTCAAATTTGTGTGCTCTGTCGCCGTACATATTCTGATAGTAATTCTGGTAGTCACCTGAAATAATGTGTTCCCACCAGTCTCTGTGCTCAAGATACCATTTAACAGTCTTCTTTATACCGTCATCAAACTTAGTCTGAGGAAGCCAGCCTAATTCATTGTGCATCTTAGTAGGGTCTATCGCATATCTTCTGTCATGACCCGGTCTGTCAGTAACGTAAGTAATCATCTCTTCGCCCTTGCCAAGTTCTGCAAGTACAGTCTTAACAACCTGAAGATTTGTTCTCTCGTTATGTCCACCGATATTGTATACTTCACCGACTTTTCCGTTTCTGATAATCAAATCAATAGCACTGCAGTGATCCTCTACATAAAGCCAGTCACGTACATTTTCACCCTTACCATATACAGGTACAGGTTTGTCATTAAGTACGTTTGCAATCATTAATGGAATAAGCTTCTCAGGAAAATGATATGGACCATAGTTATTTGAACATCTTGAAATAGTTGTAGGAATCCCGAATGTTCTGTGGTAAGCCATTACAAGCAAATCTGCACTTGCCTTAGAAGCCGAATACGGGCTTGATGTGTGGATTGGTGTCTCCTCTGTGAAGAAGAGGTCAGGTCTGTCTAACGGAAGGTCTCCATACACTTCATCAGTTGATACCTGATGATATCTCTTGATTCCGTACTTTCTGCAAGCATCAAGAAGAACACCTGTACCGATTACATTTGTCTGTAAGAATATTCCCGGATTGTCAATTGAACGGTCAACATGGCTTTCTGCAGCAAAATTCACAACAACGTCAGGCTTTTCTTCTTCAAAGAGTGCATAAACTGCATCTCTGTCAGCTATATCAGCCTTTACAAATTTGAAATTCTTATTATCCATTACATCTGCAAGAGTTTCCATGTTTCCTGCATATGTAAGCTTATCAAGACAAATAATAAAATCTTCAGGATGTTTTTCAAGCATATAATGAACAAAATTTCCACCTATAAATCCGGCTCCTCCAGTAACGATAATTTTCATAATAAATCTCCTTATTCTGCATTTATTGTATTAATACTTAATCTTTCCTTCTGCAACTTTCTGTAAATGCTTGCCATATGGTGACTTTCCATACTTAACAGCATGCTTTTCGAGCTGTTCCTTTGTAATCCAGCCATTCTTGTATGCAATTTCCTCAATAGCAGAAATCTGTATTCCCTGTCTGTTTTCTATAACCTTAATAAATTCTGTTGCCTCAGAAAGAGCATCCATAGTTCCTGTGTCAAGCCATGCATAGCCTCTTCCGAGAGTTACAACATCAAGTTTGCCTTTTTCAAGATAAATCTTATTCAAATCCGTTATCTCAAGTTCACCTCTTGCAGACGGCTTAATCTGTTTTGCATATTCAACAACATTTTTGTCATAAAAATAAAGTCCAGTAACACAGTAGTTTGACTTTGGATGTTCAGGCTTTTCTTCAATTGATATTGCCTTACCATTCTCATCAAACTCTACAATACCGAATCTTTCCGGATCATCAACGTAATATCCAAAAACAGTAGCTCCGTCAGCCTTTGCTGCCGCATCTCTTAAATGCTGTCCCAGACCACTTCCATAGAATATGTTATCGCCCAAAACCATGGCACAAGAATCCCCATCTATGAATTCTTCTCCAAGTATAAATGCCTGAGCAAGTCCATCCGGTGATGGCTGTACCTTATAAGATAATTTAAGTCCAAGCTCGCTTCCATCCCCAAAAAGTCTTTCAAAGTTAGGTAAGTCCTGAGGTGTAGAAATAATAAGTATCTCTCTTATTCCTGCCATCATAAGTACAGACAATGGATAAAAAATCATAGGCTTATCATATACAGGTAATAACTGCTTACTTGTAACCATTGTGAGAGGATATAATCTTGTTCCGCTTCCTCCAGCTAAAATAATCCCTTTCATTTGCTCCTCCTTTCAGACGCTTTACGCCTGATATGTTATTCCTTTTTCTTTTTTGAATGCTATTTTATATGCATCTTTACAACCACGTTTTTTCTGAATATCCTTACTTCTCATTCCGTCAATATACTGTCTTATAAAATACATGAAAAACAGCTTTTTATTGAAATTCTTATATAAAAACAACAATTTGTTTCTGTATACATGATACGTAAAGAACGGAGACCATTCTGTGCTGCTTCCCGTATGAATATGTCTTACGATTGAATCCGGACAGTACATAATCTTTCCTCCACCGGCTTTCATTCTAAAAGACAAATCCGTATCTTCATAATACATGAAAAACTGTTCGTCAAAACCTCCGCATGCGTCAAAATCTTTCTTTCTCATAATTATAGACGCTCCGCAGCCATTTGTAAGCTCGTAAGTCTTTGAATATTCTTCACCGTCAGGCTTGCAAAAACCTATATCGTAACCATTGTATACATCATCAAAACCGGAACCCGCATTCTGAATCAATGTAACTTTAAGTCTGTTGACATCTTCCTGCGATAACTCTATTTTTATAACTCCGTTGTCATCGGCCTTGTATTCTTTACCATTTGCAATTATCGCATCGGTTTCGTTATTCCATGTGATTGTCTTAAATAAAAACGTGTGTGCCTTGTCCTTGTCCAATAAAGGCAACTGAACCTTTGTGTGTCCGAAACAGACAAGCTTTTCTTTTTCGCAGAGACAATTCTCAATAAATTTCCCGTCGGCATATTGGTCATGTTCGTTTATCCTAACAGTTCTTTCAAGCTCAATCTTGTCTGATGTCTTAAAAGTAAACGGAATATAATCATAAAAGAATAACAGCTTTGAATTTGCCATAACACAATCTTTTCTGTCTCTTATAAAATGATAAAGATTTTCAAGCCACATCTCATCTACTGCTGTATCATTGTTCAAAAATACTATATATTCACTGTCGGAATATTTTACTCCAAAGTTATTTCCACCAGCAAATCCACGGTTTACATCAGATTTAACTATTTTTACCGGAATGTATTCGTCGAAATGTCTGCTTTCAAGATATTCAATTGAATCATCAGTTGAAGCATTATCTACTACTACTATCTGGAATGTAAAATCACTGTGTTTCAACTTAATTAATGATTCAAATAAATTGTCAATGTACTTTTTACTGTTATAATTAATAATAACAACCGACACATCATAATTTGTATTCATCGAATATTCTCCTGTTGGCATCATAGAATTTTTCTATGGAATAATTATTTGCAAGTTCAACTGACTTTTCAGCAAATTTCTTTCTCAAATTATCATCTTCTATAAGCTTCTTTGTATTATTAACGCACTCTTCTTCTGTATCCCATCTGAAGCCGTTTACTCCCTCGCTTACAGTCTCTTTCTGACCGCCCTTGTTAATTACAACAGGTACTGCTCCAAAACTCATTGCCTCTACTGTAGTAATTCCAAAATGCTCCATTTTCTCAGGTTCTTTGTCTTCATCAACTCCATAACCTGTTCCATGCCAGAATATCTTAGCCTGTCCATACAATTCCATAAGTTCATCATGGCTGCATGCAAGGTGGATGAATACATTATCAACTTTTGCAGCCTCTTCTCTGACTTTCTGAAGATATTCCTGATCTGCCTTATCATCCGATACCACTCCACAAAGATGATATTCATAATCTTTAAACACATCCTGATTATTTACAAAAAACTGTACCATTTCAAGCTGTTTCTTACTGTGGGCAGAAACAAAGAAACGTCCTACGCTTATAATAATATTTTTCTTTTTTGACTCATCATATCTGCCTGCAATCTCATTTTCACTGAATACTGGTGGATATACAACGTGATTCTTTGAACTCTCTCCCCAATATTCTGACTGCCATCTGTTTGTGAACTTTGAATTACTTATATATACATCATAACTTCTGTAATATAACTCATCCAGAAATGCACCAAATAGCTTATGAAAAATTGTCTTATTTAATTCCCATCTGTATCTAAGTGGTGGGAACATTACTTCATATACATTTTTCTTAGCTTTACCAATATGTTTACTTAAAAACATAAAATTAATGAACAAGTCATATTCCTTTGTAACCTTTTCAAGTGCTTTCTTATTCTGAAGATACTCTTTGTGGTTACGTACATACTGGAGCAAATCCAATTTTCTTATTTTTGTATTTTTAAGATTAAGACTGAACTGTTCATTTAAATCTTCTATAGTCACAAAATCTGGTGAATTTACATCAAACACCTCATTACTGTATACAAGAATGTCAATGTCAACATCGTAATTATAATACTCTTCCATGAACTGACATAAATATCCCATATGTTTCTCTCCGCCACCTCTTGTAGCTACATATGGATTCAAAATTGCAACCTTTTTTCTGTTTGACATAACTGTCCTCATTTCTTTCAACTTTATACCAATTTATTATTTTACATCTCTATGATTTTTTTTGCAATATAATTTATATAATGTATTAATCAAAGGCTTAGAAATAAATGCTTTTCTAAAATTAATATCTTCCGTCTGCTCATTAATCATTTGTTTTTGTTCATTAATCTTGTTCTCCAGCTTCTCTTTTTCATGTTTTGCAATATCCTGTTCTTCAACAATTGAATTTTTCAAATCGCCAGCAAGAGCATCAAGGACATCATATTCCATTTCTATTACAAGCTTATCATAATGATTCTTTGATAATTTAAAATGTATCTGACTGTCATCATTTTCAAAATAATAAAAGTCATTATTATTAAACATTGCATTGGAAGAGTCAAATTCAAGCTTTTCCTCTGTATCACCGATTATACCGACTGCTTTTACAAGCCTTATTCCACACTTACAGTTTTCGGGATCAAATCTCAATTTTACAGCATTATTTATATCATACAATTCAAAAATATATTTATCTTTATCTGCATGTATCTCCCACCTTTTGTACTCTTCATACATATTTTTGCCATAATCCAAAAAAGCCTGTGCATAAATATAATCCTGATATTCCCTTATATAATCCTCTGTTTTATCAGGCTTTATATTTGATATAACATATACATACTGATAAACTTCACCATACTTTCTTGTCTTTAACATCTCAGCTATCATCGATGCCACATCATCATAACTGTTTTTAAATTCATTCTTACCAACTTGTGTATATGTCGCATATCTCTTATCTATATAAAGACCACATTTATCAACAAACTCATCAAGAGATTCTTTTGTATAAAAATGAACATGCGTATTGTCCATTATTCCAGTTGAAGTATATTCAAATCTATTTTTTAATAAATTAATTATAACTGAATTATGGGCAATATTCGGTACAGAAATACACATTTTCCCACCATCTTTAAGCATTTTTGCCGCAGCCTTTACAACTTTTTCCGCCTGTGTAAGATGCTCAAGTACATCTGCAAACAGGATATAATCAAATTTTATTCCAGAAAACTTTTTAGTCCATTCATAATCCTGAATATCACCGATAACATAATCTTCTGCGTCTTTTGCTGCTATCAAGCCAGCTTCTTCATCAAGCTCAACAATATATACTTTACAATTTTTTTCATTTTTAAGATATCTGGTAAGTCTTCCACTTGCCGGACCAAACTCAAGCACCACCGAATTTTCTTTAATATTATCAATAAATATTGTCATAGTATTATTAAATGAAAAATCAATTTCTGTTGCATACTTCAACGTCTTAGTCTCCTTTCAAAAGCTGGTATACTGCCGCCTAGTTCCATTCATGAGGTAAAATCTCAATTCCCTCTGCAATGTATCCCATTTTAACAAACACTTCTTTATATTTTGTTCTGTAATCAAATGGTACTGATGCTGTCTGGTCATAAACTGCCACATCAAAATAATATCCACCGCCTACAAGATTAAAATTATCGTATGTCAAAGTAACTGAATTGTATCCTTTTTCCCATGGAACATCAATCTTATCAAGAAGAGTATTAAGACCGCACACATACAGATTATCAAGACGTAGAAGTGCAATTCCGACAACCGGCTTCTTAATAGTTGTATCATTGACAAAATACGTAAGTGTAAGCTTTACTTTCTCTCCATGTTCTATCTCTGTTATTTCTTCACCTTTTTCATTTTCAATCTTTAATGAGACAACCTCTGCAATCTCAACCGATGACCCAAGATCCCTGTCAGTTTTCTTTTCATTTTCGCTATTACTATTTTCGTCTTCAGGCTGTTTTTCATCCTGCTCATTAGCCGCATCAAGCATCTTGAGATAATCAAGATACTTATCAGTAACTAAATCCACATCACCGTCGGCTTCAAGATGTCCCTCATTTATCCAGATTGCTCTGTTACAGAATCTCTTGATTGAATTAACATCATGACTTACATAAAGTATTGTTATTCCTTTTTCTTTAAATTCAAGGAACTTATCCATACATTTAAGCTGGAATCTGACATCACCTACTGCCAACGCCTCATCTACAATAAGAATATCTGGCTCTACATTAATCGCAACAGCAAATGCCAGTCTGACAAACATACCACTTGAGTATGTTTTTACAGGCTGGTTAATATATTCTCCAATATCAGCAAATTTTACAATATCATCGACACGCTTTTCCATTTCCTCATGGCTGAAACCAAGAATAGTACCATTTAAGAAAATATTTTCCATTCCTGTATATTCGCCGTTAAAGCCCGCCCCGAGTTCAAGAAGTGCCGACACTTTTCCATTTATTTTAAGACTCCCCTCCGAAGGTGTTAAAACTTCTGTAAGAATCTTCAAAAGTGTAGACTTACCCGAACCATTCTTTCCTACAAATCCGACTGTCTCACCAGGTTTAATCTTAAAACTTAAATCTTTTAAGGCATAGAAATCCTTATGATAACATTTTTTCACGGGAGACAATGCCTCCTTTAATCTGTCAGAAGGCTTGTCATACAGTTTGTAAACCTTGCTGAGATTTTCTACTTCTATACTATAATCCATACTTTTCACCTGCATATTTAATATATTTCTCTTTGAACATTACATAACATCTGCAAAATGCGGTTTCATTTTAGTGAAAACCGTTCTTCCTATAATAAACATAATTATTACAACAGCCCAGAAATACACTGTCTGCAACGGATGTTCCCAAAATCCAATATGGCGGATAAGAGAATCCCTGTATCCTTCAACAATATAATACATTGGATTAATTTTAAGAATTGGTCTCATAAACGCTGGATACTGTGATTCAGAAAGCATTATCGGAATAACCCACATTGCATACTGCATTATAATTCCCACTATCTGTGCCATATCCCTGAAAAATACATTTATCGCACTTGTCAGATAAACCAGTGCAACCGAAAAACAGAACACACCGATTGAATAATATATCATCTGGAAAGCATATGGTGTTGGAATCTTTCCATACACAATATAAATGGCAAGTACGAGTACAATAAAGAAACAATGCACAAAGGCTGCCGATACAATCTTTATAAGTGGGATTATATCTATGTTAAACTTCATTTTCTTTACAATATATCCATACTCAATGAGGCAGTTCGTACTTGTATTCATTGCGTCATTCAAAAAAAACCAAGGGCACATACCTGCTATGAGCCATAACAAATACGGAAAATCAGGCATTTCCGGGAGCGGTCTTGACCTCAATCCCTTTTCAAATACTATCCAATAAATAGATACAATAACCACCGGCTGTGCAAAGGCCCATATTAATCCGAAATATGAACCGGCAAATTTGTTTTTAAAATCATTTTTTGCCAAACGCAGTATCATCTTTCTGTCTTTAATAATCGACTTTAAACTGTTCACTTTCTTAATCTCCATTCTTCATGCGACTATTTCACTGTTGTCTTACAGTGATATTATCAAAGTTTTCCCGTAAGCACAAGAAATGCGGCCACCCTGTTATCATTCTTATTCTGTCTGAAAACAGACTTCCTACATAATACCTTAATTCTCAAAAAAATATTTTTCTTTGAGGCAACCAATAACTGTGCTGTTTTTCTCTTATTTGTATCCAAATATTTACCATATATGTCAAGAAAGCTTTCTATCTGCTTATAGACCTCTCCACGCTTTGAAAACAACTGCTTAAATCTATATTTCCAAAGACTTGTCTTGTCGTTAATATCTCCATACGCATTATCGTTATGCTGTCTATATTTTATATATGGTATTTCGTCATAATACAACATTCCAAGCGAAGTTGCAATCAAATATATCCACCAGTCATGCATAACCGTATACGCAGGTGGATTTTTACGTATCATATCTTTTAATTTTTTATTTATTACACATGTACAACCTGTACATAAATTTTCTACCAAAGCATTTTCCCATACTGTTCTGGGATTTTTAAATGTACTGACAGCCGTCACCTCAAGTTTTTCGTTGGTTATTTCTTTTGCACCGCAATATGCAATCGGAATATTTTCCCCGTTTTTACTGCTCATCTGTTCAAGTCTTTCCACTGCTTTTTCGATTTTGTCTTCATGCCAATAATCGTCCTGGTCCGAAAAAGCATAGTAGCTGGCATCCGGTGCTTTTTTTATAAGTTCAAAGAAATTACCTATCGCCCCAAGATTCTTTCCCTCGTTATCTATAACTTTAATTCGATCGTCCTTTTTTTCGTATTCTTGTATTATTTTTACAGTATTGTCTTTTGAACAATCGTCTCTTATAATAAGCTGCCAATTTCTATATGTCTGCTGTATAATACTATCAAGCTGACATTTCAGATACTTTTGTCCGTTATAAGTTGCCATTAATATTACTACTTTTTTCTCTGTCATATTCACTGCCTTTCAACACCTGTGAGCCAGTCTAATATATATCTTTTCAAGTCTTTTCGCCTGACTTGAAATCTCATACCCTGCATTTTTGACATTTTGTGCACCGAGTAGTCTCTTTTCTGAATTCAGTTTATCATTAAACGACTGTTCTTTTTTTAATATAACATCTACCCATTTGTCAATATTTTCTTTGCCTATATCAACAAATCCAACATTATCGGTAAATTTAACTTCTCTTGTTATCTCACCCGACAGAACACAGTCAAGTCCCGAAGCCTGAGCTTCGACACAGACGACAGGAAGTCCTTCATATCTTGAAGGCATCGCAAACAAATCCATAGCCTGCATATATTTTGACGTATTATTGGTTATTCCCGTAAATATTACGTTTTCTTCAAACCCTTTATCCCTGACTTTCTGCTTTATGTCTTCAAAAAGCTCACCGTCTCCGATTAAAAGCAGGACACTTTTCTTGTTTTTTGCATATACTTTTTCAAATACTTCCAATAAATATTCGTGATTTTTCTGTGGTGCGAATCTTCCAACATGGCCTATAACAAATTTATCTTCAATTCCCAATTCTTTTCTTGTTTCTTTTCTTACATTTTCATCAAATTCAAACAATGATGTATCTATGGCATTGTTTATAATACATACGCCTTCTGATGTATGATATAGGTATTTTGCCGCCTTTTTGCTGCATGCGAATCTCACATTTGCATAAAGAAGACCATAGTTGTTAAGGATATAATTTCTGAACTTTTTAACTGCCAAGTCAGCACCTTTTGCATTATGACTGTGAAGTATACGACATCCAATCCCATATTTTTTCGCTGCCTTAAAATATATAAATGCTGCATTTGGTTCATGACCATGTATAACGTCATACTCTCCCTTGTGTTCCGAAATTATTTTTTCAATTTCTTTTTTTAAAGTTCCGTTTATAACATTTTTTCCACATAATTCACTTACCTGGTATATTATTGAATCATTTTTTTGACAATATTCTTTTACATCTTCCGGAACAGGCTTAAATGTTATAAAGTCAAAATTAACCTTGTCATGATTCATATACTTATAATAATTAAGCAGCATAGAGCTTACACCGCTGTTTAATCCCATATCCTCAATAACCTGTAATACCTTTATCATTTACTGATTTGTCTGCGGATGATACGTATCCACAACCTCCATAATCTTCTTTCTTATATCTGCCGAATCTTCTGCATATGCCATTTCTTTTAACTCTTCAAGCTTTTCATAGAAATGTTCTTTGTCAAATTCGATTGGTCTGCCTATGTGAATAAGTTTGTTATCTGTGTCCTGCATGCCCTCTTCATTCATGAGAAGCTCTTCGTAAAGCTTTTCACCGGGACGCAGACCTGTATATTTGATTTCCATGTCAACACCGAGCGTGTAACCCGAAAGACGTATTAAGTTCTTTGCAAGATCGTCAATCTTTACCGGCTCACCCATATCAAGAATAAATATCTCGCCGCCTTTGGCATAAGCTCCTGCCTGAAGGACGAGTGATACCGCCTCCGGAATTGTCATAAAGTATCTGATAATGTCAGGGTGTGTAACGGTAACAGGACCTCCCGCCTCAATCTGTCTTTTAAAGAGCGGAATAACCGAACCGTTGCTTCCAAGCACATTTCCGAATCGAACAGCAACGAAATCTGTCTTTGATTTCTCATTAAATGACTGGATTATCATTTCACAAATTCTCTTTGTTGCACCCATTACATTTGTAGGATTAACAGCCTTGTCCGTAGAAATCATAACAAACTTCTTAACTCCGTACTTATCAGCCATCTTTGCAACATTCCATGTTCCGACAACATTGTTCTTTATAGCCTCATTAGGGCTTACTTCCATGAGCGGAACATGCTTGTGTGCTGCCGCATGATAAACAATATCAGGCTTGTACTGTTCAAATACCGATTCAAGTCTTGATGTATTTCTTATTGAACCGATAAGCGTAACCACATTTGCATCAGGATATTTTATTTTTAATTCCTGTTGTATGTCATAGGCATTATTTTCATATATATCAAATATAATAAGACATTTCGGTTTGTGGCTTACAAGCTGTCTGCAAAGTTCGGAACCAATTGAACCGCCGCCTCCTGTTACAAGCACTGTCTTGTCTTTAACATAACCCATAATTGATTCTATATCAACTTTTACAGGGTCTCTTCCAAGCAAGTCAAGAACATCAACATTTCTTAAATCCTTAATGTTAATCTCGCCGTCAACCATCTGGTAAACGCCGGGAAGAATCTTTAAGTTACATGATGTTTCTTTACAGATATTAAGAATCTCCCTCTTATCCTTAGTTGATGCTGAAGGAATAGCGAATATTATCTCATCGATGTCATAATATCTTGCATACTCTTTTATATGGTCTCTTGTACCTACAATTTTGACACCTCGGATATACTTTCCAACTTTTCCCAAATCGTCATCTATTATACATACCACCTTTGAGTTATCGAGGTATCTCGAATTGGAAATTTCTCTCATCAGCACACTTGTTGCCTCTCCGGCACCGATAATCATTATCTTTAACTGTTCCGAGGTATGTCTGTATTCATTAATAAGCTGCCTTAAAAGCCTGTACATAAAACGGCTTGCACTCATTGCAACTATAAGAAATACTCCTGATGTAAAATAACATGAACGTGGAAGCATCCATCCCATAAAAGATGTCACGCAAAGATGTGCCAGCTCTGCAACAACGCATGCTTCCACAATTTTATAAAGTTCTGCGATACTTGCATACTGCCACAGACTGTGATACATCCTGAAACACCAGAATATTATAAGCGTCACGATTGTAAATGGAATAACATTTACAATGTACTTTTGTATATATTCTTCCGGAACACTTGCTATATTTATCTCAAAACGCATAATCAGTGAAAGAAATACTGAACCATTTATGAGAATAATATCCGTTATAACCAAAAAAATTCTTCTTACAAGGAGCTGTATCCTGTCTTTTCTTGTATCTCCCATATCTTTTCCTATTTCCTTTCACCATCAGTCTTACTAAGTAAGCCTTTTAATGTGCCAACTCCGTAACTTACATGAAGCAATAAAAACAAAAATGGCAGTGCCACATTTGTCATATTTTTCTTTTTGCCTGCTTTCATCACCGAAAATGCTGACATTACTGCTGCCAGAAGTCCATAAACAGACCACATCAACTTTGTAAGTTTTTTTGCAAGCCTGTTAAGCGGCATACATATTTTCTGGCCTGTTCCGATTACCGACATTATAATTGCCGATACAAAGGCAAATGGCACAAAATGATATAATGACAAACATTGCGGACATATTTTTGCTGTTTTCCCAATCCACAATCCATTGGAATATTTCTGTTTTAACATCTTAGGAAGACTGCTTCTTATATGCTGATATGAGATAATATCAGGGTCAAAGCAAAGTTTAAATCCTGCTTCCCTCATTCTGTAATGAATCTCATTATCTTCCGTGCGTGCAAGATTTTCATTAAAAAAACCGACCTTATCAAAAACTTGTCTTCTGTACGCAGCATGAAACATTGATTTTACATATGTTTTTCCCGGATTGTTCCTGTATGGAGCTATACTTGAGCCAAACATGCTGCTCTCCGCAAGCAGAAGCGTATTCTTCCACGGAGTCTCTTCATCTATAATCACAGGTCTCTGTCCACCGCATATATCCTCTCCGCTCTCAAGAACACGCACATTTTTGCTCACGAAATCCTTAGGAATCTCGGCATGTGCATCTACTTTTATGATTGCATCGCCTTTATATTCCCTGAGTGCTACATTCCAGCCTGACGGTAGTGTTCTCTTAGGATTATCAAGCACCACAACTCTTCTGAAATCATCTTTGTATTTTTCCTTGAAATTATCAAGATGTTTTTTTGTATTATCAGTTGATGCCCCATCAACAAGCACAACTTCCATATCATTATGATTGTAATCCTGTGCGGCTATATCGCCAAGAATTCTGTCAATTGCATTTTCTTCATTATATGCAATTACACACATTGTAATAAACATAATGTCTCCAATCCTACTTCCTGATTACAGAATAAAAAGTATTCCATAAAATGCTACAGTCATCAACCAGTCCAAATTTTCTTAAACTTTCAAGATTATATTGCATTTTAACAGGAAGAATCTGCTCTACATAAGTCTTATCGGCATTTTTTGCATCCTTCAAAAGCTTATCCTCATCCTTGTATGCAATGCTTGTCCTCGATGTAAGTCCTGCAGGAAGAAGCAGTGTTGCATACATCTCAGGTGTATAATGCTTAACATATTTCGGCACTTCAGGTCTTGTCCCAACAAGTGTCATATCACCAGCTATTATATTAAAAAGCTGTGGAAATTCATCAAGTCTGAATTTTCTTAAAAATTTACCAACCTTTGTTATTCTTGCGTCACCTGCCACTGTAACCTGGCTTCCGATACATGAAGCATTATTTACCATAGTTCTGAATTTGTAAATCTTAAAAATTCTTCCATACTGCGTAACTCTTTCCTGCCTGAAAAAAACAGGACCTTTTGAGTCTAACTTTATCATGGCTGCAATAACTGCCATAGGAATTGCAAGAAATACAAGCATTATTAATGAAACTATGACATCAAATACCCTTTTTGCACGAAACCAGCCTCTTCGCTGTGCGATTATATTATAATATTTTCTGACCTCACGCGTTCTCATACGGTCAGGCAGCTCATTCCACTGTCTTAACTCCATAATTAAATCTTCCTTAATCTGTTAAAATTCTCAATGATATACTCTGTCTGCTCATCTGTAAGACATGTGTGAAGCGGAAGTGTAATTTCATTTTTATACATCTCGTATGAATTTGGGAAATCTTTTATATCAAATCCAAGGTTCTTGTATGCCGTATGCATAGGAAGAGGTTTGTAATGGACATTAGTTGCAATACCTGCCTCTGCCATTGCTGTTATAAGGGAATTTCTCTTTTCTTCATCATATGGAAGCACTCTTACAAGATAAAGATGTCCACTTGAAATATTACCGCCATCAAAGTGTTTAAGTGTCATTATATCATCATCTTTAATCCACTCATCATAACGCTCAATAATCTCTTTTCTTCTCGCAAGAAGGCTCTTATAACGCTTCTGCTGTACAAGGCCTACAGCAGCAAGAATATCTGTCATATTACATTTGTAATAAGGTCCCTTTATGTCATATTCCCATGCACCTAACTTTGTCTTTGCAAGTGCATCTTTTGACTGTCCGTGAAGCGTAAGAAGCATAAGATTATGATAAATCTCCTCATCATCAACACCCGGCACAGGTCTCCATACAAGTCCGCCACCCTCAGCTGTCGTAAAATTCTTAACAGCGTGAAATGAAAAGCTTGTAAAATCAGCACATTCTCCACTCATCTTTCCATTCTGTGAAGCACCATATCCATGTGCAGAATCAGCAAGAATTAAAATATGTCCCAATGCTTCCTGCATCTTTGAAGAAGGTCTAAAAAGGCTCTTCTTTGATTCAACAATAGCTCGTATACGGTCGTAATCAACCATAACACCGCCCAGATCAACAGGTATGATTGCCTTTGTATTTTCATTAATCATACTCTCAACCGCAGCATAATCAATGTGGAATGTTCCTTTTTCTACATCCACAAGACGCAGCGTAGCACCAACATGACATACAACACTGGCACTGGCAGTGTATGTATATGCCGGCACAATAACTTCATCTCCCGGTCCTATCTCAAACAGGCGTAGTGCCATCTCCATACATGATGTTGCCGAATTAAGGCATACACCTCTGTTTGTATGCGTAAATTCTGCCATCTTTCTTTCAAGTTCCTTAGTCTTTGGTCCTGTTGTAATCCAGCCGGAACGCATAACCTCGGCAACTGCTTCTATCTCTTCTTCTGTTATATCAGGTGGTGAAAACGGTATATTCATAATATCCTCCTTCTATCCTTTCTTTGTCATATCCGGAAATGCATAATTCAAATCTCCGCTGCTGTTGGCAATAGAAATAGAATAACTAATTGTATTATATCCATTCTGCGTAAGAGTTATAGTCTTTGTACCCGACTTTTTCTCAAATGAACACGGCACAATCCCAACATATACGCTGTCTACATAAAGTGCTGCACCTGCAGGTGCTGTTACATTTACCTTGTAACCATTTGTTGATGCTGCAGTCGTCGATGAACTGCTGCTCTTAGTCGAGGCTGACTTAGATGTCATATCTATAACTTTTGTAGAATAAGCCGAACTTACTGTAAATCTCTCTGTATATGCTTCATAATAATTAGCTGCCAGTGTCAGGACATGACTGCCAAATTTCAACATAACAGGTTCTGTATAATCCACTTCCTCGCCGTCAATCGTCATGACAGCATTTGACGGAGTAACTTTAAAATTAACAGCTCCCTGCTCATCAACCGGAAGCTTATATTCACTGAAATCAACCGTTGTCTCTTTATTTTTCTCAACCGTAACAGTCTTCTTTCCGCTCATTGTTCCTGCATCAAGTTCAAGGTCATATGTTCCGGTTGCTGCAGTAACAAGCATATTATCAGTCACACCTACAAGCTGGCTCTTTCCTATACTTGCATATCCGCCCTCAAATGCACTTACTCCTGTGAACTTAATATATCCGTGTCCTACATCAACTACAATTGAGTAAACCGTACTATCAACACCTCTTAATATTACAGTATCCTGTTTTACAATCTGGGAAATAGATATCTTTTCATTATCTGACAAAATCACCGATTTCTGTGCATATACAAGATTAGTTGAACCAATCGTAATCTTTCTTGTGTTTTCATCAAAATCAAGCCCTGTAATCCCGGTTCTTTCCCACGCATCCTTTGCACCGTAGATTGTCAGTGCTGTTCCTTTTTTATCACATGTAACTTCGTATATCTCACCCGGCTTCATATTGGATGGTGCTATCTTTGTTCCATATTTTGTCTGAATATCAGTTCCCCCCGTATATGGAACTTCATATTCTATTCCTGATGAATTTTCAACAAATCTCATCTTTTTGGCATCTTTATCTAATGAAGACAAAACGCCTTCTATTGTAATTTCATTTGTTTTTGCATTTACAGGTGCATCCGTAATTGACTTTGTCGGTGCCGGAAGTATTGAGCTTCCCGGTGTGACAGAACTTGTTTTTTTCGAGCCGCAGCCTACAAGACCTGACACAGAAATGACAACAATCATCATAACGGAAACTGCCTTATATATTATATTAAAAAATACATTTTTGTTCATACGTACTCCAATTCAAAATCTATCCGTACTTGTAAGCTATATTATCACAATGCACCTATACTTGCAAGAAATTCCAGCCTGCGGCTGTTTACGGATGTAACTGCTTTCAGTTTTTCAACACTTTTGGGTGGTATCCATGCCTTATTCATATTGTAATAATAATTGATTATCTTCCAGAATTTTTCCGGAAATGAAAAAAGCACTCCTAAAAGCTCCAAATCAATATCAGATACAGGTTTTACTTTGTCATATTCATCAAGCATTTTGTATGCCGTCTGAATATCCCACTCATATTTTTCAAGAATTTTTCTCATAAACTGGTACAAATCACTTATCTGACATTCATTGCGGCACTTCTCAAAATTTGTGACAAATACAGTGCTTCCGCAAAAACATACATTATGATATGTATAGTTGCCATGTACAAGTTCACCGCTAAGCTGTGCCTGCAAAAAACGTTTTTTTAATTTATCATCACTCATTTTACGGACAGCATTCACCGCCTCACTGTAAAATGAACCTATATTTCTATATGCAATATTTTCAAACTCAGATTTCTTTTTCTTATTTTTAAGATAATTGGATGCCTGTTTCAGTTCTTTCATATGACGCACATAATTATCCGCAAGCCTCATGTTTTCTGCTACAGGATTAACATCCATCTCCCTGAAACACACTGCCGCTTCATCAAGTGATGTATGCAGCCTTGCAAGCGTTGAGACACCGGCCGCTATATCCGAAATATCATTCACATTACACTCTCTTGCATCAACCCAGTTTTTCAGTATATACCGTCTGCCATCCTCCTCATTCTCACTTACAAGCCCGCCATCTGCATTTCTTATATATGTATCAACATTAATAAATCCATTATGTGCAATAGTTTTAGTAATTATGTCTTCTCTTTCATAATATTTATCAGGATGATTACACTCGAGAAACAGCTTCACTCCCTGATTTGTAAAGAGCAGCATTCCTCCTCTTCCACGCATAGTTTTATACACATCTATATCATACTGTTTTAATACATCCAGTGATTTTTCATTCATTATAAACCTCCACACTTCCATATGTCTGTCTTATCATATGAAAGCTGTGGAGGAAAAATACCCTAAAGTTAATTAAGATGTTCTATTAATGCTATAAGTGTTGCTTTATCATTAAGACGTGGATTTTCTATTACAACGCCAAGAAGTTCATTGAGTGTCTTCCCTATTTCAGGGCCTTTAAGTCCATATTCCATCAAATCATTTCCCGTTATATCAAGGTCTTTTATACAGATACAGTCACCTCTTTTTGTAATCTCATCATACATAGCCCTGAGAACGATAAGGTGTTTTTTCTTGCCAGCAAGCTTTATACCGGTAATTTCTTCCTTTGTGGCAATTATGGCCTCTTCATGCTCAAACATCATCTGTATAAGTTCTCTTCCGTATTGGTGGACTGCCTCTCTTAATGCCGGTTCATTTTCTTCTATTGTTACTTTTGAATTAGCAACAAGTTTTGTAACATGCTCCACCGTATAATTATCAAGCTTCAGTTCCCTGAGCGTCTTTCTTACATTTTCCGGTTCAAGCGTGTTAAGAAGTGCTGCATACCTGAAAACAGGCTGTTTTTTAGAGAATTTCAACATTGTAAGTGCATTTCTTGAATATCTTCCACCAAGTACCAAGCCTATATCCGGAAGCACATATTTAAACAGCCCTGTCTCATAAAATCTCATTACATAACCGGGGTTATCCGACAACAGTGTTTTTACAAGCTCAACCTGTATGCGTTCCATGCTGACATGGCTTATTGATGGTGACAGCTTTGATATTGCATTGTATGTATTTTCTTCAATATCAAATCCGAGCTGGGCAGAGAATCGTATTGCACGCATCATTCTCAAAGCATCTTCCGTAAAACGCTCTTTTGCATCTCCCACACATCTTATAATACCTTTGTTCAAATCATTTATTCCGTCAAATTCATCAACAAGACCTGTGCTGTCATTGTATGCCATTGCATTAATTGTAAAATCACGTCTTTTTAAATCATCCTTTAAATCTGATGAAAATTCGACATTTTCAGGATGACGGCAATCCTTATATTCCCCATCAATACGGTATGTAGTTATCTCATAACCGGTTTTGCCTATCATCACAGTAACAGTTCCATGCTGTATGCCTGTATCTATTGTTCTTGAAAATATTTCTTTTATCTGTGAAGGCAGTGCTGATGTCGTTATATCCCAATCCTGCGGTGTTCTGCCAAGAATACAGTCACGGACACAGCCACCGACAGCAAATGCCTCGAAGCCTGCCACCTCTATCTGTTTTATTATATCCTTAACCTCCTGCGGCATCACAATATTGTATTTATCCATACATTACCTCATTTCCACAAATTTTAATCTTTTATAAAAGGCGGGCTTTTGCCCGCCTTTGTCTTTATCTATATTAATAATCTTTTAGTATGCTTTACCCCAGTAAACCATCTTCTTTGCCGGCTTTCCGCAGCATACACATACATCTGAAAGATGTTCCTGTGCAAATGGCATACATCTTGAAGTAGCAGTTGTATCTTCCTTAATCTTATCCTCACATGCCTGGTCACCGCACCACATAGCCTTAACAAATCCAGGTTTATTAGCAACTATATCCTTAAACTCATCATAATTTGTTGCAACGTAAGTATGCTCATCTCTGTGGTTTCTTGCACGTTCAAGCATCTCAACCTGCATTGCATCAAGAATCTCTTTAATCTTGTCAGCAAGTTCAGAAATATTAACTGTAATCTTCTCTCTTGTATCTCTTCTTACAACAATAGCCTGACCGGCTTCAATATCTCTTGGTCCCATCTCAACTCTCACAGGAATACCACGCATCTCCTGTTCTGAGAACTTCCATCCCGGATTCTTATCAGAATCATCAACCTTAACACGAAGTCCTGCTGCCTTGAGTGTATCCATAACCTCAAATGCCTTATCAAGCACACCTTCCTTCTTCTGCATGATAGGAATAATATCAACCTGAACAGGTGCAACTCTTGGTGGAAGCACAAGACCTGAATTATCACCATGTGTCATAATTACAGCTCCGATAAGTCTTGTTGTAACACCCCATGATGTCTGATGGACATATTTTAGCTTATTATCTTTATCTGTATACTGGATACCAAATGCCTTCGCAAATCCATCACCAAAATTATGGCTTGTACCTGACTGAAGTGCCTTGCCATCATGCATAAGTGCTTCAATCGTATATGTAGCCTCTGCTCCGGCAAATTTTTCTTTATCTGTCTTGCGTCCTTTAATAACAGGAATTGCAAGGACCTCTTCACAAAATGCTGCATACAGATTAAGCATCTGCTGTGTTCTTTCCTCAGCTTCCTGTGCTGTAGCATGTGCTGTATGACCTTCCTGCCACAAAAATTCTCTTGAGCGGAGAAATGGTCTTGTCTCTTTTTCCCATCTTACAACTGAACACCACTGGTTATAAACCTTTGGCAAATCTCTGTATGACTGTACTTCATCTTTATAAAAATCACAGAAAAGAGTCTCTGATGTAGGTCTTACACACATTCTTTCCTGAAGCGGATTAAGTCCGCCATATGTCACCCATGCAACTTCAGGTGCAAAACCTTCTACATGGTCTTTTTCTCTTTCCAAAAGACTCTCTGGAATAAACATTGGCATGTATACATTCTCAACGCCTGCTTCCTTAAATCTTCTATCAAGTTCATTTCTTATATTTTCCCAAATGGCATATCCAGCGGGCTTAAAAATCATGCATCCCTTCACGCTTGAATATGACATAAGTTCTGCCTTCTTACAAACATCTGTATACCACTGTGCAAAATCAACATCCATTGATGTAATTGCCTCTACCAGTTTCTTATCCTCTGCCATGTCTACCTCCGATTTTGCTGTTACTTTACAGCTTATATTTCAAGTATTTTTTAGTGTACCACGTTCAATCTCTATTTTCAAGTGAAGTATCAATGCTTTCATTATACAATATGAAACAGGGCCTAATATAAATCCCATTATGCCATATATCATAATCCCCAGAAATATTACCATAAGCATGACAAACGGCGGAATCCCCGTTTTGTCTCCCAGGCACTTGCTCTCCATTATCTCACGCACAAAATATGTCACAACATATGCACTTACAAGAACTGCTGCCGATGTCACATTTTTATTAACAAGTTCAAATAATGCCCACGGAAGAAGAACTGTTCCGGTTCCGAAAACAGGAAGCATATCCACAATACCTATAAGTATGCCAAGCACAACTGCATACGGATTTTTTATTATAAGCAAAGCAATTATACATAGTATTGAATTAATAACCAGAATTAATGCCTCTATTTTAAAATATACATGTATAAGCCTGTATAACGAATCAGATACAGCTTTTATTTCCATGCGAAAAACATTTTCCTTTTTCCAATCCCTCACGTTGTCAATCACAACCGCAAGATACACAACTGATATAAAGCAGATAATTACCGAACCTGTAACTGTAATTGTTTTTATTACAGCAGGAACCGAAATTGTCACAACTTTAGTCATAATCTGTGAAACACCGCCATTATCGACAGTTTTTTCAAATTTTTCCATACAGCGGCATATAAAATCAAGGCATTGTCCGTCCGAAAGTCCAAGCCATCCATCCATATTAAAACAGATTCTTGCGGCGGTCTGCCTGAATGTCACCATATTATACTCATAATTTTTTATAAATGACTTTATCTCAGCCAGTCCAAAATAAGCTGCCAGTCCGATTCCCACACACAAAACTGCCGAAAACAAAATAACTATAACAGCCGACGCAATCATTTTTCTGCCCTTGAACACCCTTGCGAGTCTGTTTACAGGCTTTTCAATCATTACTGCCACAGCATATGCAATCACAAATGGTGCAACAAAAGGAAAAACATATTTAAAGCCAGCAATTACAGATACCGTAATAATTACGATTCCACTTATATACTGCAACTTCTGCCTGTTTGTCCAATATGCTTTTTCATAATGCTTCCCGGTTTCCTGCATCTGCCCCGCCCCTTCTATAATAAGCTCACAATGTTTTACATTTTTATATATGTAATTATTGTCAACAGGCGGGGTAATTATTCAGTATTTCAGTTTCAAAACTGCCATGACGGCTCTATCGAATATTCATGTCCGTCAACGCTTAAAAATGCTGCACAAAGTGCTATTTCATTGTTAAATCTCTCATCTCCGTATTTTGTATCGCCAAGAAGCGGATGATTTCTATGTGCAAACTGCACGCGTATCTGATGATGTCTTCCGGTTATCAGTGTTACTTTTACAAGCGTGTAAACCTTATCATCTTTTTCTATCTCTTTTAATGTTTCGTATAGAAGTTTTGCATATTTCGCACCAGCTGTCCCTTCCTTTACAACCTTTGAAACATTATTCTTTCCGTCTTTTAAAAGGTAATCCACAAACTCACCGTTTTTATCAGGCAGTTTTCCGCAGCACACCGCATAATACTGTTTACAAAAGCCTTCTTCTTGCATAAGGCTGCTCAATCTTGATGCCTCTTTTTTATTTTTTGCAAACAACACAAGTCCGCTCACCGGTCTGTCAAGCCTGTTTATAACTGCAGCATATGCTTCTTCGCCTTTTTCATGCCTGTAATTTAACACTTCGCTTGTAAGGTCAAGTTCAAATGATCTGCCGCTCTGCACAAGCTGTCCTGCCGGTTTATTTACTACAATCATATTTCTATCTTCATATATTATATCAAGCATATTCCCTCCATATTTTTTATATTTATCATACAGAAAAACATTCATCTGTCTTTAATACAATATTTTTGTCAAGCCATCCTTTTTGTGCCATATCTTCAAGAATCCCAATTGCTTTTTCATGTGTCATTCCTTTTTTATACGGCCGGCTTTCTGTCAACGCCTGATAAATATCAACACATGCCATTATCCGTTCACATTCATTCAATTCGTCTGCACTCTTTCCAAACGGATATCCCGTTCCATCTAATCTTTCATGGTGAAAAGCTGCCCAGTCACGGATTTCGTCAAAATCATCAATATCTGACAAAATACGATATGTATATGATGCGTGATGCTTCATTGTATCAAATTCTTCATCAGTAAGCCTGTCTGGTTTTTCCAATATGTCATTGCCTATTGCAACTTTTCCGATATCATGCAGTGCTCCGGCAAGATACATTTTCTGTACTGTTTCATCATCGAATCCCATATATCCCGAAAGTTTCCTGGCACATTCAGCCACGCCAATTGAATGTGTACTTGTAAATGGTGATTTGTAGTCTACTATTCTCGCAAAAAATCCGGCAATATTTTTTATCTGCTCAAAAGTTAATTCTATTTTTTCGCGTGGTACTTTTTCCCACAGACTCTTCTCTATCTGCGAATCTTCCATATTCATAACGGACACTCCTGTAAATGCATCCATAAATGCATCTGCACACTCATCATCAATAACCGTTCCACGTATTTTTGAAAGAAACTCACTTATTTTCTTCCATGTCTCAAAGTCAACCGCCTTACGCAGACATACCATATCAAGCAGGTCACACATATGTATAATTCGTGCAAAAAGCGGAATCTCGTTCCATTTTTTACCAAACGGACCACTTCCATCGGCATTTTCATGGTGATATAAAATAACATTTTTTACATCTGTATAAAATGGAATGTCTTTTATGTTTTGTTCACCCATTACACAATGTGCACCTGCATGCGGCAGTTCTTTTATACTATCTACATGTGAAATGTCATTATGAAATTCTTCCTGTATATATTGAGTAAGGGCATTGTCATGCAAAAGTGCACACACAGCCAGGTCCTGCAGTTTTCTGTCTGTGATTCCCATCTGCATTGCCGTGCATACGCTCATATATGCCACACGCTTTGCATGTTTATTCGTCACATGAACTAATTCTGCCTCAACACAGTCCAATGCATATGAGCATGCACCGATAAGTCCTAGAACATCTAATTTCATCTAATCTCTCCTGTATAAATAATTCAGGAGGCCAATCATCTGTTGACAAGCCTCCTTTTAATTATCTATAGAATAATATATTTATTTATATTTGTAAAATCCTTCACCTGTTGACATTCCAAGCTTGCCTTCATCTATGTATTTTTTAAGAATTTCTTCCATCTTCTTAAAATTATATGGCATCATCATCTTCTTTAATAATGGTGAAAATATTCCCGGAACACTGTGATACTGATGAACAATATTATATGCAGTGTTAAGTCCTACTATATCAAATATCTGGAATGGTCCTTTAGGTGATCCTGTTCCTCTTGTCCACGCTATATCAATGCTCTCAGGGTCAGATACGCCTGACGCATACAAATCAAGTCCGCTTAAAAGAAATGGAACAAGCATTGAATTAAGCAGATATCCACTCTTTTCCTTCCTTACCGGAAGTCCAATCATTCTTATATCATTAGCAAACTGCATAACCTCATCAAAATACTTCATGTCTGTCTGAGGCTGTGCCATTACTTCTGCCGTGTTATTCTTCCATATTGAATTAGCAAAATGAAGCGATAAATACTTATCAGGTCTTCCTGTATACTTTGCAAACATTGACGGGAGAAGTGTTGATGAATTAGTCACAACAACCGTCTTTTCAGGAAGAAGCGGGGCAAGCTTCTCATAAAACGCAATCTTATCTTTTTCGTTTTCTGCCATTGACTCAATTACAAGGTCAGCATCTTTAACCGCTTTTGCCATATCAAGTTCAAGTTTTATGCCATCATAAGCAGCTTCGACTTTTTTAAGACACTCTACCTTATCAAATGAATCTTCATCAGCAAGACCTGCACTCCACGCATTTTTATCGTCTGCCATCTTCTCAATTGCTTCTGTATATGTCTTTTTAAGATTATCAATCTTTGGCTGTGTACGACCAATAGACCCCTCACTTCTTAACCATATAGTTACGTTAAAACCACAATATGCTGCCTGAAATGCAATCTGGCTTCCCAGCACCCCACCACCGGCAACTACTACATTAGAATATTTCATAAAAACACCTTCCTTATCTCTCTTTCAACCTATTCATATTATACCACAAGCAGAACTTTTATCTCAATAAGGAAATCATTCCCCTGTATTCTTGCACTTATATCTCCATTCATACGCTCCACAAGCTCTTTTGCAATAGATAAACCCAGTCCGGTTGAGGCTCTGCCTCTTGCCACATCTGCTTTATAAAAACGTTCAAACACATGGCTTAAGTCAATATTTTCAGGATGTTCCGTATAATTGCTGATTTTAAGCAAGGCGTGATTATCCTCACGGATAAGCTTGATACTTATATTCTTTTCCCCATGATCAAGACCATTTTTTATGACATTCTGTATAACTCTCCTTAAGCCCTGCTTATTACCTGATATGTACAGCATTTCCTCAGTAATACTAATATCCGGGCAGATGCCCTGCTTCTTCCATTCATCATAATAAGAAAATACAGCTTCTTTTAATATTCTGTTCATACAACAATCCGTAAGCTCCAACTTATACGAATCATTTTTCAGCTTAGTGAATGTAAAAAGCTCCTCCAGCATTTCATTGAGGCTGTTAAGCCTTTCTCTGATTATATCAAGATATCTCCTCTGGTCATCTATATTGTCACATTCCTCTATAAGCTGGAAATACCCATCCAGCGATGTAAGCGGTGTCCTTATATCGTGTGAAAGATTAGTATATGTATCTGCAATCAGCTCTTCTTTTTTTCTGTACTCATTTCTTTCTTTTTTACGCAGGTCAAGAAGCTTATTCAATTTATCTGAAAGCTCACCTATTCCCCCCATATCTATTTCACGTTGAATCAGCTTGTTACTATCGTGTTCCATAAGAAACGACAACTGGCGGCAGATGTCCTTAATCTGCCGCTGGTATTTCCACATAATAAATGCCTGTATAATAATTATTACTGCTAATATTCCAATAATAATCCTCATCCTCTAAATATCCCTTTTCTGAAAAACATAACTACTTAATGACAGCATTATAATAATAAATATAACTGCCACACACATTGAACTAACAACATCATCCCTGCCTGCATTCATAGGAAGCATTGCCATCCTTCCAGTTACTGTATACTTATAGATGCTGAAGTTATGAAGTCCCTTTCTGTTAACTACATAATCTATAAAGCCATACACAATGCTCATTATATTCATGGTAAGACATACCGACAAGGTCATGCTTATGACATTGTTCTTAATTATAACTGCTATTGCCATACATATTAACACAAATGCATAATGAAGCGTAAGTTCCGTTAAGAAATAAGGTATAATCTCCTTCCAGTTACCCCACACCACACATTTAAACGCAAGCATATTCGCTGCTGCCTGGAATACAAATATCCCTGCAAAGGTAATTGCTGTAAATAAGGCAAGCACAACTGCCCTTGAAACAATAAGCATCCCCCTTTGTGACACCTGTCCACCAATATTCTTAATATAACCGCTCTTAATATCTGCTGTTGCAAACATAACCGCAAATATTACAAGAAAAAGTGCATAAAATTTTCCCTGTGCATTAGAAAAGAAAACATCCATTACCGTAACCTTCTTCCCTGGCTCCGTAGGTAATTCCACTCTCATACCAAGATTGACATTATCTGTATTCTGCTGCGAAAGCTGTTCCTTGTTGCTGTCATCTGCCTGTTGTTCCTCTATGTCTTGTGCATTTACCACATCAACTGTCTGACCATCAGTATCTGCCTGTCTTTCCACTGCCTGCTGTTGCTCCCACTCTTTATTAACTGCATCATAATCTATTTTTGAAAGAAATGAGGTAAGCAGTGCTGATGCCATCAATATAATCCATATTACATACATACTCTTTGTACGAAACATTCTGTATACATCCATCTTTATCATATTAAGCACGATTGTCACCCCCTGTAAGCCTTAAGAAATAATTCTCAAGTTCTTCACTTGTAATAGATATTCCCTTAACTGGAATTCCCGCCTTTGCAAGCTCCATGTTCAGACTGGCACTTTCTCCCAGTCTTTCAAATATATGAATATGTTCTTTATCTATAACCTGATAGCTGCTAAAGCCCATATCATCAAGCACAGGAATAGCCTGCTTAGGATTATCAAGCGTAAGCTCTATACGCTCACTGCATTTTTTCATAAGCTCTTCTCTTGTAAGCTCCTGCACAAGGCATCCATTATGAATAATGCCATAATCTGTAGCAATCTTTGATAATTCCTCCAGGATATGACTTGAAATGCATATTGTCATACCTCGCTCCTTAGCAAGCTTCTGGATGGTTTCACGCACCTCCACTATTCCCTGCGGATCAAGTCCGTTAATCGGCTCATCAAGAATAAGCAGGTCAGGCTCGCCTACAAGTGCAAGAGCAATTCCTAAGCGCTGCTTCATTCCAAGCGAATAATGCTTTGTTTTCTTTTCTCCAACAGCATCAAGACCTACTGTTTTTAACAGCTCTTCTATATATCCTTTTTTCTTAATTCCTGTAAGCCTACATTTAATGTTCAGATTGTCAAATGCTGACATATTGCCATAAAGTCCGGGAGCTTCTATAAGACACCCTACTCTTGAACGTACCTTTTGTAAGTCCTTTCCCTTATACCCAAACATTTCTATTTCGCCATAAGACGGTGTTGACAGTCCGCTAATCATCTTAAGACAGGTCGTTTTACCGGCTCCGTTTCTTCCAATAAAGCCATATATCGCACCCTTTTTAATGTGCATATTTACATCATCAACCGCCCTGTGTCTGCCATACTGCTTAGTAAGATTCCTTGTCTGCAATAATAATTCACTCAAAGCCTTCTTCTCCTTTTCCTAAATGCTCTTATCCGGGTGTTTGCGAAACTCTTACAACCACATAAATTCTGGTTAATACATTCCGCAATCACCTATCTGCTCTTATCATAAAAAATAAATCCTAATCAATCGCAAATAAATAGTAAAAAAAGAGTAAATTATTCATGCAGGCGATATCCAATCCCCCATATTGTTTCTATATATTCATCAGATGTAACGGTTTTTATTTTCTTCCTGATATTGCTTATATGCACATCCAGTGTCTTTGTTTCACCCATATATGGCTCATCCCACGCATATTCAAATATATCCTCCTTGCTAAACACCTGCTTCGGGTTTTTAAGCAGCAATTCCAGTATTGCAAATTCCTGTTTTGTAATCTTAGGAAGCACCCTGCCACCGATACTTACCTCAAAGGTAGAGCGTGTAAGCACCATATCCCTGAACTCAAGCCTTCCGCTGCCTTGTCCTTCCTGTATACCAGCCTTTGTTTTTACTTCCGTTTCTGCTTCTGTTTCTGCATCTGCTTCACTTTTTGTTTCTGCCTCTATATGACGAAGCTGCACCTGAATACGTGCCAGTACCTCTCTTATCTCAAAGGGCTTTGTTATATAATCATCTGCTCCGTCTGTCAGCACTCCGATTTTATCATCTATACTATCCTTTGCAGTCAGCACAATCACCGGAAGCCTTCCCTGCTTTCTTATCTCTTTTAAAACCTCTTCACCACTTGCACCAGGCAGCATTAAGTCAAGCAGTACAAGCGTATAAGCCTTTTCTTTTATATCCAGAAGCAGCTTTGCCTCCGTTCCTGAAAATGCCTGTTCACACATATAACCTGCCTTCCTAAGTACCTCGCAAAGAAGGTTATTAATATTTATATCATCCTCTACAATTAGTATATTAGGCATAATTTTTACTCCTGTATTTTCGACATTTTATGTCATCAACATATTAATATTATTATGAGTATATCATGCAATTATAAAATTTACAAACTTATTTTTTTATTTGTTTTAACAATTTCCATGCAAATGCTATTTTTATTTTACTTTTTAGTAATAAATTTTAACTTGACGTAACAGCTTATATTTATTATACTCTAAGTATAGTATGAATCATACAGAAATGGAGGAGTTTCATGGATAACTATACACCAGATCCTTTTAACGATAATTCAGGCAACAACCAGAATAATAATCAGAATAATAGTAATAATGCTTCCGGCAACGGAACTTACGGCAGCTATAATGATACATATGATGCCAATTACAGACCATCAGATGACTATTCAAACAATAGTTCAACATCCGATAATTCTGACGGCAATAATTCTTCTGACAACAATTATTACAATAACAATTCCGGCAGCAATAATTCCAATAACAACAATTATGGCAACGGATATAATAATTATTATAACAACAATGGCAATTCCGGTTACAATAATGGCTATAACAGCTATGGTAATAACAACAGCTACAATAATGGCTATAATAACGGCTACAGCAACAACAATGGTTACAATAACGGCTATAATAACGGCTACGGCAACAACAATGGCTATAATAACGGCTACGGCAACAACAATGGTTACAATAATGGTTATAGAAACAATGGCTATAATAACTACAATAATCAGTACGGAAACCAGTATAACAACGGATATAATCAATATAATAACGGATATAATCAATATAATAACGGATATAACCGTCCGCCATATCCATCAAGCCAGAATGCACCATCTTTTGGCACATGGCTTACTCTGAGTATATTGTGTGCCGTATTTTTAAATAAAATATGTGGTGTAATCGGAATAATATTTATTATCATGGGTAACAACGCTTTCAAAATCGGAAACTTCGATGATTATGAAAAACAGCTCAAAAGATGTAAGATTGCTCTTCTGGTAGGTCTTATCCTCGGAATCTTAACAATCGTATTTTATGTTTTTGCTTTCATTAATACATCAGGTGACATGTCTATGTATTATTAATCATTGAAATTAAATATATTAATTCATTGAAAACAAAGGCACAGCTTACAGAAAAACTTCTGTCGGCTGTGCCTTAACTTTTTGTTCTAAACTTTTAGGGTTTTAATACATTTTCTCTTTGCAAACAACTGTTGCACCGACAAGTGAACCGGCACTTATAAACATAACAGCAAGCCAGAATATAAGATTGCTGTTGTCACCTGTTTCCGGAACTGTCTGTACAGGAGCAGGAGTATTATTCGAGATGTCAGCAGGAATTTTCTCAATTTTCTCAATTACAGTATTCTCATTGCGTTTGTAACCGCAAACCGAACACTCCTCATGTTTAAGTCCTGTTGCTGTTTCAGTTGCTTCTTTGTCAACTTTCCATTCAAAAGTATGCTCTGCCAAATCTTTTACACTTCCGCTCTTATCAGTACATGAAGCATCACTACATTCATGCCAGTGATTTGTTTCGTCATTGTTCCACTCACCGTATGTATGTGTATGAGCAGGAGCTTCATCAACTGTTACCCTCAAATTAAAATCAACTGACTGACCGCTGCCGCAGTCATAAGTATAAGTAACAAATTTTGCATTTTCATTAACGGTTAATACATTACCGCTTACCGTTCCGCCTTTCCAGTTGCTTGCTTTGCTCACATCAAAGCTTCCCGGCAAATCAGAAAGATTGATTCTACGGTCAGAATCGGCTGTAATATTATAAATATTATACTTACCGCTAAAACCATTTATTAAAGTATTATTACTTAAATCTAACGATGTAAGCTTATTATCGTTACAACGAAGCACCTCAAGGTTTGTATTATTGCTCAAATCCAATGCTGTCAACTTATTGGAAAAACACTCAAGGCTTTTTAATGCCGTATTTTTACTTAAATCCAATGAAGTTAATTCATTATCACCACACAAAAGATTAGTAAGAGCTGTATTTTTACTTAAATCTAATTCTGTCAATTTGTTTTTATAACAAGAAAGATTTTTTAATGCCGTATTTTTACTTAAATCTATAGATGTAATCTCATTGTGCCAAAACTCAAGATACGTAAGCTCTGTGTTATTGCTTACATCAAGTTTTGTAAGTTTGTTGCCTTCATTGCTTCCGCAGCTAAGATAAGTAAGTGCTGTGTTTTTACTTACATCTAATTCAGACAACTGATTACTTCCGCAGTCAATCCTTGTAAGAGCTGTATTGTTATTTACATTCAACTCTGTCAGTTGATTATACGAACAGCTAAGTTCTGTAAGGGCTGTGTTTTTGCTTACATTCAATTCCTTTAATTGATTGTTTGCACAAGCAAGATAAGTAAGAGCTGTATCTTTACTTATATCCAATTCTTTCAGTTGGTTATTTGTTACGGTAAGTTGACCAAGAGCTGTATTGTTACCCAAATCCAATTCCGTAAGCTCGTTATTTGGGCAGTAAAGCTCTGTCAATGCTGTATTTTTACTAACATCAATCTTTGAAATTTTATTATGACCGCATTGAAGCCTTGTCAATGAAGTAAAATACTCAATTCCTTTCAGGTCAGTTACATCTCCGCCTTTCGATGAGTCCCCGTTTATTGAAATACTCCTAATATTTGATATTTCTGTGTCACTTAAAACGCCATCGTTATTTTTATCATATTCCGCAACTTTCTCCCTGAACAAGGCGTCCGGAAAATTTGTTTCGTTAATCGCAACGCCGTTTTCTGTGGCAGAAGCCGTTGCTGGCAACAAGCTTAATGTCATACACAGAACAAGAAAAATCCCCATACATCGTCTTTTCATTTTGTTTTGCTCCTTTGTTTATTAACATTTTATTAATTTTTTCTTAATTAATTATACTCCCCGATTTGTATATTGGCAAGAATAATTCATGACATGTTACTTTCTGCCTGTCACCTTCCGCATAACAACATTTGTTATGGCATATGTGGCAATATATATTTCAAGAATCACAACAAATCTTTTTACAAGACGAATTATAATCCATTGCCCTATTGTAAAAGACGGATTACACCCCTCCATGAAAGTAAGACTCATAAGCGGAGCTTCAAGGTACGGCATACCATACATTGTATACATAGTATACATATCCATGCCGTATATAAAGCAAAACAGAATTATTGTAAGCACAGCACCCGTTAAAGCTCTGTGTATCTGTATCCAGCATCTTCCGTGCCTTGAGGCATTTATTATATAATTCATTCCCGTTCTGTATTCAAGCACAATATTTTCAGCTACTATAAGAATTATTGCGGCAGCAAGTGCCAAAAACAGTACAGCCTCCCTTATAATCGAATATTTTCCAAAAATCTCCTCATAGCCCCTGTCCGAAATCATGTAGCCGTCTACTCCGTATTTTTCGTTAATTTCCTGCAAATACTCCTGTTTTTTCATAAATTCGGATACCCTGCCAAGTTTAACCGCATATAACGAAACCGTTGATGAGCTCTCTGTAACCTCCTCAAGCGTTGCTTCTCCTGCATTGTAACGGACCATACAATCTTGTGCATCTTTAACCGCACACTGATAATCATTTAATCTTTCATTAACCATATCGGTTATATAATGATATTCTTTTCCGCCATTGGTAATATAGATATTATCAAGTTCTTTTGTGCCGTCAGAAAATGTCATTTGTCCGTATCTCACAAAATAAACCGCCAAAATCGCCAGCACGCCTATAACAATCAATCCTCTGCCTGTTATAAGCAGTTTATGGAATTCCTTTGCCGTAATCGAATATCCCGACAATAAATGCTGATACATTTCCCATATTTTATCCGCAATTCTTGCAATCACTGATTTTTTCTGTTCCGGTCTCATATATACGGTTCCAAGAATTCCTCCCGCACATGCGGCAATAAAAAGCACCGTCGTAACTGTCAGCATTATATTTGATTCGGAAACCACAAATGTTCCTTTGCCGCGATTGGCATATGTGCTTATTATATCATTAACCTTTAACAGTCTTATAAGATTAATCTGCTTAAAAATGCCATATACGCTCTGTGGCTGTATTTTTTGATACAAAAACATTTCCACACCCATAAATACAGCAATTACCGTAACCGCTATATTGCGGTGCCTTATAAAAACAAATGCCATCCATACAATAGCCGTCAGCGTAAGCACTGCACAAAAACTATATAAAAAATCATATATTATATATTGAAGCTGACTCATCGGCAATGAAAATCTCGAAAAGCTTTCAATATTCTGAATCGGTGCATTAATTGACGCCGTTTTGTATAATATAAACGACGTCAAAAATGTTGTAAAAAACAAAATTCCCGTAATTATAAATGCAGAAGCTGTAATAATCATTGTCCTGTTAAACGCAAGTTTTGCCCTGCCGCTTTTTGATGTATGAACAATGCACCACATTCCGTTTTCCCGTTCGCCGAAAAGTTCATACAGGACAAACACATTAAGTATCAATGCCAGATAATAGATATAATAATATGTAACAAAACCGCTTACTGCTTTATTATCGGTAAGATAAAGCTGTACGCCCTCTACCCGTTTGAAATCCTTTGCCGTCTTTTGAATATTGTTATATGTAAATGAATTTTTATCTGCAAATATAGAAAAACTCTTCAGGGTATCTGCGTTATTTTGTATATTTTTTATATCCTCGGGATATTTTATTATATATTCTAATTGTTCTTTTATTTTGTTTAACTGCCTTGAATATACAGTCTGCTCTTCCGATTCCAATTCGTCATATTTACGTTTTATTACGGAATCACTTTGTATATCGGCAATTTCCAGAGCTTCCTCGGGCTGCATATCCGACAGTTCTCCGATTATCCATTGACGGTAATGTGTCTCCTGCCTTATATCGGACATACTTTTACCCTCGGAACTGCTGTATACAAACAAACCGATATTTAACAGCACCGTCACTGTAAATACCATTATAAATTTTATGCCAAAAACCCTCTTAAACTCTTCCATAATAAGTTTCTACTCCGCATTTTCCCAAACACACGCACCGTTTCCGAGACTGCTCTTATCTATATAAACAAGCTTATCACTCTTTGTCCCGAATAAATATTTTTCATCGCCGAAATATAAATTCTCTATTTCATTTCCAAGCTTAATTGTATCTATCTGTTTTCCCGTCGTATCAACAACCTGAATTTCACGTTCAACGGTCTTAGATAAATCCGTCGTACTTCCCATTCCACCGTTACTCATATAAATATATCTGCCATCATATGACATTACCGCAGATACCATATTTTCGGACGCCTTGTATATGAGTTTATTATTCTGTCCGTCAAGCGACTGAGAATACAATCCCTTTCCAACAACAAAATAATATAACATTCCGTTGTCAGCATCGACACAGAAATCACATATATTCATATCCGAAACTTTTTTATTCTCACCGTCGGTATAATCATAATAATAAAGCTGAAAATTCATATTGGCTTTTAATGTCTGCTTATTTATGGAATACTGAAAAATTTTGTAAAAAAGTTTATCTCCGTAACTTCTCGCTCCCATCACAGCACTGTTTTCACCCTCATATTCGACTATATCCTGTGAACTTCCATCTGAAATATTTATTTTTTTAATTATCTCTTTACCGCTTTCAGAGCTTCCTATATGACCTATATGGTCGTACGCATATACATATCCGTTATGAAACACCATAGAAATTGACGTTATCCTGTCATTTGCAAACAAATTGGCAACATCTTTTCTGTCGCTTCCGTCAGCCTTAATACTTACAAGTTTAGCCATTCCACCTTCCACACGTACAACATATATATTATTTTTGTAATAATAAATCGGAGAACTCAGATATTCATCGGTATCCAGCCACGCATTACACGTTTTTGAATTATGACTGCACTCTGCTTTCGCACATACCGGAACAGACCTTTTTGATGACCCGTCAAAATATTTCACTAAAAGGTTCTTTCCGTCATAATGCAGGTAATAATATCCGTTTTCCGCCTTTGAAATGCTGTGAATATCAGGATTCCAATAATTCTGCTCATCACCCGACAATTCACCTACATTCATATTTATGCCTGACTTCTTCCTGTTAATTGTAAAAATCACCGCAGCACATACCACTGCTGCCAATACTGCTGCCACTATGTATTTTATTTTTTTGCTCATAAAGACCCCTCCGCTTTTTCGGATTACATGCACAACCATATAAGATTGTGCATGTATCCATATTTTAATTATTCATGTAAAGTAAGCGTTGTTGAACAACCACCGTCTTCAGAATCAACTCTATATTCTGCATATGACTCCAATGTTAAAAATGCAGTATCTCTACCAGCAGATATACTGCATCCCCACTGGTCACCTGCTGAAAAAGTATATGTATTCTTATAATAATCTCCAATACAGTCTTTTACATATCCATATAAATAAAGCTCACATTCCGAATCTGAATCCAAAGAAGCTGTTGCCTTAAAATTTTCCATATGCAACTGGTAATAAAACTTCGTATTTCCTGCATATGATGACCTTCTCTCTGTTTCATTATACTCGGCAAAAACACTCATTGTATTTGCACAAAGTAAAACAACCGATGTAAAAACAACACCCAATTTTCTAATTAAATCTTTTTTTACCATAAATTATCCCCTTTCAATTAATTTTTCTAATGTACCTTAAGTATTTATCGAGAGACAGTTTAAATACTTTTATAAAAGTTATCATGCACATGATTTTATTTTCTCTCTAAAAACAGCTTAACATTACATTTAATTATGTCAACACAATATACATATTTCGGCAAAATTTACGCATTAATCAGAATAACCGGGCAAATTTTCAAACACAATCTCTTTCCAAAAACATTTGATAAATACACTTTATTTCTTTATATCTATCCTTTGGAATTGGTAATTGTATATTATCATAAATACTTAATGTGGCATTATATCTTGATATATTCAATATATATATACAATTAACCAAATAACTCTTGTGAATCCTTATAAACCCATACATGTTAATTCTTCTTTCAAATTCATCCAACTTGCCATTTAATTGTATAACATCATTTTTATTTGACAAATGCACTTTTATTTTATGCAAATCGCTTTCAACATAAACAATATTTTTAATTTTTACTTTATTATCATTTAACAAAATATAGTTTTCTTTTTTTCGCCTAATTTTAATAATATCAACAATACTTTTTTTAACTTGAGCTACAATATTATCATCTAATATTATATATTTAAATGCCCCAACATCATACCCTTTGACCGCTAAATTAATATTATTAGAAATAAGAACTATAAAGCCTTTGTAGTCATATTCATGCAATTCATTTGCTTTTTTCATAATAGCCTGTTCATCTTCACTTGCATTTATATATATAACATTATATTTTTGCAACAAATTAACATCTAATCTAATAAAATCTTCAGATGTAATAATGTCTATTTTTATATTATCGATTTTTTCATTTTCTAATAAATTTTTAATTTTAAATGCTATTTTTTTATCTCCTGTTATGGCTATATTCATATATCCCCCCTCCTAAAATACCCTTTTATTTTCCGATAAACACACTATATTTGTATTAAACATATCACCTGTAGTCAAAACATTCAAGTTTTTTGTAGCATCTTGTAATAAACAGTAAGTTTTTTCACAAACATCGGTATTTTTTTATATATATTCAACCTTTTTAGCCACATTACATATCAGTAAGCTCTTTCACACCTCAAATCTGCAATCTGCCGTCTCTATCGTAGACGGGCGGTGTGCTATCATAAGGATAAGCTTATCCTTTTTCACCGACATAACAGTTTTGTTTATATATTTTTCTGTCTCATTGTCCAACGCCGATGTCGCCTCATCAAATATGATTACAGGTGCATCTTTGAGAATTGCTCTGGCTATTGCTATTCGTTGCTTCTGACCTCCCGAAAGTGTATTTCCTCGTTCGCCCGCAGACGTTTCATAGCCGTTTTCAAGCTCCGATATGAAATCGTGTGCTCCCGCCTGTTTTGCCGCGTTGTAAATTTCTTCATCTGAAGCATTTAATTTTCCCATTCTTATATTTTCCTTAATTGAACAGTTAAATAAATACGGTTCCTGCGGTATATATGCGATTTTATCACGCACATTTACAAGCCCGAGCTCCGTTATATCAGTTCCGTCAATAAATATGCAACCTTTCTTCGGCCGATAAAATCCGAGCAGAAGTTTTGTAAGCGTACTCTTTCCGCGACCTGATTCCCCCACCAGTGCATAACTTTTTCCGCTGTCAAAAAACGCACTGTAATCTTCAAATATATTTGTATTTTTACCCGCGTAACCGAATGTTATATTTTTAAATTCTACCGTATGGTGAGCTTCGCTGTTTTTTTGACAAATATTATCTTTTGCATTTTCTTTATTCTCGCCGTAAAAATTCTCGTTCGGAGTATCAAGAAACTCGAGAACACGCTGTGCATTTACAAGCCAGCTTGACAGACTCGGTATATATACGCCCATGAGCAGAAAATTATACTGAAACGCTCCGTATATTGAGTACAGGCTTATAAGATTTCCCAGTTTTCCCCCTGTTTTGGTTGTATATAATATTCCGAGTGCAAGAAAAACCAATGCCCCTATAAGGTCAAATGCCGCTCTCAACGCCGAAATCAAAGCCTCTGTCCGTCCCTGGATTTTCATGTTTTTACCGCAATTTTCATTGGCATTATTATAAGAATCGCTTATAACTTTTTTAAGCGGAAACATTCTTATTGTTTCCATTCCCTGAAGCATATTTGTTACAGATTTGCTTATTTCTTTATTTGCATCTGAAATTTTGCGGCTGTATTTTTCAAGCACAGGTATCATCACAAAATTTAATGTAAGCGAAATTATACATAAAACAAGCAGACCCGCCGTAACAGGAGGGCAAAGAACAAACATAGGTATTATGCAGACAATAACCATAATAACAGGCATCATGACACGCCTTATTCTTGAACCGAACACTCCAGATGCCATGTTTGTATCATATGTAAGTTTCGACATAAATTCTCCCGTATGATGATTGTCATAGAATTCCATAGGAAGCGACAGGGCCTTTCCGTATACAGTATTACGCATATTCGCACCTGTCCGCTTTGCTTCGTCGTTATACAAAACAGCCAGCAATGTCTGTATAATAATTTTAAATATTATTGTAAGAATTATATATTTTACCAGCGGAGTGTCACGCAAATTTCCTTTTGACACGGCAGTGTCCGTAATTATACCTATAATTCTTGAAACAAGAACCACCGAAATTCCATCTGCTACTCCCATTCCTATTATTTCCGCAAAATAAAGAACCGCACGGACTCCCTGAAATCTTTTTATCAGTTCTTTTAATATTTTAAAATTATTCATGGGACACCTCCTCTTTCGTATCGTACAGCCTTTTATATATTCCGTTTCCGGCTATCAATTCATCATGCGTACCGCTTTCGGCTATAACACCGTTATCCACAACATATATACAGTCTGCATTTTCTATTGTATTAAGTCTGTGTGCTATCGTAATTATTGTATGATTTTCTTTAATTTCTTCTATTGCCTGTTTTATTTTTTCTTCATTTTCAATATCCACGGACGCTGTCGGCTCATCGAATAATATAAGCCTGGCATCTTTAAGCAAAGCCCTTGCAATCGCTATTCTCTGCTTCTGTCCGCCCGAAAGCATATTTCCCCGTTCCCCCGCATCGGTATTGTAGCCCTGAGGCATTTTCATAATATCATCGTGAATTCTTGCTTTTTTGCAACATTCGATAATGCGTTCCATACTTACCGATTCGTCTCCGCAGGCAACATTCCACGCAATCGTCTCTGGAAACAGATAAGTATCCTGCGAAACAAGTGCTATATCTTTTCTTATTAAATCAATATTTTCTTCTCCGATTCTCTTTCCGAAAATCTCCACTGTACCGCCGTTTACTTCATACAAACCGCAAATCAGCTTAAAAATCGTGCTCTTTCCGCCGCCCGATGAACCGACAAAAGCAACATTTTTTTCCGCTTCTATATTAACATTGAAATTTTTTAAAACATTATTTCCCTTAACATACGAAAATGTAACGTCTTTAAATACTACTGCCGCGTTATTGTTTTTCCCGATTTTGTCAGCGTTTACAATATTACTGTTCTTCCCGGTGTTATCGGATTTTTTAGAAAAATCTCCTGTGTTATCCTCGGAATTTTCCATATTTGTTTCAACAGGATAATTCATCAGCTCTTTGAGCCTGTTTTTTGAAACCAAATCAATTTTTGCGTCAATAATCATATACGGAAGATTTCCAAGAGGCTGCAAAAGCCTGTCCATAAAAAGTATGAAATATGTCATCCCGCCCACAGTCAGATTTCCCGACAAAACTCTGTGTAACGCAAATATACTCAAAATAATATAAGGTGCCGTAGATACAAGGCTTCCCGTAGCCCAGCCTATTGACGAAATTGCATTTCTTCTGTATTCAAATTTTAATATTGTTTTTAACGTATTTTTTATCTTATTTTTAAAATAATTTTCAAGGTTAAAACTTTTTACAACACTGATACCGTTTATGGCATCATATGCGAGTTCATTTACTTCATCGTTATATTCAGTATGTTTTCTCGTAAGCTTTGACACCATATTTCCCGTAAAACTTGTGATAACCACCATTACGGGTATAATAACAAGAAGCAGAAGTGCCGTCACTCGGTCAACTTTTATAAGTGTAATAAAAATCGTCACGCTTGTTATTATTGTTTTTACTATATCAGGAAGAAGCTCTGAATAATATTCCGAAATTTTAGCCACATCATCAATAAAATTATTAAGCACCCTTGCCGATAAATGCGAATCGAAATATTTAAACTGAAGCTCCGGCAGCTTCTTTCCCGCCTCCCTTCTGAAATCAGTCTGCATATTTACCGCAAAGACTTTTGTCGCATATGTCTGAATATATGTAAAAATAAATCCCGCCGCAACAAGAACGGCAACATATATCCAGAATTGTTTATTGATATACTCCGAAATTGTATTATTAAACAATGCGTCTATCGCCTGCGATATTTTTGTATTTCCCAAAACCAATACTTTTGTTGCGATATACGCACTTAATATTTCAATAAAAAACAACGGAATATTTTTTATGAAAATTTTTGTAAAAATATTTTTATTCTTCATCTTATGTTATTCTCCTTGCATTGTTCTTTAATAACATTTTATAATATAATTATATAAAAAACATTCATTATATTATTAATCCGATTAAATTATTACAATTTTCTATTATTTTACAAGGAGATTTTTATGGCAATTCCTCTTAAAAAAGGCTACAAGTTCAGAGTTGAGCATGTAACAAAACCCGCTTCCAATTACATGCCTTCTTTTGACATATATGAAAAATATTACGGAATAGGTTATCTGGTAAAAGGCGACCGACAGGTCTCGACTCCCGAGCGTACTTTTTTCGTCCATGACGGATACCTCTCACCTGTCAGCATGGGCGTATATCATAAATCATCACCTTTATCGGACAGGAATTACGAGGTTTATGCGGTGCGTTTTGTCAGCTCGGTAACAACAAGAATAAAAGAAATAATAGGCGAGAACGAATTTAACGATTTAATGCTGCACACTGCTTTATCTGTTCCCGACGAAATAAAGCCAAAGATTATCGATATTTATGAACAGATGCTTATTGAATATGATAATTACGACAGCGTTGCGGAATTCGCCCTGCAAAATCTGCTCGAACAGCTCATACTTATAATGTACCGATACGGTACCGTAGCAGAAACGTCCGAAATCCACATTTCGACGGCAGACACTGAAATAATGGACATTCTTTCTTATATAGACACGAATTTTATGAATAATCCTTCAGTCTCCGAGCTTGCAAAAAAGGCAGGATTATCCGAATCTCATTTTATGAAGCGTTTCCGCGACGCAACAGGCTGTTCATACAAAACTTACGTCAACAGATACAAAAACAAAATTGCACAGACAATGCTCACCGAATCGCCAAAAAGTATCCAGGAAATATCCAACGAGCTTGGCTTTTGCAATTCCAATTATTTCTGCACTCTTTTTAAACAAATAAACGGTATGAGTCCTCTGCAATACAGGAAAAAGGCGGTTAAGTAAAGAACAAATATTAACAAAATATTCAAAAGAAGAACTCGCAAAAGCTGAGGCTGCTCTGGCTGCCAAGCCATAACCATAAGAAGCATCCCCTGTGTTATATGCAGTGCTTCATGCACATAACAACAGAGCGGAATATAATTGATAAACCATATCCCGCTCTGTTTATTGTCTTAAATTATATTCAAGCTTTTAGCCCAGTTTACAAAAAGCTGTTTCCATTCTCCGGTCTGTCCATTATCATCTCCACAACCGAAACCATGTCCGCCTTCTCTGAAAATATGCAACTCAGCAGGCACTCCTGCTTTTCTGGCAGCCATGTAAAATCCAATACTGTTTTCTGCCAGTGTTGTCCTGTCATCATCTGTTTCAAATACAAATACCGGTGGCATTTCCGGTGATGCCAGCTCCTCCGGATTGTATTTTTTCAACATATTTTCCTCATATGAACGCACATTTGCAATTATCGCTTCTTTTGGAAAATACCTCTGTCCGGCTTCTATACTTTTATCATAACTTATCACTGGATAACCGCATATGCAAAAATCAGGTCTTGCCGATAATTCGTCAATATCGTCTTTTTTGTCATATACATTTTTATCAAATGCTGTAGATAAAAGTGCCGCAAAGTATCCTCCTGCTGAAAATCCCATAACACCAATCTTATTTGCATCTATGTTAAATTCATCAGCTCGTGCACGTATTATTCTCATACTTCTCTGTGCATCAATCAAAGAAACATTATATGAGTCATTATGCTCATCTGCCGGAAGTCTGCACTTTAATACAAATGCTGCTATTCCAAGACTGTTGAGCCATTTTGCAACTTCTTCACCTTCAAAATTGTATACAAGCCTTCTAAATGCACCGCCCGGAATTATAAGTACCGCCGGAATTTTTTTATCTTTAGATGAAGATGGAATATATGGAACCATCTCAGGATTAAGGACATGTTGTACAACCTTCTTTATCCCGCCATCTTCCATTTTCTCCTCATAAAATATCTCCTCAAGTTTAATACCTTCAGAGCCGGGAGCCTCACAATTAAAAAGTCTTATTGCATTATCTTTTTCAAGTCTCATTATTAAGCACTTCCTTATACTTTAAATCTGTATCCCACACCCCAGATTGTCTCAATATACTGAGGTTTAGATGTATCATACTCTATTTTTTCACGGATTTTCTTGATATGAACAGTTACAGTTGCGATATCTCCAATTGAATCCATATCCCATATTTCCTTAAAAAGTTCATCCTTTGTAAATACATGATTCGGATGCTCTGCGAGGAATGTAAGCAGATCAAACTCTTTTGTTGTAAATACTTTTTCTTCGCCATTAACAAATACACGCCTTGCTGTCTTGTCAATTTTGAGACCTCTTATTTCTATAATGTCATTAGCTTCTTTTGCACTGCTTACAAGTCTTTCATATCTTGCAAGATGTGCTTTTACTCTTGCAACAAGCTCACTTGGGCTGAATGGCTTAGTCATATAATCATCAGCTCCAACGCCGAGACCTCTTATCTTATCAATATCTTCTTTCTTCGCTGATACCATGATAATAGGTGTATTTTTCTTTTCTCTTACCTGTTTGCAGATTTCATATCCATCAACACCCGGAAGCATAACATCAAGAATCATAATATCAAACTCTTCCTCAAGTGCTGTTGCCAGACCACTTGTTCCATCTGATTTAATTACAACTTCAAATCCACTAAGTTCAAGGTAATCCTTTTCAATTTCTGCAATTGCATCTTCATCTTCAACAATTAATACTCTGCTCATACTATTTTTTCTCCTTTTTTCTGTTATCTTCTATGCAAATGTAGTTGCGTTTATCCATATCTTTCAAAAGATTAATATGCATTGTAGTACCTTCTCCTTCAACGCTTTCTGCCCATATCTTTCCCTTATGATCCTCTATAATCTTCTTTACAATAGCAAGTCCGATTCCACTTCCGCCTTGTTTGCTGTTTCTGGATGAATCAGTACGGTAAAATCTGTCAAAAATATGTGGAATCTCATCCATGCCAATTCCTTTGCCGTTATCTGCGATAATTATATGAACATAATCTCCTTCATCATAAATATCTATGCTTATTTTACCTTTTCTTCCCGGCTGCATATATTTTACAGAATTACTGACAATGTTATTAACAACTCTTTTAAGCTGTTCTGCATCAGCCACAACAGTACAATCTGAAGTTGCATGAAATCTGTATTCCAAATCTATGTCCTGGGTTTCCAAATCCATTCCTATCTCTTCGCAACAGTCATCAAAATAATTTTTCAAATTAATTTTTGCAAATGAATACGGAACCCTGTTAGTGTCAAGCTTTGAATAAATTGTAAGTTCATCTATAAGCTTATCCATATCATTAACTTTATTTGCAACTGTCATAAGATATTTATGCTGTTTTTCAGGTGTATCTGCAATTCCGTCAAGAATTCCTTCAACATATCCTTTTATTGCTGTAAGCGGCGTCTTTAAATCATGTGATATATTTCTTATAAGTTCTTTTTCTTCTTTATCAGAATTAAGCTTGTCTTCTGCCGTTTTTTTCAGAATAACTCTCATTTCTTCAAAATCGCGGCACACATCTCCAATTTCATCATTGGAGCTTTTAGGCATTTCAAAATCAAAATTACCATATTTTATATTTTGCGTTGCAAGCTTTAATCTGTCAAGTGGTTTTATAATTGAGCGATAAATCCATACATTAAGCAGAAGACTTGTCAATATAAGTATAAATACACCTGATATAAGAACCTGTATGAAAAACTTCTTTATCTGAGGTATAGCCTGCTTTAAAGGTGTTATAATCGAAACACTGTACTGATTTCCATATGAATCACAAAAATCTATCTGTTTTACAAGACATTGGTAATCGCCACCTTTATAAATACCCTCATCTGATATATTTTCTCCCGCTTCATAATCAGGAAGAACTACATCAAGCTTTTCTATATCAAGATTATCAGATACATATGTATAAAGACCGTTACGTCTGACAACAATACTCGAAAGTTTGCACTGTAATTCCTCATCAAGCTGTTTCACAAAATCCACCGAATTATACTGCCATGGTGACGTCTCAGCAACTTCTTTCATTTCATTGTATATATTTTCTGTCATCCTTCCCATAAGAACAACCGGAGAATAAAAGTTATCAAGCAGTTCACCGCTGTCAACCTCATATAACTGGTGTATTGTTGTTGCCTGATATTTAAAAAATGCATATGCAAATATCGAACACATTATTACAGGCAATATAACCATTATGCAAAATGATATTTTTAACTTATTTCTTAACTTCATATAAATTCCTCTAACCAACGCATTGCACAAGTGCATCATCCATGTCTTATCCATGAATGATGCACTTTAATGTTTTTATCCTATTTTAAGGCGTGCTTTTAAAGCCTCACGCTCTGAGTCAACACGTTCTATCATGGCACCAAGACCTCTGAGTTTACCTTCAAAATCTTCATAACCACGCTGTATATATTCAATATCTTCTATTTCAGATATACCATCTGCCGAAAGAGCAGCAATAACCAACGCCGCACCGGCTCTTAAATCAGGGGCAGACATCTGTGCACCTGTTATTTTATCAACGCCTTCTATATATGCTGTATTGCCCTCTACCTTAATATGGCATCCCATACGATTTAACTCATCTACATATTTGAATCTGTTTTCAAATATGCTCTCTGTTACCATACTTGTTCCATGTGCAAGTGCAAGAACAACTGCCATCTGTGGCTGCATATCTGTAGGGAATCCCGGATATGGTAATGTCTTAACATTAGTGCTTTTAAGATTGCCTTTACTTATAACTCTTACCCAGTCATCACCTTCTATAACTTCACAGCCAACTTCAATAAGTTTAGCAGATAATGATTCAAGATGTTTAGGTATTACATCTCTTACAACAACATCACCGCGTGTTGCAGCTGATGCAAACATAAATGTTCCTGCCTCAATCTGGTCAGGAATTATTGAATACGTTGTTCCATGAAGTTTACTTACACCTTTAATTCTGATAACATCTGTACCGGCACCTTTTATATTGGCACCCATGGCATTAAGGAAATTGGCAACATCTACTATATGTGGCTCTTTTGCCGCATTTTCAAGAATTGTATCACCCTCTGCAAGACAGGCTGCAAGCATAAGATTAATTGTCGCACCAACTGTCACGACATCAAAATAAACATGACCACCAACAAGATGCTCTGCCTTTGTACTAATCTTGCCATGCTCAATCTCAACTTCTGCACCAAGTGCCTTAAAACCTTTAATATGCTGGTCAATCGGTCTGCTTCCAATATTACATCCACCAGGCAATGCAACCTGTGAACGTTTATATTTTCCAAGCAATGCACCTAAAAGATAGTATGATGCACGAATCTTTTTTATATACTCATAATCGACATTAATGTCACATATACTTCCACCGTTAATCTGAACGGTGTTGTTATATACATATTTAACCTTAGCTCCAATTCCCTCAATAGCCTGAAGCAATACTCTCGTATCCCTTACATTTGGCACATTTTCAATTGTAACTGTCTCATCTGTCATAATTGCTGCTGCAAGAATTCCTAACGCAGCATTCTTTGCACCACCGATGGACACCTCCCCGTTAAGTGGGACGCCTCCCTTAATTACATATTGTTCCATCTATGCACCTCTAACAATCAGATTAATCTCAAAACTACTCATTACTTATTATTATAAGTATTTCTTCTATATTTGTAAATATTCACATTTAAAAAGCTTATATTTATTTATTTTCAACTGCAATATTATAACACAAAGATATCCTTTGTAAAGATTATTTTTTCATAACCTCTAAAAACAGTACCATTATTCTATAACAAACACCCCACAGCATGTCAATTCATACTGCGGGGTTAAATATCACAATATATAATCCTAATTTTTATTTACATAGTATAAAGGATTAACAGGTGTTCCACCTATCCATATTTCAAAATGAAGATGTGGACCAGTGCTATAGCCTGTATTTCCTGAGTAAGCAATCAAATCGCTCTGATTTACATACTGACCATTAGAAACCGTAACAGAATTAAGATGTGCATATCTTGTCATAGAACCATCTGAATGTCTTATATCAACACAATATCCATATGTTGAATACCAGCCTGCTCTGATAACAGTTCCTGCTGCCGCAGCTCTTACAGGAGTACCAACTGATACATACCAGTCAACGCCTGAATGAAGTGTTCCCCATCTGTAACCAAATTCTGATGAAACTGAACCACCTGAAATCGGTCTTAAATATGTTGGAGGTGTAAGTGTACCAACTGATACAACCTGCGGTTGTGATTCAACCATAACCTCTTCATTAACATAAGAAACATCCGTCTTTACTCCGTTAACAAATGTAACATCAGCTGTAACCTTATGATGACCGGTTGTTCCCTCAGATATAACTGTATTTGTTCCTCTGTAAGCTGTGTCATCATCTACATACTGAACAGGAGCATTGTAATCTTCTTCATAAGTCATTCTCTGTGTTACAACAACTGAAATCTCTGACTTAGGGACTGTTACAACAAGTTCATCTCCCGGTATTATAAGTGACTCTTCTGTAAGTCCCTCATTAAGTGCAAGCAAATCATTAAGTGCAATATCACACTTGCCTGCTATAAGTGAAAGACAGTCTCCTTCTTCGACCACATACATGGTCTTCTCCTCTTTTTCCTTTGTTATCTCGTCATATGCCTGCTGTACACTCACAATATTAGCTCCTGCTGCAAGTGTCTCATTAACTACGACATTCTGCTCAAAACTTATTCCTGTTATTCCATCCTTAGCTGTATCACTGTCAGTGGCAACTGATGCCATCTGTCCGTTGAGAGCAGCTGCTACTATATCTGTATCTGTATTCTTTAACTCTGACTGGACAACATCTACAGAATATGCACCATAGCTTCCGTCTCCTGAAGAAAGCTTAACCTGAAACTCTTTCTTTGTATCATACTTATCTGTAACTTTCTCCATGAGTTCAACAACATCATCTTTTGATGCAAGTGTAACTGTAAAATCATTGATTCTTACAGTATATGCAGTTGCATTCTCCTTATCTGTAACACAGTTGAACAGACTGCTGTAAATAGCTGTCTCAAGCTCGTCCTGTGACATTCTTGATGCAACAAGCTTATGCTCTTCTACAATATCAATATTGTTATCCATATATACAACAGAATCATATTCCTTACTGAACTTGAGTCTGGCTGCTGCCATTGCCTGCTCAGCTTCCTGTCTTGAGTTGGCACTGCCAATCTCCTCACCGTTAAATACAATGCTGTAATATCCAACTTTGTTATTAAACTTATTCTCTGCAAATGGTATAGCAAATATGCATGCAAAACATGCTGCTGACATTCCGGCTATAAGAGTCATCTTAAGTCTTCTGCCATACCTGGTTAAGTGTGTCATATATTCCTCCAAATAATGTTATTTTATAATTCCATATTTGTAATTTTTCTGTAACATTTTTGTAACAAATACATCTTAACACTAACATGTCCCTTTGTAAAGTACCATTTTGTCAAATTTCACAAAGTTTTATCATTTTATCTTCTTCTTGAGTCAAAATATACAAAGCCATCAATTTTATCTAAAATATCAGCAAAAATTTTTCTCGGTGCAAGTTCTATATATCGCGAAAGCACATCATTCTCATTTGCCTTGAATCTTCCGTAAAAAATATCATAAAGATTATGTCCTCTGACATAAATCCTTATATTTTCTATATTTGCAATTAAATCATTGCGTGAATCAATACTTATATCCAGCTTGCTTAACATTTTCTTTACACTTGTCAGTTTGTACAAATATTGATTGTATTTCTCCCACAAAATATCATAAAACTCATCAACACTCTTAACAACACCAACCTTTTCCATTATTTCAGGAAACAGAAAATAATTTTCAAATGAGTAATACTTTAATATAAGTACATTTCTATCCGTAACTCTTGGCATATTCCCTTTATCTTCTTTTGCACGCTCACCATAATAGCGACACAGCTGTTTTCCCAGCATCTGTTTATCCTTGCCGTCGCTGTCACGAATCATCATAAACTGATCTTTAAGATAGAGTGTGTTAATATATTTCAGATTGGCATACGTTTTAATATTGGTACAGCTGTTGGTAGAAATAATAGCTATACGCCTTAAACGCCCATTTTCGTCATATACTTCAGAATAATACTTGTTAAGAAGAAGTGGCAGCCTGCTCCTGTCCTGCTTTCCCTCAACAATAAACACAAAGCTCACATTCATCATATCATTTGCCGTAAAACCAAGGTCATTTAAAATATCATCTATATCTGTATCTTTTCTGACGGCTGTCATATGAAATTCATCGCAGTAAATCTGCCTTATCTGTTTTGTTGTAAAATTAAAAAGCATCTCCGGTTCATGAGTCGAAAAAATAACCTGATTCTTTTTTGACAGTCTGTACAAAATCTCACTGGCGATTTTCTGCAGTTGTGGATGAAGATATGTCTCGGGCTCTTCAATCATAATGATATATGGTGCCGTATCATTATCAGAATTTATATATGTTTCAAGCAGCGACAAAATATATATACTCCTGAATCCTTCTCCCATTGAATCAAAACTGTCGTATGTTTTTCTTGACGGATTTTCAACTATTGTTTCTATATTAAACAGTTCATCCGCGTCAAATTTAATTTCATAACGGATTTTCAAATCTCCCCCACCGTTTTTTGAAAAATACGAATTAAGCCTGTCCGCAAATGTGTTAAGGTTCAGGCTGAACATTTTATACTGCATGAGTCTGCTTGTCTCAACAAGTGTAAGCTCCTGCGGCTTTTTTCTGTTGATTACGCCCATACAGTCAAAGCATTGGCTGCATTTCTTTGCACTGTCGAATATGCATCTGTCAGCCTTAAATTCCGCAAAGTTATCATCATTAGAAAACATCATAATATCTTTTAAAATATCAATATTATTTCTATAATGATCAACAAAATAAATTCTCGGAAGCACATTTCTTATATATGTATTATTTTTCTTTATTCCATCGCGGTATTTCTCATTTCCATTCCTGTCAAACACATACTCAAATGTCAATATTCCACCGCCCTCTTCATCAGGAATAAATGACGGCAGTCTCTGGCAGAAGCTTTTGAGCCACAAATCATAATTTTTCATTTTTTTAACAATCCCGTTGCCATGAAGAAAACTCAGGTCTTCATATGCAAACTCCAGTTCCATTCCGATTATAATATTTCCCTCCGGGCCATTAAAATCCGGCATATTAACTGTTTTATCGCCAAGAGCAACACGGATTGCATCAAGAATTACTGACTTGCCCGAATTATTTCTTCCAACAAGAATAAGTGCATCCTGTGCATCATCTATTTCAAGTTCTTTTATCGACTTATAGTTTTTAATATGAAGCCTTTTTATTTTCACTATGACACCTCCGGATTACTGATTACCGCATTATTTCTTCTTTGCTACTGAAAAACCAAATTTGCCTATTTTTTCCCCAAGTTCAAAATATTCACCATGTGAATATGCCAAAAGATTAGCATCTTCAAGTCTTAATCTTCCCTTATCATCAAGAAGTTTTTCATCTACATGCACTGCTTCAACTTTTGCTATAAACATATCATGTGAGCCAAGTTCAATAACATTAACAACTTTACATTCTATATTAACCGGACTTTCTGCGATTGCCGGAGCATTGATTTTTGATGACTTCTGTGGTGTGAGATTCATTTCTTTAAATTTATCAACATCTCTTCCCGAACGCACTCCGCAATAATCTGTTGCACGGCATAAATCCTTTGTTGTAAGATTGACAACAAATTCCTTTGTCTCTGATATTATCTGGTGTGAATATCTTTCTTTTCTGACTGAAATTGATAACATAACCGGGTCTGAGCATATTGTTCCTGCCCATGCAACTGTTATAATATTCGGTTTCTCATTTTCTCTCTGGCAGCTTACCATGACTGCCGGAACCGGATAAAGCATGTTTCCCGGTCTCCATTCCTGTTTTTTATTCTGCATAAAATCCTCCTTAATGAAAACGGCAGCCACAGCCGGAATCACCGGACTACAGCTGCCGCAACTGTTTTAATTTATCATTTAAATAATAATCCAAGAATTGTTGAAAGAACTGCTGATGCGAGTGCCGCAAGACCATATACCAGAGGCATATTATTATCATCCTTCTCTATTTCCTTGATACCGATAAAAGTGAGTACAAGTCCTGCACCATTTGCAAATGAAATCATCCATGATTTGAGATATCCGAAAAATGATGCCGGAATCATTGCGATTATTGTTCCTGCAAACGTAAATGGAATTGTTACAAGAATTGATAAACTTGCTATTGCAAGAGTCTGCTTATATGTAACCTTTTTGTCTTTTTCAAATGCATTGATTATGAGCATAATAATTGCAGCTGTTAGTGCAGCAATCGCAATAACTTCCACAAAACGAGTGAAAAATCCTGCAGCAATCTGTCCTGCAGAATAAGCTTTTGTCTTTCCCGAAATAAGATTAGCAAGGTCTGCGAGGCTCTTTAATGAACTTTTTGTTGTAAAATTTACATATAACATTCTTAATAATTCACCTAATGCACTTATAAATGCAAGAACAAGTATAAGAATTGCCGGTGCTTCCATTGATGCATTGGAAACATACTTTTTCACGGCATCTGCCGGTTTCTTAAATATTCCCGATAATAAATCTGTAAGTTCTTTTACCATAGGCGATGTCTGCTTCGGAGCCTGCTGTGTACTTTGTGTCTGTGCGTCAGGCTGTACCTGCTGTGTATTTTGTGCCTGACAGTTACAAACCTCTCCATCGGATAACTGTCTGCCACATTCAGGGCAAAAACTCATAATTTTCTTCCTCCTCAGAAAATATTTTATATTGTATTTTATATACTAACACAAATTATAATTTCTATCAATTTATTTTATTTGTCTTTTTATTTTTGTATTTTTTTCTGAAATACTTATCAAGGACTTCTCCAACACTGCACAGTTTATCTGTCATAACTATTACATATGTTTCTTTATATGATGGCGGTGTCAGTGTGAGCGGGAACATATGCTTGGTAATCATATCTCCTTCTTTTTTTGTAAGGGAAAAGTTATCATGTGCATTTTTCAAGGCTTTATTCGGATGTTCAAATCCATGCATGCGTTCTCCTTTTTCAGGTTTGTGCCCATGCCAGTCATAAAGAAACAAATCGTGCAAAAGTCCTGCTTTTGCTGCCGCATTATCGTCCAATCCAAGTTTTTTACATACTATGTAGTTCATATACGACACATGGACAGAATGTTTAAAGCAGCTTGTCTGACTGTGATGATTAAACTTCTTCATACTCTGAACAACCGGTTTTGTCGCAATTGGTCTTACAGTCTTTCTGTATTCTTTTGCCGTTAATCGTCTCTGTTCATTTTTTTGTTTTATATAGTTTTTTACAGCACCCGTCATCTGTCCCATAACAGATTTATCTCTTCCAAGTGCATTTTTTCTATATATATATCTTTTACTATTATTGCTTACTTTTGTCTGCATATTTTTAAACCCTCCGGGTTATTTATTACTAACTATATCATAACACCTGACGGCGAAAAAGTCATGCTTGTACCTTTTATAAAAATATGGTAAAATCTTTTTAGAATACTTCGTGCAGTAATATTATATTCTATAATGTCCGGGCGTATGTTTTATAGAGGGTATTTTTTTGTCCGGATTACACGGGTATGTTCCGCACAGCGGATAAATAAAGGAGGATTTTATGGTTGGAAATGTTATTGTTGGTCAGTCAGGCGGCCCAACAGCGGTAATTAATTCAAGTCTTGCAGGTGTATTCAAGACTGCTAAAGACAGAGGTGCTAAGAAGGTTTATGGTATGCGTCATGGCATCAAAGGTCTTCTTGATCGTCAGTATGTTGATTTATCTGAAAAAATCAAGACTGATATTGACATTGACTTATTAAAGAGAACTCCATCTTCTTATCTTGGCTCTTGTCGCTACAAATTGCCTGAAATCAGTGAAGGTAAAGAAACTTATGAAAAAATATTTGAAATACTTAATGAACTTGACATCAAATATTTCTTCTACATAGGCGGTAACGACTCAATGGATACTATTAAGAAGTTATCCGATTATGGTATTCTTATCAACAGCGACATCAAATTCATGGGTGTTCCAAAGACTATTGATAATGATCTTGCCGTTACTGACCACACACCTGGATTTGGTAGTGCTGCAAAGTTTATTGCCGCAACAATGAAAGAAATTATCAGAGATGGTCTTGTATATGACTATCCTACTATTACTATTGTTGAGATTATGGGACGTAATGCCGGATGGCTTACTGCTGCCGCTGCTCTTGCAAAGGGTGAGGACTGTGAAGGCGTTGATTTAATCTATCTTCCTGAAAAGGTATTTGATATTGACCATTTCATGGAACGTGTTAAATCTATCGTTGCAAAAGGTCGTTCTATGGTTATTGCCGTATCCGAAGGTATCCGTGTTATGGATGGCAGATACGTATTTGAACTTTCAGACCATGTAGAATTTGTTGATGCTTTCGGTCACAAACAGCTCGCAGGTTCTGCTAAGTTCCTTGCAAATAAGATTGGTTCAGAACTTGGCATCAAGACTCGTGCTATTGAACTTTCAACTCTTCAGCGTTGTGCTTCACACATGTCATCACGTACAGATATTACAGAAGCTTACAATGTTGGTGGTGCTGCGGTTAAGGCTGCATTTGAAGGTGAATCAGGCAAAGTTGTTGTATTAAAGAGAGTTTCTGACGATCCATATATGTGCATTACAGAAACACATGATGTTCATCAGATTGCTAATATTGAAAAGAAAGTTCCTCTTGAATGGATTACAGAAGATGATTTTGTAACAGATGATCTTATCCATTATATCAGACCATTAATTCAGGCTGAGCTTTCACCGATTATGGTAGACGGTCTTCCAAGACATCTGAACGTAGATATGTGATTATGTTCAGATTGTGGTGTAAATTATTCGACGAAAGCGGACATCTTTTAAAAGATACCGTTATTGCAAACGATAACCCTGATTTGAATCGTACAAGAAAAATTTTTGATGGAATACATGATGCATGTTATGAGTTTGATTTAAGCGAGCCTATATGGCTTGAATCAAATATTGAAACCTTTAAGCGTCATTCCAAAGTACGTTTTAATCATGATAATTTTATTGATTCGATTGATTTTTCTTATATGGAAATTGAAGTAATTGAAGAAGACTAGATTAATAAACAGGCTGTCCCACCGAATGGTGGGACAGCCTGTTAGTTTACTTTAAAATATAGTAATTACGCTTTTATGGCATTACTGAAGAAGTGAAAGTACGCCCTGGTTAGACTGGTTAGCCTGTGCTGAAGTTGTTACAATGTTGACCTCTCTCGGTGCATCAACCAGCAGATGAATATTGTTTGCCGAACCTCCCGAAAATATAACTTTGATATTGTCTCCAATATCTATATACTCTCCGGGTTTTAATGTGAGTTTTAGCATTTTTACCTCCATGTATCAGTTAGAATTTTTCCTTTTCAAAATGTAACTATTTATTACAAAATGTTGCATTTTTAACTTTTTATTTGTAATAATTCATCTGAACTATAAAAATTATGATTGGAGAATATTTATGATTTTGAAAACAAGAAATTCATAAAGAGGCTCACCATAAGTGAACATAAGACAGGAAAAATAAATATTATCCCTATAAATGACAATTTATCTATTGCTCTTCAAAAACTTTTTTCCAAACAGAATCCTTAATACAACGATTACATATTTACAAAATCTACAGACCACACAAGACCGCTGAGCCGTACTCAGGCATACCGCATAATAAAAACCGCAGCTGACAAATGTAATATTACAGGAAACATTAGTTGTCATTCTCTCAGAAAAACTTTTGGATTTTTTGCATGGAAATAAGGAACACAGCCGGCTTTACTCATGGCAATCTATAATCACTCCTCATACAATATAACAAAACGATATCTTGGAATCACACAATGCGAAAAAGATGATATATATATGCATATTAAATTCCCTTGCCAAACCATTTTTATAATATCAATTATAAATTTAAAAAATTTTTATTTTTCAGAAAAAAGGGGTTAAGGAAAATCACTTACAGCCGATGTAATAAATGTAAACAAAAAATGCAACATTTTGTAATAAAAGGTTGTATTTTTGTTTTTTATATGTCAAAAAAGGTATCCAATACACAACAACATATCGGATACCTTAATTTTTATATTTTATTTATTTAACTACAGACACGTCAACGCCACATCTACTGTCTCTTTATCAATCCCGCTTGCTATAAGTTCCTCTGTCCTCTAATCTTTGTGCCACATCACACATATTGCTCACTCCTTCCGATTCTCCCAGTAATTTCTCATATCTTCTGTCACCTGTCATCACTGAATAAGTGTCTAATGCTTGTAAGTTACTTTGCATTATGCCTGACACACATTACTTATTTCTTTTTTTACGTTTTTTTATAATAATTACTGCAAGCACAATTATACATGCTGCAGCACCGCCACATATATAGTAAATCATATTGCTGCTTTCTTTATGAATCACCGCAAAATCTGCTTCGTAAGGAATTTCAGCAGTCATATAACTTCCATGCTCTTTCGCATCTGCCTTAACCCAGCCTGAATCTGCGTTGTCACGATACCATACTTCGCTGCTTCCCGAAGTATTTTTTATGTAAAAATGGCATGTTTTTGTACCTTTATCTTTTACGTCTGTGCCTCGCATTTTCCATGCATATGAATATTCTATATCCCCTGACAGATTATCAGTATCACATTTTGATAATGTAATTTTATTATCATCATAGAATTTTCCTTCCGCAATAAAAAGCGGTTTATCATTCTGCGATGCAATGTCACCGGCAACACTTTCTATCCACACATGATATTCTGCTTCAACAACAGTATTCTGCAATATTGGTTTTGATACTATATTTTCCGGCCATTGTGCATAATATCCATCCTTATCAGGAATTGAGGGAAGTTCCGATACACCAAGATTTGCATTATATGCAATATTTTTTGTATCAATAACATTTCCATCAGCTTTGAATACAAGTGTTACACGATGAAATCCATCAGGTATATTCTCCATTGCCATAACAGCTTCATAGCTCGCACTGTCAGCCTTACCGCTATAATTAATATCATCAATTCCGCCATATATATCATTTACAAATATATTTGTGCTTACTTCACCGTCAGATTCAATTATTCCTGCAAGGCTTCCCTTTGCTTCACCATCACCAAGAATTGCCGGAATCGAAATACAATTTTGCATTGTATAACCTTTTCCACAAATTCCGCCTGTATAATCTTCACTTTCCACATTGCAAAGACTGTAACTGTCTGTTATTGCACTTGCACTGTTACCGGCTATTCCTCCGGCATAGTTACCCGTCTCCGACTTTACTGTTCCATAACCCTCGCTTCCATATACAAGTCCAAGTTCCTGTAATCCGACAATTCCTCCGGCACAGTCTTTTTTTGAATTAACCTCACCATAATTAATACAGTATATTACAACATCACTGACAGTTGAACGAAGCCTTACATTTGTAGTCTCAGTTATGTCAAGATCATACTCTGGATCAACATCATATTCAACGTTCATTGTTCCGGCTATTCCTCCGGCATTAATATCTCCATGCACTGCTCCCCTGTTTACTGACTTTGCAATAACACCATCTGAATTTTGTGCACTGTCAGCAGATGATATATCTTCTATATAGTTATCATCACTTGTCACAACATCCATTGTTTCTGTTACTGTATTACCAATATTTTTAATCTGTGCAGAGATTCTTTCAATACTATCTGCAATTGTTCTTATTTCACTGTCAACTGTGTCCGCAAGGCCATGTATATCATCTGCAACAGTGCTGTTTTCAATATCTTTTGAAATATCATCAACAAAATCTTCTATTTTTTCATCGTTATCGTTATTTCCATTAAGCTTATCCTGTAACTTATCAAGCAGTTCTTTATACTGGTCAATAATATTTTCTGTATAAGACTTAACATCAGATGAAGCATTATTCATCGATGATGACATGTTATTTAATGTACTGTTAATAATATCTATTGAACTCTGCACATCATCAACACGGTCATTCAGATACTCAGACTCAATATCCGGTTCTGCCTGTCCGACAATTCCACCGACATCTTTTCTTCCATAGATTTCACCTTCATTAGAACATGTTATAACTTTACCGCTCTGTTTTCCGGCTATTCCACCGACATTATACCCTGTATGTGCAAATCCAATCTTACCATAATTAACACAATCCGATATTATTCCTGTTGACTCACCGGCTATTCCACCCATATCATTACGGTCTATGACATTCTGCGTAAGATTGAGAGTTCCTACATCAACACCACCTATGTCAAGTGTTGTATCCAGTTCCTGCGTATTAACACGGCTCTTTGATGTACAGCTGCTTATAAGTCCATCATTAACTCCGGCTATTCCGCCTGTCTGATTTGTTGCTAAAATATCAGCATCACTGGTACAGCTCACTATTTTGGCATTTTCATGATTATAGCCTGCAATTGCACCTGTTGCAGTAGATGCATTTACTTTACCCGAAAATGAGCTTTCATTTATTACCCCTTTGTTTACACCTGCTATTCCGCCTATATTTTCCTGACTTCCGGTAACATTAATACTTCCTGAAATATTAAGATTAGTAATAAAACCACTCTCTGCTATATAACGGAAAAAGCCAAAATCCGAACCTTTATAATCAACATTAAAACCACTTATTATATGAGAACCGCCATCAAATGTTCCGGCAAAATATGATATTCCTTTAAAATCTGAGCCCGAAACATCTATATCGGCAGTCAGTTTCACAATCTTGTCTTTGCTATAACTGTCATATTTGCATTTATTGGCAAATTCAATAAGTTCATTTACTCTTGAAATCTCAATAACATTCAAAGAATCTTCAGCTGACACATTAATCGGCATGATGCTTATTACTGTCATTATAATAAGGATTAGAGAAAGTCCTGCCGGTATTATCCTTTTCTTTAAATATTTTTTCATTGTCATGACTCCTCATCTCCTTCCTGTGCTTTATTGTCTGCAATATCATCATCTTCTGATATCTGTTGAGAATCCAAATCATTCTGCTCAATCTGACCCTGCCTTCCTGGAATCACAGAGTCTACAGACACTTTCATCTGTCCCTGGAATGTACCCTGTATATCAGCATCAATTTCACCTTGTACATATCCACGTACATGTCCCGTTACTCTTACTCTTCCTGCAACTTCTCTCTGTGGTCTTGTAATATTCATTGTAAGTGCTGTCTTTTCTATAATAATGTCTCCCATAAGAAGTATTTGAGGCAGTACAAATAATACAAGAATTATTGAGATTAAAGTTCCTCGTCCAAGTGCCACACCAATTGAAGCAACTGTGGCATCTGATGCAATTTCACCGATCAGAAAACCGGCACATGTAAGTATTGAACCTGATGTAAATATTGTCGGAAATGACTGGTTAAGCGTCTCGGTTATGGCTTCTTTAAGCGGCATCTGCTGTTTAAGTTGTAGGTATCTGTTAGATATAACTATCGCATAATCAATTGTAGCACCCATCTGAATTGCTGATACAATCAGATATGCTATGAAAAATACAGTCTGCCCCTCAATTGACGGAACTGCGAAGTTTATCCATATACTTCCCTGAATTGTAAGTACGAGAAGTACAGGAAGACCTGCCGACTGGAATGTAAAGAACAATATTATCATAACAAATAACGCTGTCAGCACGCTTATTATAATATTATCTGACGCAAATGATGACTCAAGGTCATGGTCACTCGTTGAATTGCCTACAAGAATAACACTGTCTTTTGAATAATATTGTGCAGCGATTCCTCGAATTTCCTCCAGTGCATCATATGTCTCCTGACCTTCAACAGGAAGCGAAATATTAAGAACAAGCCGCGAATAATCCGAACCCTGAAGCTGGAGCTGTGCATCATGAAGTGTGTCATATAAAGTTGTAAGCTTTTCATCCAGATTGCTGTCAAGAGTCACATAACCTTCCTTATATTGGTCATATAAGAACAGAAACATATCAATAATCGGAACATCGTAATCATCAATTCCTGTTACAACCGGCCCGTACTGCTCCTGATTATATGCATATGCCATATATAAAACTTCAACAACTTCCCTGTCAATTCCCACAAGTTCCGAAAACTGTCTTGGACTTAATTTATCTGTAAGTACATACTCATCATTTATTGAAACATTGGAAAGAGCCAGTGCAGATGTCACGTAATCAAGATTCTGAAGTTTTTTTACAACTTTATGCTCAGATTCATAATCACCCTTAGGTACCATTACTACAAGCTGGTTACTTGCACCAAAAGTTTCTTCTATTGTCTCCTGTGCAATCTTTGATTCGCTCTTTTTTGCACTTACAATCGAACTTGTATCATAAATATACTGACAGTTATTTGATTTCATAAATGCAAATACAAGACATATTATAAAAAGCGGAGGTATAATATATTTTGTCTTATTGGCAAACTTACCAACAATAGTAATCTTTGGAACATAACATTTGTGATGCGTCTTATCAATTCCTTTTGCAAAAATTAAAAGCACCCCCGGCATAAGGAAAAATACCGAAATAAGACTTAAAATAATCGCCTTTACAAGAATTATACCCATATCATATCCAAGTCTGAACTGCATGAACATCATTGCAACCATACCTGAAATAGTAGTAAGTGATGACGAACTTATTTCCGGAATAGCCTTTGAAAGTGCTACCTTTACAGCCTCTTCAGCATCAAGCGTCTCATGCTCTTCCATAAATCTGTCACACAGAATAATAGCATAGTCAATAGCCAGTGCCAGCTGCAATACAACCGCAATAGAATTAGTGATTGATGAAATCGTTCCAAACCAGTAGTTAGTTCCCATATTAAGAATAGCCGCTACCCCAAATGTAATCAAAAGTACCGGTATCTGCAGATATGCCTTAGTTGAAAGCAAAAGCACAGCAACAATGACAACTACAGCAAGCACAAGAATTATATTCATATCCTTCGCAAGTGATTCGGCACTTGACTCTTCTGAACCAACTTCAGTTGAAACATAAACATCATAATCCGCCAATATATCCTTGACAGAATTCAATGCGTCCTTACTTACCTGTTCATCCGATGTCCCACTGAAAGTAATGTCAAATAATGCATTAGTCCCCTTAAAATGGTCAGATGAATCATCAAATGCAACTTCCTTGACACCGTCCACATTTTCAAGACTATCGACAAGCGAATCCGCCTGATTAAACGTGACATTTGCAAGCATAACCTTTGCACTTCCATATGTCATAAACTGTTCATCCATTATAGACAGACCTTGTCTTGTCTCACTGTCAGCCGGCAGATAAGATGTTATATCCTGATTGACCTGTACCTTATTAATACACAGCACACTGTAAATAATTGCCAGCACAAAAAGAATCTCTATGGCTTTACGCTTATTTACAATAAATGTTGCCACCGTAAGCCACAGATTTCCTTTCTTCTTTTTTTCCTGTTCTTTCATACGAATCTCCTGTTTTCTTAACATTGTGTTGATTATTTTTGTGATATAATTATAATAATATCATAAGAATTGCTCAATAACAATTTTTAATCAAACTTGTCTAAACTCAACCGAAGCGAAATCACCTTTGTAATAAAAAACGGGACAAAACACTTTCATATGTTTTGTCCCATAAATTTTATACTACTGCATTACGGCTTTCTCCTGCCTCAAATGCTTTAATATTTTCATATACCTCGTCCATCAGACGAACGCGTGCTTCATAAGTTGCCCATGCAATATGAGGTGTAATAATAAGCTTGCTGCTGTCCTGTATCTCAAGAAGAGGATTATCTGCTGCAATCGGCTCTTTGTCGATAACATCAAGACCCGCACCGGCAATTATATTCTCTTTTAATGCTTTTGTTAAAGCTGCATTATTTACAATAGGGCCTCTGCCGAGATTCAGAAGAACAGCATTCTTTTTCATCTTTGCAAATGCTGCATCATCAAAAAGATTATTTGTTTTATCATTAAGTGGTGCATGTATTGATATAATATCTGAATTTTCAAGAAGTTCATCAAAGGAAACTCTCTTAAATTCAGTATCATATGTATGTCCGCTTGCCGAAAAATATACCACCCTGCATCCAAACGCTTTGGCTACATCTGCAACTCTTCTTCCTATGCTTCCAAGTCCGGCAATCCCCCATGTCTTTCCACTGAGTTCATTAAATACTTTGTCAAAATGTGTAAAACACGGACTTTTGACATACTCTCCGGATTTTACATATTCATCGTAATATCTTAATTTTTCGTATACATAAAATAAAAGTGCGAATGTATGCTGCACAACTGATTCCGTTGAATATCCTGCAACATTAGCAACCCTTATTTGGTGAGCCTTTGCATATTCAATGTCAATATTATTATATCCTGTTGCAGTCTCAGCAACCATCTTTATATTTGGTGATGCTTCAAACAATTCCTTTGTAATCACAACTTTATTAGTCACAACCACATCAGGCTGTATTTCCTTAATACGCTGTAACGCTTCCTCCTGCGTACTTGTCCGGTATGTTATAACTTCACCAAGTGTTTTAAACTTATCAAGCGAAATATCATCACCATATGTAATTGTATCAAGCATTAAAATTTTCATGATAAATTCCTCTTATTGTTAATTGTTAAAATTAAATTCTCTTACGGAGTTCTTCTCCTTCTGCTTCATACCCCGGCTTTCCAAGAAGTGCAAACATATTCTTCTTATAGCTTTCAACACCAGGCTGATTAAACGGATTAACACCGAGCATATAACCTGAAAGTCCACATGCAAATTCAAAGAAATAGAATAATTCGCCGAGATAGAATGGTGTCTGCTCAGGAATATCAACTCTTAAATTTGGTGTATTACCATCTGTATGTGCAAGAATTGTACCATTCATGGCACATTTATTTACAAAATCCATCGTCTTTCCTGCAAGGTAATTAAGTCCATCAAGGTCTTCATCTTCTTTTTCAATAACAATTTCTCTTGATGTCCTCTCAACATTAAGAACAGTCTCGAACATAATTCTTGAACCATCCTGTATAAACTGTCCCATAGAATGTAAATCTGTTGTCAAATCAACACTTGCCGGGAACAATCCCTTGTTATCCTTGCCTTCTGACTCACCCATAAGCTGCTTCCACCACTCAAGTGTATAATGAAGACTTGGCTCATAATCACAAAGGATTTCTACTGATTTGCCTTTTCTTAACATAATATTTCTGAGTGCTGCATATTGCATTGCATCGTTATTGTCAAAATCATTCTCAATACAGCGTTTTCTTGCTGATGCTGCTCCTGCCATAAGTTCGTCTATATCAACACCGCTTACTGCAATTGAAAGAAGTCCTACTGCTGTAAGAACAGAAAAACGTCCGCCTACATCATCAGGTACAACAAATTCTTCATAACCTTCTGCGTCAGCAAGCTTCTTTAATGCTCCTTTAGCCTTGTCAGTTGTAGCGTAAATCCTCTTTGCAGCCTCGTCTTTTCCATACTTTTCTTCAAGCATTTTCTTAAACACCCTGAATGCAATAGCCGGCTCAGTTGTAGTTCCTGACTTTGAAATAATATTTACAGAAAAATCCCTGTCACCTATTACATCAACAAGCCCAGCAAGATAATTTGAACTTATTGAATTACCTACAAAATAAATCTCCGGTGCTTTCCTTAAATCCTTAGAAACTGAATTAAAGAAATTATGTCCAAGAAATTCAATTGCAGCTCTCGCACCGAGATAAGAACCACCAATACCAATTACTACAAGCACATCTGAATCTGACTTAATCTTTTCTGCTGCCTTCTTAATACGTGCAAACTCTTCCTTATTATAATCAACAGGAAGGTCAATCCATCCGAGATAGTCATTACCTGCACCACTCTTAGAAAGAAGAAGCTGTCTTGCACTCTCCGTAAGTGCTTTCATTGATTCAACTTCATGTTCATGTACATAACCTGCTGTCTTAGAATAATCAAATTTTACCTGTCCCATATATAACCTCCATTTCTTTACTTTTTTAAGTAAAGTCCACAAAATAATATAATACTAATTTAGTTTAATTATACTTCCTGCCTAGGTATTTTTCAAGATTTGCTTGTACTGTTTATTAAGCCTGCCAAACTCAGCTGCTGCCTGTCCCCTCAGCTTTTCCGTATATATTCCTTTCACATTTCCCTTTAAAAGTTCCGAATATTTTTCAAAGTGCAGGAGTTCATTCTGCATTATAATAATAATATTCTTTTTATTCTCATTATAATCTGTCATTTTTTCTAAAACTCTTAAAGCAATTATCTCAAGGAGAGTCATTGATATGTATACAAAACATTCCTGTAAATTATTAATATGAAAAATTACACTCAGAATTCCCATTACAATAATTATATTACCGGTTTTTTTTGACACGTCAGCAATCAAATCCAGCGAATATCCACCATAAATACACGAATCAAATGTGTTTTCCACAAATCTTTTTACATTGTCAACCGGAATTTCCAGCTTTGAGCACTCTTCATATCTTAAAATCGTATTTTTAACGAATACCGTTCTCATCATTTTACGGCTGCAGTCCTCTTTTATATACGCCATAATTGTATAAACCACAAGCTGTGCCGTCATCCCCAGTAAAAATACAATTAACATCCCCAATAAAATTATTTTCATACAACCTCCATTTATTTATCTGTAACATTAAGAAGTTTATGACAGCATTTCTTCCATATCACTTAAAAATATTATAATTCAGACATCATATTTTTTAAAGTCCTCATATTAATAATCGTTTTACAAAAAATACGGCAATGTGCCTTTTTTTGACACACCACCGCATAAAAATCATATAAACATACCGTCTTAGACGCCGCTGTATGCACTGTATCCGCCGTCAACCGGAAGAACAATGCCATTTACAAAACCTGACGCTTCATCACTTGCAAGAAAAAGTGCTGCACCTATAAGTTCTTCCGGATTACCAAATCTGCCCATCGGTGTTCCGGCAATTATCTTTCCTGCTCTTGCAGTATAACTTCCATCCTCATTAAATAAAAGAGAATGATTCTGTTCTGCTGCATAAAATCCCGGTGCAATTGCATTACATCTTATTCCGCTCTCTCCAAAATGAACTGCAAGCCACTGCGTAAGATTAAAAATTGCACTTTTTGCATTGCCATATGCAACAACCTTTGTAAGCGGAAGAATTGACGTTACAGATGCTATATTAATAATACTTCCACTTCTTTTTTCTACCATATCTTTTGTAAAAACCTGAATCGGAAGAAGTGTTCCCATATAATTAACGTCCATTACATCTCTTATTTTATCTTCATCAAGATTCCAGAACGAATAATCATCTTCTCCTTTTTCCTTCTTTAACATCTCTGTTGAAGCTATTGCACCCGGCTGGTTTCCACCTGCACCGTTAATAAGAATATCACACGTCCCAAGTTCACTGCTTATTAGGCTGTACGTTTTTTCCAGTTCATTTTTATCAGTCACATTACAGCTGTATCCTTTTACAATAACATCTTTGCCATACTCATTTAACGCATCTTCTGTCAGTTTATTAACTACCTTCAAAAGCTTTTCCTGATTACGCCCTATTATGGCAGTTTTTGCTCCACTAACGGCAAGCCCATATGCCATAGCTGAGCATAATGTTCCGCTTCCTCCCGTTACAATTGCTGTCTTTCCCGTCAAATCAACCTTAAATGGTATTTTCATACGATAATCCTCCTGTATTTTTTAAGATTACCTTTTTTCCGTTTTATATTATACTGCAACAATTCTATAATTTAAAGTTCTGCCGCCATATTACCTCATGTGGATTAGCATTATGCTCCCCAATCATTTTTTCCATCCATATCATATCAAACCACTGTCCGAATTTATAACCGCTGTTATGAAAACGTCCGACCTCAGTAAATCCCATATTGTCATGAAAACGTATGCTGTCATCATTAAGATATCTTCCCTCCTGTACCGGGCAGGCAATACATGCATTCATATTAAGTATACCCATATCTTTAAGATCCTGTTCAAGTACCTCGTACAATGCCTTGCCAATACCCATTCTCTTACAGTTATTTTTTACATAAATTGTTGTTTCAACAGACCAGTCATAAGCTCTTCTGTCTTTAAAACTGGCAGCATATGCATATCCGACTACTTTTCCTTCATGTACAGCTTTAATATAAGGATATTTTGCAGAAATATTCTTTATTCTTTCTTCAAATTCATCTTTTGATGGAACATCATACTCAAATGTTATTGCTGTATTTTCAACATATGGTGCATATATCTCTAAAAGTTTTTCTGCATCTTCAACTGTTACTTTTTCAATCTTCATAATTCAATACACCCCGCAAAAATCTTTTCTGTATCTTATAAATTACATGCTGAGCGTATGTACTACATCTTCATACCTTTCCGTTTTTTCCATGATATCCCGTGCGGACACCCCATAATATCTGTATATGTCTTTGTATATGCAGTTAAATTTTTTTGCCATTTTATCACTGCCACATACTCCACCGCTTATTGAAGAATAATTTTTTTCAATATCTATATGCATATAATCATTTTTATCATTAAATCTTTTTATAAGCTTGTGATAATCTATGTCAAACAGGTCTTTAGGCACATTTTGTGCTCTTTCCATGCGTTTTGCGTTCTGCTCCATAAATTCAAGCATATCCTGTTCAGATGTGCCTTTCAACTCAGGTTCTGATACCAAATCACCCAACAACTCAGGTTTATATTGGATTATAAAAGAGGAACGCATCTGATTATACTCTTCTTTATACTCGTCAGAATCTTTATCAGCCTCTTCAAATCCGTATTTATTCTTTGCATAATAAATAACCTCGTCAACAGTGTGCCCTTCAGGTTTCAGGCTTTTTTCGACAAATTTCATTTTTCTATTAAATATATATTTCTTTATTTTCTGTCTGAGCGTATATCTATGATTTTTTCCCGCCAAAAATACTGCCGTCGGACCATCAGTCCCTTTAACCATTGTAATATTTTCTACCATATATCCACCAATCTTTCTTTTTGTATACTGATTTTTCATATCAAATACTTTTAAAATAAGTCCAGCATATTATCAAGATATACTTTTTCTCTCACATGAACATGATACTCTGGCTTTGTCATATAATAAAGCAAAAATTCAAGAATTAATGCACTTCCAAGTCCTCTGCCCTCTATCTTAAAGTTGGAAAATCCCATAGAAATATACTTATCTTTTATATCATTAACTCCAATAAATCCCGGATTTTTCATTGCTTTGGAAAATCTATAACCTTCGTTAGAACCGGGAGCACTGCATATATGTTCAGATATATTCTCCCCAAGATTTTTACGGCTGACAGCTTCATAGCATTTTTTTCTGTCATTGCATCCAAACCAGCAACATTCATTACACAAAAACTCTACTTTGTCCTTTTGCTCGCATGTCATACTGCCAAGCCTGTCAAATATCTTATTCAGGCGGAAATCCGGCACAACATACTTAAAATCATCCCTGTCTGTTTCAATAAGAAACTCATCAAAATCAGTAATTACCTTTGTTGTAGATGATACCAGATATAATTCAGGATAATTATTTTTCAGATAATCAAGTAATAATTCAGAATGAACAATTACACCATTTTGTACTTTATTATTTTTCTCAAATAATCTACAAAGTTCATTGCATTTTTTATCTGACAGATGCTCTTTTTTCAAAAGTGAATTACTAAATGTAAGCCTTGATGAAATCCCGTATTCTTCTAAAAGAGTAAGAACCTCTTCAGGATTACTATCTCCATCTGAAACACGTCCGCCACCCCATATACAGTCTGATGGTGCACCATATATTGAACCAATATCACACCAGTCATAAAAATATTCTCTGTGTTCATAAAATAACGGCAAAAACACCCGGTAAAAGTCATAAAATTCAAACAAACCCGGAAGATGATAGTAAACAGTGCCTGTTAATGAACTCTCTATATTTTTAACTTCCAAAAAGTTCATATAGTTATCAATTTCCTTATTAATTAAATTCTTGAAACAAGTTCCTTTAATAAAAGGACTGAATTGGCAATTGCCTGCTTCTCAAAAGTTGGATAATCCATTGTTGCACTGTCATCTGCCTTATCCGAAATTGCTCTCAAAATCACAAATGGAACCTTATTAAGATATGCTGCCTGTGCAATAGCCGCACCTTCCATCTCTGTACAGTATCCTGCAAATTCAGACGAAATTCTATCCTTTACTGCCTTATCCGAAATAAACTGGTCTCCACTTACAACTCGTCCAACATGAACGCCTACTGAAGTGACTGCCTTCGCACACGATTCCTTTGCAAGCTCAATAAGTCTTTCATCTGCTTTAAATGAAAGTGTATCCATTCTTGGAATCTGACCAAGTGGATATCCAAATCCTGTCGCATCCATATCATGATGAAGAACATCTGATGATATAACAATATCCGCAATATCAATCTCAGCCCTTAAAGAACCAGCAATACCTGTATTGATAACATAATCAACGCCAAAATCGTCAACAAGAATCTGTGTACATACAGCAGCATTAACTTTACCAATACCACTTCTTACAATTACAACATCCTTACCGGCAAGAATTCCTGCCTTAAATGTCATACATGCCTTAGTCTCTTCTTTTTTTATATCCATAACTGCCACAATCTGTTCAACTTCTTCATCCATGGCTCCAATAATACCTATCATATAATCCTCCTTAATTTGTAACAAAAACAGCAGCTGTCAGCATCTTCACTGCATATTCTCATTTATGTATTCATTAATATATGTTTATAATAATAGATTTTTCACATTTTTGCAAGACCTTGCGGCACATTTTTTTGTGTGATATACTTAGCATAAATTTCAAAGGAGGATTATAAAATGAAATATAAAACATCCGGTGTATGTTCCCGCTCAATTGATTTTGATGTTGTTGATAATAAAATAACTAATGTGCATTTTGAAGGTGGCTGCTCAGGCAATACACAAGGTGTTGCAGCACTTATAGAAGGCATGGATATAGATGAAGCAATAAAGAGAATGTCCGGCATCAAGTGTGGATTCAGACCAACATCCTGTCCTGACCAGCTTGCCAATGCATTAACACAATACAAGGAGCAGGCGTGAAAAAATACCGTGTCACACGATTCAAACGTATTTATATAGAAATAACAAGTTCCTGTAATCTTACATGTTCATTCTGTCAGGAAACAAAACGTGACAAACGCTTCATGAGCCTCGATGAATTTTCTCATGTAATAGATCAGGTCAAGCCTCTTACGGAATTTATATATCTTCATGTAAAAGGCGAGCCTCTTCTGCATCCGCAGCTTGGTGATATTCTGCAGATATGCCATGATGAAGGTATGCGTGTAAATATCACAACCAATGGAACGCTTCTAAAAAAACAACTTGATACACTTATTGCTCATCCGGTTCATCAGATAAATATTTCAATGCACAGTGCTGATGATAATGACTGTATTGATATGAACACGTATTTTAAAAATATAACTGAATGTTGTAATATGCTTAATGAAAAAACTGACACGGAAATATCGCTTCGTCTTTGGACAACACTCCAAAAACCTAATCTTTTTGGTCAAAAAAATCTTACAATCAGAAAAAAATTATATATAAATGTACAGTCACCATTTGAATGGCCCGATATTAATAATTCATACTATAATGACAGAGGATTTTGTCAGGGATTACGCACACATATTGCTATACTTTCTGACGGAACAGTAGTTCCATGTTGTCTCGATGGCAATGCATGCATTTCGCTTGGAAATATATTTGTGCAGGATATTTCTGAAATCCTTGAACAGGAACGCACGCAGAATTTCATTCGGGGATTCCGTGACAAACGTGCTGTTGAGCCACTTTGCTGTCATTGCAGTTTTAAGGAAAGATTTTCACATAAAATGTAATTGAATTGAAAGGAAGTTTCAAAAAATGAAACAGATAATTTTAACCGGTGGTGGCACTGCCGGACATGTAACACCTAATATCGCATTACTTCCAAGTCTTGCGGCAGCCGGATATCAGGTAACTTATATAGGTTCTTATACAGGTATTGAAAAACAACTTATTGAAGACCTTGGAATAACTTATTATGGAATTTCATCCGGTAAATTACGCCGTTATAAAAGCTGGAAAAATCTTACTGATCCATTTCGTGTTATTGCAGGATATTTCCAATCAAGAAAATTAATCAGAAAAATCAAACCCGATATAGTTTTTTCAAAAGGTGGATTCGTATCCGTTCCCGTTGTTCTTGCAGCAAGCCATAAACATATTCCTGTAATAATACATGAATCTGATATGACGCCCGGTCTTGCCAATAAAATAGCAATGCGTGGAGCCACAAAAATATGCTGCAACTTTCCTGAAACACTTAAATATCTGCCAAAAGACAAAGCAGTTCTTACCGGTTCTCCTATAAGACATGAACTTCTTCTTGGAAATAAACCTGCCGGACTCAAATTATGTGGTTTTAACACATCAAAACCAATTATTCTTGTTGTCGGTGGAAGCACCGGTGCTGTAAAAGTAAATAATGCCGTAAGGGCAATCCTTCCCGAGCTTCTCAAAAAATATCAGGTTGTCCACCTCTGCGGCAAGGGAAAGACTGACGCTTCTTTAAATGGAATTGATGGCTATATCCAGTTTGAATATATAAGTGACCAGATGCGTGATTTATTTGCTATAAGTGATATAGTAATATCCAGAGCCGGTGCAAATGCAATATGCGAACTCCTTGCTTTAAGAAAACCTAATATTCTGATTCCGCTTTCTGCCAATGCGAGCCGTGGTGACCAGATTCTCAATGCTAATTCTTTTAAAGAACATGGCTACTCAAGCGTCATGACCGAAGAAGAAATCACTCCTGAAAAACTTCTTGCTGCTGTTGATGATTTGTATAAAAACAGACAAAAATATATTGATGCAATGGATTCAAGCCCTCAAAGCGAAGCCGTTGATAAAATTATGGCTCTTATTAAGGATTGCAGTAAATAATATTTTCTATTATGAGCATATTAACCATGTAATGTCAGTAAATGAAAATTTTATATATTGACATAACATGGTTTTTTCTTTAAACTAATAATAGTAATAATTATCATTATTAAAAGAGGTATATATTATGGCTATTACAAAACACAGTAAGCAGCGTGATGCAATTAGAAACTTTCTTATTTCAAGAAAAGACCATCCTACCGCCGAAGTAGTATATGCTAATGTAAGCAAAGAATTTCCAAATATAAGCCTAGGGACCGTATATCGGAATCTCTCATTTCTCGTTGACAATGGTCAGGCTGTTAAAGTGCCTTGCGATGATGGCTCGGTTCATTTTGATGGAAATGTTATGCCTCATTACCATTTTCAATGCACAGAATGTGGAGCTATTATTGATTTAGACTTTAATGATTCCAAGCCTGAAAAAGCTCTTGTTTCTGCTGCGGCAAACCAGTTCGACGGAATAATCGAGGGAAGTGTTTCGTTTTTCTACGGAAAATGTCCAAAATGTTCCAAGAAATAAAATAGGAATTATTACTATTTAGTGTTGACAAACAATAAATAACATGATATATTAGTCGCATAGAAAACAGTAACAATTACTATTTTTAAAAAATTCAAATGTAAAGGAGATTACTATTATGAAATTTGTATGTTCAGTATGTGGTTATGTTTATGAAGGTGATACGGTTCCTGCAGAATGTCCAGTCTGTCACGCAGGCTCAGATAAATTTGTTGCCCAGTCAGATGAAAGAACTTGGGCTGCAGAACATGTTGTAGGTGTTGCAAAGGGCGTAAGCGAAGATATTCTTTCTGATTTACGTGCTAATTTCAATGGCGAATGTTCAGAAGTAGGTATGTATCTTGCTATGGCAAGAGTTGCCCATAGAGAAGGTTATCCTGAAATTGGTCTCTACTATGAAAAAGCTGCATGGGAAGAAGCAGAACATGCTGCTAAATTCGCAGAACTTCTCGGCGAAGTTGTAACAGATAGCACAAAGAAGAACCTCGAGATGAGAGTGGAAGCTGAAAATGGAGCTACAGCTGGTAAGACAGACCTTGCAAAGAGAGCAAAGGCTGCAAACCTTGATGCAATTCATGATACAGTTCATGAGATGGCTAGAGACGAGGCTAGACACGGAAAAGCATTTGAGGGTCTGCTCAAGAGATACTTCAACTAATCGGAGAACCGCATAAAAAGGCTTTTTAAGAGGATGACGCATTCTGGGCGTTGTCCTCTTTTTTGTCTCCATAAGGCTCATATCCACTTTCTTGTGTCATAATTGTGTCATGGCTCCCCAATTTCGGGGAATGAAATCATTAAATGTGTCATCAACCTTTGTGTCACGTTGATGTGCTTCAAAACCGCTATTTTAGCGGTGCTGTGGTGTTTGTTATACTTATTACATTCTAGCATCACATCCTTTCGTAAAATAATGTATATAGAAAAAGAGATACCGAAGTACCTCTTAATCATTACTTGTTTCAACAGACAAAAAACTATAAGTTAACTATTTTTATATCTTCTTTTGTAATGCCAAAGAGGTTTAATTACCTTATAATATAATGATATCAGAAAAATAATCAGCATCACAATATATATAAATAAAAATAGTCCTACACATAAAAATCCTCCAAAATATCCAAATGAGGTTAACATGTAACAAAATAAAGATGTATCATTTGCAAAATTATTAATACACTCAATGCTTTTGTACTGTTTTCTCATATCTCTCTTATACATTTCGTCCGTACTCTTAATAACAATAAGTATTACTATGAGCAATATCCATGCTCCAACCCCAATGCCGAGCTTGTATGCTTCCTCATTGAAGTATAAAAAAGGAATAATTATCAAAGAAAAAATGTAATATACAAGATAAAGTACACCATTATTAGTCGGGAAAATTTTGTTATTGTAAAATTCATTCATTTCTTCTTTTGCTGGTTGTGCCTGTGCCTGCAACATTTGGTCTTCTGTATATTCATAGGATGTGCCATTTTCATTTGATTTCTGCATGCTTTCCAAAATCATTTGTTCTCTCATTTTTTTCTGTTGTAACTGTCCATATTCCGTCTTATCAATATTTTTCATTTTCAACCTCCCAGAATGAAACTATTTTCATAAAATATGTCGGTTAAAAGTCTATTTACTTTAATAGCATCTTACAATCATTTATAGCATATATCCTAATCTTATAAAAGAAAATGACGAAACTAGACACGGCAAGGCTTTCTGGGGATTATTAAAGAGATACCGAAGTACCTCTTAATCATCATCTGTTTATAGCTTGTCGATTACTGCAAAATCTTCTTCCGTGTATGTCATTCCTTGTTGCTGGTCGTTTTCTATTTGCCTTTTATATGCTTTTAATATATCCAACAAATTTGGAAGAGCTGTTAGCTTAATAATATTATTACCAGCATAAACTGCTGTTGCCTGTGTCTTAGGAACATTCATTCTTGCAGATATGGTTACTGGATTAATACCCATGTCCTGTATTTCTCTAAGGTATGTTTTGACCGTAGGTAATTTCCCTAACTCAGTAATTTTTCCGCTTTCAATCTGCTCTAGCACTTTAGCAATACCATGTTTATCCGTAATAGCTTTGACTGTTGCTTTGAGACGTTGTTTTTTACTGGTGGTGTAATCACTATCATCTATTATCTGAAATGCCTGTTGCTGTGTCACATACAAGCCTGTACCTGTCAGAGCTTTTACATAGCTGTTCAAAACATATTCCTCAACCTGTGGAGTAGCAAGGTATTGTAATTCTCTGCCTTTTAATCCAAACTTGCTTACAATGGCATTGAGCTTGTTCTTCTTGACTTGAACCTCCACCCGAAGGTAATCATAATCATCTATGTTTTCAACTGGCTGTTGTTCTCTCCTTAATTGTTCAGCCTTATTATATACGTTGATGTTTAATGATTTCCCCTTATAATATATGTAATCCACATCAGACTTATATTGATTATCAATGTCAGATACACATTCTTCGATATCGGCAACATTTGGCTCATCATCTGCTTGTTCTTCCAGTAGAACTGTATCATTATCAAAGTATGTTCTCTCGTATGTTTTACCTCTTACGGAATAACCTCTGTTTATCAATGTCATATACTGGTCTGCATAGATTTTTAAATCAAAGGTAAAATCTATCCTACGTAATTTAAAAGCATTTAGGTCATGCCATAAACTATAATTGCTTGTGCGGTACTCTGCTCCACGCTCCATACTAGGAAGAAAATCATATATTTTACTATAAATGGCTTTTTCAAAGCCTGGTGTAAAAGTTAGTATATCATTAGCGTAATATCCGTTCTTTCCAAACATCAAACCTATATTGATTGTAATGGCTATCATATACATATACATGTATTCTTTATCTTGGATATTTTTTATCTGTTGCAATTCTTCATATTTCTTATCCTTAAAGCGTTATAAACGAATAGCAGAGAAACCATAATCAGCATACTTCATGGTTAGGAAAATTCCTTTTTTGTAAAAATCCCATGAAAGCTGTTGTTGTATTTCTTCAAACATAGCTTTACTTATCATCTTGGATAATTCAAATGTATGCACCATATTCCAATTCTCCTGTCGGTAATCTATTATGATTATACCACAACAGCCATATGATTTCACTTGTTTTACCGTGACTAGAAGTGTGAATAAACTGTTTGCGTTTTGATGTATCTATATCTTAAAATATATAGTATTTATAAGGGTTTCAACGCTACTAACACTTTTACACCCCTACATTATATATTGTCATCAGCAGATGCTGTATATAGCTCTTACTGTATCATCTATCGGAAACTTTAAAATGCTTACCCCACTACAAATGATAAAATAGATGGGTATATTTATTCAACGGATAAGGGGTATAACATGGCTTAATATCCTAAAGAACAGCAACAAATATCTCTAAGACACAAGAAAATATAGTAGGCAAATTTTAGCCATATACCACGATAATAAAATAGGAGATACTTTTATCATGAAGTATCTCCTGCAATCTTATGTTACATTTTGATTTAAAAAGAAATAGAATTATGATTGTAAAGTAGGTATTCTGTCAGCTTAACAGTGCTAGTACATCTTGATTACTTTTATTTGCCTGTGCCAACATTGCCTGTCCTACATTCTCTAAAATCATTCCTTTAGAAAACTCAACCATTTCTTTTGCCATATCAGTATCTCTGATACGGGATTCCGCAGATGTTGTATTTTCTACTACATTCTGCTCATTCGCAATCGTATGCTCCAAACGGTTCTGCTGTGCTCCAATCTTACTACGGTTAGAAGATACTTTTTCTAATGCACCATGAACAGCATTTATAGCATGATTAGCACCGTCAACGGTTGATACATCTAAATCATTGATACCAAGGATAGAAGTATTCATGCGGTCAATTTCCAAGAACATACCTTGTCCTGCTTCACTTCCTGATTGTATCCAAAGACTAAGAGGTGCATTTTTCTTTTCTTCCTCTGTAGGAACTTTTTCTACACCATTGTAATTCGGTGTTTTAACAGTCATTTCATCATGTGCAGGAATGGTTTTTGGATACAAAGTAAGTGTTTTTAATTGAGATGAGTAAAGTTGAAGTGGATAATAAGAAACCTCACTATTAACATCAATTCCTATACGCATTTCTCCAAGTTCTGCTTTCCAATCATCATCAGTCAACTTACCTGTTGTATTTACAACAAATTCTCCTGTATATTCATCGGTATATCCAGGCAAAGGACTCGGAATTTTTATATGAAGTTTAGTATATCCGTCTTCATAATAGCATGCGGATTGCCACTCTGACCAAGTTTTGGATGCCATTTACCTCGGTCCATATTCTTTCATCATCAGATTTTATAAATATATCAGAGAATTTACTATTGGGTATTCTATATGCAATTTTACCTACACACTGGTCTTGACCCTCTACCCACGATACTTTTCCTTTAGGTACTGTTTCTGGAAAGTGCTTAATATCTATATTTGTTCCATTAAGCTGTCCTACAGCATCCGCTAATGAAGCATTATCATTTGCATTAAGTGAAAATGTCAGTCCATGATAATCAAATGTATATGTTCCAGCAGAAATAACTGTATCTGCTAATGTATTTGAACCCGAAACAAAGTTATTCCATCCAAAATGATTACCATTAATTGAAAATCCGTTTGTATCAGCTGAAACAGTATAAGAAACAGGTGCAACATCTGTGCTTACTCCATTTACTGCAACCTTACCAATAGTTAATGGTTCATATTCTTTTCTAAGAGAACCACCACCAAATATTTTTCTTTCGTTAAATTCTGTAGTTTCTCCGATACGCTCAATTTCCTGTTGTATCTGACTAATTTCTTGTTGTATAGCTTGTCTATCATCATCCGTATATGTTCCGTTAGCTGACTGTATAGATAACTCGGTAATGCGGTGGAGCATTTCAGTAACTTCCGCTAACGCTCCGTCTGCTACTTGACATAAGGATACGCCGTCCTCTGTGTTCCTAACTCCTTGTGAAAGACCTCTAATCTGTCTACGCATTTTCTCGGAAATGGATAATCCTGCGACGTCATCAGCGGCTCTGTTAATACGATAACCCGAAGATAATTTTTCCGTAGTCTTTGCTTTATTTTTATTTGTTATATTAAATTGCCTGTTTGCATTCATGGCAAGTAAATTATGTGCAACAACATTCATTTGGTTCACCTCGTAAAAATCTATAAGTACATCTATTTATAGGCTCATTTCTTTTATCGGAATAATCCTCAAAATGCTTTAGTTATAACTAATGTTAATTTGTTTTGCATTATTGTCCTATTAGGAATAGTACCTTAAAATTAAGACATACCATTTGAAAGGAGTACGATTATGGCTGATTTGGATTTTAAAGCTATCGGGTTAAAGATAAAGGAACGCAGACAGCAGTTAGGCATAACACAAGAGCATATTGCGAATGTATTAGAAGTAAATCCGTCTCACATTTCAAATATTGAATGTGGTCGTGCTAATCCGTCACTTACCGCCCTTGTTAAAATTGCAAATATACTGGAATGTAGTGTTGATTATTTTATTAGTGGAGAATATACTTACAAGATTAACAAGGAAAAAGAAAAGACATTAGATGATAAAATTATGAATAAGCTAAAGTATTGTGATACCGACAAGAAAACTAAAATCTTAAAAATGATTGACCTGCTTTAAATATTCAATAATGAATACAATAATTTAACAGCAAATCGGACACCATTTTCAAATCCTGCCTGTTCAGCGGTCAAGCCGACCATTGATAACATTTCTTTCAGCTTTTCCATTTCATTATCTGTTAATTGTTTTGTATATGGTTCTACAAGCTGATTGATTTCTTCATCAACCTGCTTATTGGTTTTAACTACATCATGTTCATACACAAGCACTTCTTTATAAATTTTTTTTAGTAACTCATTCATGTTTATACCCTCACTTTCTCGTAATCAAGATATGTCAAAATATGTATTAGTTGGTACATTTCTTCATAGGTTAGTTGTTTCCAGTCGTGCAACTGGTACAACTCTGCTAATAGGAAATCAAAAAACTGTTTTGTTATTTTCTTTTGGCGGATTAGCCGACATAAAATTTTATACTGACTTTCTGTATAATGGTCGGGTACAATTTTTGTAATTGGTCGTAAATTCTGCATGATAAGATATTTACTATCGTAATTTAACAGCTTCATGTTCAACACCCCCATTCATACAATCATCATAACAACTGCACCATTCACAATAGCAAAGGTCACATTCTATAAGAAAACCATTTATTACGACAGGCATACAGCTATTTAAGTATTCGGGACAACTACCACAGGGACTGTTATACTCATTTACAGGCTGATTATTCTTCATACACATAAAACTACACTTCCTTTCCTAAAATGCGTGATTCATTACATCAACAATGATTGCACCGTAACTGTCTGCTTCAATGTTTACCTTGCGTGTACCATTACCCTTAAAAGTAATAAGTACATGACTATCATCAACAAGGGATAACCCTATAATGTCAAGATTTGCACATAACAGGGTTGTTTCAAAAACTGCAATAAAATCTTCTTTGTTCATAATCTTCACGCTCCTTTAATTTAATGAATATTGATTTGACTGGTTTCTAACTGTTTTTGAACCGTATTTTGCCCGAATATGACTTAACGGTATTTCTTTCTTGTGGTGTCTGTGATATTCTCCGTCATGAAATACCCACGCTTTTTTCTTACAGCACCATGTAAAACCTAAGGATTTTAATTGGTCTTTATAAGCGTAGCAGTTAAAACACCATATCCAACTTCCAATAACCTCAATCGTAATGTTATACCCTATAATAGTGTTCAAAATCGCCTTAAATTGCTCGTTTTCTTCTTGGGTATAAGATTGACCGTCTGAATTGTTTTCTTTGCTTAAAATGGCAAATATGCGGTCATATTCACTATTGATTTCCTGCGTGATTTCAACACTTCCATTCTCGTTGTCGGGGTGGAATTTCTTCAACAACTCCCGATATTTTTTTCGTAGTTCCGCAACTGTTTTTACTCCATTAAAATACTTTGTCATAGTGCAACAACTCCTTTCGTCTGTTAAAAATGGGTAATAAAAAAGACAGTTTAACGACTTGTCTGGGTCGTGCTGATTGAATCACATACAGAGGAGGGTGCGGTTACAATCTATTTTTTCATTTTTAAAGTTTTCAAACTAACTGCTCCCAAAATATATCTGCAAAAATCCCCTATACTGGCGATTAAACTGCTGTCTGTTTACGTTTTTCGCGAATAAGAGTTGATTTGCTGATTCCAGTCAGTTCTTCTACTTGGCGGTAGGAATAGTTCTCCAACAGTTCCAATGCATGAGTAATTTTCTTTGCACCGTACTTTTTTGGTCTGCCCTCTTTAAAATCTGGTCTTTGCTTGGCTATTTGTTTACCGCCTTGTGTACGCTCAATAATCATGGCTCGTTCAAACTCTGCAAACGCTAACAGATTAGTTACAATCAATCTTCCCATAGGAGTATTTTCAATCAATCCCATGTTCAGAATATGGATTTTAACGCCTTTATTCATCAGCAGGTCAATGTACTCTAACCCCTCTTTGGTAGAACGGCAGAAGCGGTCTAGCTTGGTTACAACCACATAATCATCCTGCTGTGCTTTTTCCAGTATCTGATTAAACAGCGGTCTTTCTTTTGCTCCCGAAAAACTCTCAACGATAATTTCAGCATCAGCATACAGATTTTTTATGGCTGTGGTTTGTTCTTCAATACTGTTGCCGTCAAGCTGTCCTTTTGTACTTACTCTTGTATATCCATATTTCATAATGTTGTTGCTCCTTTCTTGTAATGGGTGGTTTATTTTTGACCATAAGAAATGACACCGCTCAAAGCCTTGATTTCTCGTATGCTTTTAAACGGTGCCACAACTTTTAAGTTTTGAAACTGCAAACACATTTCGCAACGCAAAATTGCGTTACCACATTTCACTTTTTCTTTACTAGAAGTGTGTTAAAACAATTTGTAAAATGACATAAAAAAAGAACAGTATAAACTGCTTTAATCCTTGATTTTACTCTATTTCATGCTGTCTAAATTTGACTTCAACAGGTCTACACCCTGCTTTGAGAATCCTAAATAATACTTCTGTGTAACATTACCCGAAGCGTGCCCCATCTGATTACACAAGATATGCATAGGGGTATTGAGTAGTGCAAGCCGTGTACCGTATGTATGCCGTAAGTAATGATATTTGAAGCTGATACCATACATAGCCTTTATTTTCTGTGTATGATATTTCATGGAGTTTACGGTCTGTATCTTGCCGTCATCCAGTGAATTGACCAGCTCCAAGCTTGAAATACGTACTTTACCCATATCAGCAAGGAACGTCTGGTTCTGTTCTCTTTGCTCTGACAATTCAACAGCAACCTTATCCCTATGCTCTTTCAGCTTCATCAGATACTTATTAAGCGGTGTAGCCATGATAATGTCACGCTTGGCATTTCTTGTCTTTAGAGATACCAGCTTGATGATACCGTCTTGATATTGCATCTGGCGGTCAATCTTGATTATGCCTTGTTTAAAGTCGATATTAGACCATTTCAGACCGTAGCACTCGTTAATACGCAATCCACAGTATTTCCCCAGCATAAAGGCAGTTTCGGCATTTGTACCCTTGAAATAATCAGACAGCGTTATCATCTGTTCATCCGTAAAGGTTACAATGTCGTTTTCTTCATCTGTTTTCATTTTCGGCATGTGGATTTTAGTATCTTTGTTTTTACAGAGTTTGTCGTACTGTTCAGCACTTAAATAATTGCGTGAATAGGCTTGACCGAAGATAAGATAGAAGATTTTAAGAAAAGATTCCGTATAGCTGTATGCTCGGTTCTCGATATAATATAACTCGCTTAGATAATCATTGATTTCAGCAACAGTAATATCATCAACATAGCGTTTACCGAATTTAGCCATAATATGATTATTCCACAAGCTGTCCTGCTTCTTTATGGTAGCATAAGCTTTTCCTGCTCTGCCAAACTCACAGTATTCATTATAGACCTCTGCAACCGTTTTATGGTTTTGAGTTTTCTTTTGGGTTTGATTGTTACGTTCTTGTTCTATCATGGCTTGTCTGGCTTTTATAGCAGATGTTTTGGTTTTATATGGATTACCAACTTCATCAACATTTCGTTTACGTTCAATACGTTTACCATCTACTACGATAACATAGCGAAAACCCCAGTTACCGTTTTTTAATTGATATACCCCAGTATCGTTTAATTTTGGCATATTTAAGACCTCCCGTGTGTCATAGCTGTGTCACGCAGGATGATTTCACTTTAATGATTTTTTATGTAATGTGTCATGCATAAGCCCTTGAATGCCTTGCCGTGTCTAGCCTCGCTAAGAGAGCAAAGGCTGCAAACCTTGATGCAATCCATGATACAGTTCATGAGATGGCTAGAGACGAGGCTAGACACGGAAAAGCTTTTGAAGGTCTTTTAAAGAGATACTTTGGTTAATTAAGAAATTATTTGAGCGGGCAGTATTTCCTGTTGGGATATACTGCCCACATATTTTCTAGCCTTTTAATTTCTTTATAATATCATCCACATTATACTCGGGTGCCGACCTGATTACAGCATCATAAACCGGCTTAATGTCACTTTCCTCCTCTTCAAGTTCATCTGCTATCAATGCAACAGACTTTTCTTTTTTTACTTTTTTAATAACAAGCTTAATTTTGCTTATCAATTCATTTTTTTCTGCAAGTTCGTTTGCCTTTTTCTCCGCAAGCTCAGGCAACATTTTTTCTGCAAGTTCTACAGCCATCTTTTTAGCCATCCCCTCAGCCATATCTACAGCCATATCTCTGGCTACAACCATTCTGACTTCCTCTTCATCATAATCATATATGCTCACTTCAACGACCTCCTCTCTGTGTTTTTCAAAGAAATCGACAAGTATATTCTCCTCTACACATTCATCTATTGCCTCTGTAACTGCTGTTTTAACATCTTTATCTTCAACATCTGTCTTATATCTGGTTTTTTCAACAAATGTCATATAATCCCGGAGCGTCTTGCACTTATTCAGGATATCTGCATCACCATTAATATTTATTACCCGTACCTTTAACTCCATTTCGGGATTGTCTGTATATTCTTCAAACATATCTGACAACTTGATTATCTCTTCTTTTTCAATCCACTTTTCTTTTCCATTATAAAATGTAATGAAATGCGGAACCGGAATTTTCAGCATACTTCTTCTATGAAGTGTACTGTTACTAAATATCTGTCTCATCACATCTGATACATAATGAAGAAATCTTAAAGGCATATTCGGATTCTTTGACGACTGCTGCTCAAACATATATAAATTCATGCTTAGCAGAAATGAAGCATCATTTTTATACTTCATATACGAGCCGCCATTTAATGTAGTTACCTGTAAATCATCCACATTTTTATAAGATGAATTGTTAAGTGCATTGTACAAATCCAGCAAATTAGCTTTGTCGGCATACAACATGCAGAATACATTATCCTTAAATTTTGCTGATACATTGTCTTTTTTCTCTGCCATAGATATCCTCCTTTTGTTTAACAGGCTGATATCCACACACATACTAATATTATTATTTATTAGTATATTATCATTTGCAGATAATGAAAACAAGCCTGCTGTAGTCCAATTAATTTTTGTGGGATTCATGCTGAATGAATACTCAGCTCTGATAGACAGCTAAATAGAAATATATTTATAATTAAAATACATATGCTGTCCATAAAAAGAATTCTTTTAATATATTAATATCATATATAATTATATATGTCAATACTTTATTTATAAAATTATGAAAATAATCAGGCTGTGTCCAAATACATTTATACATGGAACAATCAGCCTGATTAACTTTATCATAATCTTATTTGAATGTATTTCATATTATTTTATTCTGCCTGCTGCACATCTTCATTTCCTGTATCAGTAGACTTTCCTTTAATCTTATCCTTTAATGCAAATGCTCCGGCAAGTAATGTACCTGAAATTGAATGCCATGTACATGATACTGCACAGATAATAGCTGATTCAGGTGTTGAAGCAAACTGGGCTGTAGTAGTTGCAAGATTAGTTGCAAGTCCTGCATTCTGCATACCAACTTCAATAGATATTGTTCTCTTCTTTGCTGTATTCATTCCTACAAGCTTTCCGGCACCATAACCAAGCAGATATCCAAGTCCGTTATGTAAAAGAACAGCTACAAATATTACCGCTCCTGACTCAAAGAATTTAGCCCCCTGTGATGATACAACACCGCCGACAACACATGCAAGTCCAAGAACAGCTATACCTGGCATGATTTTCTGTATTTCTGCAAATATTTTTTTCTTTCCAAATAAATAATTAAATAAAAATCCAACGGCAACCGGAAGTATTACTGTTTCAACAATAGAAACAAACATCGGAAGTGCCTTGATTGAAATATGTGTTCCACTTGCAAGAAGTGATACAAGAAGTGGTGTCATAAATGGTGAAAGTAATGTTGATACCGTAGTCATTCCAACTGAAAATGCTACATCACCGCCACAAAGATATGACATGATATTTGATGAAACACCTCCAGGACAGCAGCCTACAAGTATAAGTCCAAGACCTATTGCATCTGAAAGTCCAAGAACCTTTGTTATACCAAATGCTAAAAATGGCATTATAAGATACTGTGCTATTGCACCAACACATATATCAAATGGTCTCTTTGCCAGTATTTTAAAGTCCTGTGTTGTAAGCGTAAGCCCCATGCTAAACATAATAATGCCTATAATTATTGACTGGCTTGTGAATTTGTTTGATGCAAAATCGACAAACAACTTGTGATTTACCCATGACATCATACCCGGTACAAAAAATGTCACAACTGCAATTGCGATAACTACTATTGAAGTGTAATCTGATAAAAATTTACTAACTTTTTGTAATGCTTTCATTACGTCCTCCTTGTTTTCCGAAGGAAAATGCCAGTTTCTTCTGCGAGCAGAGGACTTGCACTCCCCTTGTTTTTTTGTCCACTAAAAAAGTCCCTTTTCCAGCCATTAAGACTAAAAAAGGGACGAATATAATCCGCGTTACCACCCTGATTCTGCAGTATCACTACAGCACTTTACATACCTGCATATGCTATCCATATAACGGTGGAGACCGGCGAGGTTTACCGACACAGCATATACAGCTCTGCTTTCAGCCTGCTTCTTAGAGAGGATATCCTGATATGATTATTACCTGTTTACACCAGCCACAGGCTCTCTGAAAATAAATCAATAACAGACATTGTTCTCTTCAACGAATTTCGGTGAACATATTTTGTTTTCCAATGAGTATTATAGTCCTCATTTTCTATATGTCAAGCACTAAATTATAAAAATACGGACTGCACACCATATTGATGTACAATCCGTATTCATGTTGTAAAAAAGGTATTTATTACACTAACCCCAATATCTTAGGTAAGAACATAGATATTGCAGGTAAGTATGTAACCAGTAATAAAGCTACAAATATAATTGCAAAGTACGGTAACATGTACTTAATAACACTGTGAACTACCCATTGTCTTAAGTCAATGGGCTTCCTGCTTCATCGACCTCGTAACCTACTATCTCCACAGGCGTTAATTTGGGCAGTCCCTGCCCTATATATTTCTTTATGCTATCTGTCTCAATCCTTTTATCAGTATATTTTCGCAGCATTGATATCACTGTCATGTTCTGCTCCGCATTTCGGATATCCTGCATGCTCCTTAAAGAATTTTTGATATGCAGCAGCCAAATGTTTTTGCAATCTGAATTCTTTGTTCGCTATTAGGATATATCCTGTATTTATATGCTTTTAACACCCACTGTCGCCACCTTCCTACCCTTGATTTTCTATATATTTTCTCAACATCTCTTCTGAAACATTTCCTACACTGCAGATAAAATATCCGTCCGTCCAAAAAGTATGTTCTTTCCAGAAATGTTTTCGTAGATAATCCGGATATCTTTTCCAAATATGATATGTTGTATAACTCTTCATCAGATTTACTATTTTACTGATAGACATTGTTGGTTCTGTTTCTATCA